>Ga0315275_10008449_pt1 | contig 10017 bp, 10 predicted proteins | sample YL17G03_0_MG_FD_205557 | JGI IMG/M metagenome (GOLD analysis project Ga0315275, IMG submission 205557) | Sediment microbial communities from Yellowstone Lake, YNP, Wyoming, USA - YL17G03_0 | ecosystem: Environmental > Aquatic > Freshwater > Lake > Sediment | place: USA: Wyoming | collected...
CGAGGTCACATTCCTCGTCGAGGGTCATCAGATCCTCAGTAAAACATATAGCTTCCCAAGGGCGAAGGTCGGCTACATCGGCTTCCTAAACAGGGTGATACCCCTCACCGTGGAGGATGAGGCCACATTCAAGAAGCTGGTGAGCGACGCTGCCGCGGCCTATGCTGGGGAGATCGAGGTAACTATAACGGGGCGAGCCAGGGCGAACGTCCTATTCTTCGAATCTATGCTCCCATTCAAGACCACAAAGTATCCGCTAGTCTCACCACCGAGCCTCGTCTTGAGTGCCAGCGGTTGGCTGATCATCGACGCGACCGGTAAAACCGGAAAAGTAGGTGAACTTGCTTCCGTCAATATCAAGTTAAGTAACCCGACACGGGTTCACTCAATTACCCAAGATGTCGTGTGCCGCATCTACGACGAGGCGAGTACGGAGCCCGTCGCGACCATCACAAAGACGACGACAGCAGCCGCAGGAACCGTATCCACCTACCTATTCAGCTTCATCCCGAGCAGGTCCGGAACCTATTACTTCACTCTCGGCTCCTCGGGATTCGTACTCCCCGCTGGTAGTTCCCAGAGCCTACTCGTTCGCCCCTAATCGGGAAAGCTCAAAAGGGGCCGGGTGACTCTACTCACCGATGCTGGGCATGGAGGCGATCCTAGTCAAGTACCCCCTGATCCTCGTCAACCTCAAGACCTATAGGGAGGGAATGGGGGAGAACGCCGTCAGGCTTGCGAAGATCGCGGAGCAGGTCCACCTAAAGACGGGGGCGAGCATCGCAGTTGCCCCACAACTCGCTGACTCGAAGATTGTCATAGACAGCAGCGAGACGCCGGTCTTCGCGCAGCACGTCGATCCCGTGGGGATGGGGCAGTTCACGGGCCATATACTCCCCGAGTCAGTAGCGGAGGCGGGGTGCATAGGAACCCTCATCAACCATAGTGAGAGGCAGCTCCCACTCGAGGTCATCAAAGTTACTATTAAGCGAGCACGCGAGGCCGACCTGGTGACTGTTGTCTGCGTAGACACTGTGGAGAAGGGGAGGCAGGTCGCTGCATTCTCCCCCGAGGCTATCGCCATTGAGCCGCCGGAGCTCATCGGCAGCGGCATCTCAGTATCTAAGGCGAAGCCCGAGGTTGTCTCAGGTGCCGTTGCCGCGATAAGACATGTGAACCCGAAGATCAGGGTACTCTGCGGCGCGGGCGTAACGAATGGGGAGGACGTTGTGGCGGCTCAGAACCTGGGCGCGGAGGGGATACTCGTCGCATCAGGGATCGTCAAGGCGAAAGATCCACAGGCCGCTCTCCTCGACCTAGCGCGGAACCTCAGGCACTAAGCGTTTTCACCGTCTCCTCTATCAGTCTCTTGTTCTCGGAGACAAGCTTGTCCACTTTAAGGTGGCTGTTGGCCTCGGCATAGAGTCGGAATAATGGCTCGGTGCCACTGGGGCGTATGAGTATCCAGCTGTCGTCGGTGAAGACAAGCTTGAGGCCGTCCATCGTGTCTACCCGGGGCGCTACGACCTTGGTTCGGAGCTCTTCGAGAACCTTCTGTTTGAGTTCGTTGGGGCAGCGTACCTTGTCTTTTACTTGAGCGTATGCGGTCAACTCGGCTACTAGCCGGGATAGGGGCTCACCACGCTCAACCATAATACCAAGTATAAGAGCCATCGTCATGGATCCGTCCCTCACAGCAAGGTGGGGGCCGTACATGACGCCGCCATTCTCCTCACCGCCGAACTCGATACCGTTCTCAACCATCGCGCGGCTCACATCGACGCTACCCACCCTCGTCCAGTGGATGGATCCGCCCGCATTTTTCACTACGTCGACTATTGTATTAGATGAGCTGACGGGGGTAACAACTGAGGCGCCATGGTGCTTAGCCATGTAGTCCTTGGCGACAATTGCGAAGCTCCGGTCGCCCCAGAGGACCTCCCCTTTTTCGTCGAGGAAGATGCTCCGGTCGGCGTCGCCGTCGAATGCTATACCGATGTCAGCTCCCGTGGCTTTGACTAGCCCCTTGAGGGAGCCGAGGTTATCGGGACGTGGCTCCGATTCCCGCCAAGGGGATCTGCCGTCAAGTTCGGCGTTAACCGTATAGACTCGGCAGCCGAGGAGTTGGGCGATAGTGGGGGCAACGAGGGTGCCGACACCGTTCCCGGGATCAATGGCGATCTTGAGCTTCTTCGATTTGATGAGTGTTACATCGACCTTTGAAATGACCGCGTCGACGTAGAGGTCTATTGCATCCCTGTGGCGGACTTCACCGACATGATCCCACTCAGCTGCCTTCGGGCCCCCAGCGAAGTATATTTTCTCAATCTCGTCCTCGAGGTGGCGGGGTATCTCGACACCATCCTTGGCCATCACTTTAACTCCGTTGAACTCTGGGGGATTGTGACTGGCTGTGATCATCAAGCCGCCATCTAGGCCGAGGTGCTTCACTGCGTATTGGAGAGCGGGGGTGGGAAGGAAGCCCAGATCATGGACAATGCAGCCAATAGATTGGAGACCAGAGACAGCGGCATACCCGAAGAGGGGACTTGTTACCCTGCCGTCCCTGCCTAGAGCTATGTTTTTACCTAAAACGTGTCCGCAGGAAGCGGAGAGGCGGGTCACGAGCTCTATTGTAAGCTCCTTATTCGCGACTCCCCTAACACCATTTGTGCCGAAGAGCCGGCCCACTACATCACCTGACGGCGTTCAAGGACGCTCTCGCTTACTTCCTTACTCGGACAGATGCTGACGCCGTCCGTAATGGTGACGCCGTCCCTAATCATCGAGTAGTCGCCGACGAGGCTCCCCGACTCGATTTTGACCCAACGCTCCAAGATGGCTTGTTCACCGATTATTGCGTTCTTTACAGATGAGTAGTCACCTATCGCGGCTCCAGAGAAGAGTATGCTGTTCTCTATTCGGCACCCCTTGCCGATTAGGACGTGGTCGCTGATGGTCGTGTTGGGGCCTATGAGACTGTCTGCCCCGATTTCGGTGCCTGGGCCAATGTAGGTTGGGGCGAGTATCTTCGCGCTCGGGTCGACCTTGACGCCCTCCCCGAGCTTGACGCCCTCGTACTTGCTCAGTATTATCTGATTGGCCTTAAGGTAGTCGTCTGGGACTCCCATGTCTGTCCAGAGACCATGGAACTCGAAGCCGAAGAGATTGCGCTCATTGGCAAGGACCGGAAAAACTTCGCGCTCTATACTTACAGCGCGTCCTTCGGGGATGTAGTCGAATATCTTGGGGTCGAGGACGTAAATGCCCGCGTTGATGAGGTTGCTAGGCTCTTTCCCCTTCTCCGGCTTCTCTACAAATCGAGTTATTCGCCCCTCCCAGTCGAGCTCGACAGCGCCGTACATGCTTGGGTCGGAGACGGGAGTCAGGGCTATGGTCGCTAAACCGTTTTTCGCTTTGTGGTACTCGATAAGGCGCCTGATGTCGATGTCAGAGATAACGTCCCCATAATACACAAGGAATGGCTCATCATCGAGCAGAGCCTTCGCTTTCTTTATTGGCCCACCCGTACCTAGAGGACGTTGCTCCCGGCTGTAGATGATTCCGAGATCGTACTTGGTGGGGCCGAGATATCGCACCAGGGCCTCCGCCATGTAGTTTACCGCCATAACGACAGTGTCCACCCCACCTTGGGAGAGGCTCTTCAGCGTCCAATCCATAAGAGGCAGGTCTCCGAGAGGAAACAACATCTTGGGTCTCGTGCAGCTTAAGGGTCTAAGGCGGGTGCCGAAGCCACCCGCGAGGACTAATGCCTTCATAAAGCTCACCGACAAATAAGGAGGGTTCCGGTCGGTTTAAGAAACTTCTGCAATGGGGGTAAATGATGTAAGTGCTACTTCAGGAGGAAGCCCATGACCTCGCTAAGCTTCTCGGGGCTCAGCCTTTCGTATCGCTCGATGCTTCCCACGTCGTACCAGAAGGCGTCGGTGAGGTAGGCCTCGACGTGGCGCCCCTTTTGAACTAGGTAGCTGATGACGTCCCCCATTAGGTCGAAACTCCGAAACTGGGCTTGCTCTTGGAGCCTCGCCATCTCCCTAAGCACGGAGCCGTTCAGTGTCAAAATGCCAATGCTTATTGGTTGCATGAGGTCGGGTTTCTCAATAAAGTTAGTTATTCGGGTGCCGTCGAGTTCGGCCTTCCCGACGCTAATATTGTAGCGGCGAGCGAGGGCGAGGGTCGCCTCGGCGTTCTTGCTCTGGTGGTGCTTCAACATGGCGCCGATATCGAGGTTGCTTATTATATCCCCGTAGTAGACGACGAGAGTGTCTTCTTCCGTGATTACCCCTTTATGGTATGCGTTGAGTACGGCGTTTGCGCTCCCTTTCAGGTTGGGGTCGTCGAGGACGTAGGTCATCTCGACGCCGAACCGCTCTCCGTGGTCAAAGTAGTTCACGATCTGCTGGTGCTTGTAGCCGACGAGTAGGACGGTCTTTTTGACGCCGTGGTAGCGTAGGAGTCGGAGGATGTAATCGAGGATGGGCTTCTGCTCCTCCCCGACGGGTATCATACACTTCTGGAAGTAGTATGTGAGGGGTCTAAACCTCGTCCCCTCGCCTCCAGCCAGAACGACGCCCTTTAATGACATGTCACTCATCCTTTGAGAAGATCAGGAACAGCCCGAGGATCGCCATTAGGAACCCAAGAGGGGTAAAAGACCGTGAGGCAACCGCCCCCTCGGCCGTGATGGCGAAGTAAGTCAAAGCCCCACCGATAACGAGCAGGACAAGACCGAAGACCGAGAAGATTACCCAAGTATAGGAGATATGGAATCCGTCGGACATGGTTTCCCTACTAGGATTCAACCGAAGGGCTATTTAAGAGGCTGTGGCTGCCCCAATCTTCTCCGGTAGGTACTTGTCGACGATGTAGGTGAGGCCGTAGAGACTGAAGGCCTCAAGCTCCGCTTTCTTCTGTATCTTGATGAAGAGCTCTATCTCCTTCTTCCAGGGATCCTCACTGTAGCGGGGGTCGGATTGGAGCTCGGTGAGCCGCTTCTTATCGAAGTCGGTGAGGTTCTCTGTGGGGAGCTTGTAGTTGATGATATCGCTTGCCCAGACGCCTATCCACTTAGCATCGGGGGTTGTGAGCCCCCTGAGGTGGGCGGCGTTTGCTGAGCCGGAGCAGATGACCTGGGCGATATGGACCCCCCAGGGGTCTCCGTCGGTGAAGATGTAGACAGGCATCCCCCAGTCCTTGTTGAGTCGGTGGATGATGCTGCGGGTGCTCCTCGGGCTCTGTCCCGCAGTGTGGATGAGGATGGCATTGAACTTCTTATGGGCCTGCTCTTCGACGAGGCGTGTGAACATTGCGCCTTTCTCCACGACGAGTATCTTGTTGGCTGTGGTTTCGACGAACTCACTGCTCGTGACGGCGGGTCCGACCATGATACCGTCTGGGTGGTCCGTGAGGTTGGTTCGGCGCCCCTCGTAGCCGGGGACGGTGTACTCGATTGTTAAGTCCCCAAATATGGCGCTCCTCTCCTCCGGGTAGATGTTGAAGCCCTCCCTCGCCTTGTTCAGCGCCACCTCGAGGTCGGTGATTATGTTGTCTGACTCCTGCTGGTCCGTGTACTCGATGTCTCTCTGGCCCCTAGCGGAGTAGTAAGCCTCTCTCAGGGTGCTTGTCTTTCTCTGCTTGACGAGCTCTCTAGCGAACCAGGCGGTCCAGATAAGCTGGGTGAAGGGGCGGATGTGTTTTATGTTCCTGCTGTGGCGCTTGACCATCCTGTCGCCGAGGATGTACTGGCGGGCGTCGTGGTCATACTGGATATTGTCGATGCTTCTGCTCTGCATCATCACCCAGGGGAACTCGCCTTGGTTGATTTGGTCGTAGACGAGGGAGCCCAACTGCTTCAGAGCCTTATCGATGGCCTCGCGTTGCCTCTCCGCCTCACTTATCCTCTTTGACATCGATCTTCTCCTCCTCTAGTTCCTCTGCAGGTGATTCTTCATCGAGAGGTGGTAAGACCCCGTTTCCGTTTTCCTCGCCATTACCGTTTTCCCCCTCTTCCTCCTGTTGGTTGACTACTAGTATCTCATTGAGGAGTCTCTGGGTGTCGGGCATGTCGGTCTTTTCGCCGAGCTTCATAGCGAACTCCGCGATCTTTGGGAGGTATTTGCTGAATATGTTGAGGCGATGCTTTTGCTTCTCCAGTTTCACGCTTCGGCTGATGAATAGACGCAGGTCGCGTGCGGTCTCCCTTATGGCGTTGGTGATCTCTTTCTCGATCTCAACTTGGTCGGCGAGGAATTCCTTTCCGACGCTTTTGTAGGGGATCTTCGTCGAGCAGAGATGGATCGCTACAACAAGAGGGGTTTCCTGCTGGACGTTGTAGGTCTTCCAGTTGATATCTTTGGAAATTACCTTGTATGTGACACAGCTTGACTCGTCGAATAGTAGGGGGATGCGGTTTGCGAACCTGTAGAGGGTGATGCCCTGCCCGATCTTGCGGACGGTTGGCCCAGCGACGACAGCTGCCTCGACTATGAATGGGTATCCACTGTACGTAGCGGGTGGTCTTTGCACTGTCTTAATGAAGTCGGCCTCGGTGAGGCTGAGCTCCTTTCGTATCCCCGTCTCGAGGAGTTCAGGGCCAATGGGACTTAAACAGCTCGAGTCGGGGCGATAGAATTCTTGGAACTCTTTCGCGGCGCGTACCAGCTTGACGATTTCGTCTGAGGAGAGGCTGGTGGGCTTTGTCTCCCTCTTTATCTCTGCGAATGCAAGGAACTTCTCCGACGTCTTGGGTCCTACGCCCTGGAACTGGTCCATCATGAAGTTCTTCATATCCCGGGAGCGGGTTACACCGAGCACCCGGCGGAGGGTCTCCACGTCTATGCCGTGGGGGTGGGGCTTGACTCTTTGGGGGACTGGGGGCATTTGAGTGGCGCCCCTTTCGAAGCGGTAGAGTCTGTTCTTGGGGTCGATGAATGTGAGGTCTGCGTAGGGATTGACCATGGCGGTCTGGCGGAGGTACTCTATCATTCGACTCATTATGCGGGGGTAATCGCCCTCGATCTGGAGTTCGACAATGGTGCCGCGCCATCCCTTCTCGTTTGCGAGGGTCGTGTGTCTGAGGACTTGGGGCTGGTTCTTCTGGATGTCCATCATCATCTCGTATTCGTGGATCTCGTCCCCAGTGCTCGAAGTGACGACGACGGGCTTGTGGGTGGTAATCTGTCCGTAGAGTATGGTCATCTTGCCGCCCATGCCGAAGGTGCCGCGGTTCTGCTTGAGTGTGTACTTGGAGCCATAAAATACCTGGGCGAAACAGGCTGGGATCTCCTCGGCGGGGACGCCTGTGCCGTTGTCTTGTATCCTGAGTAAGTAGACCGCTGTCCCGTTCTCGCCGCTGCTGCTACTCAACTCTGTTAACCGGAGGTAGATGTCGGGGGGTATCTGGGCGGACTCGCAGGCATCGAGGCTGTTCTCAAGAAGTTCCCTGACACCAACATAGATGGCCCTGCTGGGGTTGCTGAACCCCGCGATCTCCCTGTTACGGTAGAAGAAGTCGCTGGGGCTGACTGCCTGGTACTCTGTCTCCTGTGTCTGTGTCATGTCACTCCTTCCTCTCTGACGCGGGTGGGGGCTGGTCGTACCAGATCTCACCGCGATCCTTCTTCAGCTGGCGTCGGTAGGCGAAGAGGTAGTTGTATACGGTCTTGTGGAAGCGGCCCCTGATGAGCATCATCACGGCCTCCCGCGCTGTTGGGAGAGCCTCGATATTGCCTATTATGGCGACAGTGCCCCCGTAGACGCTGATGTTCGTCTCGGTCAGCTCCTCGATGAGGGCCCTGCTCTTCCCCTCCTTCCCAATAATGCGTCCCTTGATCCTCTCCTGGGCGTTGTGGCTCGGTCCGACGACCTCGTCGAGTTCGAGGATAGCGAGGTCGTAGTCCTCATTATCGAGCATCATGGCGCGGGTGGGGCTGAATCCCCTACCGATGGCCTTGACTATGTTGGCGACTGTGAAGATAACGGAGACATCCGACTGATCGGGGTTTAGGATGATCTCGACGTTGCCGGATTCACTCTCAACCACAAGGTTGACTTTGAAAGCCTTCTCTATGCGGCTCTTCACATTGCCTTCGGGCCCTATTAGGACGCCAACCCTGTCGTGAGGTATCCTGATGTAGTTACGCTTCTCCACTCTTCACCCACTCCTCTAACTCCTTGTTGTCGTATACCTCGACGCCCAGCTTCACAAAGTACGCGTTGATGGTCTCCACATCATGGTGGAGGAGGCTGGGGGCGAGGGGATGGATGGTTAGCATGGCTTGGCTCACATCGAAGATGACCGGTTTCTTCTCCCAGACCATGATGTTATATTCACTCAGATCCCCGTGGACGAGTCCCGCCTTCTGGTACAGCGCTCTCATCTCATCGGTGAGCTTGTCGTAGAAGTCCTCAGGGTCCTCCAAGGGCAATTCCCTCAATAGGGGAGCCGGAACTCCGTCGACTCCAATGAAGGTCATGACGAGAATGTTTCTGATGAAATCTATCGGGCGGGGTGAGTTAACTCCCGCCCACTCCGCGAGCTGGAGGTTGCTATATTCCTTCTGTGTCCAGACGTAGACTAGGCTCTTTGTATCGGAGCGGATGCGCTTGAACCTGGGGTCGCCCGCGATATACTTCATCATGCCCTTGCGGAACTCGGCCGTGGTGGTGTAATATATCTTAACAGCGATCTCGGCCCCGTCTGGGGCGGTGCCCCAGTAGATGTGGGCCTCCTTACCTGCCTTCAGGGCGCCCTTGATTTTATCTATCTTCTTCTTCTGTATGAGTCGGAGAACGCCCTCCAAAGTGGGCCGGTCGAAGACTGCGTCACTGACGTTGAACTCTTCCTGGTTCTTATTCAGCATCAGGGCTGTCTCTTCATGTCTCCTCTGCAGCTTTTCGGCCTTGCGCTCCATCTTGTCCTGGCTGGGCACGTGGAAATCATCCTACTCTATCTTCAAGATACCTTTCTGCTTGAGCTCGTCGACCTGGTTCTGGGTGTAGCGCCAGAATATTTCGCATCGCTCCTCGCTCTGGAAATCCCAGGGGCTAACTGGGACGATGCCCCCTCCCTCATCCAGGATCGAGGCTTCATTTTACCCCTTATTCGGCGGACCAAAACGTTTCCGTTCTGGTACTTCGCCATGACACGGTCGAAGCCCAGAATCTTCTGGACGACGCCTAGCACGTCGTTTTTGCTGGGGAGGACCAAATCTCTTAGGTCCTTCTCGCTCAGAACTTTCTTCTTACCCATTGAGCGACCTCTAACGGGTGTTACCATGGTGGGAGGCTTAAAAACGGTTCCTATACCCTCGAAGGCGAAAAATGCTGTTTTTTAACTAGCCTGCTTCAATTATCTGTTATTATCCGATCCAATTTTAACTCAATTATGTTAATTCGAATTTACGGTTAAACCTTGACCAGCACGCGTCTGTTAATACTGATGCCCTCTAAGGTCACCTTGGAGTCATATGCATAGACCTCTACACCTTTAAGTAGTGCTTGTCTGAGTGCGTTGGAGAATTCTGGATCAGTGGCCTCGTTAGGGCTTAGGGCGACTGCGTCGTTTCGTTGTATGAGGAAAACAAGGGCGCTCCTCCCTACCCTCAGTGCCTTCGATAAAGTACGTAGATGTCGGGCTCCACGCTTAGTCGGCGCGTCGGGGAAGAGGGCGACGCCACCTACGACGAGCGTGCAGGACTTGATCTCCACGAGGGCGGATCGTGACCCTTTGATAAGGTGTAGGTCGAATCGCGAGTCCCCGAAGATGGGCTCGCGGCGGTCGATTACGTAGCCACCGAACTCGGGGATAAGTCCAGATCGGATCGACTCCTCGATGACGCTGTTGGGAACTCGAGAGTCGATAGAGACTAGCACGCCGTCGTGGTCGGCGAGGGAGAGGTCGTAGGAGGTCTTACGCGACTCGCTGACACATCGACGTAGATATACCCGCGCCCCTCTATAGAGTAGCTCCCTCATTCGACCCGGGTTAGGAATGAA
>Ga0315275_10008450_pt1 | contig 10016 bp, 9 predicted proteins | sample YL17G03_0_MG_FD_205557 | JGI IMG/M metagenome (GOLD analysis project Ga0315275, IMG submission 205557) | Sediment microbial communities from Yellowstone Lake, YNP, Wyoming, USA - YL17G03_0 | ecosystem: Environmental > Aquatic > Freshwater > Lake > Sediment | place: USA: Wyoming | collected...
GCGGATGATCGTCTGGGAGGTGGCCGAGTGGGCTTCTATGAGCCGCAGGCAGCCCTCGTCAGCCTGGAGCATGCCCGCCGTCTTCGACACCACCCAGTCGAGGATGGTCTGCAACTGCGTGCTCGAGGCCACGACCGCGCCCAACTCAGCGAGGAAGTGCAGGGCCTTTCGCAGCCGTGCGGATTCGAATTCGTCCGGTGCGTCCGAGGGGATCACGGCGCCTCCTGGGGACGGCGTCGAAGCGGAGTCCAGAAGTGGTTTCAAGACCTCACAAGCAGTAGCGTGTCGCCATGGCGCTTCACACGGAGGTGAACGATGGCCTGGCGAGGTGCTGCCGGCGCCCAGTGGGCGCAGATCGCACCCCATCTGCCGCGTCGCAAGGCGAACCCCCGCGACGGTCGTCCGCCCGCAGACGATCGCAAGTGTTTCGACGGGATTCTCTGGATCCTGGTGGACGGGAGCGCCCTGGAAGGCGCTGCCCCGGGAGTACGGCAGCCTGGTGACTTGCTGGCGCCGGCTGCGCCAGCGGGAAGAAGACGGCACCATCCTCGAGCCGTGGCGCGCCTTCCTGGCGCAGTTGAACGACCAGAACAAGGTCCGCTGGGACTTCACCTGGACTCGGCTTCCCCGAGCGAGCGCAAGCTCCTCGAAGCCACGCTCAACACGGTCGCGGTGAGGCGCGCGCATCACCCGGGGCCCCCACGTTGCTACCCGGACCGGTTGATTGCCGACCGGGGCTATGGCAGCGTGGCGAGACAAGCGCACCGCTGAGCCCCCCGCGGAGTGTGCCAGGTCGAGCCCTTGGATGGGGCGGGCCACATCGGGTCCTTGCCTGCCGTGGCGACCGGTTCCTATACTGCCGCCCGTATCGCATCCTCACGACCCAGGCCGGGGTGAGCCCGGCCCGCGTCCTTCCTGGAGCCGCAAGGAGTCCACCCGCATGATCGACGGCGCGACTTGGCCCGACCTCCTGCTCGAGCCACGCGGCCCCGTGACCGTGCTCAAGGTGAACCGCCCCGACCGGCTGAACGCGCTGAGCCGCGACACCCTGGGGCAGATTGGGCGGGCGGTGCGCGTCTTCACGGACGACCCTGCGCAGGGCGCCCTGGTCGTGACCGGAGCGGGGGAGACGAGTTTCGTCGCGGGCGCTGACATCGCGGAACTGGTGGCCCTGGGCCCGGCCGAGGCGGAGGAATATTCGTGCGCCGGCCAGGCCGTGATGGACCTGATCGAGCGCTCGGCGAAACCGGTGATCGCGGCCATCAACGGCTATGCCCTGGGAGGTGGCTGCGAGCTGGCGCTGGCCTGCCACATCCGGATCGCGGCCGAGAACGCGGTGCTGGGGCTGCCCGAGGTGGGGCTGGGCGCCATCCCCGGCTACGGTGGTACACAGCGGCTGCCGAGGAACATAGGGCTGGGTCGTGCCATCGAGATGGTCGTGACCGGGCGCCGAGTCCGGGCGGACGAGGCGCTGGCGCTGGGCCTCGTGAGCCACGTGGTACCACAGGCCGCGCTGCTCGCGGAGGCGGAAGCGCTCGCGCTCGCGATCCTCAGGAATGGGCCGCTCGCCGTGGCGGCGGCGCTCGAGGCGATGCGTGACGGCATGCATCTGCCGATCGGTGCGGGGTTGCGGATCGAGAGCGAGAGATTCGGCCGCCTGGCGGCCAGCCAGGACATGCGCGAGGGACTCCGGGCTTTCGTCGAAAAGCGTCCGGCGGACTTCCAGGGGAGGTGACGTGGATCCAGCCAATATGCGCGACGTGCTCGCCATGCTGCTCTCAACCGTACTGGGCACCATCATCGGCTGGGAGCGGCAGATGGGGCACAAGCCGGCGGGTCTGCGCACGCACGTGCTGGTCTGTCTCGGCTCGACCATGTTCGTACTGATGGCGCCGCACGCGATGCGCAGCTTCGGCATGGACCAGTTCGATCCCACGCGCATCGTACACGGGGTCATCACCGGCGTGGGCTTCCTGGGTGCGGGCAGCATCATGCGCCAGGAGGGCTACGTGGCCGGCCTCACCACCGCGGCGAGCATCTGGATCGTGGCGGCCATCGGCACGGCGGTGGGCGTGCACGCCTATACGCTGGCGATCGTCGGCACGTTGCTCACGCTGATCGTGCTCGAGTGGTACCGCTGGATCGAGCGTCGGCTCTCGCCCCACAACGAGAATGCCGGCGACCGCTGAGCCTCGCCCGCCACCGGGGCTGGTTCAGGGGCTCGGAGGGCGAGCGTGTCCGTACTTGGCCGCCCTCCACGTCTTTGAGCCAGTCATCTCGATCGACGCCGGCGTGGCCGTGGTCCGCCACCGGCTCATGGCAGTCCTCGCGGCTCGCGGGTTTCGTCCAGGGAGGCCAGCACCGCGCGGATTTCGGCCTCGGTGAGCACGCGGTCCAGGCTCCGTGCGCGCTGGAGCAGCGCCTGCGCGCGCTCGGGCGTGGGGGCGAGGTCGCGGCTCTGGAGCCACCAGGCCGCGTTGCCCGCACCGCTCAGCGGGCCGATGTCTATGTCCTGGCGGCGTCCGACCAGGGCCGCGGGCACGCCGGAGTAGGCCCGCTCGGCGATCGTCTCCTGCCCTTCCCGCACGGCCTTGAGCATCGCCGCTGCGTGCACACCGCTGCCGCTGCGGAAGACGTCACGGCCCACGGCCGGGTAGCAGGACGGGATCGGCACGCCCGTCGCCGCGCTGACCTCGCGGCAGTACTCGCCGAGCGCGGTGAGGTCGTTGTCGATCCAGCCCAGCAGGCGCAGGTTCACGAGCAACAGGTCCAGGGGCGTGTTGCCCGCGCGTTCGCCCAGGCCGAGCGCGCAGCCGTGCGCCCGGCTCACGCCGGCCCGGATGGCGCTCAGCGTGTTCGCGACACCGAGCCCGCGGTCGGAGTGGCCGTGCCAGTCGAGCCCCACTTCGGCACCGCTCTCGCGCACCACTTCGCGCGCGAAGCGCACCAGGCTCGCCGCGCCCGCCGGGGTGGCGTGTCCCACCGTGTCGGACAGGCAGAGCCGCCGGGCGCCGCTTCGGATGGCGGCGAGGAACAACCGGCGCAGCGTGTCGGGTTCCGCGCGCACCGTGTCCTCGGTCACGCAGGTCACCGGCAGTCGGCTGGCGGTCGCGTAGCTCACCGCCTCTTCGGTGTGTCGCTGCATCAGGTCCACTTTCCAGTCCTCGGCGTACTGGCGGACGGGGGAAGATCCAATGTAGACGCACACCTCGATCGGGATGCCCACCTTCTGCGATATTTCGAGGATGGCCGTGATGTCCGTCCGCAGCGGCCGTGCCGCGCAGTTCGGGCGGAGGGCGAGCCGCGCGTCACGGATCTCCTCGGCGAGCCGCGTCACCTCGCGTGCCGCGTGGGGACCGGCGCCCGGCAGACCGAGGTCGGCGGTGTCCACACCAAGCCGGTCCATCAGGTGCAGGATCGCGAGCTTCCGCTCGAGGGTCGGGCTGTGCACCGAGGCGGCCTGCAGTCCGTCGCGCAGCGTCTGGTCATCGATCTGGATGCGGAACGCCGGCTTCTCCCAGCGCTCGTCGGCTTCGTTCCAGTCGTACATCGGCTCGTGCTCATCCATGGGACGCTGGGACTCCGGGGTGGAAGGTCACGGCGTAAGGGTGCAGGGTAGCCAGCCGGTCACGCTCCCACAACATGGCGCCGCCCTCTTCCATGGCCGTGCGGCCGGGGCCACCCGAAGGGCTGAGCGCGTGCCGGACCAGTTTGCGCGACAAGGACTTCCATCTGACGCTTGAGATGATGGATCAGGTGGGGCCCGGAGTACCGGCCGGCCTCGCCCCGTTGGCCGCTGGAGGCTCGACGCATTAGGCACGGTAGCCGACGCGCTCAAAGACCAGCCGGAACGGCGGCGCGGACTCGCCCAGCACCATCATGCGGATCAACACGCGGCCGCCCTCGTTCCGGTTGAGCGGGATGCCGGGCCCCAGCTTGCCGACGAACGGCATGCCAGCGACCAGGGCGACCGTGAGCAATTGCGTGCTCGGAGGCACGAGCAGCCAACCGGCGCCATGGTGGCGGCAGAGGGCCGCCAGCACATCTGGGCCGCGCTGCATCGCACCGGCGGCGAACGCGACGATGAAGCGCTGGTTCGCGGGGGCCCGAATCATCACGTCCATCACGGCCGCGCACAGGACCAGCCCCGCGAGTGACGCGATGCGCACGGCGCATGGTCACGCTGTGGTAGAGCGGGGCGCGGACCACGCCCAGCCGTCCGCCGGTCGCGGAAGAACGCGTGCGCGAGCAGGAAGACCGGGCGCGATCAGCGCGCCGGCGAGTATTGCGGCTCGCGGGAACCCGGCACAAGCGCGTCCGGTCGCCCCGTGGTGCCACTTGTTCCCGCCCTCTCATGACGGCGACGCGAGAGCGTCATCCCATGGAACGCTCCATGATGGGCAGCAGGCAAGCCCGGTGGCGTGGCGGCGCCGGCGCCACTACGCTAGCGTGTGCCTCTGGAGCGCAGCGAGATTAACAGGCGGTGGAGGGCGAAGAACCGATGCGATCGAAAACCGAGTACCTGACGATGGAGGTCCCGGCCCGCCGCGGCTTCGTGAACATCACCCTCGAGGTGGAACGCGTGGTGCGCGCGAGCGGCGTACGCGAGGGGCTCGTGCTGGTGAACCCCATGCACATCACCGCCAGCGTCTTCATCAATGACGACGAGGCCGGGCTCCACGCTGACTACGAGCGCTGGCTCGAGCGCCTGGCCCCTCACGCGCCGGTCGACCAGTATCGCCACAACGACACGGGCGAGGACAACGCCGACGCGCACCTGAAGCGGCAGGTCATGGGGCGCGAAGTCGTCGTGGCCGTGACTGCCGGTCGGCTCGACCTGGGGCGCTGGGAGCAGATCTTCTACGGCGAGTTCGACGGCCGGCGCAGGAAACGCGTCCTGGTCAAGGTGATCGGCGAGTGAGCAGGGCTCCCGGGCACGACTTCCAGTAGTACTTGAAGTGGGCGCGGCGTCGCCGCGTGCCCGGGTCACGGAGCGTCTGGGACAAGCGTCGCGCCTGCTTTCCCTTCCGGGTCGCGCCCCGCTTCTCGCGCGGCCGGCTTTTCGCTAGAGTCCGTCCGAACGGTCCTGCCGCGGGGCTTCCTCCGTCCGCAGGCCCGGACCCGGGCCCGCAATCATCCCTGTCCCCCCGAAGGAGCTCCCTCCGTGACCCCATCGCTCGTCGAATCGCTCGCCATCGAGAATACGACCCGGATCGTGCTGCTCGTCCTCGACGGGCTCGGTGACCTGCCGAATCGTGATCGCGAATGGCTGACCCCGCTCGAGGCGGCGCGCACGCCGAACTTCGATGCACTCACCCCGCGCTGCGCGCTCGGGCGGATCCTGCCGGTGGCCCCGGGCATCACGCCCGGCAGTGGCCCCGGGCATCTCGCGCTCTTCGGTTACGACCCGGTCGCGACCGTTGTGGGCCGCGGCGTGCTGGAGGCCATTGGCGCCGACTTCGAGCTCCAGCCGGGCGACGTCGCGGCGCGCGCGAACTTCTGCACCATGGATGGCGCCGGAGTGATCATCGACCGGCGCGCGGGACGCATCCCGAGCGAGGAGTGCGCGCGGCTGGTGGCGCGGCTGCAGGCGGCGGTCCCGCGCATCGAGGACGTCGGGATCATGCTGCGGCCGGGCAAGGGCCACCGCTTTGTTGCGGTGCTGCGTGGTCCGGGACTGGCGGGCGAGGTGAGTGACGCCGATCCGCACAAGGAGGGGAAGAAGATCCCGCCCGCGGCGCCGCTCACGGCGGAGGCCGGCGCGTCGAAGACCGCGCGCATCGTCAATCTGCTGGTCGCGCGGGCTGCGGAGGTGCTGAAGGATGAGCGCCCGGCGAACGCGGCGCTGATGCGCGGGTTCTCGGCGCGTCCGCACTTTCCGGGCTTCCGCGAGCGCTTCAAGCTGCGCGCCGCGGCGCTCGCCGCCTACCCGATGTACCGGGGCGTGGCGCAACTCGCCGGAATGGCGGTGCTGCCCGTGGGCGACACGCCGGGCGACGCCTTCGCGGCGGCCGGGAAGGCATGGAACGACCACGACTTCTTCTTCATCCACATCAAGGGCACCGACCAGGCGGGGGAGGACGGCAACTTCGACGCCAAGGTCGCGACCATCGAGGCGGTGGACCAAGCCCTGCCCGCGCTGCTCGCGCTCCAGTCCGACGTGCTGTGCGTGAGCGGCGACCACTCGACGCCGGTGCCGGTGAAGCAGCACTCCTGGCACGCGGTGCCGACGCTGATCCATGCGCCCTTCTGCGGCGCGGACCAGCTTCCCCGCTTCCATGAGCGGAACGCGCGCGCTGGCAGCCTCGGCGTGTTTCCGAGCATGGACCTGATGGCCGTGCTGATGGCGAACGCAGGCCGTCTCGACAAGTACGGAGCGTGAATCTGCGGACCTCCTGGCTTCGGTTGTGTGCTGCGGTCCTCCTGGCCACGGCAATCGGATGCCGGAGCTCAGCTTCCCGCGCCGCTCGGCGCCGCAGGCTGCTACCCCTTCCCGGGTGTCTTCCCGGGTCCGGCTTCCGCGGTCTCGGCCGGGCTCGGGCTCTCCGACCGCTGGCTGGGTGACGAGCCCTTCGACAATCCAGCGGCAGCGGCGGAGCGCGGCGTCATGGTGGCGCCCGTGTTCCAGCGGGTGAAGCGCCAGAATCTGCCCGCGGACTACAGCAACTACGACGAGATCGGGGGCTATCTAGACCTGGTGGCGGGCTGGCTCTCGCTGCCGGTGCGCGGGGTCGGGGTCACGCTCTACGCGTTCGAGCCCGTGCTGCGGCTCGAGGACGCGGCCTTCACGAGCAAGCCAGAGCAGGTGCCCCCCGGCAAGTTCGCCGCCACGAGCAGCGCGCGCGAATTGCGCGCTGGCCTCGCACTCTCTCGCGCATGGTCCGGCGCGAGGTTCGGCGCGGCGGTCGAGTGGACGCGGCGCGAGGACGCGTACGGCTTCAACGAGGTCCAGGGCGCCCCGCAGCCGGCGCCGGGGCATGTGGACTTCTCGGGTGACGCCATCGGCTTCCAGACCGGCGCGCGCGTCCCGGCCGCCTCCGCCGTCGTGCTCGGTGGCGCGATGCGCTACGTGCCGTCGCTCGACCTGGGCGGGTAGCAGAGGGCCCCGACGCTGGCGGCCGCGCAGCACGTTTCGGCCACGCGCGCTGCAGTTGGAACTGGGCGTGCTGCGCCGCTCGTTCGGGCGCGCGGGGAAGGCCGCGTCGTACGACGATCGGGCCCTTGCCGGTGTGACGGTCGGGTTCTGAGGGGATTCCGAGCGCCATCCGGTTTGTCCGTCGGTTCCCGGCTTCAGGTCCGTGCCCGCTTCCTTGTGCTAGACTGCGCCCGCTTCCGGCCCGGTTGCCCCGGCCCGGGACGGACTGCCTGATCCCGGGGCCCGCGGTTCCCCTGAATTCCCTGAGCGAGAGTGGCGGAACTGGCAGACGCGCCGGATTTAGGATCCGGTGGGGAAACTCGTGGGGGTTCAAATCCCCCCTCTCGCAGAATCCCCGGCCCGATGTTGCTTCACGTCACGGAGTGAGACTCGACGCATGAACCCAACGGTACGTTCGACGGGCAACTGGCAGCACACGCTGGATATCGAGATCCCGGTGGCGGAGGTGGACCGCCGGCTGACGGAGGTCGCGCGCCAGTTGCAGCGCCGCGCCAGCCTGCCCGGCTTCCGCAAGGGCCGGGTCCCGCTGGAAATGGTGCGACAGCATTACGCGGAGGCGGTGGAACAGGAGTTCCTCGAGACCTTCGTGCCTCGCTTCGCCACCGAGGCCATCGCCGAGGCGAAGCTCATGCCGGTCATCACGCCGCTCGTGCGCAACCTCAGCTTCGGGCCCGGCAAGCCGCTGCGCTTCGAGGCGGTGATCGAGGTCCGGCCCGAGGTTGAGGCGAAGGACTACAAGGGCATCCGGGTGAAGCGGAGCACCAGTATCGTTGAGGACAAGGCGGTGGCCGCGGTCCTGCAGCAACTCCGTGAGGATTCAGCCGTCTTCGCTGACCTGGCCCGGCCGGCCGAACGCGGGGACATCGTGTTGCTCGACTCGGTCCGGGTGGACGCCAATGGCCGGCGCATGTCCGGCACCCGGGCGAAGAACCGGCGCATCGAGCTGGGGGCCACGGGCGTGGCGCCCGAGCTCGAGAACGGGCTGCTGGGGGCCGAGGCTGGCCAGGAGCGCACGATCGAGATCCAGTACCCGCCCGACTACCCGGCCGAGGAGCTGGCCGGGAAGAGTGCCCGGTACCTGGTCTTCGTGCGAAAGATCCAGGAGAAGAAGCTGCGCGACCTGGACGATAACCTTGCCAGGGAGGTCTTCGGGCTGCCGTCGCTCGATGAGCTGCGCTCGCGCGTTCGCCTGAACCTCGAAGGGGAGGAGCGCGTGCGGATCAGGCGTGAGCTGGACTCGGCGGTTTCCGTCGAGCTCATCCGACGCAATCCATTCGACCTGCCCGGCGGGCTGACGCAGCGCACGCTCGAGCGGGTGATCGAGGAGGCGGTCCAGGGGCAGACGGTCTCCGAGGATCTGCGCAAGCAACTCGAGGAACGCTACCGTCAGGGCGTGGAGCAGTCGCTGAAGCGCGAGGTCCTGCTGGACGCGGTGGCGCGTCAGGAGAAGCTCGAGGTCAGCGACGATGAGGTGGCCGCGGAGATCCAGCGCATGGCGCAGTCGGACCCGCGGCAGGCAGCCCGCGTGCGTGCGCACTATCAGTCGGCCGAGTGCCGCGAAGCACTGCGCGACTCGCTGCTGGAACACAGGGCACTGGACTGGTTGATCGACGCGGCTGAGATCGAGGACGTGGCGGCGCCTGCATCGCCGCTCATCATGCCGGCCGGCCGCTGAGTCGGGACGGAGCAGGGAGGTAGCCGGACTATGGGACTGGTTCCCATCGTGGTGGAACAGACGGGCCGCGGCGAGCGCGCCTACGACATCTACTCGCGGCTGCTCAAGGACCGCATCATCTTCATCGGTACGCCCATCGACGACACGATCGCCAACCTGGTGATCGCGCAGATGATCTTCCTCGAGGGCGAGGATCCCGACCGTGACATAAACCTGTACATCCACAGCCCGGGTGGCTACGTGACCGCCGGGCTCGCCATCTACGACACCATGCAGTTCGTCAAGCCCGCCGTGGCCACGCTCTGCATGGGACAGGCGGCCAGCATGGCCGCCGTGCTGCTGGCGGCGGGTGCGAAGGGGAAGCGCTCGGCGCTGCCCAACTCGCGCATCATGATCCACCAGCCCTCGGGGGGCACGCAGGGGCAGACCACCGACATCGAGATCTACACGCGGGAGATGGTCAAGATGCGAGACCAGCTCAACATCATCATGGCCCGGCACACCGGCAAGTCGGTTGAGCAGATTTCGAAGGACATGGACCGCAACTACTTCATGTCGGTCGAAGAGTCCAAGGAGTACGGCCTCATCGACGAGATCATCGAGAAGCGTCGCTAGGAAGACGGGACCCCCCGATGAAGAAGCGTATCGCCACTCCACATCCCATCCGCTGCTCGTTCTGCGGCCGCGGCCAGGACGAGGTCGCACGCCTCGTCTCCGGCCCGTCTGTGTACATCTGCAGCGAGTGCGTCAAGCTCTGCAACGACATCCTCGAGGGCGAGCTCGAGCGCGAGCAGCCCTCGCCCGGGGGGCAGCTACCCAAGCCGGCCGAGCTCAAGAAGCTGCTCGATGAGTACGTCATCGGGCAGCACCAGGCCAAGAAGACGCTCGCGGTGGCGGTCTACAACCACTACAAGCGCATCTACTCGCCCGCGCAGCACGGCGAGGTCGAGATCGAGAAATCGAACATCGCGCTGATCGGCCCGACGGGCGTCGGCAAGACCCTACTGGCTCGCACGCTCGCGCGCTTCCTCAAGGTGCCCTTCGCCATCGTGGACGCCACCTGCCTGACCGAAGCGGGTTACGTGGGCGAGGACGTCGAGAACATCCTCGTGCGCCTGCTCCAGTCGGCCGACTTCAACCTGGTGAACGCCGAGCACGGGATCGTCTACATCGACGAGATCGACA
>Ga0315275_10008452_pt1 | contig 10015 bp, 12 predicted proteins | sample YL17G03_0_MG_FD_205557 | JGI IMG/M metagenome (GOLD analysis project Ga0315275, IMG submission 205557) | Sediment microbial communities from Yellowstone Lake, YNP, Wyoming, USA - YL17G03_0 | ecosystem: Environmental > Aquatic > Freshwater > Lake > Sediment | place: USA: Wyoming | collected...
TGCGTTCGCGGCGTTCAGGTGGACAGGACCCGACGTCATCGCAGTCGGAGCATCGGGAGCCATCTTCGGTATACTGGGAGGATTCACAAGACTCTTCCCAAGGGAGCGATTCATGTTCTTCCCCTTCCCGGTGGCGCTGCCGATATGGGCCATCGTGACCGGATATCTCGTCCTGCAGCTGGTGTTGATACCCACTGCCTCCGGTGTCGCGGTCGAGGCGCACATAGGCGGGCTGATCGCCGGGGTCTTGTTGGCCCCGCTCGTCGTGAAATTGCCTGCCCCTCAGGGAAAAGGGAAGATGCCCGCGTCAGCGCCGAACTTGCGCAAGCTCGCCACCACTACCGAGCTCAAATCCATGCTGAAGAGGATCGAGGATGAAACCGTTCCCGATGTGAAGCAGGCATGGATCGACCATTTCGTCTCAAAGGCGAGGTGCCCACAATGCGGTGCCCCCATCATCGCGGACAAGGGGGCCATCAGATGTGAGAAGGGGCATCTCATATGATCAACGACCCGAACGGCCGCGCGACAAGCGTTAGGTCGATATTGGATGGGCGTCTGGTCAGGAGCGGCAACACGATACTCGAGGCTTCGTCGACCGTCTCGCTGGTCGTGTCGGTGGAGAAGAGGGTGATAGTGGACACGGGATCTCCGACGGATTTGAAGCTGCTCCAGGAAGCGCTCCGCGCAGCGTCGGTAAGACCCGATGAAGTCGACATCGTCGTCAACACACACCTTCACATGGATCACATCGGCGGGAACAGCCTCTTCCCGAGCGCGAGGTTCTACGCTCACCAGCTGGAGAATCCTCCCCCGGGAACGATTCGCGTGTCAGAGGGGTTCGAGCTTCTGCCGGGCGTGGAGCTCGTTCTGACTCCTGGCCACACGGCAGGGAGCATATCGGTTCTGGTGCTTGCGGATAGACGGTACGCGATCTGCGGGGATGCCATACCTACCAGGGCGAACGTCGAGAATCACGTTCCACCTTCGATTAACATCAATCCACGGCTCGCGCTTAAGAGCATGGACTCCCTGGAGGCGTCGGCCGACGTGATAGTTCCGGGTCACGAAGCGCCATTCGAGGTCGCAAGATAGAAGTAATATGATGGATTAGCTCAATGCACGGATGATAGTGAAATGACCGTCCCTTCAAGTATCATGGTCGAATGCCCCATCTGCAGGTCCGAAACGCTTCATGAGGTCCTTCATGGCAAGTTAGGTGGCAAGGCGCAGGCCGTGTTCGAATCCACAGTCAGATGCAAGGAGTGCAACCTGGTCCATCCGATCGTTCTCAAGGTGGAGAGGCCGATAGAAATCCCGATCATCGTGAGTTGGCTCAAGGACTCAAAGAAATCGACCATAGTGGTAGGGCCAGATGACGCCCTGTCCATCGAGGATGAGATCATGTGCGGGGACGAGCCCGTGCTGATCACCTCGATCGAGTCCAAAGGTGCGCGGGTGAAGAGAGCCAAGGCGCGAAACATCCAGACCGTGTGGGCCCGAAGGTTCGACAAGGTCAGGGTGCCGTTCTCTATAAGCCAGAGGGCGAAGAGCGTCTCCGACCACGTCCTGGCGGTGCCAGATGAGGAGTTCTTCGTGGGGGACGTGCTCAAGGTGGGGAAGCACGAGGTGGTCATCCACTCTATCAAGATCGAGGATAGGTCACTGAGGGCGGGCGGTGCGCTGGCTCGCGACATCGTGAGGGTCTACGCGAACATCGTGAGAAAGACCAACTCCTGAACGAATAGCGACGCCAGGGTTCTGTAAAGAGTCGGGTGGTAGGCCCATCATGGCGGCACCACCTCCTCCTTACTCATTCCGTTCGGCTCAGACCGTGCGGCCATCGCTGGCTCGTATAGGATCATCATCGCGTCATGCCGGAATGCGCCGGGGCCGAACCGTAGACCCCCTGCCACCTCCAATCTCTTGGAGACGGCTGTAGGCAGCAGGTCGATGCTGGCATTGACATTCCTGTCAAGATTCCAGCCGCATCCGCACTCGAACAGAGCGCCCATTCGGGAATAGTGTCTCCCACATGTCGGGCACTTTCTGCTGCTGCACATTGAGTCATGATTTGGCGCCAGGCGTACTAGGATTCTTCGATTGCATGTAGTCTCAGGGAATCCGTCTTCGGCCCATCCCGAGGGCATCATCACCCGATTTTTGACCGAACCCTAGGCCAGAAACCTTTAGCCTAACACCGCGCTTCAAGTTGCGATGGTTGATTTCGAATTCGAGCGGAACAGCCTCGTTGACGACCTGAAGATGAGGGGTTACGTCACGAGCAAGGCGGTCGAGGATGCCATGAGGAGGGTGCCTCGCGAAGAGTTCCTGCCTGCCGAGCTGAGGGAGGAGGCCTACGTCGACTCGCCTCTCCCGATAGGAGAGGGGCAGACGATATCCGCTCCTCACATGGTCGCCATAATGGCCGAGAACCTCGACCTGAAGCCGGGCCAGAAGATACTGGAGGTGGGGACTGGTTCCGGGTATCACGCTGCCGTGTGCGCTGAGGTCATCGCTCCGGACGGTCACATATACTCGATAGAGAGGATCACCTCCCTGGCTTCGTTCGCGGAGGATAATCTCAAAAGGACGGGGTACGCGAAACTGGTGACGGTCATCCTGGGCGACGGGTCGAAAGGGCTCCCGGACCACGCCCCCTATGACAGGATATTCGTTGCAGCCGGAGCACCGGACGTACCTTCTCCGCTCACCGCCCAGCTGGCGCACGGAGGCAAGCTCCTTGTCCCCGTGGGCACCAGGTGGTACCAAGACCTTATCATGGTCACTAGACAGGGGGCCAAGCTGGAGAAGGAGAACCTCGGCGGCTGCGTGTTCGTTCCGCTCGTTGGCGAATATGGACACTGATCCCGCCTAGATGAACTCGAGGATTCCGGTCAGGTCCTTCTTGTCCACGACAGCATCCGCCTTTTGTCTGACTGTTTCGTCTTCCGGACAGAACGCGATGCCGAGACTCGATTCATTGAACATCGATACGTCGTAGCTGGAGTTCCCGACGCTGACCGTATCTTTCTTGGTGGCCCCAAGCTGTCCCGCGACCCGCCTGACCGCATCCCCCTTGTCCATCAGCTTGACGTTGAGTATCCCCTTGCCCGTGAGCATCCCCCGGTCGTCCGTCTCGAACCCGTTCGCGAGGTGAGCGTCGAATGGGAGCTTCTCTAAGACCAGGTCGGCGAGAAGGTCTATCCCGGCCGACACTATCGCGGTCTTGAATCCCCTGTTCCTGAGCTCATGGATGGTCTCTCCAGCTCCAGGCATCATCGGAACCTCGTCCAGGATCTTCATGATCTTGGCGGCGCTCACTTGCGGATCCTTGTCCTTCCAGAGTTGAATGTCCCTTCGGATGAACTCAAGATCGGTGATCTCTCCTCTGAGATAGGAATAGAGGGAATGGTCATTGTTCACCCCGAACCTTTTGTGGACATGGACCCACGAGCTCTCCACATCTGCGAGAACTCCGTCCATGTCGAACACTACTAGCCTGGACACGGCGCGAAGATAGCGGAAAGGCTTATTAAAAGGCTGGCGTGATGGCCCTAGCCTAATGATCACCCTGATAGGCGTCGGGCACGTGTTCGCGATCTCCGAGAGCGTCAAGAAGCTGGTACTCGCTCGACGCCCCGACATCGTCTGCCTCGAGCTCGACGCTGCTCGATTCAATGCTTTGATGCAGAAGCGGGCAGGCATGAAAGATAGCAGGGCCGTGCCCCTGCAGTACCGCCTGCTCGCATATCTCCAGGAGCGGATGGCCGCACAGTTCGGGACCGAGGTCGGCGACGAGATGCTCGCCGGCGCGACGGCGGCAGAGGAGCTCGGGGCAAGGTTGGCTCTCGTCGACATGGACGCGTCGAAGGTGTTCTCTCAGCTCTGGAAGCGGATGTCTTTCAGGGAGAGACTCACTCTGTTCACAGGCGCGTTCGCGGGATTGTTCATCTCGAAGAAACGAGTCGTGGAGGAGATAGAGAAGTACGAGGCTCAGGAGGATCAGTACATACAGCTCCTCTCGGAAGGATTTCCGACCTTCAAGGAAGTGTTGATCGACGACAGGAACAAATTCATGGCCGACAGAATCTTGGCTCTGACGGGTGAATACAAGACTATCGTGGCAGTGGTCGGGGACGGTCACATATCCGGCTTGGTCCAGTTGCTCGGACAGACGGAGTTAGAGGTCATCCGACTTAAGGATGTCCGCAATTCTGAAGCCCCCAAGGATGGTGCTGGCGAGTTCACATCTTCGCACTGGTATCACGCTCAATAGCGTTCGCGGAAGCCTTAGAAAGGATTTAGTCAGGGAACGCATTCCTGACACGAAGCAGGTGCAGGTTTGAAAGTCGTACTCCTGAACTACACGAAGGACCCCGACCAGATATGCGCCGCGGCCGCGCAGTCATGTTACTCGGAGAAGGGGGCATCAGAGCTCTTCAGGACAACGACCGACGAGAAAGCTAAGAAGATGATCAAGAAGGTCGTCGGGATGGGCCATCTCTCGGTCACCGAGCACGCGTACTTCACATTCAGCGTCGAGGGGGTTTCGAGATCTCTGACCCACCAGCTCGTGAGACACAGGATCGCGTCATATTCCCAGCAGAGCCAAAGGTACGTGAGCATGGACAAGGCAATGTATGTGATACCGCCGGCCATCGCGAGCGATCCCGAGGCGAGGATGCTCTACACGAAGTCCATGGACGAAATTTGGAAGGTCTACAGGAAGCTCGCGAAGAAGGTGGAGAAGGAGGACGCGAGGTACGTGCTCCCGAACGCGTGTCACACGAACATCACCGTCACGATGAACGCTCGCGAGCTCTGGCACTTCTTCAGCCTTAGATGTTGCAGGAGGGCGCAGTGGGAGATCAGGATGATGGCCTGGAAGATGCTCGTCGAAGCGAAGAAGGCCGCTCCGATCCTTTTCGAGAATGCAGGTCCGGGGTGCTACCGCGGACCTTGTCCCGAGGGCGAGTATGCCTGCGGGGAACCATACGAGAAGGGCGAGGTCCCAACCGGCGACGAGCTCATAGTCGAGAGTTCAAAGGCGGACGATTGAGGCGCGCCGGGTCCGACCGATTCGATTGCTGGACGTCCCTGACACAACCCGGGCTCAACCCGGCTTTGCATCTAAAGCCTGGCTGTGGCGTAACTTTCGGTGCAGGGTGGCGACTTTAGGTTCAAAAAACCCGGCGAGATGCCATGTTCGAACATCTCATGAATGACTACAGTGAGGTTGTAAGCAATGACTTTGGCAAGTAGTTCATTCACCTGAGCCGTGAAATTCTTAGATTTCAGAGTCTCGCCGAACCTCCGCTTGATCGCTGCATTCGTGGACTCTATGTTGCTCCGCTTATGATAGTGCTCCATGAACTCCTCGCGGTGAAGCTGGAAGAGATGATACATCTTTGTCCATGTGTACTTCCCGAAACTCCTGGGAATCGCATTCTTCTTGTAAGGGATGTAGGGAACGCCTCCTGCCTCGGTGACTGCTTCCATATTGTCGCGCGATGAATAGGCCATATCGGCCGACACTTCTCTGATCTCGAAATCCTCAGCCGTTCTATCGAGGAGCGGTTTGAATTGGGTAACATCTGCGCCAGATCCTTTCGTGATGACAATGCTCGCCACGATATTGGTATGTGTTCCAACGCAGATATGTGCCTTGATCCAGTTGTTATCCCTCTTTATGCCGTACCTTGACCCATTGTAGGCGCTATAGCATGTTGTCCGGAATCCGGTCGAGTCGATGGCGAAATCTGTCTCAAGCCCAGCAACGGGCACGGCTGACAGGCGAACAAGCTCATGAAGGATAGGCGTGACATCGGGTCTGTTGAATAACTTGGAGGGAGTATTGAAATGTGGTGCATGCTCCAGTTGGCCGCGCTCGGCGGCATTCTGGAAGAGGCCGTACGCGCGCCGGCTGGAAAGTTGCGAATACACTTTCTGGATTGAGCAGAAAAGCTGTTCGCGGAGAGGTAGTCTCGGTCTGCCCATCTTCTGATCGGGCTCATGAATCGCCTCGACAATGTCCCTGAGAAGAACGTCGAACAGGCGCACCTCCTCTTTTTGTGCCTCATTGTAAGCGGGCCAATCCTGTGGGTAGGATGTCTTTGGCAGTAAGGCTAGAATCTCATCGCCTGGAGGAAGCGGGTCGAGGTTAAGATTCGCGTAGCTTTCGTTGTCCATCTTGTTCCGCCCTATACCTGGCAGGTATATACCTTAAGAGTATATATTATGATTGTGGCTGGCTTCCTGGCTATTGACCCAAAAGTAATATACTTCAGAGTATATGTCTGAGCATGGTACCGAGAATCACGATAGAGGCGTTTCAGTGCACAAGATGTGGCCACATCTGGAAGCCTAGACAAGGGTTTGATCGGAAGCCGAAGGTGTGCCCGAAGTGCAAGAGTCCTTATTGGGATGTAGCGCGGCGAATGACCAGAATTCGATAATCCATTCCTACCCTCTTCATAGGGGTGTTTTGATTTCCCGAAGGTCTTCGACGGTCTTCAGCTCTCCAATCAATATCCTTATCTGAGCCATGTAGCTAGTGCTAGCGAGGGAAGAAATGGAAGAGAAGGAATTCAGACTTCTCCGGGATCACTGCATGATAGCTCGTGATATGAAAGACGAGGAAATCAACAAATTCGATGCATACCTTACGAAAGCGAGCTACCTTCGACCACCGAACTTCATTCGAGTTCAAAACTTAGTCGAACTCAGAAGGCTTAGGGCAACTCATTATCCTGCCCAGCCAGAACCGCTCGATCCGCGAACCTGGGACATTTTCTGGCTGTTCCGCTGTGAATTACTCTTTCTTGAAGGCCACTATGGACCATGCTGCGCGTGGGCAAGGGCTACGATTGAGTTCTATCTTCAGAAGCGGTGCTTGAAGGAAGCTAGCATCGCATATTCGCAAGCGAAGATAGGTAGAAATGGAAGGAATCCAGGGGCTTCAGCTTGTCTCAGAATATTGAGCTACCACAAGGGCGAAGAAGTGGACAATCTTTGTCTTGACATCGAGAATGCGGCAGGATACGTTCTACATCATCGATTGGACGAGTTGGTGGGCGATCAGACTGTTGCTGACAAATTCCGAGACTCGATAGATAAGAAAGGGATAGGAATCCTTTTGGAGCACAAGGATGCCTTAAGATACGATTTTGAGCGAGACAAGGCGATGGAATCCCTGGAGAAGCTCTACAAGCTTCATGAGACGAAGGTGCTATTCTAGGGCGCGCCACCCGGTTTTGCACCCACTGCTGATTTTCGCTCCACCACCCGCCTCGGGACAGAATCCTAGCGAGCAAAGACAGATATGATTGGAGGCGAACCGAGGACTAGTGATCCAATGTTGCGACTACTTGTAGGTTCGAAAGCTCTCACATTCAATTCCGGGCCCTCTCGAGTTGGTAACATCGTTACCAAATGGGAATTATTATACCATACGGCGACAATATCACAATATGGCCAGGCTAGAGTCGCAAGACAATCCCAAGATAATTCACGCGCTCCTGACAGGAAAGCTATTGACTTTCTCCTCACTGGCAATAGCCACCGGCATCCCCACAACCACACTCAGCCGCCGACTAAAGATGCTCGAAGATGCGGGTGTAGTTTCATTCTACGAACTCGCCGGATCATATGGTCTTTCTGTATGGTTGCACACGGAGAAGCTTGGGTTCAAGACAGCCTTAGAGATACTGGAGAACAATGAACACACGAGCAGGCCATTTCGAATTTACACAGTAGGCTACGAAGGACAAACACCTGAATCATTCTTGAAGACTCTCAAGTCAAACGGGTTAGAACGGCTTGTTGACGTCAGGGAAATCGCCAATAGCAGAAAAACAGGATTCTCGTCCAGTATTCTGGGCGACTTTCTACGAAAGCATAACATCGAATACATCCATATAAAGGGACTGGGGTCGCCGCAAAATGCCAGGCGAGAATTTCATCGGGACAATGATTTCATTTCCTTCTCTGAGAAATACGAGTCGTTCTTGGCCGGCAGGAGAGATGATCTGAATGTCTTAACGGGCTTGGCTATAGAGAAACCAACTGCAATCATGTGTTTTGAGAGAGACGCTTCGACGTGCCACAGAAGCATAATCGCTTCCAGGATAGCTAGGCTAGGATTCGATGTGAGAAACCTTCAGTGAGGAAGCACCGGAATTCTCAAGATAGACACAACCATGAACGATGAAGGATGTCTCGCTAGATTCCCAACCAGGAACAGGATCTCCTGTTGAGACTCCTTGGAAAAGAGGTTGTCCCAAACCTTCTCTTCTTCTCCAGGATTCTTCCTGAACCATTCATAGACACCCCATTCGAGGATCTGCTGGTCGTGTGTCTGTGCAGCTCGGCATTTCTCGCACTTGTACGCTACCCTTGGTTGCAGACCGTACTTGTGCTTATCAGAAATCAACACCTTCCCAAATATCGTCATCTGGAAGCTGGGGTCGTAGTCCTCGCGGTCTTCGAGGTAGCATCTCTTCGAAATCGGTTTCACGATTCCGAGGCTCTTTCGTTGCTCATTTATGTCTGCGACACAACCGCTGACTAATGGCATGATGAAGGCAAGTCGATTCTCCCGTTCCATTTCCCCCACGACTGTGATCTTATCGCTAAGTCGAGGCCATTCTGACTTAGACCCCTTGATCTTCCAACTCTCCACCCTCGCGTCCTGTTCGTTTCGTTCGACTGGAACCTGGACAATGCTCCACATCCTCAAAGGTGAATCGAGGCGGGTCGGGTACAACCTAATGAAGCCGACATGGGGCGAATAGCCAGCTACGCATACGCTTACTCGCCCGTCCTTCATTGTATCAGGTGAGCTTCGTCCCAACACCACTAGATCATCGATTACAATAGACTCGGGTTCCATATCCAGCGATCCCACACACGGTACAGGAACGTTGTCCAGTGAACTTAAGGTTTGACACCAGTCGTAACGATTTTGCTTTGCTGTGAGGTCTGGCGACTGAGAAGGCCAAAGCTGAAACATGGGGCGCGCAAATCAGAGGCCTGCTCATGATGTAATCTCAGCCTTACTGGCCTCATTCGATATGCTAACTTGTTCATAACGGAATTCGCACGTGAGAAACCGACCTGCTAGGCGATGCACCTGGGTTGACAGGATTAGCTTGAACCCATTCCAATCACTCTCTTCCTTTTGTGGAATTGGGCTCCAGCTTGCTGATAAGGTTCTCGATATTTTTCTCTAAGCGCTCCCTTTCCCTCTTCAAGAGTCCCTCCTGATTCCTAAGCAGAGCGGCAGTCTCTTTCAACGATTCCTTCTCGCCTTCAGTAGCGAGGATTGAAATGCCGTTTTCTGCGTTCGCAATTAGGGCTCTTTTCTCTTCATATTTGTTGATTTGTTTGATGATGCTTTTGTTGTTCGAATTCAGTACAAATTTCAATTTTGCTAATACCATTTCTGTGTGACTGGCCATAGTCAAACGCAGGCACTCCCGCATACATAAACTTGTGGAGACTTCACCCCCCCTCTCTGGGGGAAAGGCATGACGCTGGTGGCGCTCCTGTCCGTTGTGCTTGCCGGAGACCTATTCTTCAGCTGAGTGGAGGCCGAGGACATTCCATCCATTCAGGTATCCTGATAGCTCGTCATCATCCATGTCGGCGTTCTTCGCCAAGGCCAGTGCGGGCCCTGAGCCACTTCACCGATTGAAGCGCTCTAGTCAAAGAGTAGAGCAAGGCGACGACGATTACGAACACACTCAGAACATACTGTTGATACCGCGTCTGCCAGGGCTCAAAGAAAAGCATAACCAGGGCCATAGCGAAGAATCCAACCATAAAGAGGCTCGTAGACACGATGTGCGTGCGGACCCGAATGAAGCCCTTCAGCGCCATCCTGTCTGCAAGATACCCACCTCCTTCTCTCTTTGCAAGGCCAGCAGCCACAAGCCTGTCAAGATGATATGACGCCAGCGACGACGTACTTAGACCCGCGCCAGTCCTGATGTCGCTCAGTCCCACAGGGTCG
>Ga0315275_10008455_pt1 | contig 10015 bp, 9 predicted proteins | sample YL17G03_0_MG_FD_205557 | JGI IMG/M metagenome (GOLD analysis project Ga0315275, IMG submission 205557) | Sediment microbial communities from Yellowstone Lake, YNP, Wyoming, USA - YL17G03_0 | ecosystem: Environmental > Aquatic > Freshwater > Lake > Sediment | place: USA: Wyoming | collected...
AGGCATCTCTTCGCGCGTGCGCCGGTATACCAGACTAACCTCCGCAGCGCCCAGGCGCATGGCCGTACGTGCGGCATCAATAGCCGTGTTGCCGCCGCCCACGACGGCGACGCGCTTCCCCGCCAGGTCAGGCGCTTTGCCCAAAGAGACATCCTGGAGGAACTCGGTGCCGCCCATCACTCCGGGCAGATCCTCTCCCGGGACACGCAGCGAACGGCTGATCTGCGCCCCAATGGCCATCACCACCGCGCTATAGCCATCGCGATCCAGAAGATCATCCATGGTGAAATCGCGGCCTAACCTGCTGTTGAGCGCGATCTGGACACCAGCGCGCACGACGTTCTCGATCTCTGCGTTCAGGATGTCACGCGGCAGACGGTACTCCGGGATGCCCACAGCCATCATGCCGCCAGCTACCGACAATGCCTCGTGAACGGTCACACCGTAACCCCACTGAGCCAGTCGCAACGCAGCCGTCAGGCCGGCCGGGCCGGAGCCGATGACCGCCACTTTCTTGCCCTTCCTGGCTTCAATGGTCGCAGGCGTCCAGGGATTGGCGAGCTCATAATCGGCCATGAAGCGCTTGATCTGCCGGATGGCGATGGGCTGATCTATGGTCCCGCGGCGACAGCGCTGTTCACAGAAGGCCGGGCACACGCGTCCGCAAGCTAACGCGAAGGGGTTGCGCTGGCGATGGACCTCCAGCGCCTCGGCATACTTGCCCTCAGAGACAAGGGCCACATAACTGGAGGCATCCACCCCAGCAGGGCAGGCATTGACACATGGCGCCCGCACCAGCTTCTTGCAGGTGCCGGCGGGGCAACGCTTGTCCATGATGTGGGTGACAAACTCATCACGGAAGTATCTGAGCGCCGCCAGGACCGGGCCGGGGGTCAATTGGCCTAGGGCGCAAATCGAAGCCTTAGCCATCCCATCGGCGATCTCCTGGAGGGTGTCCAGGTCCTCCATCTTGCCCTGACCCTCGGTGATACGCGTGAGCACTTCTAGCATACGCCTGCCGCCAACACGGCAGGGCACGCACTTGCCACAGGATTCGGCGGTGGCAAAGGTCAGGAAGTACTTGCTGAGCTCGACCATGCAGGTGTCTTCGTCCACCACGATCATGCCGCCAGAGCCCATCACCGCGCCGGCTTGTACCAGCGAGTCGAAATCAACCTGCAGGTTCAAGCCCGAGGCGGGGATACAGCCACCCAATGGGCCGCCGGTCTGCACGGCCTTGAAAGCCTTGTTGTCGGGGATACCGCCGCCGATGTCAAAGATAATCTCGCCGACGGTGATGCCCATGGGCACTTCGACCAGGCCTGTGTTCTTGACCTTGCCCGTCAGGGCAAAGATCGCCGTACCGGGGCTTTTGGGGGTGCCGATGCCGGCGAACCATTCTGCGCCATTGGTGATGATCTGCGGGGTGAAAGCGTAGCTCTTGACATTGTTGTTGTTCGTTGGCTTGCCCCACAACCCAGAGACTGCAGGGAAGGGGGGCCGGGGACGCGGCTCGCCGCGGCGCCCTTCGATGGAGGCGATGAGCGCCGTCTCTTCACCACACACAAAGGCTCCTGCGCCTTCTTTGATGTGCAGGTTGAAGCTAAAGTCAGTGCCCAGGATATTGTCCCCCAATAGCCCATATTCCGTGGCCTGCTTGATGGCGATTTTCAGACGCTGGATCGCCAATGGATACTCGGCACGGCAGTAGATGTAACCTTCGTGCGCGCCGATGGCATATCCGGCGATCGTCATGCCTTCCAACACCGCATGTGGGTCGCCCTCGAGGATCGAGCGATCCATAAAAGCGCCGGGGTCACCTTCGTCGGCATTGCAGACGATATACTTGACGTTGCCAGGAGCTTTGGAGGCGAACTCCCACTTGAGCCCGGTGAGAAAGCCCGCACCACCACGACCGCGGAGTCCCGAACGCTTCATCTCGTCAATGACGAGTGCCGGGGTCATCGTCGTCAGGGCCTTGCCCAAGGCCTCATACCCGCCGCGAGCGATGTATTCGTCAATGATCTCGGGGTTGATGAGGCCACAGTTGCGCAAGCAGATACGAAGCTGCTTGCCATAGAAAGGAATATCATGATACAGAGGAATCGCCTGGTGGGTGAACGGCTCCTTATAAGTCAACCGCTGCACCACACGCCCCTTGACCAAGGTCTCCTCGACCAATTCCTGGACATCGGAGGCCTGTACCTGACAGTAGAAAATCCCTTCCGGATAGACGATCATCACCGGGCCCATGGCACAAAAACCACGACACCCGGTACCGACCACCCGCACTTCCGAATCGAGCCCTCTGCGGGTCACCTCGGATTTCAACGCCTCAACCAACGGCGCAGCGCCCGAAGCCGTGCAACCTGTGCCGCTACAGACCAGGACGTTTGCCCTATACAACTGATCCGCCATGACACGTCCTCCTGGACAAGATGGGTTCAATGCTGAGCATGCTCTATCTGCCCGGTAGCGCTTCTACGGCGCCGTTTGTCCTGGCGCTCGGAAGCTGAGATGTGACACGCAATGACGTTTCGTCGCTCTAGCTTTGAGGCAAGCGACCCACCACCCACTCTTCGACCACTCCACCTTTGATCAGGTGTTCTTCGATCAGGCGAGGGATTTTGTCCCTGGTGACGTTGCCATAGGTGACGCGCGGCTTGCCCGCCTGTTCGATATCTACCAGAGGCTCGCGTACGCACATGCCGATACAGCCCACGGTGGTCACATGGGCTTCGATGCTGCGCTCGCTCAGTTCTTCCAGGATGGCGCGCATGGTGTCACGAGCTCCCGCAGCGATGCCACAGGTTCCCATGCCCACTACGATGGTCGTGCCGGTCTCGACACGAGTCTTGATGTCACTCTGTGCCTGGTCGCGCAACCGCCGCAATTCGTCCAGCGATTTCAGCTTGGGCATTTCTTTGCTCCTCGTCAACTAAGAGATGAACACACACCCCTCTTGAGGCCCCCGCTTCCCTGCATATCACCAGCCCAATGGGCCTACCTACCGTACAACTCAGCATATCCCTCATCCAGGAACTCTTGCAGCCAGGTCCGTACTTGGGGATGAGAGAAGGACAGATCCCCCAGCGCCTCGCGCATCTCGGCCGTGTCGAAGGCGAACTCGCGTCCATCCACGCGATGACGATAACTCAGATCGCACTCTGAATGGAAAAGGATCACTCCCAGGAGAGTGCTCTTCAGATCACCAAGCGGCGCGCGATCGATATGATCCCATTGGAAACGGGCCACCACCTGCGTCCCCACCCCCCATTGGGATGTGACCACCAGATCGCCATTACATCGTTGCGCTGCAGCCCGGAACAAGGGGATGCCCAACCCGACATGCCGTGTTTTTCGTGTGGTAAAGAACGGATCGCCAACGCGCTGCAAGGTCTGCTGATCCATGCCCCGACCATTATCGGTAATGCTGATGGTCAACCGGTTATGAGCGGGATACTCGCCGCCCACATCCTCGACGATCTCGGCCTCGACGCGGCTGGCCCCGGCCTCCAACGAATTCTCGATGATATCGAGAATGTGGAGCGACAGTTCACGCACTATTTCAGATCTCGCACCAGTTGGATAGCTTTTTCCGGGACCAGACGCCCGACCACCTGATCGTTAACCACCGCCACCGGCGAAAGGCCACAAGACCCCAGGCAGTAGACCACTTCGAGTGTCACCCGATAGTCGGGCGTTGTTTCGCCGGCCTTGATGCCCAGGTTCTTCTCCAATTCCGAGATGATCCTGGCCGCACCACGCACATGGCAGGCTGTGCCATCGCAACAACGCATGGTATTGCGCCCCCTCCTGGTCAGGTAAAACTGGGCGTAGAAGGTGGCGACGCCGTAAACCTGGCTCAAGGGAACCCTGAGCCCCTTGGAGATATATTTCAGCACTTCCGCAGGCAGGTACCCATAGATCTCTTGTGCCCTCTGCAAAACAGGGATGACCACCCCCTGCTGTGAGCGATACTCGTCGAGCACCTCATCGAGAGGGGCCATATCCAGCGTTTCCTCGACCAAAACCTGTGTGTCTGCGACCACGTCCATTCCTCCCTAGACAGTGATGAGAATCCCCAGCGCCCTATGCAGCGCCTAGGGCATCGTTTTCACTTTGCGCCCCTCCTCGCCGCGCAAGGCCAACTCGAGCTCACGGATCGAGGGTTGCTCCATGGTCACGAGCATATTCGCGCGCATCTCGCTCAAACGGTGCGCATCACCTGAGACAATGATGGGCCAACCCCGCACCTGCGGTGGCAGCGGCAGGTTGCGCACTTCCAGAGCCCCCAACGCCAGGTCGGGAGGGATGAACCCCAGACTGGCCAACAAGCTGTACGAGGGCCGATCCACGTGGGCGGCAATGGGCACCCCCCCGCGCGCACGAACGCCGGCCACGACATCTTCGACCGTCAGCGTTGTTGAGGTTAACAACAGGCGCTCGTTCTGGCAGATGAAGCCACCCGTTTCATCCACCACGAACTGAGCGCCGAAAACGTCCTCTCGGTTTACCAACGGCGGAAGGCTCGCATAAACGAGCGCTTGCCAATCAAGCGCCTGCTCCACAGTATCGTACAGGCAGAGTATATGGGCCTCTTCTCTGGTCTGTACCTCCATGCCGGCAAGAACTATGATGCCGCTGTTTTGGGCTGCTCGTTGTACTGCGGCGACGTTTTCAGCGCTATTATGGTCGGTGATGGCCAGCAACCCTAATCCCAGTTCACGCGCACGACGCACGATGAGCGGGGGGATCATCTCCACCTCAGCACAAGGAGAGAGTACCGTATGGATATGCAGATCCGCCCAAATGGGGCGCAGAACCACCCTCCCTCCCCCTGCCAAAGTATCCTACTTGGACCCGCTCACCCCCAACTGCGCAAGCCTACCAACCACTGTAAAGGTGCTTTCGTGGGTCAGTAAGGTGGGAATACCTTTTTCCTTCGCCCTGGCCAACGATTCCACATCGGGACGCATACCCTCGGTAATGATAACCCCGGCCAGATCCAGAAGCTCAGCCACGGCGACCACATTCGGATGAGCTTGCAGCGTCACCCAGACACTGCCCGGTTTGGCCCCCGCCATGACACAACTCAGCAGATCGGAGGCATATCCCCCGGTGATCTCGTTCCCCAGGTGCTCTCCGCCTGCCACAACCTCCAAACCGAACGCCACAACGATCTCTTCGACCCTCAACGCTGGTCCTCCCGGGCGGAATTCCTGCCGCAGCCAAAACCACTATATCTTACTGCAACTTGAAAGTCAATTCAAGTCGTGTCCCCACACCCATTTCCGAAGTCAGCTTCATCTCGTCCGCACAAGCCTTGATGTTATTCAGGCCCATGCCGGCGCCAAACCCCAGTTCGCGAATCCAGTCGGGGGCGGTAGAATACCCGGGCTGCAGGGCCTTCTCGGTATCGGGGATGCCCGGTCCATTGTCCGTGACGGTGATCCTCATCCGTTCAGGCCGTATCTCGGCGATCACCTCACCCCCATGACTATGGATAACCACATTCATCTCGGCCTCATAGGCGGCCACAGCGACACGGCGCACGATGCGCGGATGCCCTCCCAAGCGCTCCAAAGCCCGCTTGAGCTTGCTTGCGGCCTCGCCACCATGAGCGAAATCCTTCGGTTTGACGTAATAGCGCAGAATCAACCCTGTCTGGTCCGACTCGATATCCTCAAAGATATGGCTGGCTCGATAGCGATGGATCTCTTCAGCATGCCATTGCACTTCCATCTGCCGCAAGAGCCCACGCACGATGTCCCCCTTGGTGATGATCCCTACGAGCATACCCTCAGCATTCACAACCGGGAAACGCCCGTAGCCGAACCTGGCGAACAGATTGACCGCACTCACCACGGACTCATCGGCCCGCACCGCCTGGATGCGGGTGGTCATCTTTTCGCCCACGGTGGCCGCCATCTCGCCCTTCTCCAATGCGGAGATGACATTCTCGATGCTGATCAGGCCGATCAGTGTGTCGCCCTTGACCACCGGGACCCCAGAGATCCGTTTGACCCGCAATAGCTCTTTGAGCTCACGTATCGAGCACTCTGGCGCGACAGTGATCACATTCTTCGCCATGACTTGCTCGATCTTGAGCTCATAGACCAACTCTTGGACTCTGGTGAGCTCGGTCGGCACTTGATTCACACAACAACCCCTTGAGACGACAAGGAAGACGCGCTATGCCCCACGAGGTGTAGCGACCCCTTCTTAAGAGTCCTCCCCAAAAGCTTCACGCCAGGTCTTCGCCCCCAGGTCAAACAGCCCGCAGCTCGCCAGGCCGGAATCGTATAGCCGACCACAGGTCTCGTACATCGTGTAGCGAGAGGCCAGGAGCGGGATATTCTTCTCCTCGGCCAGGGAGATCGTCTCGGGAGGAGGGTATTTGCCACGGACAAAGACAATAGCCCTGATGCCCGCCATCTCTGCCGTGCGCACAACCTGGGAGTTCGTCAGGCCGGTCAAAAGCAACGTACCGGTGTGGGTAAAAGCCAGCACATCGCTCATGAGGTCCGCCCCACAAGCCATGTCCACTTGCATCTTTAGATCAACGCCCGCAGAGATGACCTTACCATCAATCAATGCCAACACTTCAGCTAAGGTCATGTAGGAACCTCTCTCCGTCGCCCAGATGGTCCTCAGCAACGTCTGCTACGCCCCGCGAAAGTGTGGGGCGCTAGAGACCAACCAAGCGCGGCGAACTATATCACAATACTGGAACCGCTGCAAAAGCTGTGGGGCTTCCCACGGCCTAATTCTGGCCAGCACGTTGGAGGTAATCCTGGCCGAGAATGGCCACGATGTCAACATCCGCTTGAGATCTGTTGGCCTGACGGATATTCTCTGGCTTGACATCGAGCAAGGTGGCCAAGGCGCTCACGGTCTGCTGCTTGTTGGCGTAATCTATGATGACCGTCTGCGCATAATCGGTACGGTCGGCGGTCTCATAGCGCACAATATTGAAGCCTTGCCGGCGCAGATTCTCCCGAGCGGTCCTGGCGATGCCTATGGTGCGCGTGCCATTCTGCAGGGAAATGCGGGCGCTCTCCGTGAGCACCCCGGTGTTGCTGAGGGATGACGCCGACCCTGAGGTGGATGCTTGAGGAGGGAACAGATCGGCCATCAATTTGCGGATCCTGGGCCAGTTCGGCAACTCGACGGCCGCGCCACCCGCCGTAACATAGGGCGTGGTCAGGCCATTATCAATGACTTCATGCCGGATATTGGCCGAATCGAGCTTGCGAACCATATCGGCCACTTCGATGAGCTTGTCGAGGCTCAAGTCCGTTTGCACCGAATCGCCAAGGGCCTGGAGCAGCTGCGGGATATTCGTCAACGGGATATCCAGGCCCATCACTTTGTTGCGCGCCGCCAGGATCACCTGTTGCTGGCGGGCCATGCGATCGAAATCACCGGTACTCATATGCCGCGAACGCGCGTATTGCAGCGCCTTCTGGCCATCCATGTGCTGCATTCCGGCGGGGATGTCCACCGTCATAAAGCCATAGTTGTTATCGGGATAGGTGGTATCGTAAATCCGTTTCTCTACATTGATATCCACGCCGCCGATGGCATCAACGAGCTTCTCGAAACCCGCAAAGTTGATGCGCACGTAATGCTGCACGGGAACCCCGAACAGCGACGAAACCGTCTTTTTGGCCAACCCCGGTCCACCGCCGGGGAGCTTTCTGGCGTCTCCCAGAAAATGGGCCACATTGATGCGATCCTCCCCGTAGCCGGGGATCTTGACCCACAGATCGCGGGGGATGGAAAGCATCGAGGCCGTATTGTTGGCCGGGTCAATGGAGACGAGGATCATGCTATCGGTGCGGCATGACCCAATCTCTTGGGGCCTCTTGTCTATACCCAGAAGCAGGATATTGACCCGCTCTTGCTTCTTGGCAACTTCGGGGGTTTTCTGTTGTTGTTCCTGTGCCACGGGGGTAGGTTCGGGAGTGGTCTGCTCTGGGACCTCGCCCTGCTCGCCACCTGCAGCGGGAGGATTGGGGATAGGGGTGGCAGCGCGTGCGGCGACGGCCCGGACTGTGGAGAAAAAGAAATAGCCAGAAAACAACGAGCCCAATATCAGCACGGCCAGGAGAAAGGCATGAAACATCCTTCTCCCGGCGTGAACACGCGCGGTAGATTGGGTCATAGGGGGCATTCCTTTTCCCCGAGTTGCTCGCTAACGGGGCGAGTATAGCACATTTGGCATCCTCTGCCAAAGTGCTGGCGCTATGCCGATTTAACGCGGATCATACGGATTTGGTTCCATTGCGGATCGCTGGTCGCGCCGAAACAAAGATCCCTCTCCTGCCACGATCGTGGCAGGAGAGGGATGCATCGGTATGAAAACCAGTTACCCGGCGCGCCCAGCATGCGGTTATGGGCCGAGCGTGCTGCTCGCGGTCATCTCGGGCCAGGGAGACCCCTTGGGACGACGGCCGAGAGCGCTAGCGGATGCAGATCGGCAGATACACCTTGCTGCCCACAGTGATGCGCCCCGTCGCGAACCTGGACCCAGGGATGTCATCATCATCGTACATCTGCACGCGCCAGTAGTAATCGCCTGCGGGCATAGCCTTCACCGGCGTGTAGCGCGCGTTGTCCGTGATCCCCACAATCGGCTTATTGAAAGTTTCGTTATCAGCGATCTCTATCCTGTAATAGGCAGCCCCATCCAGCGGCTGCCAGGAGAACACGGGGATGCTGGTGACCGCAGCTCCTTGTGCTGGGAACAAGAGCGTGGGCGTGCGATACTCCTTGTAGAAGCTCAGTGTTCGCTGAGAACCGCCGGCAGGTACACACGGTTATAGCCGATCTTCAGGTCAATCCACGGCCCCTCGTTGCCGCGGCGGTCGCAAGGCAGGATGCGCACAAAGAGGGTGCCGGAGCGCAGCGCCCGCGGAGCACGCTCCGGGGTGAAGGTAGTGTTATAAGTCTGATAGGTATCTACATCGCGGGAATAGTTCTCATCGGCGGCGACGATCACGCGGTAGTAAGCGGCGTAGGCTGCCACCTGCCACTGCAGCCGCAGAGGAACCAGTGACCAACTGGGTACGCCGGGCACGATGGGCGTGACTTTGCTGAAAGTGCCCTGGGCGGCTTCAGCGCTATAGCGGCCGCGCGCCTCTTTGGCCCACACCTTCCAGGTGTAGCTGCCATCGCCCACGGCCTCACGTGGCGTGTAGTAGGGCTGCATGACCTCGCGGGCGGCGATACGCCGGCTGCCGTCGTACAGCTCCCAGAGGTACCTGGGAGCTGATTGCGCCGGCTGCCAGGAGAAATCGGGCGTGCGGTTGGTGTAGGTGATCGCGTCGCTGACGACCACCGGCGCAAAGCGCAGATCAACCGGCAGATAGGCCGCCTTACGAAAGTGCTGCGGCGCCGCCGGGCCAAAACCCGAGCGAAACACACGCCAGTTGTAGGAGTTGTTGTCGCTGTAGTGCACCTGCGGTGCCCAATGGGTGTAGATATCGAAGAACAGGCCCAAGTTGGGGGAGTTGCCGTTCTCGCTTTCGTAGAACGTCGAGAACGTATCATCCTTGAAGGTCTGGTAGACAAAGGTTGCGGTACCGAAAGCATCATTGTGCCGCCAGGTGAGCACCGGAGTGTTGCGCTCGATCGTGCCCAAGGCCAGGTCATTGGGCGCATTCGCGGGGAAGAGAGGCGTGGGGGTGGTGCCCTCGGTGAGGAAGGCTGCCTGCTGCTGCGCGCCGGGCTGGTTGGGCAACAGATCGTGGACAGCGCCAGCGCCGTCGCCATCCAACGTGAAGGCACAGAGTGCCAGGCTCCCTGGCTTGTCGATAGCGGAGACCGGGATCTGCAACTCCAAAAACTGCTCTTCCGCGCCATAGAGACCATCTCCCAGAATGGCAGACAGGGGGCCGAGCAACGTCCAGGAAGCGCCCCCCCAATGCCAGACCTCTGAAACCAGCGGATCGACCAGCCAGTAGATGGCGTATTCGGGTTGGTGGGCTGGCGGCGGCTGGGGGCCACC
>Ga0315275_10008458_pt1 | contig 10014 bp, 10 predicted proteins | sample YL17G03_0_MG_FD_205557 | JGI IMG/M metagenome (GOLD analysis project Ga0315275, IMG submission 205557) | Sediment microbial communities from Yellowstone Lake, YNP, Wyoming, USA - YL17G03_0 | ecosystem: Environmental > Aquatic > Freshwater > Lake > Sediment | place: USA: Wyoming | collected...
CCCCTACGGCTTCGCCCTCGTCATGAACGTCAGCTTGAACCCGTCAGGATCGGTGATCGAGAACGTGCGCATGCCCCAGCCGTCCTGCGGTTCATGATCGAGCCGCCCGCCACGTGCCTTGATCGCGCTGGCGTACTGATCGATGTCGGACCCTGTCATGATGTACTGGCGCGTGCCTTGGCCCTTCAGACGATCGCGGCCCAGTTTCCAGTCGTCCTGACCGATGTTGATCGTGACGGCGCCCGACACGATCTGGGCGCCGTGGAACTGGCCGCCGTGTTCCCAGCGTTCCTTCACAGCAAAGCCCAGCACGTCGCAGTACCACTTGATGCTCGCGGCAGCGTCGTTCGCCGTGAACCCGGGCGCCACGCTCATGAGCCCGAATCCGCCCTTGGCCGTTCGGGGCCTGGCGGAGGTCTTCACTGACTTCTTCGCAGTCTTCTTTACCGACGTCTCTGCCGACGTCTTGGCAGCCGCGCTCGCGGGTTTCTTGGGGGTTCCTTTTGCACTCCGTGCTTTCGTCGCCATGGGTCAACTCTCCAGTCGTGAAACACTTGCGCCCGCGACACCGTCGTCCGAGAGCGCCATACGCCATCTATCGTATGCCAACAAGGGCTGCGCCAGGAGCAGGCAGCCCTGCCATCCTCCGGTCCCTCGTGGCCGTCGACGCTCCCGGGAGTCATCGTCGCGGCCAAAGCGAGCAGCGCGAAACGGAACAGGAATACCCACCCAGCCTCCCCGCTCGAGTTGCTCGGCACGCCGTGGCTCCTTTGCGTCGGTTGTCCGGCCAAGTTCTGCACCGACCGTCGGTTCCTCGACGCCTGTCATGGCTGCAACTGTCCGCGAACGGGTTGCCCGAAGGTCAGCCAGTCGCCGTCGGGCAGGCGGACTTGAAACTCGCGCTGTTTCCAGGACTTGTCGAGCGGCGGTTCGGTATCGGCGGCCGGATGTCATGCTCGGCCAGCCGGACGGCCCGCCGGGGCACCTCCAGATTCTCGATGTCGCCGAGATCCGAAGTCCCTCAGCGTAAGTCCTTCAGGGTAAGTCCTTCAGATTGACACGACCCCTGCCGACGCAGCCATAATCCACAGCATCCCGCGGGTGTTGTCATCCACACCTGCCGGTCGCGCGGTCGTATCACTCACCAGAGGACGGTCATGCCGATTACGCTGAAGACTCCCGGTCGGGCCACGCGGGCTACTTCGCTCTACTTTCCGTGTCCGCGTACGAGCTATCGCTCCCAGCTCTGCTTTGCCTTGTGCACGCCGGTGGACGGGCTGGGGGAGTGCGGCCGCAGCGCGGGACACGCGCGGCTCGGGCGTACCCAAAGGGCGATTCTCGACGCCAAGCTCCGATCGATCACAGGATTCGAGGAGACCGCCACCGCTGCCACGTCAGGGTGACGCCCGCCGGCACACGATGCAGAAGACCAGCGGCCTGCGCTTGTTTGCGGATGAGGCCCCCGAGACCGATCGGCAGACGCGGGGCCCGGTCGCACCGGCCACGCCGTCGCCGCTGCACGCCCGGGCTCGGTAGCAGCGACACGCCCCCGCCGAAGAGCCAGATGTCCTTCCCTCGGCTCGCCTTAAGGGTTGCGAGCGTCTCCGCGGGCTTGTCAGAGACGATCACGTCCGGACAATCGGCCTGGCGGAGCGTGCGTGAGAAGACGAAGGCCTGCAGATGGTGGCACTCGTCAACGATGAGATGCCCGTAGTCCGCTGCGCGAGCATCGCCTGAACGGCCATCTGCCGCTCGGCCCGGAGTTCGCCGTGCTGTCTTGGCAGTTTCTGCCACCGCGCTGAGATCTCCCGATTGACATTCCTGCCATCCTTCCCCGGCAACGATCACCTTGAGTTTGCAGAAGAGGCACTGGCTTGCGACGTCAAGGCCCGGTCGCGCTGGCGGTTTCTGCAACACCGTTCATGACGACCCTCCGCCCGTCTGAGGATTCCGCGATGGCACGCTCGGTGCTTTCTGCACCGGTGGACTGCATGCCGCTGGTGGCCGCCGCAGCACCCATTCGAGGAGGAAGCATGTCGACAGCCACGATGACCCCCAGTTCTTCGGTGAAGGAGATTCGAGGCGTCTACAAGTATTGCGACGACTGGTGCGAGTACTGCCGCGTCACAGCCCGATGCGCGTCCCATCGCGTCAGGCGCGAATGGGAGGCGCGGCGTGGAGCCAGCACTCCCATGGACCGGAACGACCTGATCGCGTTTACGCGCGAGGTCGCGGCGGCGGATGGTGATACGACGCCGGGCCTCGATGCCCTGATGACAGGAGACCCCGAGCGGGAATACCAACCCATCCCCGCTGACGAGGAACTCGTGCGTACCGCGAATCAGTTCGCCGTCGGTGCCGCGTTCCTGTTGCAGCGAACAGGCTGGACGCCGCCCGCGTCGGGCGTTTCTTGCCGACCGCCAGGCCCCAACGACGTGCTCGCCTGGTACCACGTGTTTCTCGCTGCGCGCGCTGGCCGTGCGCTCGTTGCCGCGGCGCGCGCCGATCGCGGCATCCTCGGCGAGATGGAGGATGCGCAAGGATCCGCCAAGATCGCGCTGATTAGCATCGATCGCTCCCGTGCCGCGCTGGAACGGCTGGCGAACGATTCGCACGGCAGGATCTGCCGGCATCTGCTTCAGATGCTCAACACGATCGCGGCCGGGCTCGAGGCGCGAATCCCCGGGGCACGGGAGTTCGTCCGTATCGGCCTGGACGCGCCGGTCGTGTGATGCTGGTCGGTCAGGATCACGGGCTCAACTACCCTCCGGTGCGCACAGGTTGACTGCGACCACGTTGAGTCGATAGCAGACGATGTCGCGCTGTCGCCGACTGATTCGTGTCGCGACCGGCTCGCCGCTCTCTATCGCTGTCGCGATCGTCAGAGCGTGCAGCTCGCAGTCGCTCGCCATCAGGCCGTCGATCTCGAAGGCATTCGGACGTGGAGCCGGGCAGAGGAGCGTCTCGACGACTGTGAAGAGTTCCTTACCGAAGTCCGGCGAAGCGGGTGACCAACGCCGTTTTCCGTCTCCACCATGTCTCCACCACCGGGGTCGATTCGAGAGGACTGAACGAGACGCCAGCGAACAACAGGGCGCTGGAACCGCTGGATTCTCGGGATTCCGGCGCTACGGTGTCCCGGCTTGACAGCCGGCATCGGTGTCACTAGGTTCGTGAATGTATCAGGCGTCAGGCCGCGCCTCGAGTATGGCGCTGGAAAAACGGGAGGACTGAAAATGAACGTCGAATATCTGCACCGTGTGCTTGTGCGTGACGCATCGACCTTGCGCGATGAACTGCTGGCCTATCCGGAGGAGCAGCAGATCTGGGCGATGCCTCCCGGAATCAAGAACTCGGCCGGAACGCTGGTGTTGCATCTCTGCGGCAACCTGCAGCACTTCGTGGGCGCTTTGTTTGGTGGGACCGGGTATGTCAGGAATCGCGGCGCCGAATTCAGCCGTCGTGACGTTCCTCGCGCTGAACTGCTGACCGAATGTGACGCCGCGCTGGATGCCGTCACACGCGGCATTGCGGGGCTCACCGACGACGCCCTGTCGAGGCCGTTTCCCGACCAGCTCGCCGGTGCGACGCTGCCGACTGGCCTGGCCCTCCTCCACATGGCGACGCACCTGGCGTATCACCTCGGGCAGGTCGACTACCACCGACGGCTGGTGACCGGGAAATTCGGCGACGTCAAAGCGCTGCCGGTTCCGATCTGAGGCGCATCAAGGGTGATCAATCCCGCGCCTCGCAGCGACCCGACTGGACAGTCCAGTGCGCTGGTCGTTCGCCTGAGCGGATGTCGCAGCCGCCGTGACGAACCTGCAGGCGCACGCACCGCGGCGGGATGGTTGGCGGGGGCGTGTTACGATCAGGCACTTCAACACCGGAGGCAATATGAAGGTGTCATGGTGGACGGCGGGCGCGTTCGCTGGCGCTCTGATACTCGCCGGGTCCGTCGTCAGGACCCAGACGACGATTCCGGAACGCGGCAGGGACGTGGGACCCAGAGTGGGCCAGCCGGTTCCGGTGTTCAACCTCCCGGACCAACGCGGTGAGCTGCGGTCCCTCGAGTCATTGCGCGGTCCCGGAGGGACGATGCTGGTGTTCTTCCGCTCGGCGGACTGGTGACCGTACTGCAAGACGCAGCTCGTGGAGCTGCAAAGCCGGATCGAGCAATTGCGGCAGGCCGGACTGGGCGTCGCCGCGATCAGTTACGACTCCGTCAGCGTCCTGGCTGATTTCGCGAGCCGGCGGGGGATCACTTTCCCGCTGCTGTCCGACCGGGAATCCAGAACCATCAAGGCGTTCGGCCTCCTGAACACGTCCATCCCCGACAGCAATCCCGTGTACGGCGTCCCGTTTCCGGGGACCCTCGTGCTGGACAGCCGCGGCCTTGTGCGCGCCAGGTTCTTCGAGGAGGCGTATCAGGAACGCGACTCCGCCGCGACGATGCTCCTGGCCCTCGGAGAGGATCGGCCTGGTTCCGGCGCCGCCGTAGGCGCCGAACACATCGGCGTCACGCTGCGCTCCAGCGACGGGGTCGTGGCCCCAGGGACGGTGTTCTCGGTCGTGATCGACGTGACGCCCAGGGAACGGGTGCACGTGTATGCGCCCGGTGTCGCCGCGTATCGTCCGGTGAACGTGGTCATCGAGTCACAACCAGGTCTGATCGTGCGAGCCATACGGTTCCCGGAGCCGGAGGACTACTACTTCAAGCCGCTCGACGAGCACGTCAAGGTGTTTCAGAAGCCGTTTCGGATCGTCCAGGAACTGATGGTCGACGCGTCTCAGGCGTCCCAGGCCGCTCTCCAAGGACGTGAGGACCTGGTGGTTCGAGGCCGCCTGGACTACCAGGCGTGCGACGACAAGGTGTGCTTCACCCCTGCGTCGGTCCCTGTGACATGGTCGTTGAAACTCAAGGCGCTGGACCGCGAGCGAAGCCCGAAGCGATGATCTGGGGCCAGCCATCGTCGCGTGTCGACGAACGCGACACGATGTTCGCCCGCATGGCCAGGCGGCAAGGCTCGCCGGCGTACGAGGAGTACTACGGACGGCGGCCCGGCCTGAAGGCGATTGACGACCGCCTGCGTGCGATGCCGGAGCTGCTCCGGCGGGGAGGCGAACATTTCGACCCGGTCATCTGCCTATGGCGGTGTGCCCCTTCTCACACCGGAACACAAGGCTCCACAACTTCGTTAGAGGACTGGTCAGGCGAGCTCCATGGCTGGCGGCCTTCCTGGTCCGCGCCGACGACCTCGTCTACGGTCGAGAGTGGCCCGGCCGGTTCCGGGGCGGGCGTGGCCGACAGACGCCCGTCCGCAAGACGTGACGGCGAGTGGAGTCTCCGGCGCCGGCTGGCCGCGCGTCTGCATCGGCTGACGTGCCGCCTTTGTGTGCTCGGCGCTCGGCATCATGGCCAGCGCGCGTCACGTCACGCGGAATGAACCCGCGCTGAACCGGAAGGTGCGCTAGAACCGGGCCCGAACACCCACGACGAGCGGGACCGTCCAGCGCGAACTGTTGTCGTTGATCGTCTCGAGACCCGTGCCCGCCAGGCCGTCCACCGCGGACATCCCCGACACCCATTTCAGCCCCATCTGGCCGTAGACACCGACCCGGGGATTGAGCTGCCACAGCACGCCGACGTTGCCGCCGACGCTGAAGGCCGCGGTGCGGTCGTAGAAATCGGTGGCATCCTTGGTCAGGTTGGCCTGGGGCGCGATGAGGATGACGTCGGTCTCGTCGATCCATCCGAGGCCCACCGTGCCCTCCGCGTACGCCCGGAAATCCTTGGCGACGTTGACGTACCGTCTGAACGCGGCGTCGAGTCCGAAGGTCCGGTAGGGGTCGTACTGGCCGTACAGGTTCGACGTCCCGATGTCGCCCATCGGCGTGAGATCGGCCTTGAGCGACTGGTAGGTGAAGATCCCCCGCACCTCCGTCACGTCGTCGATCATGTAACCGCCGCCGAAGCGGATGTGGAGGCCCATGCCGTACACGTCTTCGTAGGAGTTCTTCAGGATGACGACTTCCTGGCCGTTGATCTTGCCGTAGCCTCCCGAGTTGATGTTGCCGCTGATGGTATTGTCCCATCCCATGCCGAATTCGACGCTCCACCGGTAGTCGAGGGCGGAGGGTTGCGCGTGGGCGGTCGAGGCGAGGCTCAGTGCGGCAACAGCCAGCACCGAAGCGAAGATCAGTCGGTGTTTCATTGATAGCATCTCCGATGCAGTTAAGGGCACCGCCGGTTCAGCGGATCGCCCGGGCACAACAACGTCATGCGAATGGCGTCGATGAACCAGTATGCCCCCCCGCTCCCCTGCCGACAAGCGCGGCGCCGGTCCCTCGCGTTATTTCAGGATCAACTCCACGACCGGGATCTCGACGTCTGGCTTCAGGATCGGCAGCTTCAAGACGAGGTCGCCCGCGGCGCCTTCCTCCGTGACCCACGTGGTGGCCTTGCGCGCGTTCATCTTCACTTCCGACGCGTCGTGCAGCAGCTGCGCGTACTTCACTTTGTCGGCATACCCCTCGAGCACGAGGTCGCCCATCGGCCACGCCAGCAGGTGCACGTACAGCCGGTTGGTGCGCGGGTTGAAGGTGAGCAGCGAGTTCTGCGGCGCCTTGAACGACGCCGGCGCCTGCGTGGCCCCGTAGATTGACGGGCCGTTCGCCTGCATCCAGCGGCCGAAGGCGGCGAGCCGGTCCTTGGCCCGCGAGTCGAACGTGCCGCGCGCCGTCGGGCCCACGTTCATCAGCAGGTTACCGCCCTTGCTCACGGTGTCGATCAACAGCTCGATCAGCTGCGCGGGGCTCTTCCAGCTCGTCTCGTCGCGGAAGTACCCCCATGACCCCGAGAACGTCTGGCAGGTCTCCCACGGCACCCGCTCGCCGTTCATCGTCACCCATTCGCGGGGCTTGAACTGCTCGGGCGACCGGAAGTCCCACCCGCCGGGCACGTCGAGCAGGTCGAGCCGGTCGTTGACGATGATGCTGGGCTGGAGCTCGCGAACCATTTTCAGCAGGCCGACCGAGTCCCAGTCGTTGCGGCCCTTGCCGTGCGTGCCGCCCGCGAACGAGAAGTCGAGCCAGATGATGTCGATCTTCCCGTAGTTCGTGAGCAGTTCGCGCACCTGGTCTTTCAGGTACTGGCGATAGACCGCCATGTCGCGTCCCTTGTTGAGCGCGTCGTACTCGGCGTCCGTGGTCGCGCTCTGCGGGTGGTTGCGGTCCACGGTGTACGACGGGTGATGCCAGTCGAGGAGCGAGTAGTAGAAGCCGACCTTCAACCCCTCGGCACGGAAGGCCTCGACCCAGGCCTTGATCAGGTCGCGCTTCGCCGGCGTGTTCGTGGCCTTGTAGTCGGTGAATTTCGAGTCGAAGAGGCTGAAGCCCTCGTGGTGCTTCGACGTGATGACCGCGTACTTCATCCCGGCCTGCCGTGCCTGGCGCGCCCACTCCCTGGGGTCGTAGAGGTCCGGATTGAACTGGTCGAAGTACTTCTGGTAATCGGCGTCAGTGAGCCTCTCGTACTTCTTCACCCATTCGTGACGTGCCGGGAGCGCGTACAGCCCCCAGTGGATGAACATCCCGAAGCGCGCGTCGGTCCACCACTGCAGGCGGGCCTCTTTCTGCGCGGGCGTCTCGGCGGGCAGCTGGATCGGCGCCGGACCCGCGGCCGCGAGAACGGTTACACCAACGGCCAGGAGCAGACCAGCAAGAAGTGTTCGCATCGAAGTCCTCCGTCGCGATGAGCTGAACAAGGGGCGTCTTGGCGCCCACATTGTACGGCAGGAGTCGACGCTCGCCCCGGTGTCGGCTGCGAAAATCGGCCTGGCCCTCTTTCCGCTCACGACCTGGAATCGTTCCAACGGACGGAACCGATGGAGCACGTTCGGTGTCAGAATAACGGCTGCGGGACTCCCCCGCTCAAGGATGCCGTATGTTCATAGACACGTGGATGGCAGCTGGTCTGGTCACGCTGGTGTTCGTGACCGCGATCTGGCTGCTCAGCCTGGTGTTGCGCGACAGTTCCATCGTCGACATCTTCTGGGGTCTCGGATTCATCGCCATCACGTGGACCCTCGCCGCGGCGGGTGCGGGCGAACTCACCTCGAGAGCATGGCTGATGGCCGCGCTGGTCACCGTGTGGGGGCTGCGGCTGTCGCTGCATATCCTCTGGCGAAACTGGGGCCGCGGCGAAGACTTCCGATACCGGGCCTGGCGCGGACAGGCGGGTCACGCCTGGTGGTGGCGCAGCTACTTCAAGGTGTTCCTCCTGCAGGGCGCGGTGATGTGGCTCGTGGCACTCCCGGTGGTGGCCGTGGTGACCCGTGGTCAGCAGGCGGCCTTCAACTGGATCGACGGGGTCGGCGTGGTGATGTGGATCGTCGGCTTCTTCTTCGAGGCCGCGGGCGACTGGCAGTTGGCCCGCTTCAAGTCGGACCCTGCGAACAAGGGCCGCCTGATGGCCGGCGGCGTGTGGCGCTACACCCGGCACCCGAACTACTTCGGTGATTCGACCATCTGGTGGGGCCACTACCTCCTGGCCGTTGCCTCCGGCGCCTGGTGGACGGCGTTCAGCCCGATCCTGATGACGTTCCTGCTCGTGCGAGTGAGCGGAGTCAGCATGCTGGAGAGCACCTTGCGCGAGACGAAGCGAGGCTACCAGGAGTACATCCAGTCGACCAGTGCCTTCTTCCCGCTTCCGCCGCGCCGGCGCGGCTGAGTGAACTAGCGGATCCAGGCCTGGTTCGGGCCGACGTTGACCTCGCCGGGCGCCGTGTCCTTCAAGACGATGTTCCTGCCCAGCACGTCCGCGTCGACACGATTGTTGTCGACCCGGACGCGGCGGCAGGCGTCGAGGGCCCGCCGGGCCGCCGCGGCGGCGATCGCGAGAGCGACGGTGGCTCCACTCCACCGGATGCTCGACGTCATGGTTACTTAAGGCTCCCCAGCTGCACGGCCGTGACGACCCGCGGGATCAGGGTATCAGGAGAAAGGAACTCGAGCAGTGAGAGTTGGGGCTTGTACGCCTTCAGGATGTCGTCGCGCACCATCTGCTCCGCGGTCCGTCCCGCCGCAAGGTTGGTGCGGATGATGCCAACCATGGCGTTCAGCGTGTCGCGGTAGGCCCTCACCCCCGCGGCATCGAGGTCGCGGCCGTGGCCGCTGACGAAGGTCGTCTTCTCGGGAAACACGTCCAGCACGTCGTCCAGAAACGCGAGATAGCCGGCGATGTCGCCCACCGCGGGCACGCTCTCCGACAGCAGCAGATCCCCCATGTCCACGACCGACTCCGTCGGGAAGTAGACGATGAGGTCGGCGTCCGAGTGCAGGCCCGGCCGCGGGATGAGTTGAATCTCTGCGCCGCCGGAACGCAGCGTGTACGGGGCCGGCAGCGTGCGCCCCGACCGCCCCTTGAGCGGCTGGGTCTCCCGGGTGATCGACGGCCCCGCCGTGTTGGCCGCCAGAGATGCGGCCGTGATGATGGCTCCGGAGGATGGCGCGAGAGCGTTGCCGGCCACGTGATCGCCGTGGGCGTGCGTGCTGATCACGTAACGGACCCCCGGCTTCGAGAAGCCCGTGATCACGTTCTTCAACTCGTCGAGCGCCCGCGTGGAGAACCCGGAGTCGACGACCACCGCGCCGTCGCTCCCCGAGAACACGAGCACGTTGTTCATCATGCCCCACGGAAACGCGACGCGGTGCACGGCGGGCGTCAACGTCGAGACATCGAAACGCAACGGTGTGAAGCGCGCACCCCGCGGCTGCAGCCAGGCCACGAACTCCGCCTGCCCGGCCTCGTAAGCCACGTCCAGCGGCGTACCCGAGTGCCGGGCAACGGCGTTCAGATCGGCGCCCTTCTCGACCAGGTACTCCGCGGCACCCCGCTGACCGTAAAGGGCCGCGGCATGGAGCGGCGTGAACCCGTTCGGGTTTCGAGCGTGGATCAGCTGCGGGTCCGCCTCCACGAGCGTCCGCACTCGCGCAAGGTTCCCGGTCGACGAG
>Ga0315275_10008459_pt1 | contig 10013 bp, 9 predicted proteins | sample YL17G03_0_MG_FD_205557 | JGI IMG/M metagenome (GOLD analysis project Ga0315275, IMG submission 205557) | Sediment microbial communities from Yellowstone Lake, YNP, Wyoming, USA - YL17G03_0 | ecosystem: Environmental > Aquatic > Freshwater > Lake > Sediment | place: USA: Wyoming | collected...
CCAGATGTCGTATTCGTCCGTGTTCATCGACGAGAATTCGCTCAGGACCGCGCCTTCGTCGCCGGCCTGGAACCAGTGCAGGTTATCCGGCGGAAGGGTGAACTGATCTCCCGGCCTCAACACGATCTCGCGCCGGATAGTAAAATATTTTTCATGCTCCTTGGGAACGATCGCCTTCGGCCGGGGCGTCGGTTCGCCCTTCACGTATAAATAGACCTCCCCCCACCGGCAGCGGAAGGTTTCCTGTTTGCCCGCGTCTTTTTTCGGGACGGGCGGATGCCGGTGTTCGGGGCAGATCTGTCGCGGGAACATGACCAATTCCTTGGCGCAGTAGCGGTCGTTATTTTCGCAGATTATGACTTCGATTCCGAAATGGTCCAAGTCGTTCAACCCGAAGTCGGCCACCTCCATACCGTCCTTCTCCCGCGCCGTTATGGCGATGCCGGCTTTCTTCAGGATCTTGGCGGCCTTTTCGCGCGCTTTCTTGACGTCCTTAAGATTCATTTTTTCTCCACCGTGTCATCTTCTTTTCTTCTTACTGTCATCCTGTTTTCTTTATACTGTCATCCTGAGCGAAGCGAAGGATCGTGCTACGCCATAAATCTCTCGATGTCCTTCCTTTTCGGGGCCGACGGTTGCGCTCCCCATTTCGTCACCGACAGCGCGGCCGCGGCGTTGGCGAAACGGGCCGCGTCGAGAAGCGCCCGCCCTTCCGCGAGCGCGACCGCCAGCGCCCCGTTGAACACGTCGCCCGCGGCCGTCGTATCGACTGCTTTAACCTTACCGGCGGGCACGATCGTTCGTATTTTTTCATCCGCCACAAAGACTCCACGCGCGCCGAGCGTGATCAGGACGGCCTTGACTCCCCGAGCCATCAATTTCCGGGCCGCCTCGGCCATATCGCTTCGGCTCTTTATTTTGATCCCCGTCAAGATCTCGGCTTCGATCTCGTTCGGAGTCAAGATTGTAATACTGCGAAGCAGTCTATCGTCCAGCGGCCTGGCCGGCGCCGGATTGAGGATGACGGGAACTCCGCGAGCCACGGCCAGCTTCGCCGCCCGAGAAACTGTTTCCAGCGGCGTCTCGAGCTGTAGTAAAAGAATATCGGCCGCGGCGATGACGCCCTTCGCCTTTTCGATATCCGCCGGGGTCAGCTTGGCATTGGCCCCGGACGCCACGGCGATGCTGTTTTCGCCGCGATGATCGACCATGATCAGGGCGACGCCCGACGCCGCGCCCTTGTCCTTGAAAACGAATCTCGTTTCGATACCGTCGCGATGGAAGCTTTCAACGGCCTGCCGGCCGAAAACGTCGTCGCCGACTCGGGCGATGAACGTTACGTCCCCGCCCGCCCGCGCCGCGGCCACGGCCTGGTTCGCCCCTTTTCCGCCGCCGGCCATCCGGAATTCGCCGCCGATCACAGTCTCCCCGGGCCGCGGGATGTCCGCCGCTCTGACGATCATGTCCGTGTTCGAGCTGCCGACGACGGCGATTTTAGAAATCGGTGACATGTATCCGAATTCTCCGGAATTCGGTACGTGTCTCCGATTTCGCCCCGAATAAGTGTCATCGCGAGGAGCGAAGCGACGTGGCGATCTCACCTTTTTCTTCATTGTATGGGCACTCCCAATTGTATCCGCCCCCGCCCCTGAAATCAAAGCGCCCTGCCCAACTTCTTGACGGAATCGCCCTCTTCCTGTAAGATATCGGCCTCACGTGGGGCTGTAGCTCAGTTGGGAGAGCGCTTGACTGGCAGTCAAGAGGTCGCCAGTTCGACCCTGGTCAGCTCCACCATAAAAATCCCCCTGATAAGCCTGATAAATCAGGCAGTTATGTGAATCATCCCGGATTTTTCGTTTCCGCCGCTTTCCGTCCATTTCCGTTTGATCTTTTTGGGTATTTTTCATATATCACAAATATCCTGTAACTCGATATGAATAATGCCCAAAATTCTCACCAGAATCGTTGTATAGCCGCGTTCGCCGAGGGGTAAGGAATGATATGGAGTCCTTAGGATTTTTGTTCTGGAAGGAGCCTTTTCGGCGTTTGCGCTCGTGGTCATAACGGCTGGCCGAACATATTTTCTGTCGAGGTTTGGAATCTTGAATTTTCACTGCAACGATAGTACATTAAACCAAAAGGGGTCTTTTGGAACCCCTTAGCTCGCTTTGAATAAGGGAATCCGAAAAAGGAGGTCAGCATGAAAAAGCGAATTGTTTTTTTTAGCGTGTTTTTAATTACAACTGGATACGTACTCGCCGATGCTCTCCATTTTTCAGGGGTTGTGTTCCAGGGGCAACCCGCAGTGAGAGAGCCGAAATTTGGTCTTATTTTCTGGGCTGGGGGGCATTCAAACGACTCTGAAAGGAACCTCCTAATCTGTCCCGTAAATTTCCCCGTATCAAACGCGATTCTGCAAAATATGACAGTTCGATACTATGATGGCGACTCTACCCGCGCTATGAGAATCAGGCTTATGAGAATGAGTATCGATACTGGATTACCAGAAGTCCAAGCGGAATGGAATTCAGATCTACTTGGCGATACGGGATGGACTAAAGTCAATTCTTTAATTTATCAACGAGAAATTGATAACAATACTTATAGCTACTGGATTGAAGCTTTTTTATTCGGCCCAGGTTCATTTTCCAGCGGAGGATATCTTATCGCTCTTCAATCCGTTCGAATTAGTTACGCAACCCCGTGGCAATCGATTTCTAACAATAACTCGGCAGGCGGTTCCATAAAATAGAACATGATTAAGGCTGGCTGTTTGCCAACGATACCTAGCGGGAATGGAAGAGCGACATTTCATTAAACGCTATAAAAAACATTCTGGTTTTTCCATCTTCTGGTAATTGATATATAGGTACCGAGGCGATATAATTATTTCGGATGGGGTAGGTGTACATTCGAGCTTAGACGCAGGAGATATGCTGAAGCACTAAGAGAAAATCATCATTGATATAAAACTATTCAAGGATAAATATTGTGAATATTAAAAGGCTTTATAGGAATGAAAAATTAGCAGAGGATTATTTTCGAGTCATCATTCCATTTAGCGACTCCCTCGATACGTATGAAACAATTCGCAATACGATTTCAGGCTCTAACGTCGATATCGTTTCCTTTTATTCTTCCCATGGAAGTTTAAAAGAATTAGATATAGCGGGCATAGGAGACAATACAAAAATAATCCTCGAATTAATATTAAAAAAAGGCTTTGAAAAAGCCGCAGAAATTGTTCGCGAAAAGAAATGTCTTGTTTATCAAAGAAATCTCGCAGAAATATGGAAAGAAATGCCTGGCAAAATAAAGCGGGATAGTGAAACCGAGGATTCTAACCAAATGTTGTGGGGGGATATTATGAAAGCGTTGGAAGAAGAGGATTAAATCGAATAGTTAGTTGTATCTGATTTCAGTCAGGTTTAGGATATTTCTTCATTTTTGCAGACGCAGTCTTAATACGTGGAACCAGAATGGACTTCAACTTGCTCTACAAACATATGATTTCAGCAGACCCTAATGAAATAGAGAGACTGCGAGCGAACGCCAAGTTCGGAATAATGCGGCGTTCTCTACGATGAAAGGAAAATTCTCGAGGCCAAGGCGGGCCTGTGCTAAAATAGCCCCGCCGGGAGGGCATGGAGTCTGGTGGCTCCTATGGCCTTCAAATCCAGCACGGCTTCTGACGAAGGGGCTGGGTGGGTTCGATTCCCACATCCTCCCGCCATACAATCCGAAAGCCGCGTACCTTTTTCGGGGCCCCCCTTTTTTAACAAAAGGGGGGTAGGGGGGATAGATATCGCTAATTCAAAGTCTTAAACGCGGCTTTGAAAAATTGCTTTCCGAGTCGCATACAAGGGGGGCAGGGGGGTAAATACAAATAAGAAAAAGTCGGGAGCGCTTTGGGCCCAACGCTGACAATTCCGCCCTAAACACGTCAAAAAGTCGACAGTCATTCAACGGCTTCTGATAGATGAAGTCAATTATCAATCGGCAGATGAAAGTCATTGCCTTAATCACGTACTATCAGACGGTTGATCGCATCATCGACCACCTGAAGTTGAGGTTCATTGCGGAGAAGCGCCTCCTCCAGATCCTGATCGAGAGCGAGGAGCTCCGGCCGTATATTTTCGCCGAGGTCCGGGACGAGGATTTTAAGGGCTTGAAAAGCGAGCCGATTTTTAGGATAATGAGGATAATACTGGATCATTTTAAAAAGAACAACGACCTCATTTTCCACGAGTTACACAATCCTCGACACAAAACAGAAAGAGATCATCCTCAAGCGGCGGAAAAGCGAGCCCGTGACGCTCCAGGACTTGGAGCGGACGACCGACCCGGTCAAGCTCTATCTGCGCGAGATGGGCACCATCTCTCTCCTGACCCGCGAGGGCGAGATCGCCATCGCCCGGGAGATCGAACGCGGCGAGAAGTCGATCATCAAGGCCCTCTCCAAAACGAGGCTCGTGCTGAACGAGGTCCTCGGCCTCGAGGACAAGATCGAGGTCGACCCGCTGGTCATCCAGGAGATGTTCGACGTCAGCGAGGACGACCTCGCCGAAGGCAAGCTCGAGGAAAAGAAGAAACAGATCCTGGCCAAGATCAAGAAGATCAGGGATCTCAGCCGCAAGCTGGACAAGATCCCGACCTTCAAGAAGTTCGTTTTCTCCCGGAGCCGGGTCATCGTCCGGATGAGCAGCCTGATCCGGGACCTCAATCTGCGTTCTATCCAGCGGGAAAAGATCATCAACGCCCTTCGGGACAAGCTCCGCGTCATCAACGAACTGGAGGAGGTCAAAGAGGACCTGGAGCTCTCCGTAGCCAAAACCCGGAAAAAGAAGGAGTCCGAGGAGTTCCAGGCCAAGCTCAAGGAATCGACGAAACGCCTCAAGGCTTATCAGAAGGAGGTCGGGCTCGACGCCCAGAACCTGCGCAAGACCATCCGGGCCATCACGACCGGCAAGAGGGTCAGCGACCAGGCGAAAAAGGAACTGGTCGCGGCCAACCTGCGCCTGGTCGTGTCGATCGCCAAGAAGTACAGCAACCGGGGACTCCAGTTCCTGGACCTCATTCAAGAAGGCAACATGGGCCTGATGAAGGCCGTCGACAAATTCGAATATCGACGCGGCTACAAGTTCTCGACCTACGCGACCTGGTGGATCCGGCAGGGCCTCACCCGGGCCATCGCCGACCAGGCCCGGACCATCCGCATCCCGGTCCACATGATCGAGACCATCAACAAGCTCAACCGGGTCAGTCGGAGTATCGTCCAGGAGATTGGGCTCGCGCCGACCAGCGAAGAGATCGCCAAGAAAATGGACATGCCGGTGGGCAAGGTCCGCAATATCATCAAGATCGCCCAGGTACCGATCTCTCTCGAAACGCCGATCGGCGAGGAAGAGGACAGCCACCTGGGCGATTTCATCGAGGACAAGATTATGCTTTCGCCGCCCGACACGGTCATCCATATCAATCTGCGCGAGCAGATCGAGGAAGCCCTGAAATCCCTGACCGAAAGGGAAGCCAAAGTCATCAAGATGCGTTTCGCACTGGGCGACGGAGACGAGCACACCCTCGAAGAGGTCGGACAGCAGTTCAAGGACACCCGGGAACGGATCCGGCAGATCGAGGCCAAAGCCCTGCGCAAGCTCAAACACCCCAGCCGGTCGAAGAAACTCAGGTCGTTCACCAACGGCTACTGGAGCTGATCTCGTCTCCGGTCTCTGGAATTCAAACATCATCAAAAGGAGGTTATAATGGGAGGCCTTCACAACGGGAAAGAAAAGCTAGAAAATCTTCTAAGAAAAACTAGAATTCAAAGGAACGAACAGAAAAAGAGGACACAAAGAAAGAGCGAAAAAAATAAGCTTATATTGCAGCTTACGATTCCTTCCCGTCGGGGAAAAAGAAAAAAATGATTACAGTCAATGATCTTGATTGGAAAAAAACAATTTAAGCTTTAAAGGAGTTCACAGTGAAAGAACTCGTTGAAATGATTGTCAAATCATTAGTGGACAAGCCAGACCAAGTGAAGGTTTCCCAATTAGACGGCCAACAGATCTCAATCATCGAATTAAATGTTGCTCCGGAAGATGTAGGTAAGGTTATTGGGAAGCAGGGAAGAAACGTTCAGGCCATCAGAGTTATTTTGGGCGCTGCAGGAATGAAGCTGAAGAAGAGAATTAATCTCGAGATTATAGAAAAAAGATAACTTGGTCAGGATGGGAAAATGATTGTCTGTTGGCGTTGATTGTCGTTTGGCATAAGGGGGAAAAAGAGGAATCACCAAAAAAAGAAGCAAATCAATGACAAAAGAAAAAGAGAAAAGAGACAGAGAAAAAAAAGAAAAGGCGAGAAGAAAAAGAGAAAAAAGCGGGAAAGAGAAAAAAAGAACTTCAAAGGATAGGTAACATGATGATGTGATGCACCTCCCCCGGGGGTTTGATAGACTTCCGGTAGGTAATACTTTTAGGAGGTGCATAGATGAATTATGTCGGGATTGATCATCATCGTCAATATTCCCACATGACGATGATGGACAAGGAAGGCCAGATACTTCGATCGGGCCGGGTTCCCAACTGTCAATCCGAGATCGAGAAGTTCTTGGAAGGTGGGGAAGCGATGGAAGCGGTCATTGAGACGGGACGCTCGAGCTACACGATGGTAGATGTCTTGGAAGAGTTGGGAGTCGCCGTCAAGATCGCCCATCCGAATGAAGTGAAGGCGATTGCTCGGGCAAAGATCAAGACGGACAAACGAGACTCCGAGGTCCTAGCCCATCTGTTGCGGATGAACATGATCCCGGAGGTGTATCGGCGATCGGTCGAGAATCGGCAATCGCAACGGGTCTTGCGGCAACGGGCTTTTTATGTGAGCGCGATGACGGCGCTGAAGAATCGGGTCTATGCCTTCCTTGCTCAGCAGAAAGAGGCGGTGCGGGAGAGCGTGGCTCGCGAGACCAATATTTTTTCGGAAAAGGGTCAGAAGGTGCTTCTGGGGCTGGATCTGGCCCCGGGTGAGAAGAGTCTGCTGACGGCACTTTTGAAGACCTATCGGCATTTAGAGACGAGGATTGAGGAGTCGACAGCCCTTGTCGAGAAGCTCTATGAGGAAAGCCGGGAGGCTAAGCTCATTCGGACGATTCCGGGGTTCGGAAAATATTTATCGGTTCTGGTAGCCGTGGAAATCGCCGACCTGAACCGGTTTTCCGATGCGGCTCATCTTCATGCCTACGCCGGGGTCATTCCTTCAATCCATAGTTCCGGCGATAAAACCCATCACGGCAAAATCATCCGGGCCGGGAATCGCTGGCTTCGCTGGGCGGCGGTGGAAGCCGTTTGGCCGGCCATCCGGGCGGATTTTGACCTCCGCTGCTTTTATGAACGCCTGTCTCACGCAAAAGGCGCCAACAAAGCTAAAGTGGCCACGGCCCGGCGATTATTGACGATCATCTTTAAGGTTTGGAAGGAGCAACGCAATTACATTCCTTATCGGCGATAACTCGGCCGCCTTGAGAAATTCTTTAATGGGTCGGAAACGACCGCATTGGTGGATAGGTTAAGGGGCCGGGACCTGAAGTTAGAGTGTGTGCGGACATGGCTTTCGGGCCAGGGGCACGGATAGAAGGATGGTCCACAAGACCTAAAGAGAAGGCAAAAGAAGAAAGGAGAAGAAAATAGAGAAAACCCCTTGCATCACATCATCATAGAAAGAATTTCGTTTTCCGCTACGCTGGCGGAATAAGCGTTCATCCGCCGGTTTTACCTCGTCCCAACCTCAGGGATGATAAATCGTGCTTCCTCGCCGACTTGGCGGCCATCGAGATCGGTGATTTGACATTCCTACCTTGATATTCTATTAATAGGTCAATTGCTTTTTCGAAGTGATCCGTCGATGACGAGGATGAATTCATATGAACTCGATAAAACTTCTCCTGGTTTCTGTCTTCGGGCCCTTCGGGGTGAGGGACGATTACGCCGAGGGAAATGGAATGCAGATGGAACTCTTCAACAACCAGATCACGAGGCAGCAGGGAGTCCACTCGCCCCGGCAGTCCTACTGGAGTTTCCCGCTGTACCTGCTCGCGGAGAATGTCTCGGTGCCCGCAACTGTTCTCGATTTTCCCACCTGGGAAGAATTCACGAGGGAACTGGAAAAGGGTTACACTCACGTGGGCATCACCTTCATCGTCCCCAACATCCTGAAGGCTCGAAGGATGGCCGAGCACATCAGATCGAAGCACCCTGAGATTAAGATAATACTCGGCGGCTTCGGCACCATGGTCCCTGCCCTGGAGACCATCGTTCCCCACGACGGTGTATGCGACGGCGAGGGTGTGGAGTGGCTGAGGCGGTACTTCGGGGAAGACCCATCGGCACCCATCGTGCATCCTGCCATCTTCGGCCCAGCCTACGAGTACATCTATGGGGCAAGGACTCCCACGAAGGGGTCGATCCTGCTCACCGGGGTGGGATGCAACAATGCCTGCGAGTTCTGCGCCACCTCCTTCAAGTTCGGCAAGAAGTATGTGCCTTTCATGTCGACCGGGGCCCAGGTGTTCGATGCCTGTCTGAAGTCCGAAAAGGAACTGGGTTCAAGGGGATTTGCCATTATCGATGAGAATTTCCTCAAGAAGCCCCAACGGGCCAGGGAACTTCTTGCCCAGTTGGAGGCACAGGAGAAGGCCTACGTCTTCGACATATTCTCCTCTGCCGAGGTGATCACCGATGTGGGCATCGATTTCCTCGTGCGACTCGGCATACGCATGATCTGGATCGGCGTCGAGTCAAGGGCCAACGCCCATGCGAAGCTGAAGGATATAGACATCGGCAAACTAATAGCTCAGCTCCAGGAAAACGGCATCTCGGTGATAACATCCGGCATCCTTTTCCTTGACCACCACGACCAAGAGACCATCAGGGAAGACATCGAATGGATCATTGGTCTCGGTTCCGACATGACCCAGTTCATGAACTACACCCCCTACCCATGCACCGGCTTGAATGCACGGCTCGCCGGGGAGGGAAGGCTCAAGGACATCCACTTCCGCTTCCACCATGGCGCGGGAGAGCTGAACTGGAACCACCCGCACATCGTTGATCCAAAGGAACAGGCCAGCCTGCTGAAAGGGGCCTTCAGGAAGAAGTACGAGGACTGCGGCCCCGGCGTCCTCAACATGGCCATCACCGCCATCCGGGGCTATGCGAAGGCCGAGGCCGAGAAAACACGGAGGGAGGCGGAATCCCTCGTCTGGAACCCCGAGAGTCTGCGATACGAGAAGAGCGTCCATCCTGCTGACGACGTGTTCATGCGCGGGAGGATCAGGCGTCTCCAGAAGATAGCCATGAACCTGCGCCCCGTCCTGCTTCCCGCCCTCGTGTTCGCACCCAACAGGGCTGCCAGGATGAAGGCCCGGAAGGCGATGAGACTGTACGGGAAAGTCCTTGGCAGTGCCGGCCCGGGGGTGATCCTGAAGGGGATTTTCTTAGTATTCACGGGTTTCATGGAACAAGTCAAACTGTGGTTCAGGAGAGCGCGTGGGTACGAGGATATCGTTCTCCAGCCTCCCAGTCGTAGGGTGGAGTACAGGATTCCCCGGTCGGAAATGGTAAGCTGAATTGCTAGGGCAATGGTAAGCAGAATTCCCATGGTCCGGGAGCCGGACGCCCGCCTTTCTCGGCCGCTTTTTGGATTTTTTCCTTCGATTCAAGGTAGAATGGAATAACAGAAGGCGTTCATTTGTATGCCGGATGTGGTCTCGATCTCGCGATCGCTTTCGCGGTGAGGAAGAACGATGAATAAAAAATCCGTCCGTTTCTTGATCCTGGCTTTAGTCCTTGGTGGAGCCGCCGTCGGCCTGGGAGGCGTCATGAAAGGAAAACCGTCGCAGGACAAACCGAAAGAGTCGACGGCGGAGCTGTGGAAGAAAGTCGCGGCCGCCGATAAGGACGGTCTGCCTCAGACCGCGATCGAGCTATTAAAGAAGATTTATGCCCTTTCCATCGAGG
>Ga0315275_10008460_pt1 | contig 10012 bp, 7 predicted proteins | sample YL17G03_0_MG_FD_205557 | JGI IMG/M metagenome (GOLD analysis project Ga0315275, IMG submission 205557) | Sediment microbial communities from Yellowstone Lake, YNP, Wyoming, USA - YL17G03_0 | ecosystem: Environmental > Aquatic > Freshwater > Lake > Sediment | place: USA: Wyoming | collected...
CGGCCGCCTGGACCGCGATATCCACGGCCTCCGGGATCGCCAGTCTCCCCTCCCGGACGATGTCCCTGAGGCTCCGGCCGGAGCAAAACGCCATAGCGATGAAGGTGTGACCGTCCTTTTCGTCGACCTCGTAAACAGTGCAGATATTGGGATGATCGAGGACCGCCGAAGCCTGCGCCTCGCGAAGGAACCGGGCCTTGTCCTCCCCCGTGCCGAGGGCCGCGTCCTTCAGGAACTTGAGGGCGACGGTCCGCTTGAGCTTCGTGTCCTCGGCCTTGTAGACAACACCCATTCCCCCCTCGCCCAGCCTTTCGAGGATGGCATAATGGGAGATCGACTCACCGAGCAAATGCATTGGGCGTCCCTTTACCCCCCGGTTTTCCGCGGTCTGCCCATAAAGATAACAACTCCGCCCCCGGGTGTCAAACGCACGGACCAAGCCGGGCCCGTTCAGATACGCAGGGGATGCCTTTGGTGACGATAAAGGTAGCCATGTCACCAAAACCACCGACAGGGAGGTCGTCTCCTCGAGCCAAGATTCGGGACTTATCCCACTCCCGGGTTCGCCTCGGAACGGTCTTCGAGGACGCCGATGATTGCTCGCGCCAGATCTTATCTAAACTTCACTGCCGCTTGATGTGCCACGCTAAAACCGTCAGATTGGTCATAGTGCACACCCACCGCAATACCCTGGTTGTTCACCTTCCACGCCCAGCCAAAGGACTCATAACCCGCGATGCCGATGGCTTGCACGAAAGTGGGGTCGTTTGTGCTCCAACGTGCGTCGATGCCCCAACCCCCTGCGTTATAATCGTTACCAACGATGTCCCCTAGGTCGTTGATGCCGAACGCTACGTTCGGGTTTGGCGCTCCCGTCAGAGTGGGCAGCAAAGTCAGGCTATAGGTTCTTCTCAAAGAATCAATAGGTTTCCAAAGCGCGGCATGAAAATTCTGCGAGACACTCCCCGCGGCGGAGTCGGCAACAGTGCCCACAGCTTCACCCTTATTGTTAATGTCGGTGACCTCGGCATAGGGGAATCCTGTGGGAAGGGGAAGGCTCATGATCTCCCAGGTTTTTCCCCCCGGAAGCGGGTTCCAGACGACGACGACGCGAGCGGGCCATTTTGAGCCTTCACAAGCCACGCCAATGATTTGGCCTTTATTATTCACAGTGATCGCGGACCAGACATTCAAGGTCACGCCGAGGATAAAGCCAGGCTGCTCCATCCCTCCCGTTGGGAGCTGGTTGATTTTCCAGACAGTAACCGGCTTACCCGCCTTCCGGACGACCGTCGGCGTCCATACGACGGGCGTTTGCATGCCCACGAGGGAGCCCGGGTTACTCGCATCATCTGTGCGGCTACAGCCGACGATGAAGGTTCCATCCCTGTTGACACCACTGGCAAAACTGGAGGTGTCATAAGTATCAAGGCCGTCCAGTTTCAAGGTTCCCAGATCGACTTTCTGGGTTCCGGACTTGGGCATCCAAGCGAATGCGTGCAGATAGCCCTGCTCGGTTGCGGCATAGCCCACGATCATGCCGGCGTCAGAGATTTCGCTACAACCCCCTGTCATGTCGGGACTTGCATTGTTGAATAGGCCGAGGTCGAACCACTGCCAAGCGTTGGGACCCAGCAGGGGGACGCCGATAGGCCGGGTCCATCCGCCGAGGATGTCGCCGCTTCCCACGACAACGCCCGAATCGTTGATATCATTTATATTAGCCCATGTCCCGCCCGGGTAGGTGCCGATTTCATAATAGGTTGCTATGGCTTGAGTTGCCAAAGTTTGACTTGTCATGGTTCGAGCCGGGTTCTTCTGGGCGATGAACCTCTGCATCATCCGTTTGACAATTTCCTGTCTGCCGCCGATAAGCAGTGCATTGTCTTTTTGTTGCGTCCCCGTCGCCGACACCGAGGTTAAAAACAGGATCAATGCCGAGAGCAGGACCGGAAGCTTTTTTAACATTTTCCCCCCTTGTTGAACGATTATTCGGGCCCATGCCGCGTCTATGGTCAAAGGCTCACAGAAACCTGCAATAAACAACCCACCCGCTGATTTGCGTATATGAGGATAAATCCCTAGATTCCCCCTGTCAAGCTACATTTTCGGCCCCGGCCTCCCCTTGATTCGCAGGGGGGTTCAATATATAGTCTCGGGGGGTCGACCGAACATGAGACTACGGATATTCCTCGCCGGGACGCTCCTCCTCGCCCTCACCGCAACCCTCCGGGCCGCTGAGATCCCCTGCGTCTGGACCGGGGTCGACCGGGTCGTCGCCGTGGGGGACCTGCACGGCGATTACGGGAACTTCATCAAGATCCTCAAGGGGACTGGCATCGTGGACGACCGGCTCGCCTGGGCCGGGGGAAAAGCCCACCTCGTCCAGACGGGAGACGTCCTCGACCGCGGCCCGCAGGGGAAGGAGATCTTCGACCTGCTGATACGCCTGGAGCGCGAGGCCCCGAAGGCGGGGGGGATGGTCCACGCTCTTCTCGGCAATCACGAGGAACTCAACATCACCGGGATCGCTTTCGACTATCCGGATTACATCACGGCCGAACAGTTCGTCGCGTTCCTCCCCCGGGGCTACCGAAGCGACCGGGAGCGGGAGCTCCTCAAGAGCCTGCAGGCCCCCTTCGCCGACAGGACCGAGGGGCCGGTCGACGCCGAGATGAAAGTGAAGCTCCACGAAAGATGGCTTCAGCTGATGAAGACAGAAGACGGCCGCCGGGCCTACCTCAAGGGGTTCAACGAGGATTACGGCAAGTGGCTCCTCCGGAAGAACGCCGTCATCAAGATCAACGACACCATCTTCTGCCACGGAGGCATCAGCGAAGGATATTCGACCTGGAAACTGGGGACCATCAACGACCTCATGCGCCGCGAACTGGCGTTCTTCATGGGGCGCGACAGGGTCTTCCTGCGCTACAAGAGGCCGTTCGAGCCGAAGATCGTCTACGACTCCAAGGGACCGCTCTGGTACAGGGACCTGGCGACGCGCGACGAGGGCGAGATCCGGGGCGACATCGAGCACATTTTGAAGAACCTGGGGGCGCGGTCCATGGTCATCGCCCACACGTTCTATCGCGGCAACGGCATGAGCCCCGTCGTCTCGCCGTCTTTCATGAGCCGCTTCGACGGCAGGCTCTGGATCATCGACACGGGCATCTCGGAATTTTACGGGGGGGTCAACTCCGCCCTGATCATCGAGCGGGGGGAATTCTCCCTCTGGGGCGCCTCCGGCGCGGTCGATGAGGCGGCTGGGGCCCCGCCCCCCGAAGGTACGCGCGTCCCGGGGCGTCCAGACATGGAAGAGTTCCTCCGGTCCGCCACGATCGGAAACATCGTCCGGGCCGGCCAGCGCGGACGGACGGAACCCTGGACCGTCATCCTGGCCGACGGCGAGGATGTGAGGAAGGCGATCTTCAAGTACGTGGACCGCCGGAGGCCTTCGGTCCTCCCCGACAGCTACATGTACGAGCTTGCGGCGTATGAAGTCTCGCAGGAGCTTGGGCTGGACATCGTGCCCCCGGTCGTGGGACGGGAGATCGGGGGGTTCAAGGGCTCTCTCCAACTGCTCGTCGAAGGTGTCCTTCCGGAAACAGTCCGCCGGGCGAAGGGTCTCGAACCCCCCGATCCGGCGGCATTCCGCGACCGGCTGGAGACCGTTAAGATCTTCGCCCTCCTCGTGGACGACGACTGCGAGAACCTCGAGGACACGCTCGTCGAGACCGGGACCTGGAAGGTCCGTAGAGTGGATTTCTCCGAGGCCTTCGGCCTTTCCGCCGAACCGCGGCCGGGCTGCCCCCCCGAGCCCCCTCCCCCCGAAGGTCTCCTCGCAAAGCTCCGGGGCCTCAACGACTCGAAGCTCACGGCTCGCCTGGCCCGCTATCTCATCAAAGAGGAGGTCCAGGCCCTCGTCCAAAGAAAGGCCGCGCTTATCCGGCTCCTGGAAGGGCTCGGGGACTAAGGAAAACAGAATGGAGGGAACGACGAAGGACGCGCCGTCCCGGGGGCTTTGCGAAAGGTTCCTCGGCCTCTTCACGGTCGTCCTGCCCGGAGAGGCGCCCAAGGCCCTTCTCCTGGCCCTCAACATATTCCTTCTCCTCCTGGCTTATTACCTCATCAAGCCCGTCCGGGACGCCCTCCTCCTGGCCGGGAACGAAGCCGCGATCAAGTCCTACCTCGGCGCCGCCCAGGCGGTCCTGTTCATCTTCGTCGTCAAGGCGTTCAGCGCACTGGCCTCGAAACGTCCCCGGCACATCCTGATCGCGTGCGTGACCCTCTTTTTCGCCTCGAACCTCGTCGTCTTCTATGCCCTGCACCTCGCCGGGCTGGCTCTCCGGCCCATGGGCATCGCTTTCTTTATCTGGATCGGGATCTTCAATTATCTCATCGTGGCCCAATTCTGGGGGTTCGCCAACGACCTCTACACGGAGGAGGCCGGGAAACGCCTGTTCCCGCTCATCGCGTTCGGGGCAACGCTCGGGGCCGTCTCCGGCTCCCAGATCGTCAATTGGTTGATCGTTCCCCTGGGCGTATATAGGATGATGCTCGTCTCGGCGGCCGTCCTCGTCGTCACCGTCCTCCTCTCCGTCCGCGTCCACCACCTGGAGGTCCGGGCCTGCACCAGGGAGTCCGCCGACTGCACGGATGAGCGCAAGCTCGCCCTGAAGGCCCAGGAGGAGCCCCTGAAAAAGGGCGGAGGATTCAAGCTGGTCTTCAAGAGCCGCTATCTCATCTTTATCGCCCTCCTCATCGGCGTCTATAATTTCATCAATGCGACGGGCGAATTCATCATCAGCGACGTCAGCCGGCGGGCGGCCCTCCAGGCCATCCAGGCCGGGACGGCGGGCGGGCTGTCCCTGGAGCAGATCATCGGCAGGTTCTTCGCGGATTATCAGCTCCTGACCAACCTCCTGGCGCTCGTCATCCAGCTCTTCCTCGTCTCGCGCATCTTCAAGTGGATCGGGGTCGGCGGCGCGCTCTTCATCCTGCCGTTCATCGCCCTGGGCGGGTACGGCTACGTCGCGTTCGGGGCCTCCCTCCTCCTGGTCAAGTGGGTCAAGTCGCTGGAGAACGGGACGGACTATTCGGTCATGAACACGACGAGGGCCGCTCTCTTCCTCATCACGCCGCGGGAGGAGAAATACAAGGCCAAGGCCGCGATCGACACGTTCTTCGTCCGGGGCGGCGACGCCCTGGCCGCCATGGCCATTTTCGTCGGGACGACCTGGCTCGCGCTCCCCATCGAGCGATACGCCATCATCAATGTCGTCATGGTCGTCGTCTGGCTCGGATTGTGCGTCCTCATCCTGAGGGAATACAGGGCGAAGAAAAAGAGCGGACAATGATCCCAAAAGCTTTCCCGGCAGGCGTCCTTTTGCTCGTCTTTCTTGCCCTCCTCCCCTGCGCGGCCCAGTTCACGCCGCCGGAGATCGCCCAGAGGGAGGACATGGAGCGATTCCTCCTCTCGGCCGAGATCGTGGACTCCAAGCCCGTCGGCGAGGGTGTGACCCGGCCGTTCCGGCTCACCCTCCGGGCGGACGGCGTCGAGCGCCGGGCCCTCTGGAAGAACGTGACCACGGCTCCTGGGGGGATCCTGGATGAATGGAGATTCGAGATCGCCGCCTACCGGATGGACAAGCTCCTCAGGCTCGAGATGGTCCCGCCGACGGTCGAACGGAAATTCCAAGGGGCGAAGGGTTCCCTCCAGCTCTGGGTGGAGACGGCGTTCAGCCTTCTGGATGTCATGGAAAAGGGCATCCGTATCCCGGACGAGGCCGGGCCGCGGGTCGAGAACATGAAGTATGTCACGAGGGCCTGGGACAGCCTCATCGCCAATGAGGACCGGACCCAGCAGAACGTCCGGTACACGGAGGACTGGCGCACCATACTCATCGACCACTCGCGGGCGTTCCGTTCGGCCCCAGGCTCCGTCAAAGCCCTCTATTTCGGGCGGCGCGGGACGAAGAAGAGCGCCGAAGGGCGGCCGTTTCTCATCCGCCGCCTCCCCCGGGCGTTCGTGGATAAGCTGAAGGCGCTGACCATCGAGGGCGTCCGAGAGGCCGAAGGCCCTTACCTGAGCGAGGATGAGGTCCGGGCCGTTATGGCCCGCCGCGATCTGCTCCTGGGGGAGATCGAGGAGATGACGAAGGAATCCGGCGGGAGCGGGTTTCTATACGATCGATAAGGAGGGGAGCATGAACAGGAAGTTCGTTCTTTCGTTTGCCCTGGCCTGGGCGGTTCTAGGCACCCGACCGGCTCTGGCCCAGTTCACGCCCGACGAGCTCGCCGAAAGGCCGAAATGGGAATCGTTCCTCCTGACGGCCGAGATCGCCGGCTCGGAACAGATCCGGGGGGACAAGGCCGTCACCAGCCCCTGGAGGCTGACCCTGAAAAAGGAGGACGTCGCCCGGGACGCCCTGTGGAAGAACCCCGAGGGCATGATGGGCGGCTTTCTCGAAGGGTGGCGGTACGAGATCGCCGCCTACCTCTTCGACAAGTTCCTCGGGCTCGGCATGATCCCCCCGACGGTCGAGCGGCGATTCCACGAGGACCGGGGATCCCTCCAGATATGGATCCCGGATTGCATGAGCCTCAGGGAGAAGACCGAGAAAAAGATCAAGATGCCGCTGATAAAGGTCTTCAACTGGAACAGGGCCACCTACCTTCAGCGGGCCTGGGACAACCTCATCGCCAACGAGGACCGGCACATGAACCAGATCCTCGTCACGCCGGATTATCGGATGATCCTCATCGACCACTCCCGTTCCTTCCGGACCGGGAAGAAGTTCGTCAAGGCGCTCATCTATACCGAAAAGCACCGGGAAGGTCCCAAGCTGATGAGCGAACTGCCCCGGGCATTCGTCGAAAAGCTCAAGTCCCTGACCGCAGACGCCATCAAGACGATCGTCGGCGATTATCTCAAGGATGCGGAGATCGAAGCCGTCCTGGCCCGGCGGGACCTCATCCTGGCGGAGATCGACCGGCTCATCGGGAAGAACGGCGAGGCGAACGTCCTATACTGATACGGAACCGGAAGGGGCGGCTCCCCGGAGCTTCTTGAAGACGAGGAGGACGTTCTGCTCGCCCTCCCGCCGGTACTCGTAGCCGTCCATCAGGGTCCGGAACAGGTAGATTCCGAACCCTCCCCGGCGCCCCGTCCTGAGCTTTTCCCGGATATCCGGCGGCAGGACCGGCCGCGGGTCGAAGGCGATCCCCGTGTCCCGGAACTCGAACCACGCCCGGTCCCCGTCGAACCAGGCCCGAAGGATGATCTCGCCTTTTTCCCCGGGATAGGCGTAAAGGGCGATGTTGATGCAGATCTCGTGGAGGGACAGCTCGATCTTGAAGCCGTCCTCCTCGGTCATCTCGACGCCCTGGAGCGCCTTCTTCATGAAGGCGCGGACCTTGTCCATCGCCCGGAGATCGGCCGCGACCCTCAGTTCATCCATCGCGGCTCCATCAGCCGGTCCTCCGGACGAGGACGAGGGTCATGTCGTCGGACGGGTCGGCGCAGGCCGTGAATTTCTGGACTTCTTCAAAGACCTTCGCCATGAGGGCCCGCGCGTCGTGGACGGCGTTTCCCCGAAGGAGCGCGATGAGGCGCTCCTCCCCGAAATCCTCGCGGTCGGCCTTCCGGCCCTCGGTGATGCCGTCGGTAAAGAGGCAGAGCAGGTCGCCCGGGGCGAGGCGGACGCTGTCCTGGCCGTAATCGACGCCGGAGAACATGCCGAGGCAGAAGCCCGTGCTATCCAGCCTGCGCACGCCGCCGCCGGCTTCGAGGAGGATGGGGGGGTTGTGGCCCGCGTTGACGTAGGTCATCTCGCCCGCCGCCGGGTCCAGGATACCGAAGAAGAACGTGATGAACGTGTGGCTTTCCGAGCTCTTGTGGACGAAGGCGTTGAGCCGCGATGCCAGGGACGTCACACCCGTCCGGGTCCCCAGCTCGGCGTGAAGCGACGCCCTCAGGGAGGCCATCAGGAGGGACGGCCCCACGCCGCACCCCGAGACGTCGGCGATCGCCACGCCCAGCCGGCCGTCCTCGAGGGGGATGAAATCGTAGTAATCGCCGCCGATCTGGTAGCACCCTCGATTCCCCCCGCAGATCTCGTAGCCTTCGAGGCGGGGTTCCTCGCGCGGGAGGAAGTTCCTCTGGATCTGGGCCGCCACGGCCATCTCGCGCTCCATCCGGCACTTCTCCAGGGATTGTTCGAAGAGCCGGGCGTTCTCGATCTTGACCGCCGCCACGTTGGCCAGCAGGGTCAGGAGCTTCAGGTCGTCCTCGGTGAACGCGTTGACGATCGAGGCGCGGTCGGCGTAAACGATCCCGACGATCTCCTCGTTGTTCCACATCGGGACGCACATCGCCGAACGGACGTTCGACCGGACGACGCTCGCCTGCTCCTTGAAGAAGGAGTCCGACTGGATGTCCGACAGAAGGATGGAGGAGTTTTTGGCCAGGGCCGTGTTGAGGATCGTCCGGCTGACCTGGATGTTCTGGTTTCGGAGCCCCGGGTCGACGATGCGGACGACCTTGGGGACGAGCTGGAACGGCTCCCCCTCCTTCAACATCAGGACGCCCCGGTCCATCGGGATATTCTGGATGATGAGGTCCATGATGTGGTCGAGGAGCTTGTCCAAGGGAAAGTGGTAGATCAGGGCTTGGCTGACCTCGTTGAGGACGAACAAGACCTTCTGCTCGCGCCGGAGGCGCTCCAGGTCCGCGGCCGCGGTCTCCGCGGGCGCCGCCTTCGTGTCCGGCGCGGGTCTCTTCAGGATATCCCGGACCTGGATCATCGTGTTGTAGTTCGCCGGCCCGGCCGGCCCCTCGACCATCTCCACCTTGGTCGGGGCCTGCTCGTCGAAAACGATCCGCGTGGAGCCGAGCAGGATCTCGTCCCCTCTCCGCAGGAGGGTCTCCGCGAGGATCTTGATCCCGTTGACGAAGACGCCGTTCTTGCTCCCCTGGTCCCGGATGACGAACCCGTCCCGGGTGCCGACGACGAGCGCGTGGCGGCCCGAGCAGAACTGGTCGGGTAGCGGCAAATCGTTGTCAGGGGAACGGCCGATGGACACCTCGCTCCCGTCCAGGATGAAGTTGAAAGGTTCCTCGGTCTTCGGATAAATATAAAGATGGACCATAGGCATCATATTTTCCCTATTCTATCGGATGGGGGGGCTCCTTTCAAGCCGGCCTTCCCGGCCCGCTTCTCGAGAGAGCGCATGAGCTTCCCGCACCTCCGGACCTTCTCCGCGGGCGGCAGGTCCTCGATGAGGGGGGAAAGAAACTCCTTGAGGTCGTTCGCGACGACGTTGTCCAGGAGCTCGAGCGAGTAGTCGATCGACTTCCGCGTCCCGCGGCAGATGTTCTGGTAGGCTTTGACGATGTCCTCCGAGGGGTAGATGAGGCTGAGGAGGTCGAAAACCCATTTGATCCGGAAGGCCAGCCGGCCTCCCGACGCCTCTTCGGGGTCGCTTTCGAGAAGCACCCGATAGGCCGACCCGACCTGGGCCAGGACGGCCGGGATGATCCTCTTTTCCCGGAACACGACGGCGGGCCGCTCCGACCGGATCCTGTAGAGGGATTCGATGATCTCCGGCTCCACGGCCCCGTCCCCCTTCAGGAGCTCGGCGACGAGGGCATCGGCGGCCTTCTGGCCGCCCATCATGGCCAGGACCTCGGGGATCGCGCGCCGGACGGCAGGGTCCTCCTCCCCATCCTCCATGATCCTGACGAGGGCGCCCAGGATCCGGCTTCCGTAGGCGGCCAGGGCGTCGACAGCCGTGCGGCGCGTCCGGGGATCGGCCAGTTCGCGGACGATGAGCGGGACGTGCTCCTTCTGCCTGAGCCTGGCCGCGCTGTCCAGGGCGTAGTTCACGACGTCCGGGGAATCGTCCTGGAGGAGCCGGCCCAGCTGGCGGACGACGTTCGGCTCCGGCCGCATCATCCCCAGGACCTTGGCGGCTTCCATCCGCTCGACCTCGGACCCCCGTCCCTCGCCCG
>Ga0315275_10008461_pt1 | contig 10012 bp, 11 predicted proteins | sample YL17G03_0_MG_FD_205557 | JGI IMG/M metagenome (GOLD analysis project Ga0315275, IMG submission 205557) | Sediment microbial communities from Yellowstone Lake, YNP, Wyoming, USA - YL17G03_0 | ecosystem: Environmental > Aquatic > Freshwater > Lake > Sediment | place: USA: Wyoming | collected...
GAACGACGGCCGATGGCGCCAGAACACAGGACCTGGGCCCTCATCGGCTCCATGTCCTTCTCCCCCACAACTCTGCGCGCTCTGCGGGAGAGACCGTTTGTCGTTCGCAACGTTAGGACCGCAGAGGACGCAGAGAGAGCCGAGTCACTGACCCATACTCCCAGGCCTCATGATGAAACCTGGAACGACGCCCGATGGCGCCAGAACACAGGACCTGGGCCCTCATCGGCTCCATGTCCTTCTCCCCGCAACTCTGCGTCCTCTGCGGTGAGCACTGCCGACGGTTCGTGGCTTCAGACCGCGGGGACCAGATGCTGGTGAGCGTACCAAGAGATCCGAGGTGTCAATACCCTTCCGACACCGGACAGCCTACGCGCGTTCGACGCGTTCGGCAGCGGCCTCGGCGAACGCGAGGTCTTCGGGTGTCGTGAGCTTGAGATTCCAGATGTCCCCCGGCACGGTGGCGACGGGGACGCCGAGGGCGAGGACGGCGGCCGCGTCGTCGGTCATCGGGATGCGCGATCGCCACTCCGACAAGGCTTTCCTGACGAGCTCCGTCCGGAACCCCTGCGGGGTTTGAACGCGCACGAGGCCTGTGCGGTCCACAGGGTCCGGCGTCGCGAAGCCGCTGCCTTCCACGCGGCGGAGCGTGTCGACGACCGGGACGACGGGGATGCACGCGCCGTGGCGCAGCGTCCCGTCAATGACGCGCTCGATCAGAGCCTGGGAAGGAAACGGTCGTGCTGCGTCGTGAAGGAGGACGAGGTCGCCGGTTGCGGCGGCGACGCCGGCGAGCGCGGAGTCCTGTCGTTCCTCTCCGCCTTCGACGATGCGCACCGGAATGCCGAGGGGGGGCAAGAGCGCCGCGGCGATCCCGAGTTCCTCCGCGCTCGCGACCACGATGAGTTCATCGACGCGCGGCGAGCGCGCCAGCGCCGTGGCCGCCCACGCGAGAACCGACGTGCCGCCGATCGACAGGAACACCTTGTTCTCCTGTCGCCCCATGCGCCGTCCGCGGCCGGCAGCGAGGAGGATGGCGCTGACGGTCATGGCGTCGCGGGGGCCGTGATGGCCGCCAGGCTCGTTCCGTCCGGAAGGATTGCGTAGATCTGCCACGTCTTGGTCCGGTCGGAGTTGAAGTAGATGCGGCCGTCCGCGGCCCACGTCGGGTTCATGTCGGTTCCCGCATCCGCCGTCAGACGCCTCGTCTGGCGCGTCACAATGTCCAAAATGTAGATGTCGACATTGTTGTCGCGGTTGGAGGCGAAGACGATGCTCGTTCCGTCCGGCGACCACGAGGGGGAGAAGTCGTCCGCTTGGTTCTCCGTGAGCCTCTCCGCCACACCCGTCTCGACATCGCGTGCGAACAGTTCGAGCTTCCCGTCGACGGCGGACTCGTAGGCCAGCCAGCGTCCGTCGGGCGATAGCGCGGGCTCCAAATAGGTGAGCGCCGGTCCTTGCTCGCCCAAGAAGGAACAGCCGGCGATTGCCAGCAACGCTGCGGCTGCAAGAAGAACTGCACTTGTGCGAAGGATCATCGTCCCTCTCGTTCCTTGTCCCACCGCGGGGTCTCGTTCGCAGGCTCGACGAAGAGCATTCTTCCCGCGTCGGTCTGCAGCGTGCTCTTCACCGTGGCGCGGATCGTCCTGCCGATGTGCCGCCGTCCGTTCTCGACGACGATCATCGTCCCGTCGTCGAGATAGCCAACCCCCTGATTGATCTCCGCCCCCCGGTCGATGATCTCGACGTCGATCGGCTCGCCGGGCACGAATCGCGGCTTGACGGCGCTGGCCAACTCGTTGACGTTGAGGATGCCGATGCCTTCGACCTGCGCGACGCGGTTCAGGTTGTAGTCCGTCGTGATGAGGATGGCGTTCTCCTCTTTTGCCAGGCGGATTAGCTTGCGGTCGACCTCCGCGATGGACGGATAGTCTCGAGCGACGACGCGGATCGCGACGTGGTCGTTCTCCATCAGTTGTCGCAAGATCTCGAGGCCTCGCCGCCCCTTCTTGCGGCGGAGAGCGTCCGTCGAGTCTGCGATGCCTTGCAGTTCGTCGAGGACGAACTCAGGAATGAGGATCTCTCCCTCGATGAAGCCGGTGGTGATCAGGTCTCCGACGCGGCCGTCGATGATGACGCTCGTGTCCAGCACCTTGCTCATTCCCTGGGCTTGACGACGGCTTCTTGGCTTGCATCGATCCTCGTCAGGCGCCGACCGTTGCCAGAGGGGGGATGCGGCGGAGAACCCCGCTCCAAGGGTGAGCAGAGCAAGCCCTCCGACAAGGCAGCCTTGAGCGACGTCGACCGCGTCCGAGGGAGGGAAGAGCCTGCCGATCGCGAAGCTGAGCGTGAGTCCAAGCGCCGTCCCGGCAGCACCGCAAAGCAGGCTGTTCTGGAACCGCGTTGCGAACGACGGATCTCCGACCATGCGTACAAGCCGATGCCAAGCCAGGAGTAGAATCCCGGCGACCGCGGCACCGAGCAACGCCCCGACGAGCGCGCTGGCGCCCCATGAGGAAAGCCCAGCGATCGCAGCAACGAATCGATGCGCCGCAGCGACCGCGCCGCCGAGGACTAAGAACCCAAGCACGAAGAGAACGCGAACGGTCATGGCGTCACCTTGAAGATGGAGGCGGACCCCGCCGCCCCGATCTCCGCAAGCGCGTAGAGTATATGCATTGCTTGAATTGCCTACAAGCTTTCGCTATTGTATTGGGCCAGAGCGCCCGGCGCGGACGCCACATGGGGGGGAGAGTACGCTGTCTGCCGAATGGACCATCCGTGAGGTGTTGAACTGGACTCGCGGATACTTCGAGGATGCCGGGATTGTCCAGCCTCGTCTCGAGGCCGAGATTCTCCTTGCGCACGCCCTCGAAGTGGAACGGCTCCACCTGTACCTGTCTCCTGACAAGCCGCTGACGGTCGACGAGCGCACCAAATTCCGGGCGTTCATCCAAGAGCGGCGCGCTGGAACCCCGCTACAGCACTTGATCGGCGAGGTGACGTTCTTCGGCCTCCGCTTCAAAGTGCGCCGCGACGCCCTAATTCCCCGCGGGGAGACGGAGGAGCTGCTCGATCGGACGTTGCGTCTCGTCGCGCGAGACCAGACAGCCCGCTGCCTCGACCTTGGCACCGGCAGCGGCGTGATTGCCGTGTGCCTGGCGCGGTACCTCCCTCTTGCATCCGTCACCGCGGCCGATATCTCGTCGGATGCCCTCGCGCTTGCGCGCGAGAACGCTCTACTGAACGGAGTTGCCGACCGCGTCGCGTTCCTCGAGAGCGATTGGTTCCAGAACGTCAGCGGAACCTTCGATCTCATCGTGTCCAACCCACCGTACGTCGAAACGGAGACGATCGAGAGCCTCGCGGTCGAAGTTCGCGATCACGAGCCCCACGTCGCACTTGACGGGGGGAAGGACGGAATCGAGCAGATTCGTCTTCTCGTCGCAGGGGCCGGCGACCATCTCGAGGCGGGTGGGCGCATTCTCCTTGAGATCGGTCACGGGCAGGGCGATCGAGTGCGGCGTTTGTTCGTGGACGCCGGCCTGGAGGACGTGGCGATCGAGACGGACCTCTCCGGGCGCGAGCGGTTCGCCGTGGCAAGGAGGGCGCAATGATTCAGGTCTCCGAACTCCACTTCTCCACGGAAGATGGGATCAAGGTTCTCGAGGACATCCACCTTCACGTCGATCGTGGGGAGTACGTGGTTCTTCTCGGGGCCGCGTCCGCGGGCAAGACGCTTCTTCTCGGCCTCCTCGGCGCTCTCGTCCCGCCGCAGCGCGGCCAGATCCTCGTTCACGGGCGGAACGTGGCGCGGCTGGGTCGGAACAGGGCGCTTGAACTGCGGCGCCGAATCGGGTTTCTGCCGCAGGGGTTCGTCCCTCTTCCGAGAACGGTCTTCGATAACCTCCTGTTTAAGCTCCGCGTGCTTGGTAACGACCGGGACGATGCGGAGGAGAAGGCCCTCCTCGCCTTGGAGACGGTGGGCCTGATCCGGGAACGAGCGACCTACGCCGAGGACCTGCCTCCCGTGGAGCGCGTTCGGCTCGGTTTGGCGCTCGCCCTCTGCGACTCGCCGCTTCTCCTTCTCCTCGATGAGCCGTTCGACGGGCTCGACCCCGACGAGCAGGAGAGTGTGGGGTCGCTTCTCGCGAAGATCCACGACCGTCGGTCGACCCTCGTGGTGGCAACTCGGGGACCGATTCCTCGTTCCGGGCAGCCGGACAGGGTCTTCTCGCTGGTCGACGGGAGGGTGGCTCTATCGTGAACGCTTTCCTCTACCTTGAGCGCGAACTCCTCGGGGCGATCCGGGTGCGAAGCGCAGTCCTGCTCTCCTTCGCTTTCCTGTCGCTCTTCCTGTTCCTCGCGTCGTTCGTGTCCCTCTTCCTTCTCCCGCCCGCATCGGCTCTGCAACCCGGCGGAATCGCGTCGAACGAGATTCGCGCCTACGTCTCCCCGCGACTCACTCCCGCGGCCGTCAACAGCGCCTTCGTTCGTCTCCAGGAGCGCGCCGACGTTCTGAGCGTGCGGTTCAGCCTTCCCGAGCAGGTTACGTCGGACCGAACCGGCGGACGCTTCACACTGGTGGCGCGTTCCGCGACGGCGGTTGCCGGTCTGACGGCCGCACTCAAGTCCATGGAAGGGATCGCGAGCGTGGAGACAGGCCCCGTGGGTGGAGTGGGCAGGATTGCGCTGTCCGAAGGCGGTCGGATCGCCCTGCTTTGCGGTTTGGGTGTGTGCGCCCTCTTGGCCCTCGTGCTGGCGCGCGAGGGCTTCCGTGCACTTCTCTACGCGTTTCGCCACGAGATTCGACTGATGCGACGGTCCGGAGTCTCGGAGTGGCGAATCCTTGCGGCCGTCGAAGTGGCCGGGCTCTTGATGGGGCTTCTTGCCGGGGCGCTGGTCGTCGTCGGGCTTGTGCTCTACAACATGGCGGCGTCGGGCGGCGAGCCCGTGCTCGACGTCACTCGACTCACCGGCGTGGCCGTTGTGTCTCTCCTCCTCGGCGTGCTGATGGGCGGCCTTCTCGGGCTGCTCGGTGCGGCGCACCTTGCGTCGAATCGATTCTCGCCCATCCCTTAGCCCCCGTGATCGCTCTCGACATCGTGGGACGCGCCGCCGGTCGCGTGCGACGCGGCCACCTTCCTGCCGAAGAAGGAGAGGCCGCGCTGCATCAGGTACCAGACGCCGATGACCACGAAGATGACCTCTGCGAACTTGAAGATGAGTGAGTACGCCACGGCTTGTCCCGTCGTGATCGAGGGGGCGACGAGTCGGAAAATGCCGATCGCTCCGGCCTCGCTCGTTCCGAGCCCTCCAGGCGTGATCCACAGGAAGAATCCCAGCAGGATGTAGAGGCAAAAGACGAGCGAGAGCTGCGAGAACGAGAACCGCAGGCCAAGCGAGGCGCCGAAGAACACTTGCGGCCGAAGGTAGGTGAGTAGCGTAGCGGCCACTTGGATCAGGAAAACGACGAGCGTTGCCTTCCAGTGGCGCGTGAAGGCGTAGCTGACTTCGTCCTCGGTCTCTGAAACTTTCGCCGCGGCGCGCACGAGGCGGTCGTGCCATCGCGGCACGGCGCGGCCAAGCCGGCGAACGCCACGGCTGACCCACTTCAGGTTCCAGGCGAAGTTTACGAGGCCGACGAGAACCCAGAACGTGATGAAGCCGAGGCCGCCGATGAGCAGGCGCTTCTCGCTTGCCGGAATGTCCGGCGACACGATGGCGTAGAACCCACCGACGAGGATGAACAGCGTCATGCTCATCCCGAGCAGGAACCTTTCCACGATGATTGTGGCGAACACCCGCGTCGCTGGCGCTCCGGCTTTGTCGGCGACCAGGAGGCCGCGGAACGGCTCGCCGCCGAAGTAGAGGGTCGGCGTCAGGTAGGAAACGGCGAAACAGCTCAGCCGAGCGCCGATCATTCGGCCGAGCGGAACCTTCACGCCGTACGCGCGCAGGATGACACCCCAGCCGAGCACCCACGCCGCGACGGTCAGAACGACGGTTCCGAGGACCCCGAGGATGCCGACCGCGTCAAGAGCCCGCATCGCCGCGAACGTCTCGCGCCAGCCGACGAAGTACAGGACGAGACTGAGGCTGGCGGCCCCCACGAGGACGGAGCCAACGAAATTCAGTGTGCTCCGCACAGAGCGTTCCATGGGCGCAGTCTAGCGGGTGCACCCGGCGCCATCAAGGCGCCGAACCGCGTCGAGAGCAAGGCGCAGGGCCGCTCGGACGGCTTGCCGGCGCACATCGGCCCGGTCTCCCGAGAAGACGAATCGCGCCGCGGCAGTGGCAGCGGCCGTGGATACGCCGATGAAAACGAGCCCAACGGGCTTGTCCGTGCTTCCTCCGCCAGGTCCTGCGATGCCGGTGATCGAGACCGCCACGTCGGCATCGAGGCGCAGGCGGCATCCCGCCGCCATTCGTTCGGCAACGCGCAGGCTGACGGCGCCGAATTCGGCCAGAGTCTCGTCGGCCACTCCCAGGAGGGTGCGTTTGAGGCGGTTGTCGTAGGCCACCACGCCGCCGAGGAAGAACATGGAACTGCCGGGCTGATCCGTGATCGCCGCCCCGAGGCCTCCCCCCGTACACGACTCGGCGACGGCCATCTTCCAGTCCAGCGCCCGCAACGCCTCTCCGAGTTCCTTCACGAGATCGGGCACGGTTCGTTCGTCGCGCGTTGTCTGGCTCATGCTTCCACCGTGACGGTGCGCCCGTGCTCGCACCGCGTAAGAATCGGACAGGAAGAGCAGGCGGGCCGGCGCGGGTGGCACAGCGAACGCCCCAAATCGATGAGAAGCAGATGAAGGTCGAGCAACAGCTCGGCATCGTGAGGAAGAGCCGCGTTTGCGTAGCGGAAGGCGTCTCCGGCGGCGGGGATGATGCCTAGACGACGGAGCACGCGGGCGATGTGGGTATCCACGGGGAAGAAGGCGCGTCCGAACGAGAACAGGAGAACGATGGCCGCCGTCTTCGTCCCAATGCCGCGCGATGCCCGAAGCCAGGCGAAGGCCTCGTCGGGGCACATCCGCCCGAGGAAGCCAAGGTCGAGGCTACCGGCCGTCTCGCGAATCCGCTGGAGAACATCGCGGATTGTCCTCGCCTTCTGGGACTGGAGCCCGGCGACGCGAATGGCGGCGGCAATGTCCAGCTCGTCCGCACGGGCCACGCCTTCGAGCGAGCCGAACCGTCCGAGCAGGGAGGTCACCGCGCGATCGCGATTCACATCGGTCGTGTTCTGCGACAGGATCGTCGTCACGAGCGTCTCCAGCGGACCCTGCTGGGGGCGACACGGCGAGCCCAGGGCTTCCACCAATCGATCTCGAATCCACTCCGCGGTGCGGCGCTGCATGTCCCGAGGATAGAAGAGCGGGCACAGCGGACGCAAGCGGCTATGATTCCGTCGCGGAGGTGGCATCGTGATCCAGGCGACGAATGGGAGAGAGAGCGTGCTGCGTCTCGTCGACGGCGAGGATTTGCTCTTGTCTCTGCGCGGGGCCCCCGTCGAGTCGGCCGTGATCGCGTGCGGCATCGGCATGGTTCGCGACCTTCGGTTGGGGTACTGGAACGGCCTCTCCTACGAGGAGACGCGGATCGAGGAGTCGGCCGAACTCGTCTCGATGCAGGGGACGATCGCCGCCTCGGCGGATGGGCGCGTCGTTCACTGTCACGTTGCGGTGGCCGCGCGGGACGGCGCCGTCCGTGGCGGGCATCTGCTTGGAGCCACGGTCACGAATACGGCGGAGATCGTCCTGCTCCTTGTCCCGGGAATCCGCCTCCAGCGTCTGCCCGAGAAGAGCGGGCTGCTCGCCCTCTTCCCGTCAGCCGAACAGAGCGCCGCGCCGTAGTCCGTTCAGGAACTCCGACCCGCTCGTGCGGGCGTGCCCCTCGCGCTGGATCTCGAGGACTTCGAGGAGAAGGTCGCCGCAGGCGACGAGGAGACGGGCCGACTCTCGGGGACCGTGGGCTCCCGGGGGGAGTGGGCCGGCCGCGATGTGGGTGAGCGCGGCGCGATGGATCTTGACTCGTTCTCCGTCGAGCGTTGTCCACGCCCCAGGCCAGGGGGTCATGCCGCGCACGAGGTTATGGACGGAGCGTGCAGGCGCCGCCCAATCCACGTGCCCGTCGTCGCGAGCGAGCTTCGGGGCCATCGTGGCCCCGTCCGGCTGGGGCGCCGGCGAGAGGGTCCCCGCCGCGAGCCGGTCCAGAGTCTCCGCCATCACGTCGGCGCCGAGGAGGGCGAGGCGCGCCTCCAATTCTCCGGCCGTCTCGTCCGCCCCGATGGAGAGAGGGCGGCTGAGCAAGATCGGACCGGTATCCATGCCGCGATCGATGACGAACGTCGTAATTCCGGTGGTTTCTTCGCCGTTGACGATGGCCCAATGGACGGGCGCGGCGCCGCGGTAGCGCGGAAGCAGCGAGGCGTGGATGTTGATGGCGCCGAGGGGTGCGAGGCCGAAGACGGCCGGCCGAAGGAGTTGGCCGTATGCGGCGACGACCAGGACATCGGGCCTCGAATCGCGAAGCTGGCCGACGACGTCCTCCCCGTTGACGCGCTCGGGCTGGGAGATCGGCAGTCCGGCCTCGAGCGCAGCGCGTTTCACCGGGGGAGGCACGACGACCGCGTGACGCCCGGATGGACGATCCGGCTGTGTCACGACGAGGGCGATCGTGTGGCGCTGGGCGAGCGCCCGTAGGGCGGGCACGGCGAACGATGACGTGCCGAGGAACGCGATCCGCATCACGCCTCCTCGCGCCGCTGCCTTCGCTTGTGCTCCTGAATAGCGCTTCGCCGCCGCGCCGGGCTGAGGTGATCGATGAACAGGTGGCCGTTGAGATGGTCCATCTCGTGCTGGATGGCACGAGCCAGGAGTCCCTCGCCCGTGATCTCGATGCGCTCTCCCTCGAGGGTCGTTCCGGCAATCGTGGCGCGGCTCCCCCGCGTCACCGGCGCGCTCACGCCGGGCAGGCTCAGGCAGCCCTCGGACAGGTCCTCGCTCTCGCCGTCGACGAGGAGGAGTTCCGGGTTGATGAGAATGTGAAACTGGCCCTCGACATCGAGGACGATGATCCGTTGGGGCACGCCGATCTGGGACGCCGCGAGGCCGGCGCCATTGGCTCGCAGCATCGCCTCGACCATCGCGGCGCAGACGGTGCGCACCTCGTCGTTGATCTCGGCAACCGGCTCCGCCGGACGGCGAAGGACCGGGTCACCGAACTGTCGAATCTGCATGGCTTTCCCTTGCATGGCGGCTCGCCGCATTATAGAGTAGTCCCCTGTATGCCACAAGAGAACAGCGATCCGCGCGCCACGGTGGAGAAGATCCTCCACCTCGAAGCTTCGACCGGCTTCCGCGATGCCGCGGTGACGCGCGGCCTGGAGGCGTTCCTTGCGCGCCACTTCCCCGATGTGGCGACGTTGGCTGCCGGCTACGCGAGCTCGACCCCCACCGAGAGAGAACGGATCGTCGCGCGGCTGCGCGAGCGACTCGGGCTGGGAGAGAGTGAATCCCCGTTGCGGGACGATCCCGCCGCGAGCGAGCTACGTGAGCCCATCGCCACCATGAAGGGTGTTGGGCCGAAGCGAGCCGAAATGTTCGAACGCTTGGGCATCGCGACCACGGAGGACCTCCTCCACTACCTGCCGCGACGGCTGGAGGACCGGTCGCTTTTCTGCCCGATCGGCAGCTTGCGAAACGAGGAGGAGGCGGCCGTCCGCGGCAGAGTCCTGACGGTCGGCCAGCATCGCGTCGGCCGCGGGATGACGGTGGTGAAGGCGGCGATCGGCGACGGGACCGGGTTTCTCTACGCGGCGTGGTTCAATCAGCCCTGGCTTGCGAAGCAGGTGCGCCGCGGCGAAGAGATCGACCTGTTCGGCCGCGTCGAGTTCCGCTTCCGCGAGGTGCAGATGCGATCTCCGGTCTGGGAGCCGGCCGGGACGGGAGTCGAGATGGGGCGACTCGTGCCGATCTACCCGGTCACCGAGGGACTGTCCGATCGCCTCCTC
>Ga0315275_10008462_pt1 | contig 10011 bp, 9 predicted proteins | sample YL17G03_0_MG_FD_205557 | JGI IMG/M metagenome (GOLD analysis project Ga0315275, IMG submission 205557) | Sediment microbial communities from Yellowstone Lake, YNP, Wyoming, USA - YL17G03_0 | ecosystem: Environmental > Aquatic > Freshwater > Lake > Sediment | place: USA: Wyoming | collected...
GAGGCCGCGCATGGCAGGGTGCCGGTCGCCGGAGGGGCAGTGGACCGATCATGAGTTCGATTCAAGCGACGCGACTGAGGAAGGGTAACCTGATCGTGATCGAAAAGGAACTGTACCGGATTCTCGAGCTGCAGCACGTGACGCCGGGCAATCTGCGCGGGTTTGTCCGCGTGAAACTGCGCAACCTGCGCAACGGTGCGCTGGCCGACCAGCGCCTCCGGTCGGACGACACGATCGAACGGGCGCAGCTGGACGAGATCGAGATGCAGTACATGTACAGCGACGCGGCGGGCCACCACTTCATGGATACGACGTCGTACGAGCAGATCACCCTGTCGGACGAGGTGCTGGGCGAGTTGATCGGGTACCTGGTGCCCGAGTCGCTGATCAAGGTCGACTTCTACGGCGCAAATCCGGTCGGCATCGAACTGCCGCCAACGGTGGACCTGGCCGTGAGGGACACGTCGCCCGCCATCAAGGGCTCGACGGCCAACGCGCAGCTGAAGCCCGCGACGCTCGAGACGGGCCTGGTGATCCAGGTGCCGCCCTTCATCAACATCGGCGACAAGGTCCGCGTCAGCACCGAGTCGGGCGAGTACCAGAACCGGGCGTAAGGCGGGGAGACTATGGACATCGAACGCACCCGTCACACCGGCTGGATCGAGGTCGTCTGCGGCAGCATGTTCAGCGGCAAGAGCGAAGAGCTCATCCGCCGGCTGCGCCGCGCGCAGATCGCCCGCCAGAAGGTGCAGATCTTCAAGCCCAAGTTCGACAAGCGCTTCAGCGACGACGAGATTGTCTCGCACAGCGAGATGCGCATCCCGTCGCGCAACGTGGGATCGTCGGCGGACCTGCTCGTGATGGTGGACGACAACACCGAGGTCGTCGGGATCGACGAGGGCCAGTTCTTCGACGCGGACCTGCCTGCGGTGTGCAACACGCTGGCCAGCCGCGGCAAGCGCGTGATCGTCGCCGGCCTCGACCAGGACTACCTCGGCAAGCCGTTCGAGCCGATGCCGCAGCTGCTGGCGATCGCGGAGTACATCACCAAGACGCTCGCCATCTGCATGGTATGCGGCAACCCGGCCAACCACACGCAGCGCCTCGTCGCCAGCAACGACCGGCTGCTGCTGGGCGCGCAGGGCACCTACGAGGCGCGCTGCCGGCGCTGCTTCGATCCGACGCTGGCGTCGGGCACCGAAAAACCGGCGTAGCCCTCCGGAGGGCCTTCGGGCCCGGACGGGCGCGACACACGGGAAGACGTGCAGGGAAGCGCGGCTACCAGCCGAAGGCCCACTGCAGGAACCCTCGGCCGTGCAGGGCCATGGGGTCGGCGAGCCATCCGGGCGGCGTGAGCCAGACAAAGGCCAGGATCAGGATCACCATCACGTCGTACTGCCACGACGCGCGCTCGTAGGTCCAGAAGAGGCCCCGCCAGAGGATGACCAGCGGCAGCGCCAGCGTGCGCTGGACGACGCCGGGCTGCGTGGCCGGGATCGGGGGCGGCGCCGTGCCGGCCTTGACCGCGGCGAGGCTGCGGCCGGCCTTGAGCTCCCGGTAGGTAAAGAAGATCCGGTCGAGCACCGTCAAGACCGAGAGGACCAGGAGCACCCACATCACCGCGGCCATGCGGTTGGTGAAGGCGCCGATCATGAACAGCACGATCCGCTCGGGCCGCTCCATGAACCCGACCTTGCACTTGTCGACGAGCGACTCGGCCCGCGCCCGCGTGTAGCTGGTCATGACGGCGAACATCATGGCGAGCGACGTGGTGAGGACGTAGTCCATGTGGCCGGTGCCGACCTCGTTGTAGAGCGCGAGGAGGCCGATGAAGAGGATGATGTCCGAGATCCGGTCCATCACCGAGTCGAAGAACGCGCCGAACTCGGTGACCTTGTTGCGCTCGCCCGCGACCTTGCCGTCGATGTAGTCGAAGACGTTGGCGCCGACCATCCACCACCCGGCGGACATGAAGTGCCCGTGCGCCAGTTCCCACGCGGCGACGACGTTGACGACCACGCCGGTGAAGGTGAGGACGTTGGGATTGATCCCCAGCTTGACGCAGATCCAGATGATCGCGCGCAGCGGGAAGTTGAAGACGAAGCCGATAAAGCCCGTGAAGGTCATCGCTTTCGTATAATCAGCCTGAGGCCCGGGGCCGGATTGCCTGTCGGGCGGTGGTGATCTTAGTCCATGCCCGTCCAGGACCTCAAGGGTCAGATCGCGAACCTGCCGGAGCAGCCCGGCGTGTACCTGTTCATCGGGACGGGCGGCGACACCCTGTACGTGGGCAAGGCGGCCTCCCTGCGGGACCGTGTCCGGAGCTACCTTGGCGCCTGGGGAGCCTCGCCGCGCATCGACATGCTGCTTGGCGCGGTCGCCCGCCTCGAGGTCGTCGTCACCGACTCGGTGGTCGAGGCGCTGGCTCTCGAGAACCACCTCATCAAGCAGCGGATGCCGCGCTTCAACATCCGGCTGCGCGACGACAAGAACTATCCGTACCTCCAGCTGACCACCAGTGAGCCCTGCCCGCGCGTGCTGGTGGCGCGCCGCGTCGAGCGCGACGGCAACGTGTACGCCGGCCCGTTCATGCCGGCCTCGCTCGCCCGGCGCACGATGGGCCTGGCGCATCGGCTGTTCGGCATCCGCTCGTGCAACGAGGTCATCACGGGCAGGCGCGATCGGCCCTGCCTCGAGTACGACATCGGCCGCTGCCTCGCGCCGTGCGTGGACACGGTCTGCCCGCCTGCCGCCTACCAGGAAGCCGTCGATCGCACCCGCCTGCTCTTCGACGGCCGGACGGCTGAACTCACCGCGCGCCTCGACACGGAGATGCGCGACGCCGCCGGGCAGGAGCGGTTCGAACGGGCGGCCCGCTTGCGGGACGCCGTCCGCACGCTCCAGACCCTGCGGGACCGCCAGCAGAAGATGGCGACGACGCGCCTGGGCGATCGCGACGCGTTTGGCGTCAAGAGCGGGCCGTCGGGCAGCGTCATTCAGGTCTTCCAGATGCGGGGCGGCCGCGTCATCGAGCGCGTCGAGCTGGTGGCCGACGCCGAGCACGGGCAGGCCGAAGCGGACCAGGACATCCTGCACGCCGCCATCCCGCAGTTCTACGACACGCACGACATCCCGCCGGAGATTCACGTGCCCGTGGCGCTCGACGAGGCGGCGCTGCTCGCGTTGTGGCTGTCGGAACGGGCGGGGCGCCGCATCGAGATCCTGGTGCCGCGCGGGCCCGAGCGCCGCGGCCTGATCGATCTGGCCGCCAGAAACGCCGCCTTCGCGTACCAGGCGAAGTTCGCCGGCGGCGCCGTGGCCAACTACGACGCCCTCGAGACTCTGCGCGCCGTGCTCGGGCTGCCGTCGTTCCCGCGGCGGATCGAGGGCGTGGATATCTCGACGCTGCAAGGCAGCGACACCGTGGCTTCGCTCGTCGTCTGTGAGGACGGCCGCATGCGGCGCGGCGAGTACCGCAAGTTCCGCGTGCGGGCGCCGCAGGGGCGCGGCGCGGAAGCGTCCGATCGGTTCCTCGACGATTTCGCGTCGATGCGCGACGTCGTGTCGCGCCGCTACCGGCGCCTGCTCGAGCAGGGCGGCCCGTACCCGGACCTCATCGTCATCGACGGCGGCAGGGGCCAGCTCTCGTCAGCGTACGAGGCGTTGACGTCGCTGGGCCTGTCGAATCTGGTGGCGGTGGGCCTGGCCAAGAAGGAGGAGCTGATCGTCATGCGCGACCGCCCGGATCCGATCGCCCTGCCGGCCAGCCACCCGTCGCTCCTCCTCCTCCAGCGCATCCGGGACGAGGCGCACCGCTTCGCGGTGACCTTCCAGCGACGCGCGCGGCGGATGCGGGACCTGCGCTCGGAACTCGACGACATCGCCGGGATCGGGCCGACCCGTCGCCGGACGCTGCTGCAGACGTTTGGCAGCGTCGCCGGCGTCCGGCGCGCGAGCCGCGAAGCGCTGACCGCAGAGGTGGGCGCGAAGGCCGCCGACGCCGTGCTCCGGCACTTCGCGCGCACCGGCGGACGCGGCGCATAGCCTTCCGGAACGTCCGCGGCGCCTTTGACCCTGGCCGCCTCACGGTGTTAGCCTGAGTGGTCTCCCGTGGGGAATAGCGTGACTCCTGTGAACAAGCGTGTCGTTTCCGGCATGCGGCCGACGGGCCGCCTGCACCTGGGCCATCTGGTCGGCGCCCTGTCCAACTGGGTGCCGCTGCAGGATCAGTACGACTGTTTCTACTTCGTGGCCGACTGGCACGCGCTGACCAGCGAGTACGCCGGCACCGATGACGTGGCCAGCTATGCCTACGCGAACGTGGCCGACTGGATCGCGGCGGGCCTGGATCCCGAGAAGTCCACGATCTTCGTGCAGTCGCGCGTGCCCGAGCACGCGGAGCTCCACCTGCTGCTGTCGATGATCATCCCGATTCCGTGGCTGGAGCGCGTGCCGTCCTACAAGGAGCAGCGCGAGCAGTTGTCGGAAAAGGACCTGTCCACCTACGGCTTTCTCGGGTACCCGCTGCTGCAGACGGCCGACGTCATCATGTACGACGCCCACTACGTGCCCGTGGGCGAGGACCAGGTGCCGCACCTCGAGCTGTCGCGCGAGGTCGTGCGCCGCTTCCACACGTTCTACGGCGAGGTGTTCGTCGAGCCGCAGCCGCTGCTGACCAGGTTCCCGCGCCTGCCCGGCCTCGACAACCGGAAGATGAGCAAGAGCTACGGCAACGCCATCGACCTGGCCGACGATGCGGAGACCGTGCGGAAGAAGGTGATGTCGATGTACACCGACCCCGCGCGCGTCCGCGCCGACATCCCCGGCAACGTCGAGGGCAACCCGGTCTTCATGTATCACGACGCGTTCAACACGAACCGCGACGAGGTGGACGACCTCAAGGCCCGGTACCGCGCGGGGAAGGTCGGCGACGTCGAGGTCAAGCGCAAGCTCATCGCGGCCCTGGAGCTGACGCTGGACCCGATGCGGCAGCGCCGCGCCGAACTGCTGGCCAGGCCGGACCGCCTGCGCGACATCATCGAGGACGGGTCTTCGCGCGCGCGCACGGTGGCCCGGGAGACCATGGCCCGCGTGCGCGAGGCCATGAAGCTCTCGTACGCGTGATGCAGACCCAGCCGATCGATACTCCCGAGTTCGAGTCGTCGCCCGACGCGTACCGCGTCAGGCTCGACGCCTTTTCCGGCCCGCTCGACCTGCTGATTCACCTCATCAAGAAGAACGAGGTGAACATCTACGACATCCCGATTTCGTTCATCACCGCCCAGTACCTCCAGTACGTGGAGCTGATGGAAGAGCTCAATCTGGATGTCGCCGGTGAGTTCCTCGTGATGGCCGCCACGCTCATCCACATCAAGTCGCGGATGCTGCTGCCGCGGCCGGATCCGAACCAGGACGACGCCGAGGAGGATCCGCGCGATGCCCTGGTCAACCGGCTGCTGGAGTACCAGAAGTTCAAGGCCGCCGCCAACCTCCTGCACGAGCGGGAGACCATGCGCAGCGCCCAGTGGCAGCGGCCCGACCAGGTGGTGGCGGGGATCGCCGGCGAGGAGTTCGAGATTGAGGTCGAGGTCGACCTGGTCAGCCTCATGGCCGCCTTCAAGGCCGTGCTCGACCGGGCGAAGCAGCGGCCGACGATGCCGATCCCGGGCGAGCAGGTGTCGATCGAGGATCGAATCGCGCAGTTGCTGTCGCGGTTGTCCGAAACCGACGCGTGCGGGTTCGAGGACCTGTTCGCGGATACGGACTCGCGGCGGGACCTGATTGTGACCTTTCTCGCGCTGCTCGAGATGATCCGCATGAGGCTGGTGCGCGTGTTCCAGGCGGGCAGCTTCGGCGCGATTCGGATCTACAAGCGGCCCGCGCCGGCGGCGGCGGCGCTCGAGACGAGGGGCTAGGGACTCGCGGAATCTGACGACGGAACCAACGCATGGCGAAACGGGAACGTACGAAGCGGGCACCCGCCCGAAAGCGGAAGTCGGCCACTCTGGCGGATGAACCCGTGGTGGTGATCCTCGACCCGATGGCAGCCGGCGGCGCGGCTACGTCCGCGGCCGCGTCCGAGGCAGCGCCCGCGTCCGCGGCCGAGTCCGAGGCAGGGCCCGCGCCCGCGTCCGCGGCCGAGTCCGAGGCAGGGCCCGCGCCCGAGGCGGATGGTCTCCCATCCGCGTCCGCGCCCGACCAGGCTGGTCCCGACGCGGACCCGGCCCGTCTCGCGCCGGCCGCCGACGAGCCCATCGCGATGTCCGACGTGCCAGGGTTGTCGATGACGCTTGCCGAGGAAGGCCCCGCCGGCCAGGACGACGAGGCCGAACCCCCGGTATCGTCCGAGGTCAAAGCGATTGTCGAAGCGATGATCTTCGCGTCGCCGGAACCGCTGACGGCCAAGGCCCTCTTCAAGCTGCTCGACAGCGAGCCGCGCGAAGAGGTGCAGCGGGCGCTCGACGCGCTGCACCGTGACTACGCGCCGCCGCGCGGGTTGCAGCTGGTCGACATCGCGGGCGGATTCCAGATCGTCACGCGCACCGACCTTCACGAGTGGGTGCGCCGCCTGTTCCACGAGCGGAAGTCGACCAAGATCTCCGTGCAGGCCCTCGAGTCGCTCGCGGTCGTCGCCTACCGCCAGCCGGTGACGGCGGCCGAGATCACGGAGATTCGCGGCGTGAACGCCTCAGGCGTGCTCGCGACGCTCATCGAGCGCAAGCTGATCAAGATCGCCGGCCGCAAACCGGTCGTCGGCCGGCCGTTCCTCTACGCGACCACGCGCGAGTTCCTGATGCGCTTCGGCCTCAACGACCTTTCCGACCTCCCGAAGGTCGAGGATATGGCCGAGGTGCTCGGCTTCGATCTCCAGGGGATGCTGGGCGAGCCGACCCCGAGCGACCAGCTGCTCCCGCTGGACCTGGCGGACGACGAGGCGGCTCCGACGACGCCGGACGCGTGGGTCGCTGATGCGGGCTCGGAGGACGCGGCGGCTGAGGCCGCGGCTGAGGCGGTCGCGTCTCGCGATCTCGAGATGTCGGCGCCGCCCGACGACGAGACGGTGAACTAGCGGGCCGCGGGCCCGGCGCGGCGCCAAGCCCGGCCGTCCGCTTCAGCTGATCCACCTCGCGCGCCGTCAGGTCGCGGTGCGCGCCGACCTTCAACTTGCCATCGCTGATCGAACCGATGCGCACGCGCCCGAGGCGCACCACCGGGTGGCCGATGGCGTCGCACATGTTGCGCACCTGCCGGGTCTTCCCTTCGTGGATCGCAATCGACAGCAGGGTCTGGTCGGCCCTCGCGCCCAGGCCGCGTTCCAGCACGCGTACCACGGCCGGTGCCGTGCGCTCGCCCTGGATGCGCATGCCGCGGCGCATCCGGTCCAGGCTGTCCTGGGTGGGTTCGCCGCGCACGCGGGCGTGGTATTCCCGTTCCACCTCGTGGCTGGGATGCAGCAGGCGTTCGGCGAGGGCCCCGTCGTTGGTGAGCAGCAGCAGCCCTTCCGAGTCGTAGTCGAGGCGGCCCACCGGGTAGACGTACTCCCGCACCTCGGGCATCAGGTCGAGGACCGTCGGCCGCCGTTCCGGGTCCTTGCGGGTCGTCATGTAGCCCCGCGGCTTGTTCAGCAGGATGTAGCGGTGGCGCGTCGTGACGCGAATCCGCTGGCCGTCGACGCGGATGTCGTCCTGGCCGGCATGCGCGCGAGTGCCGAGTTCCAGGATGGTGGTGCCGTTCACCGACACCCGGCCCTGCGTGATGAGTGTCTCGGCGGCGCGCCGCGATGCGACGCCCGCGGCCGAGAGGATCTTCTGAAGCCGTTCGCCGGTGTTGTCGTCTGACATGTTGTCCTATGCGCGGATGAGCGCCGCAAAAAAGTTCACGAGTTTCCAGATGTCGCCGTAGCCGTGCTGTTGATCCATCTCGGCGTGCGTGATGATGCCGCTCAGCAGCGTGCGCACGCGCGTCTTGTTCCGCAGGTAGCGGTCGAGGCGGAGCGATTCGATCGCCGGGATCACCGTGTCCCCGGTTCCGTGAATGAGGAACACGGGGCAGATGGGGGCCGGGGACATCTCGGGGGAGAGCGCCGGGTCCTGGCCCTGGGTGCGGACGATCGGCTCGAGGAGCGCGCCGAGGCGATCCACGTCGCGTGCGTTCACCTGGCGCATCAGCGTGCGCGAGGGTTCCGGAAGCGCCTCGGCCATGCGGGCGGCCGATGCAAAGGTGCGCGCCGCGAGTCGCTTGTCGATGAGATCGTAGTGCGCGGCGGCGAGGTACTCGAGGATGGCGGCGCGCAAGGGCTCCGCCTGTCCGGCCGGCACCACGCGGTGGGCGACGCCGAGCAGGATGATGACGGCGCCGTAATCGTGCGGGCGGAGGTACACCTCGGACGGCGCGGCGGGGGACGTGCCCGGCTGGCCGTCGGGCTCCAGCGCCGGTTCCTTGCCCGTGCACAAGAACCGCAGTACGCGTGGAAACGAGCCGTAGCCGCCGAACGAGAACACGTAGTCCACCCGGCCGCGCAGGGAGCGGCGGCCGGCGGCGACCGTCGTCAGCGCCCCCGAGAAGCTGATCCCCATCATGCCGATGTGCCCGTTGCGCGCGAGGCGGCGCTGCCCGGCGAGCCAGACGGCGCTGTCCTCGATCATGTCGGTGGTGCGCGGCGTGATCGCGAAGCGCATCAGGTCCGGCGTCTCCGGCGTGAGCACGGCGATGCCCACGCTCGCGATTTCGTACGCCAGGCCGTAGAGGCGCGGCTCGTCGATGCCGAGCATGTTGACGCCGGCCACCAGCGTGACCGCGCGGCGGACCCTCGCCGGGACGTAGAGCCGGGCGCGGAGCGGACCGTGGCGGGACGGCACCGTGACCATCGTGACGGTGACCGGCTCGCGTTCCCACTCGAGCGCGTCGGCCGCCGGGCCGCCCAGTTGCGCCATGCGGATGAAGACCGCCGCCGCGCGCGTGTACGAGCGGACGAAGGTCGCCGACACGGCGAGCGCCGCGACGAGGACGACCAGGCATGCCGCGACAGTCCGGGGACGCATGGATCGACATGTTACACTCTCAGCCCCATGCACCTCGTCATCGCCATCGACGGTCCGTCCGGAGTGGGGAAGGGCACCGTCGCCCGCGCCGTGGCCAGCCGGCTGGGACTGCGCCACGTGGACACCGGCGCGATGTACCGGGCGCTGGCGTGGCGCGCACAGGAGCTCGGCGTCGACCTGGACGACGAGGCGGCCGTGGTGGCCGTGGCCAGGGCCGCCGCGTTTGACGTGCAGGGCAGCCGCGTCATCATCGACGGCCAGGACGCCTCGGCGGCCATCCGGACGCCGGAGATCGACCGCGCGGTGACGCGCGTGGCGCGGCTTCCGCAGGCGCGCGCGGAACTGGTGTCGCGGCAGCGCGCGATGGCAGTTGACGGCGGCGTCGTGATGGAGGGACGCGACATCGGGACGGTGGTGTTCCCCGACGCGACCGTGAAGGTCTACCTGGATGCCTCGCCCGACGAACGAGCCCGCCGCCGGGCCCACGATCCGGCCCACGCGTCCAGCCAGACCCAGGCGCTGGCTGAGATTGCGCAGGCGATGCAGCGACGCGACGAGGCGGATCGGACGCGGACCGCGTCGCCGCTGGTGGTCGCGCCTGACGCCGTGGTGATCGACACTACGTCGATGCCGATCGCGGAAGTCGTTGACAGAGTGATACTTGCGGTCTCGGAGCGGCAGCCGTAGCGCTCCTCGACCGACTGCGCGTGTCCGGGAATCGGGGTTTGGGATTCGGGATTCGGGGCAGTCGCGCTGTCGAGTCGTGGCTGCCCGAATCCCCAATCCCGACTCCCGAATCCCGATCCCCCACGCTCCTTGACCCCCGCCCCTAAGTATCGTACACTCAACCGCTTGTGGCCATTCATACCGGCCGCATAATCATCAGCCGCCGGCGCTGAAACCAAGACCGGCAATCCACGAAGTGGAGGAGGACGCGCAACGCATGTCGAACGAAGAAGGCGGCAACACC
>Ga0315275_10008463_pt1 | contig 10010 bp, 8 predicted proteins | sample YL17G03_0_MG_FD_205557 | JGI IMG/M metagenome (GOLD analysis project Ga0315275, IMG submission 205557) | Sediment microbial communities from Yellowstone Lake, YNP, Wyoming, USA - YL17G03_0 | ecosystem: Environmental > Aquatic > Freshwater > Lake > Sediment | place: USA: Wyoming | collected...
TCTCCTCCGTGGCTGCCAGCGCCGCCAACACCGTCCGCTACCAGGTGGAGCGCGCCCTGGGAATGCCGGTCAGCGCCGTGAACGTGAATGTCCAGGACCTGCGGGTCAGTGACACAGACTGAGCGCCAAAGGGAAACAGGGATGAGCCAGGAGGGGCAGCAAGCCCGCGGTGAGTTCCGCCGGAAGCTGGCAGAGCGCTACCGGACGGTAGACGGCCTCGGCCTGCGCCGGTTGACGGAAGGCGGGCTCCACTGGCTGCGGACCAACCAGCAGATCGTCAACTCGCTCAACGTCTTTCCCGTCCCCGACGGAGACACGGGCACCAATATGGTGCTCACCATGCAATCGGCCTGGGCAGAGATCGCCAACCTGGGCGAGCCTTCTATCGGCAAGCTCTGCCACGCTCTGGCCCATGGGGCTTTGATGGGCGCACGGGGAAACTCGGGCGTGATCCTCTCCCAGCTGTGGAGGGGCTTCGCCCGCACCCTAGACAACCTGCCCTCGATGGACTCGGAGCTCATGGTCAAGGCGCTGGCCGAGGCCCGTGACACGGCCTACAAAGGCGTTGTCCGCCCGGTGGAAGGCACCATCCTTACGGTATCCAAGGACATCGCCCAGGCCGCCGAAGGGGCACTCAGCAACGGCGCCACCTCCACGCTCGACATCCTGGAGCAGATCGTCGAGGCGGCCGCCCAATCCGTCGAACGCACGCCTGACCTCCTGCCGGTCCTTCGAGACGCGGGCGTTGTCGATTCGGGGGGCAAGGGTTTGTTCTTCATTCTCGAGGGCATGCTTCGGACCGCTCACGGGCTGCCACTGGATCAGCCCCTGGCCTCGGTCCAGCCGTTGAGCAGCCTCTCTCTCGAGAACGCAGTTGCCAGCATCGAGCCCGGCCAGGATTGGGAGGTCGTTGTCGACTTCCGGCCATCCGCCCCGCTCGACGCGCAGGCATTCTACAAGCGCCTGGAGGAGATGGGGACGTCGATCCAGGTCGGTGAAGGCGACGGGATGTACCGGATGCACATCCACGTCCTGGACAACACCCAGTACGAGCCGATCGAGTACGTCCGTCGGCTGGGGACGATCACCAACGTGGCCATCGAGAACCTGATGGTTCAGATGGCAGACCAGGCGGCAAACGAGAGCATCCGCAGCCTGCGCCTGGCCACCGTCGAACCGGGGCAGATCGCGGCCGTGGCCGTAGCGCCGGCGATGGGCATCGCCCGAGTCTTCGCCAGCCTGGGAGTGGCCATGATCGTCGAGGGCGGGCAGACGATGAACCCCAGCACCGAAGAGATCCTCAACGCCTTCGAAAACCTTCCCACCGACAAGATCGTGATCCTCCCCAACAACAAGAACGTATTGATGACCGCCCGCCAGGCGCTGGACCTGACCGCCAAGCACGTCGCTGTCGTGCCCTCCAAGTCGGTCCCGCAGGGGATCGCCGCCATGCTTGCGCTGACGCCCGACGAGGACTTCGAAACCTCGGTGGCGGCGATGACCAAGGCCCTGAGCACCGTCAAGACCGGCGAGGTGACGATCGCCACGCGGTCGGTCGAGATGGACGGCGTCGACGTCAAGGAAGGACAGGTGATCGGCCTGCTCAACGGACGTCTGGCCGTCGCCGGCGATGATCCCGAGAGCGTGACCCTGGAGATGCTGGCTCAAGCCGGCGTCGAGGAGGCCGAGCTGGTCACTCTGTACTACGGCGCGGATCTGTCCGTCATGCGGGCTAACCAGCTGGCGGACAAGATACGGGAGCGGTTCCCGAAGCAAGAGGTCGAGCTGATCGAGGGCGGCCAGCCCCACTACCAGTTGATCTTCTCGGTCGAGTGACCATGACAGGGCTATCCATCGTCACGGACGGAATGGCACGCTTCACCGGCCCGGGCTTGCCCGCTGAATATCCGGTCACCATCGCCCCGATGGTCATCCGCATTGGCGGACAGCTCGTCGAAGACCTGGCCGGCGCCGATGTGGAGAGCGTGTTCCGGTTGGATGACGATCCCCGGGCGGCTCCGATCGCCATGCCGCCCAGCGTCGACTCCCTGATCGCTCTCTACGCAGGTCTGCAGAGAGAGTCCGACCACATCCTCTCCATCCACGCCTCTTCGCGGCTCTCCGGGACCGTTGCCAATGCCCGGCTCGCCAGCCAGCAGTTCCTGGGCCGCTGCGACATCCAGGTAGTGGACACGCAATCCATCTCGGTTGGCCTGGGCCTCCTGGTGGAGGCCGCCGCCGAAGCAGCCGCCAGAGGCGAGGACTTCGACGAGGTCGTGCGTGTGGTGCGGGGCATGATCCCGCGCCTGTACATGGTCTTCTTTCTCGAAGAGCTGGACTACCTGGAGCGCCTGGGACGACTCAGCCGATCGCAGGCCGTTCTGGGGAAGATGCTGGGGATCATCCCGTTTCTTACCCTGGAGGAGGGCGACGTCATCCCCATGGAGAAGGTTCGCTCCCGGCCTCGCGCGATCGAGAAGCTGGTTGAGTTCGTCTCCGAGTTCTCGACCATCGAGCATCTTGCCATCCTGCAGAGCGACACCCGGCCAACGGAGGAGAGCCGGCTGATCGCCGAGCGGCTGCAGGCGCTTCACCCCCCTACCCCAATCACGATCAACTGCTACGGCGCCTCCGTCGCCACCTGCATCGGCCCTGACAGCCTGGGGGTCGTCGTGCTCGAGTCGGAGGGGGAACCCATCTGAGGTTCGCCATGCCAGCAACCGCCATCGTCACCGACAGCACGTCCGACATTCCGGTCGAGGAGGCCGAGGCCCTGGGCATCGAGGTCGTGCCGGCGCTGGTCACCATGGAAGGGCAATCCTATGTGGACGGCCGCGGGCTGTCTCGCCCCGAGTTCTACCGCCGTCTGCCATTCCTGCGCGAGCCGGCCACGACAGCCGCTCCGTCGCCGCAGGTCTTCGAGATGGCCTACGCGAAGGTCATGGCCGCCGGGGCAGAACGGGTGCTCTCGATGCATGTATCCTCCAAGCTGAGCGGCCTGATCGACGTCGCCCGCATCGCGGCCGCCTCCTTTGGCGATCGAGTTCACGTCTTCGACAGTCTGCAGGTGTCGCTCGCCCTTGGCTTCCAGGCGATGGAGGCCGCTGCCGCCGCCCTGGCCGGTGCCTCCTTCGACGCCATTCTCCAGGTCGCCCAGCGCGCCCGGGACCGGGTTCGCATCGTGGCCATGATCGACACCCTCGAGTACCTCAAGCGCAGCGGCCGGGTGAGTTGGATCCGAGCCGGCCTGGGCGACCTGTTGAGCGTCAAGCTGATGGTTCGGGTGGCCGACGGCGTCGTGCAGCGCATCGGAGAGGCCCGGACCAAGCACAGGGCGCTCGACCAGTTGGTGGCGATGGCCCAGTCGTGGGGACCTCAGGAACGGCTGGCCATCCTGCACTCGGCCGTCCCCGAAGAGGCGGCCGCCCTTGCCCAGCGCCTCCGAGATCTCTCGGCCCGGGTGCCGCTGATCGTCGATGTCACCACGGTCATTGGCACCCACGTTGGCCCCGGTTCGCTTGGGCTGGCGGCCTTGAGCCGATAGCTGCTGGCGGTTTTCCCCCATCGCCTCTATAGTATGTTCGGGAATCGAGATGTTCCGGGATGAATCCTGCCATTGAGAAGCTGATCAAGTACCTTCGCCTGGAGGCCGACCGGGGTTACGACAATCGGGCCGTGGTGGGCGGGCTTGAGAAGATGCTCGAGCCCTGGGAGTCCGAGGCCCGCGCCACCGGGCTGCCGGAGGCCATCATCCAGGTGGTCGTCACCCGCCTCCGCGACTACCCGACCCTGGGTCCCGCCTCTCGCGAGGAGACGCTGCGGGGGATGTGGAGCCGGCTGCGTGCCGACTTCCCCGAAGCCGTTCGGCGACCGGCTGCCGGACCTCCCTCCTCAACCCCTGAGGCCGACCGCCCTGCATTCTCGGAACCGACAGCAATCATCGAACCTCCTCCGGCACCGGAGCCTCCGGTCGCCCCACCCACCCGGCCGGAAGCGCCGGACTCCCCACCCCCACCCCCTGTCGCCAGAGCCCTTCCGGCTGCGCCCGAAGAGCCTCCCGCGCCCCCGGAACCTCAGGCTCCGGCTCTGCCCCCTGCTCCCCTGGGCCCGCCTCCGGGCCTGGAGGCGCCCCTGACCGTCGTGCAGGGGATCGGCCCCAAGTCCGCCAAGACACTGGCCCGGCTGGGGCTGGAGACCCTGGGAGACCTGCTTTGGCACCTGCCGCGCCGCTACGACGACTACTCCCAACTCAAGACGATCAGCCGCCTCTGGTACGGCGAGGAAGTCACCATCATCGGGACCATCGATGAGATCCAGCTGCGGACAACCCGCGGCGGACGGATGAAGCTCGTCGAGGCCGTGGTCAGCGACGGGACCGGAGCTCTGCGAGTGACCTGGTTCAACCAGCCTTGGATCGCCGAGCGACTGAAGCCGGGGCGCCCTCTCGCCATCTCGGGCAAGGTCGAGCAGTATCTCGGCCATCTGACCATGAACAGCCCCGAGTGGGAGCCCCTCGAGCGCCAGCAGCTCCACACCAACCGCATCGTGCCCGTCTACCCGCTCACGGCTGGCGTGACCGCCAAGTGGCTGCGGCAGGTGACCAGCTCGGTTGTCGCTCGCCTCGCCCCGCGCTTGCCCGACCCGATCCCCGAATCCGTTCTCCGATCAGCTGACCTGCTGCCTCTGGGCGTTGCCCTCCAGCAGATCCACTTCCCCGACAGCTGGGAGCAGCTGCGCCAGGCTCAGCACCGCCTCGCCTTCGACGAGATGTTCCTCCTCCAGCTCGGCGTGCAGCGTCAGAAACGCGAGTGGGCGGGGTTGGCCACGAAGCCCTTGGTCGTGGAGGCTGCCTGGCTGGAGCGGTTCCAGTCCAACCTGCCCTACCAGCTGACTGCCGCCCAGGCCGCGGTCCTCACGGATGTCCGGGCGGACCTGGCAGCAAGCCGGCCGATGAATCGCCTCCTCCAGGGCGATGTCGGGTCCGGAAAGACGGTGATAGCCGCGGCTGCAATCGGCATCGCTGCCGCCAATGGAGCCCAGGCGGCGTTGATGGCGCCCACGAGCATCCTGGCAGACCAGCACCTGGCCACCCTGCGGTCGCTCCTTCCCGCCGCCGCCGGGATACCGGCCGAGTCCATCCGCCTCCTCATCGGCGCCACACCCGAGTCCGAGAAGCAGGCCATCCGCCGTGGACTGGCCGAAGGCTCGATCCAGATCGTCGTCGGGACGCACGCCCTGCTCGAAGAGCCGGTGGGGTTCGCCCGCCTCGGGCTGGCCATCATCGACGAGCAGCACCGCTTCGGGGTCGAACAGCGAGCGGAGCTTCGGGCCAAGGGCGAGAATCCGCACCTGATGGTGATGACCGCCACTCCCATCCCCCGCTCGCTCGCCCTCACCGTCTACGGCGACCTCGATCTGAGCATCCTGGACGAGATGCCGCCCGGCCGCCAGCCAATCGAGACCCGCGTCCTGCAGACCGCCGAGCGCTCGCGGGCCTACAACTTCGTTCGCGGACAGATCGAAGCCGGCCGCCAGGCCTTCATCATCTACCCCCTGGTCGAGAGTTCGGAGAAGACCGAGGCCAAGGCAGCCGTGGACGAGCACGAGCGGCTGCAGGGCGAGATCTTCCCCACCCTCCGCCTCGGCCTGCTCCACGGCCGGATGCGCCAGGATGAGAAGGACGAGGTCATGGCCGGGTTCCGGGCCGGAGAGTACCAGATCCTGGTTTCGACCTCCGTCGTCGAGGTCGGCGTCGACGTGCCCAACGCCAGCGTGACCTTGATCGAAGGCGCCAACCGTTTCGGCCTTTCCCAGCTGCACCAGTTCCGTGGCCGTGTCGGGCGAAGCGAGTACAAGTCGTACTGCCTCCTGGTTCCGGACAGCGACGACGAAGCCGAAAACGAGCGCCTCAAGGCGATGGAGACCACGAACGACGGCTTCAAGCTGGCCGAGCTCGACTTGGAACAACGCGGGCCGGGCGATTTCCTCGGCAGCCGCCAGTCCGGATTCGCCGAGTTGCACATGGCGCGGTTGACCGACATCCATCTGATCGAAAAGGCGCGCCGCGAGGCCGGGCGCCTCTTCGCAACCGATCCCGATCTGCACAAACCCGAGCACCAGCTCCTGGCGCAGGAGATGGAGCGCTTCTGGTCGGCCAAGAAGGGAGAGATCAGCTGATGGTTCGAGCCATCTTCCCCGGGACCTTCGATCCCATCCACAATGGGCACATCGACATTGCCCGCCGGGCGAAAGACCTGTTCGACGAACTGATCATCGCCGTCTACGACCGCCCGCTCAAGAGCCTGCTCTTCTCGCCCGAGGACCGGATGGCGCTCGTGCGCCGGACCTTCGCCAATGAGCCCATCCAGGTGGTGGGATACAGCGGGCTGACCGTGAACCTCTGCCGCGAGGTGGGGGCCAAGGTGATTGTCCGCGGGCTGCGGGTCTTCTCCGATTTTGAGCACGAGTTCCGCATGGCCCTGGCCAACCATCGCCTGGCTCCCGAGATTGACGTGGTCGCCCTGATCACTCACGAGGAGCATAGCTTCCTCAGCGGAACGACGGTTCGCGAAATCGCCTCTCTCGGAGGCGATGTCAGCAGCCTGGTTCCCGATCACGTGGCGGAGGCGCTCACACAGCGATTCCTCGAGCTGGGTGACGATGGCCCGGGCATCGTCCCGATGACGTCGCTGCGAGACTAGGAGCGTGATGAATAGGCCTTGCTTCTTCAGAGGATTCCGCACCTATGCTGGTTGGGGCGAGGCCCCAACCAGCATAGGTACGGTTCTCTTCTCCGGACAAGGCGCATTCTCATTGCCCTGCTAGGGCCGGTTGACCCCTGGCCGGGTCCGGTGTACCCTTTGGCCTGAACCTTGCAACGTTTTCGGCGACCGCACCATCCGGCGAGGCGGACCGGAGGAAGCAAATGGATATCTTGCACTTAGTGGACCGGCTGGAAGAACTCTTCAACCAGAGCCGGCCGATCCCCCTGACCCACAACGTGATTGTGGACGAGGATCGTTTCCTCGAAATCATCGACCAGATGCGGATTTCGATTCCGGATGAGGTCAAGAAGGCGCAGCAGGTAACCGCCCAGCGGGACCGTGTTCTGGCCCAAGCGCAGGAAGAAGCCTCCCGCACCGTCGCCCTGGCCAAGCAGAAGGCCGACGAGGCCATCGACCGGGACGCCATCGTCCAGGCAGCCCAAGCCCGGTCGGAGCAGATCCTGGCCCAGGCACGAGGCGAGGCCGAGGGCCTGCGCCGAGAAGCCGATGACTACATCGTCGAGGCGCTCGGGTCGCTCGAGAACGAGCTCAGCCAGCTGCTCAACCAGGCACGGAACGGGATCGCCAAGCTGACTGCCGACCGGCAGAAGTTGAGGGGGATTGGTGAGAAGGTCGAAGCCGTAGAGGAATAGGAGCTTGATGAAGAAGCCTTGGTTCCTGACAGGAATCCGCGAACATGGTGGTTGGGGCAAAGCCCCAACCACCATGTTTTCGGTTCTCTTCTCCGGGCAAGGGGCATTTTCATCACCCTGACAGGCCCCACGGCCGCGATCCGTGGACATCGTGTTCGGAGGGGCGACCCGCTGGGTCGCCCCTGCGCGTTCCAGGAGACCTCAGCCGCGAGACGCCCCGCTCCGGTTGGCGGGGGCCCTGGCCATCAGTTGGTCTTCACCCCCGACTTCGCCGCCACCGCCTCGATGAACGTCCGGAAGAGCGGGTGAGGGCGGTTGGGCCGGGAGAGGAACTCGGGGTGGAACTGGCTGCCGACCATGAATGGGTGGTCGACGATCTCGGCGATCTCGACCAGGCGGCCGTCGGGCGACTGGCCGGAAAAGGCCATGCCGCGTTCACCCAGAAGCTGGCGGTAGGCATTGTTGAACTCGAAGCGATGGCGATGGCGCTCCTGCACCGCCGCCCGCCCGTAGGCCGCCGCGGCATGCGACCCGGGCGTGAGGTGACAGGGGTACAGGCCGAGGCGCATGGTCCCTCCCATGTCGGCGAGGCCGCGCTGCTCGGGGAGCAGATCAATCACCGGGTGCTTGGTGCCGCGATCGAACTCGGTTGAGTTCGCCTCCTCCGACTCCAGCACATGCCGGGCGAACTCGATGACCATCACCTGCATTCCGAGGCAAAGCCCGAGATAGGGGACCTTGTTCTCGCGGGCGTACCGGGCGGCGGCGATCTTTCCCTCGATCCCTCGGGAACCGAACCCGCCGGGGACGATGATGCCCGCGGCCTTCTCCAGCTCCTCCCACCCCCGGCCTTTCTCCAATTCGGCAGAATGCAGCCAGGCGATCTCGGCATCGACGCCCACTGCCAGAGAGGCATGCTTGACCGCCTCCCGGACGCTCAAGTAGGCGTCCTGAAGCTCGACGTACTTGCCGACCAACGCCACCTGCACCTTCGGCCTTGAGCGGCGCGCCTCGTCGACCAGCCGCTCCCAGGCCGACCAATCGGGCTTCTGGCGCGCCTCAAGGCCGAGCTTCTCGAGGATGATCTCGGCCACTCCCTGCCGCTCGAGCAGCAGGGGGACCTCATACAGCACCGGGGCCGTCTCCATCGCAATCACCGCCCGCACCTCGACGTCGCAGAAAAGGGCGATCTTCTCCCGCAGGTCCTGCCCCACCGGATGGTCGGAACGGGCGGCGATCACATCGGGCGAGATGCCGTCCGAGCGCAGCTCCCGCACCGAGTGCTGCGTGGGCTTGGTTTTCAGCTCGTTGGTCGCCCCGATGTGCGGCAGCCAGGTGACGTGGATGTAGAGCGTGTTCTCGCGCCCGACGTCGGAGCGCATCTGGCGCAGTGCCTCCAGGAACGGGAGCGACTCGATATCGCCCACTGTCCCGCCGACCTCGACCAAGACGATCTCCGCACCGGTTGTGTGTGGCACCAGGCCGATGCGACGCTTGATCTCGTTGGTGACGTGCGGGACCACCTGGATCGTCCCCCCCAGGAAGTCCCCCCGCCGCTCCTTGGCGATCACCTCCGAGTAGATCTGCCCCGTGGTCACGTTGCACACCCGGCTCAGGCTGATGTCGATGAAGCGCTCGTAGTGGCCGAGATCGAGGTCGGTCTCCGAACCGTCGTCCAGGACGTACACCTCGCCGTGCTGGTAGGGGCTCATCGTCCCCGGGTCCACGTTGATGTACGGATCGAGCTTCTGGATGGTCACACTGAAACCGCGCTCTTTGAGGAGCTTGCCGATGGCGGCCGCCGTGACCCCTTTGCCCACCGAGCTCACCACGCCGCCCGTCAGGAAGATGTACTTGGTCATCGCCCTACCTCCCGGAAGCCCGGCCAGGGCCAAGAGCGTGATGAGAAAGCCTTGGCTCCTGAGGCGTAACCGCACATGGGGTGGTTGGGGCTTCGCCCCAACCACCCCATGTGCGGTTCTCTTCGCCGGACAAGGTGCCTTTCCATCACTCTGCTAGAAAGGGCGGTGGGGAGGGCCGACCCTCGGCGACCTCCCCACCGCATGTACGTTGCCGAATATGGCTCCAGCCAGGTCATTCGACGAGCTTCTCCAGATCCTGAGCCGCCCGGCGCATCTCCAAGAAGATCAAGCCCAGTTTCCCCTTCTCCCGGGCGAGGACGGTGAGGACAGCGTCGTCTCCGATCGCTCTCAAGAGCACGTAGCCCTCGTTGCCGTGGATATAGACCTGCTCGAGGCTTCCACGACCCAGCTCGGCCGCGATGCGCTCGCCCAGGCTGAGCATTGCCGCCGACATGGCTGAGACCCTGTCGTCCTCGGCGTCGGCGGGAAGAGCGGAAGCTATGATCAGCCCGTCGACGCTGACGACGGCGGAGGCTTCGACGTCGGGCGTGCCCATCTGGAGATCCCGCAGCCGGTCGACCATGAGCTCTTTTCTCGATTTCGTCATCGCAGCATTGTCCATCGAGGCGCTCCCTGGTTCTCGGAAGTCTACCATGGGGACCCATGCCGGGCAAGCGGGGACACGCGGAGAAGCAGGGAACTCCATGGTGGTGTGGGGGGCGCCCCCACCC
>Ga0315275_10008464_pt1 | contig 10010 bp, 8 predicted proteins | sample YL17G03_0_MG_FD_205557 | JGI IMG/M metagenome (GOLD analysis project Ga0315275, IMG submission 205557) | Sediment microbial communities from Yellowstone Lake, YNP, Wyoming, USA - YL17G03_0 | ecosystem: Environmental > Aquatic > Freshwater > Lake > Sediment | place: USA: Wyoming | collected...
CGAGGCGCCGTCGCCGGAGGCGCGCGTGCGCGCGCTGCTCGACGGCGCCGAGGTCCAGCACGGCCTCGTCGGCGACATGATCGTCGCGCCGCTCGAGCTGCTCGCCTTCGTCAGCGCCGTCATGACCCTCGAGCCCGGAGACGTCCTGCTGACCGGCACGCCGCCCGGCATCGGCCCCCTTTCGGCCGGCCAAACGGTGAGCGTCCTGGTCGAGGGCGTGGGCAGGCTCGACAACCCGGTCGCTTGACGTGATCGCCGCCTCGGCGCCGCCGACCGACGATGAGCGGCTCCGGCTGTGGCTGAGTTACCTCGTGGCGGGCCGCGGCTCGCTCGGGGACGTCGACGACGCGTTCGCCGGCATGCTCCTGAGGCGTCGCCTGGCTCCACTGGCCGTCTTCCACGGCGCGCGACACGCGCTTCTCGCCGGGGTCGAGCGGCAGGCGTTCGTGTCGGGCGTGGCCGGCGAGAACACGGCCCGGCGCACCCTCGACATCCTGGCGGACGCCGGGGTCCCAGCCGTGTGCCACAAGGGGCCTCCGCTCGCCGTGCTGGCCTGGGGCGACCCGACGTTGCGCGCCTGCGTCGACGTCGACCTGCTCCTGCCGGGGCAGCACCTTGCGCGCGCCTTGCGGGCGCTCGAGGCCGAGGGAGTCACCGCCGCCAGCCCGTATCCGCGCTGGTACGAGAGGCTCTGGCACGCCCATGTGGCGGTGCGCGGGGCCGGGAGCCCGACGGTCGAGCTGCACCACAACTTCACGCGACCGTGGCTCGCGCGCTTCGACTTCGCCGACCTCGCCCGGGAGGCCCGCGAGGTGAGCTGCGCGGCGCAGACACTGCCGTCGCCGTCACCCGCGTGGCAGCTCGTGCTGGTCGCCGCGCACGCCACGCAGCACTTCTTCGACGTGCGCGGTCTGCTCGACATGGCGCTGCTCGGGACGAAGCTCTCCGACGACGAGTGGCGACAGGCTCACGACATCGCCCGTCGGACGGGCGTCGGACCCGCGCTGGTCCTCGCGGTCTCGGTCTCAGCCGGGTGGCTCGACTGGCGTCCGCCCGCGTTCGTCGGCGCGTCGGAGGTCGGCGAGGTGCGCCGGCGCATCGTCCGGGCCTATGCGGCGCGCTACGCGCCGACGGATCCGCTACGGCGCGGCCGCCTTCAGTTCGGGAAGCTCGTCGCGCCGATGGCGACCGCCTCAGGGTGGCGGTGGCTGCCGGCCGTCCTCATGGCGCTCACGGACCGGCCCAACGTGGCGACGGCCGTGGACGCCCGCTGGCGTGCTCAGCGGGGCGCGACGAGGCGCTAGACTCAGCACTTCGCACCGGACGGCGGCCGCCGGCCGGTGCCGTGCTAGAATCCAAGGCCGTCGATGGCCTCCCAGTTCGTGCATCTCCACGTCCACAGCGAGTTCTCGCTGCTTGACGGAGCCTGCCGTATCCCTGCCCTCGTCGCCCGCGCCCAGGAGCTCGGCATGCCGGCGGTCGCGGTCACCGACCACGGCTCGCTCGGCGGCGCCGTCCAGTTCTACACGGCCGCGGTCAAAGCGGGTGTCAAGCCCATCATCGGCATCGAGCTGTACGTGGCGACCGACCGGCGCGCGCGCGGCGGCGTCAAGGAACGCTTCGCTCACCTGACGCTCCTCGCGCGCGACCTCGAAGGCTACCGAAACCTCGTCAAGCTCTCGACGCGCGCCTATCTCGAGGGCTACTACTACAAGCCGCGCGCCGACTGGGAGCTGCTGGCCGAGCACAAGGGCGGCCTCATCTGCCTCACCGGCTGCATGAGCGGCCGCGCCTCGATGCTGCTGCGCGAGGGCAACGCCGGCGCGGCCGAGGACGAGGTCCGCCGCCTCGCCGACCTCTTCGGCGCCGAAAACGTCTTCGTCGAACTCCAGGACGCCGGGCTGCCCGAGCAGCGCGAGCTGCTGCCGCTGCTGGCGGCGCTCGCGCAGCGGCTCGGGCTCAAGACCGTGGCCACCAACGACGTCCACTACTTGCGTCACGAGGACGCCTACGCTCACGACGCCCTGCTCTGCATCCAGACGCAGAGCAACCTCGGCGACGAGGACCGCATGCGCTACGGCAGCGACGAGTTCTACCTCAAGTCGGCCGAGGAGATGCGCGACCGGTTCCGCGACTACCCCGAGGCCTGCGACGCCACCCTCGAGATCGCCGAGCGCTGCGACGTCACCCTCGAGTTCGGCGGCTACCTGCTGCCGCACTACCCCGTGCCCGAGGGCCAGACCGAGGCGTCGTACCTGCGCGAGCTCTGCGAGCGGGGCATCGTGCGCCGCTACGGCGCCGAGCCCGGTCAGGAGGTGCGCGAGCGCCTCGACTACGAGCTCGGCGTCATCGGCGACATGGGCTTCGACGCCTACTTCCTCATCGTCTGGGACTTCGTCAAGTTCGCCAAGGACAACGGCATCGCCGTGGGCCCTGGGCGCGGCTCGGCGGCCGGCTCGATCGTCAGCTACGCCCTCGCCGTCACCGACATCGACCCGCTCAAGTACGACCTCCTCTTCGAGCGCTTCCTCAACCCGGGGCGCAAGAGCATGCCGGACGTCGACACCGACTTCTCGGTGGCGCGCCGCGAGGAGGTCATCGACTACGTGGCGCGCAAGTACGGCCGCGACCACGTCGCCCAGATCATCACCTTCGGCACCATGGCGGCGCGGGCCGCGACGCGCGACGCCGCCCGGGTGATGGGCCTGCCCTACGCCGTCGGCGACAAGATCGCCAAGATGATCCCCGAACAGGCGCCGCCGGCGACCTTCGAGCAGGCCATGCTCCCGGGCGGCGAGCTTCGCCAGGCCTACGACGCCGACGCCCAGGTCAAGGAGGTCGTCGACCTGGCGATGAGCCTCGAGGGCCTCATCCGCAACGACTCCATTCACGCCGCCGCGGTGGTCATCAGCGACAAGCCGCTCACCGAGTACGTCCCTCTGCAGCAGAAGGGCGACGCCGAGATCGTGACTCAGTTCAGCATGGACGACGTCGCCAGGCTCGGCCTGCTCAAGATGGACTTTCTCGGCCTGCGCAACCTCGACGTGATCGAGGCGGCGCTGGCGATCATCGAGAAGACCCACGGGGTCTGCGTCGAGATCGACCAGCTGCCGCTCGACGACGCGAAGACCTACCAGATGCTCGCCCGCGGCGACTCCACCGGCGTCTTCCAGTTCGAGAGCGCCGGCATGCGCGAGGCGCTGCGCGACGTCCGCCCGACGCAGTTCGAGGACCTCATCGCAATCGTCGCCCTGTACCGGCCGGGCCCCATGCAGTACATCCCGGCCTACGCCCGCAACAAGCGGGACCCGGCCTCCGTCATCTACGACCACGAGTCCCTGCGCCCGATCCTCGAGCCCACCCACGGCGTGACCATCTACCAGGAGCAGTACATGGCCATCGCCCGCCGGGTGGCGGGGTTCACGCCGGCTCAGGCCGACGACTTGCGCAAGGCGATCAGCAAGAAGGACAAGCAGCTCATGGGCACGCTCAAGGAGCCGATGATGCAGGGGCTCGCGGCGAGCGGCGTGCCCGGCGGCATCGCCCAGAAGCTGTGGACCAACTTCGAGGCCACCGGAGACTACTCGTTCAACAAGAGCCACGCGGCCTGCTACGCGCTGATCAGCTACCGCACCGCGTGGCTCAAGGCGAACTACCCGGTCGAGTACATGGCAGCGCTCATCTCGAGCGTCATGAACACCAAGGACAAGGTCCCCTTCTACGTCAACCAGTGCCACGAGCTGGGCATCGCGGTCCTGCCCCCGGACGTCAACGAGAGCGACGTCGGCTTCACCGTGGTCGAGGGCAAGATCCGCTTCGGCCTCAACGCCGTGAAGGGCGTCGGTGTCGGCGCGATCGAGGCGATCGTCGCCGCCCGCGATGCGGGCGGCCCGTTCGCCTCGGTGTACGACTTCTGCGCCCGGGTCGACTCGCAGCTGGTGAACAAGCGCGTCCTCGAGGCACTGGTCAAGAGCGGCGCCTATGACTCGACCGGCGACTCGCGGCGCGGCATGTTCGAGGCGCTCCCGGCGGCGATGGCCGACGGGGAGCGCCGGCGCAGGGACCGCGACCAGGGCCAGGGCGGCCTGTTCGACCTCGCCCCGGACGAGCACGCGGCTCAGGTGCCGACCGTGTCCGGGCGCGAGTGGGACCAGGCGACGCGGCTGCGCTTCGAGAAGGAGGCGCTCGGCCTCTACGTGTCCTCGCACCCGCTGCAGGGGCTGCGCGAGCAGCTGCGCGCTGAGGTCGACGTCCCCGTCGGTGCGCTCGACGAGACGGCCGGCGAGGTGATCCTGTGGACCGGCGGGATCATCACCGGCGTCCAGCGCAAGGTGAACAAGCAGGGCGGCGTGTGGCTCGTCTTCCGCCTCGAAGACGTCGACGGCAGCTGCGAGTGCATCGCCTGGGCGAGCACCTACGAGCAGTACCGTGACCTGCTCGTCGAGGACTCGATCGTCAAGGTCAAGGGACGTCTCGACCGGCGGACCGAGGACGAGACCAAGCTGGTCGCCCTCGAGGTGGTACCGTTCGGCGGTGTCAGCGAGTTCCGGCCGCTGACGCTCACGATCGACGCCGGGGCCGTGCAGCCCACGGTGCTCGACGACCTCAAGCGCGTCCTGGCCGACTTCCCCGGCAAGGTGCCTGTCATCCTGCACATGGTCGCCGACGGGCGGCTCACCCGCCTCCGCGTCGGCGACGGGCTGCGCGTCGACCCGGCCGCTGGCCTGTACGCCGAGCTCAAGGCGCTGCTCGGGGAGAGCAGCGTCCAGGCGGGCGCCTGAGGGCGCCCGCCGGTCACCCGACGATGGAGGGGCCATGATCCCCGAAGGCATGCGCGACGTCCTGCCCGGCGAGGCCGCCGAGCTGTACGCCGTCGAGGCCGTCCTGCGGACGCGCTTCGCCGCCTACGGCTACGGCGAGGTCCGCACCCCGACCCTGGAGTTCGCCGAGACCCTGGAGCTCGCCGCCGACGACACCCTGGGCGGCGGGTACCGGCTGTTCGACGACCAGGGCCGGGAGCTCATGCTGCGCACCGACATGACGGTGCCCGTGGCGCGGCTCGCGGCGGCCCGCTGTCGCGACAAGCCGCTGCCCCTGCGCCTCTTCTACGTCGGCGGGTCGTTTCGCCCATGGGCGCCGCAGCGCAGCCAGGACGGCGAGTTCCTCCAGGCCGGCATCGAGCTGCTGGGCGAGGCGACCGCGGAGGCCGACGCCGAGTGCGTCGCCCTGCTCTGCGACGCCCTCGCGTCGTGCGGGCTCCCCGAGTACCGCGTGACGCTGAACACGATGGCCTTTCCGACCGCCCTCGTCGACACGCTCGGGCTCGAGGCCGACGACAGCGAGGCGCTGCTCGAAGCCCTGGCCGACCGCGACTACCCGCTGCTCGAGACGATCGTGTCCAACGCCTCGGACGGCGACGAGGCGCTCAAGGCGCTGCAGGCGACGCTGGCTCTGGGCGGCACGCGCGACAGCCTTGCCCAGGCGCGCAAGCTCGCGACGACGCCGGCCATGGAGGCCGCCATCGAGCGCCTCGTGAGGGTGCGCGACCTGGTGGCCGAGTCGGGGTACGAGGACGCCGTCACCTTCGACTTCGGACTCTTCCAGGACCTGGACTACTACACCGGCGTGATCTTCGAAGCCTGGGCCCCGGGCGTCGGATTGCCGGTCGCCTCGGGCGGGCGCTACGACGAGCTTCCGGCGCGCTTCGAGTGGGAGGTGCCGGGGGTGGGCTTCGCGATCGCCCTGGACCGGCTGCGGGACGCCCTCGACGAGGCTGGGCGTCTACCGGCCACTGCGCCGGCGCCGCTCGCGTTCGCCGGCGGGTTCGAGGAGCCGGCGCGACTGGCGGAGCTGCGTCGCGCCGGCCTCTCCGTGGCGGCGCTGCCGGATGATGCGGCGCCCCCCGCGCCGTCCTTGCGGCGCGAGGGCGGCCGCTACCTGCTCGAGCTCGCCGACGGCAGCAGGGCCGACGGGTCGTGGCGCGAGATCCTGCGCGCCCTGGGGCTCGGATGACGCTTCGCGTCGGCCTGGAGCCGCAACCTCAGCTCGAGGCGATCCTCGGGCTGCTCGCGGCGGCGGGGCTCCCCGTGGCGGCGCTGCGCGGCCTGCAGCATCAGCCCGGCGTCGTCGACGCCGAAGGCGTCACCTGGGTGCGTGCCCCGGGGGCCGACCTGCTCGGCTTCTGCGAGAGCGGGGTGCTCGACCTGGCTGTGCTCGGCAAGGAACTGCTGCTCGAGCACGAGCCCGACGTCTTCGAGCTGCTCGACCTTCGCGTCGCCCCGGCACGGCTCCTGTTCGCCGTCGCGGACGGCGTCCGCGACGACCGGCGCGGCAGGCTGCGCGTGGCGACGCGCTTCCCGCGCTTGACCGCGCGGCACTTCGCCGCCGGCGGGCTGCAGGTGCAGCCCGTGCGGCTCACCACGGCGGCCACGCTGGCCATTTCCCTGGGTCTCGCCGACGGCCTCGTCGAGCTCGACACCGTGATCGGCGCCGCGGCGCTGTCGGACCTCGTCCAGCGCGAGACGGTGGCGCGCTGCGGAGCGCGCCTCGTGGCCGCGCGCGCGGCGCGCTCGTTGCGCGGCGCCGAGATCGCCGCGCTGCTCGCCCGTCTGCGCGACCTGCTCGAACATCGCTGAACGGCGCTTCGCCCGGCCGCCGGCGGCCGCGTCGCCGGCCTTTCCCCGGGCGTGTGCCTGTGGTACAACTCGGGCCTCCCCGAGGAGGAGCGCATGCCTGCACGCCGCGCAGAGGTGCACCGCACCACCAACGAGACCGACATCGCCCTCACCCTCGACCTGGACGGCTCCGGCGTCGCCGAGGTCGCGACGGGCATCGGGTTCTTCGACCACATGCTCGAGCTCTTCGCGCATCACAGCCGCTTCGACCTGCGCCTGAAGGCGAGCGGCGACCTCGACGTCGACGGCCATCACACGGTCGAGGACATCGGGCTCGCGCTGGGGCAGGCGCTGCGCGAGGCGCTCGGCGACAAGCGGGGGATCCGGCGCTACGGCTCGTGTCTCCTCCCCATGGACGAGGCGCTCGCCATGGTCGCGCTCGACCTGTCGGGCCGTCCGTTCTTCGCTCACGACCTGCAGCTCGCGGGGGTGCGGGTGGGCAGCTTCGAGGCCGAGCTGGCGCCGCACTTCTTCCGCTCGCTCGCCACGCAGGCCGGCATGACCCTGCACGTGCGTCTGCTGGCCGGCAGCGACACCCATCACGTCGTCGAGGCCGTGTTCAAGGGTGTGGCGCGCGCGCTGGCGGAGGCCTGCGCGTGCCACGGCCGGGACGACGAGGTGCCCTCGACCAAAGGGACGCTCTGAAGCTCCCGGGGAGGCCGAGGTGACGCCGGCGCGGCCGACCGGAGGGCGACCTGCGGTCGCCGTCATCGACTACGGCATGGGCAACCTCGCCAGTGTGGTCAAGGCGCTCGAGCGCGCCGGGGGCGAGGTGCGCCTCGTCGATGCCGCGGCCGGCCTCCGAAGCGCCGACGCCGTGGTCCTGCCGGGCGTCGGCGCCTTTCGCGACGCCGCGTCACGGCTCGAGGCGACGGGCCTCGGGGCCGCCGTCCTCGAGCGGATCGCCGCCGGCGTACCCTTCCTCGGCGTCTGCCTCGGCTTGCAGCTCCTCTTCGAGAGCAGCGGAGAGGGCGGCCGCTGGCCGGGGCTCGGCGTGTTCGGCGGCACCGTCGAACGTCTCGAGACCGACCTCAAGGTGCCGCACATCGGCTGGAACGACCTCACGTGGACGACGCCGGGGGCGGGAATGGCCCGCGGCCTGCCCGCCCCCGGCGTCGCCGTCTTCTACTTCGTTCACTCCTACGCGGCGCGGCCGTCCGATGCCGGCTGCGTCGCCGCGGTCAGCGACTACGGTGGTCCGGTCGTTGCGGCGGTGGCGCGCGACAACGTCTGGGCGGTACAGTTCCACCCGGAGAAGAGCTCCGGCACAGGCCTTGCCCTGCTGGCCAACTTCGTCGCCCGCGCGCAGGATGAGCGCCGCGATCGGCGAACGCCCACTGGAGAGGCAGACGCCCGGCCAGGGCGATCGTTCCCAAAGGAGAGCTGCCGATGATCGTCTTCCCGGCGATCGACATCCAGGAGGGCAAGGCGGTGCGCCTGCGGCGCGGCGACTTCGCCGACGTCACCGTGTTCGCCGACGACCCCGTGGCGCTGGCGCAGCAGTGGCAGGCCGACGGCGCCGAGGCCCTGCACGTCGTCGACCTCGACGCGGCGCGCACCGGCGAGCTCGTCCACGTCGACCTGCTCGAGAAGATCGTCCGCGCCGTCGAGATCCCGGTCCAGTACGGCGGCGGCATCCGCTCCGACAAGAGCCTGGCGCTCGTCGCCGGTCTCGGCGTGCGCTGGGTCGTCATGGGCACCGCCGCGATCACCGCCCAGGAGCTCCTCGCCGACGCGGTCAACTGGCTCGGCGACCGCCTCGTCGTCGGCATGGACTGCACGGATGGCATGGTCGCGACCCATGGCTGGCAGGAGCGCACGCAGATGACCGCGGTGCGCTTCGTGCGCATCCTCGAGGAGTACGGCGTCAAGCGCGTCGTGTACACCGACACGGCCCGCGACGGCATGCTCGGCGGGCCGAACCTCATCAGCCTGCGCGACCTCGCCGAGATGACCTCGCTCGAGCTCGTCTGCTCGGGCGGCGTCGCGCTTCTCGACGACCTCCGCCGGCTGGCGCGGATCAAGGCGCCGAACATCGTCGGCGTCATCGTCGGGCGGGCGCTCTACGAGAACGCGTTCACGCTCGCCGACGCCATGGCCGCCGTCCGCGGCTGACCCCGGGCCGATCTCCGTGCTGCGCAAGCGCGTCATCCCCTGTCTCGACGTTCGCGACGGACGAGTGGTCAAGGGCGTCAATTTCGTCGACTTCCGCGACGCCGGCGACCCTGTCGAGCTGGCGGCCTTCTACGACGCCGAGGGCGCCGACGAGATCGTCTTCCTCGACATCACCGCCTCGCACGAGCGCCGCGACATCATCGTCGACCTCGCGGCGCGCTGTGCCGGGCAGGTCTTCATCCCGTTCACGATCGGCGGCGGCCTGACGAGCGAGGACGACGTGCGCGCGATCCTCGCTGCGGGTGCCGACAAGGTCACGATCAACACGGCCGCCGTGGAGGATCCCGGTCTCGTGCGCCGCTGCGCCGAGCGCTTCGGTTCGCAGTGCATCGTCGTGGCGATCGACGCTCAGCGCGTCGCGAGCGGCGGAGGGAGGCAGGAGACCCCGCGCTGGGAGGTGTACCTGCACGGAGGGCGCACCCAGACCGGGATCGACGCCCTCGAGTGGGCCACGCGCGCCGCCGAGCTCGGCGCCGGCGAGTTCATGCTCACGAGCATGGATCGCGACGGGACCCTGGACGGCTACGACCTCGAGCTCACGCGCGCCGTCGCCCGTGCCGTCGACGTGCCCGTGATCGCCTCCGGCGGCGTCGGCACGCTCGAGCATCTGGCCGAGGGTCTGGTCGAGGGTGAGGCGGACGCGGTGCTCGCGGCCTCGATCTTCCACTTCGGGACCTACTCGGTCCGCGCCGCCAAGGACTACCTCGCCGGCAGGGGCATCCCGGTCCGCCGATGAGCGCCGAGGTCGTGGATCTGGCGGCCCTCGACATGGCCGCCGCGCTCGCTCTGCCGCTGCGTCTCGCCGTCGCGCGTCTCGTCTGCTTGCCTACCGACACCGTGTACGGCGTCGGCGGCGCGCTCTCGCCGGCGACGGTCGCGGCGATCGGCGCGGCCAAGGGCCGGGAAGCACGCAAGCCCTTGCAGGTGATCTTCCCGAACCGCGAGCTGCTGCTCGCCGTCGTGCCCCTGGGCCGGCGTACGACCGATGCCTGTCTGCGCCTGCTGCCGGGGCCGGTCACGCTCGTCGTGCCGTATCCGGAGGGCTTCACCTGCCCACCGCCAGGCGAGGTCGTCCACGACGAGAAGCGCGGCCTCGGGAGGGCGAAGAGCGTCACGGTCGGCACGCTGGGGCTGCGCGTGCCGCGCTGGCCGGCGCCGGCG
>Ga0315275_10008467_pt1 | contig 10010 bp, 7 predicted proteins | sample YL17G03_0_MG_FD_205557 | JGI IMG/M metagenome (GOLD analysis project Ga0315275, IMG submission 205557) | Sediment microbial communities from Yellowstone Lake, YNP, Wyoming, USA - YL17G03_0 | ecosystem: Environmental > Aquatic > Freshwater > Lake > Sediment | place: USA: Wyoming | collected...
AGGAACCGCCCGCCGTCCAGGGGCACGATGTCGCTGATGGTGGCCACACCCATCTCGACATGCCAGCGGGTCTCGGACCCGAACTTGATGTTCAGAGGATTGCGGTTCAGGTTGGCCGCCGTGCGGACGCCGCCGCCGGTTCCCGGCCAACGGGCCGGGGTCGGCCGAGGGTGCGCGAGCAGGCGATCCGGAATGATGAGGGTGTCGTTGCCTTCCAGCCACCAGGCGGACAGATCGTCACCGGCCAATCCGCTGGCCGTCCCGCCCGGGCTGTTGACGCGGGACGGGACCGCTGCCGGCAAAACGGCCGCGGGCAGGACCTGGCTGAGCAGGCCCCCGGCCGCCAGCATCGCGACCAGCCAGAACCCCACCGTCGGGCCGACGCGTCTTTGGGCCCTCAACCGGGCCTGCCCAGGGATCCAGACACGCCACATATTCGCCCCGCCTGGCGCGCGGCAGCCGGACGCCCCCCGCGCGCGAAAACCCGTAACTCCACAAGACGATACAGTATAATGCCACCGTCCGCTACGGCCCTCGACACGTCGTAGGCTCATACCATGACTATCGCGGCATCTCGGTGGGCGACCAGCGTGCTGGCACTGGTCATCGTCGCAGCAACCTGTCGGGCTCAGCTCGGCGCCTCCCAGGCGCAAGGCGCGAGTCTGCCGGACCGGCCGCAGGTCGTGGGTGCCGACGCCCGTCCCGTGACCGTGATCATCAAGTCGCAGCACAAGCGGCTGACCTTCGCCCAGGACATCAGGCGCCTCGCCGTCGGGGACGCGGACATCCTGTACGCCGAACTGATCAGCAGCCGCGAGGTGCTGGCGCTGGGCAAACAGACGGGCCGCACCACGCTCATGGTGTGGTTCTCGAGCGGCGCGCCCCAGGAGATGATCGTCTCAGTCGAGCGGGACCTCTCGGTGCTCGAGGGCGCGCTGGCGCTGGTGCATCCGAGCATCCGGGTGGAGAGCGCGCCGGATCGCGATGCGCTGGTCCTCACGGGCCGCGTGCCGGACGTGTCGGTCTCGGAGGCCGCGCACACCATTGCGCGCAACTACCTGGATGCCGGCGGCAGCCGGCGCGGCGGCGCGGAAGCCGTGCTGGCGGCCGCCCCGGCAACGCCCTCGCCCTCCGGGCAGCCCGGCCAGAACGCCGGCGCCGCAGGCGCGACCCCGGCCCCGACGGCCCAGGTCCAGGGGACGCTCGAGCCGACTGGCGCCGTGATCAACCTGATCGAGGTGGACACGCTGCCGCTGCTGCCGGAGCAGAAGCTGCAGGAAGCGATCCGCACCGTCGGCGGCGGGAACGTCACCATCCACCGGGTCCTCCACGGCTTCGTCCGCGATGATGCCGCCGACACCCTCGTGCTCGAGGGCAAGGTTCTCAATCAGGTCGCGCTGGTACGCGTCCTGGCCCTGACGGCGCAGCTGTTCGCCGGCCAGACGATCACGGCCCAGGACATCAAGGTCGTCGCCGACGAAGCCGGCGCGCTCACCCAACAGGCGCAGCAGGGACAGGCGCAGGGCGGGCAGGGTTCGTCGCTGGGCGGCAGCGGCTCGTCGATGTTCGGCGGGAGCCGAGGCGGGCGGCTGGCCAACCTGATCCAGAGCAACCTCGGACGTGCGAAGGTCATCGAGGTCGCCGGCGGGCGCGTGTTGTCGTTCATCGAGGTCACGGACCTGCCGCAGGTCCGCGTCAACATCCGCCTGATCGAAGTCAACCGCTCGAAACTGCGCGCGTTCAAGCCAGAGGCGGTGCTGGCGACCTCCGATTTCCGGCAACCGTCGCTCAACCCGGCACAGTCGGCGGTGGCGGCGCAGGGCGATCAGGCGGCCCGCGTCGGCACGTCCGGACCGGCGGTGCAAAACGTCCTGTCCTTCCTGAACGGCGTGCTTTCGAACCAGTTCCAGTACGCCGGGGCGCACATGGCGATCGACGCCGCGCTCTCACTGCTCGAGCGCCAGGGCATTGCGCAAAGCCTGTCGTCGCCGTCGATCACGGTGATGTCGGGCGAGATGGCCGAGGTGCAGGTGGGCGGCGAAGTCCCGGTGCCCGTCGCGTTCTCCCCGGCGTACGGAACGGGCGGTGGCGGGGCCGGCGCTCCAGTGGCCACGCCGGGCGTCTTCAGTTCGGTGGAGTTCGTGCCCTTCGGCGTGCAACTCCAGGTTCGCCCGCTGGTCGGCGACGATGACACGATTACGCTCGACGTCCAGCCGCAAATCGTGACGCCTGACGCCCTGCTGACCGACGCGATCCGCCGAACAACCGGTTCCAGCGTCGCGACCACGGCGTTCAAGACGCGCGCCTTGCGCACCAGTTCGCGTCTGCTGGACGGACAGGCGCTGGTCATCGGCGGGCTGCTGACGAACGACTCGTCGTCGAATGCGACGGGGACGCCGGGCCTCTCCCGGGTGCCCATCATCGGGTGGTTCTTCCAGGGTTCCAACCGCAACGATGAGTCGACCGAATTGGTCATCGTCGTCACGCCGGTGGTCCTGCGAGCGCCGATTGCCGACGCGGCGATGTGGGAGTTTCCGAATCGGAGTGAAATGCTGCGGCCGCTGCTGGCGGACAAAGCCCCCGCAGCGAAACGATAGGCGCACCGGATCGGGTATCAGGGTCTTTCAGAGTCGATTGGAGGAAGCATGCTCAGGTTGATCGGACGGGTCCTCAGGAACAGAAAAGGCGCGGCGATGGTCGAGTACGCGCTGATCGTGGCGGGCGTGGCGCTGATCGGTGCCGTCGCCGTGTCGATCTTCGGCCGCAAAGTCACCGACATGCTGGCCACGACGGCGGCGGTGCTGCCCGGCGCGCACGCCCAGGACAACGCCCCTATCGTCAGCGGCAAGCTCATCGAGACCTCGCCCAACGCGCAGGGAACCGACCCGGGCGGTAACTCGCAGAACGGCATCGGGCTCGACGTGAACGCGATCACCCAGGCATCGGGCAAGGCCCGGCTTTCGAACAACATTGGGGGCGACGGGCAGGTCTCGTCGCTCGTGCTCGAACCGAGCAAGTAGCACCGCTCGCATGCGGTACCCGCGCCGTCCCTACACCGCTCCACGCGACGAGCAGGGAGCGGCCCTTGTCGAGTTCGCGCTCACGTCGCTGGTGCTCTATCTGCTGCTGGCCGGCACGGTCGAGTTCGGCCGCATCATGATTGCCGCAAACGCCTTGCAGGACGTGGCACGCGCGGCGGCGCGCGAACTCTCGGTCGCGCCCGTTCGCGCCAACGTGACGTTCGACGAGGCGCTCACCTGCGACCCGGCCGCGGACCCTACTACGTGCCTGGTCGATCTCCGGCGGCGCGTGTACGATCCCGGCTGCCTCGTCATTGACCTGTCGGACCCGGCGGTCGCCGCTGACCCCGACGGGTATTTCGCCGCGCTGCCGGTGGTGAACCGCATGATGCGGACGCTGATGATCACGGAGCCGGAACGCCCGAATCTGCTCCGGTATCCGGGCACGCTGCTGACGAGCGCCGACGCAGCCGCCTGCAGCGCCGCCGGGCCAAACGGGTCGGCGGCGGCCACCGGCTACACGGTGGGCATCCCCATGATCGAAACGTCCGGCACCGGCGAGCTGATCGTCTGGGTGCCGGTCGTGCAGGAGATCCGCGGGGCGAGCGACCTGGGCTGCCCTGAGCGCGGCCCGTTCGCCCTCGTGTATCTGCGGGATCAGGACTACTGCGGGCCGCTGGCCTCCGACCCGGTTCCCACGCGCGGCCTGGCGGCGGTGCGCATCAACTATCCGTACCAGGCGGCGATGCTGAGCGGCTACCGACGGCCCGTCCCGACGGCGACCGATCCGATTCCGCCCAATCTCGGGACGCCGATTCTGGCGGACGGCGCGCCGATCCCCGAGTTCAACGTGGCGCCGGGCAGCCCGGTCGACGATGGCACCACGGTCGGCGCCTATGCCGGTCCCTATGGATTGGGCCGTCACTACGCGCTGGCCGGGCAGGCGCTGCGCCCGTTCCGCAAACTCATCTCCGCACAGGCCGTGTTCCGTCGCGAGGTGTTCCAGTGAGTCCCATTGCTCCGCGCCGCTCCGGCGGCCTGTCCACGATCCTGTCGGGCCCGCCTGTCGCCCTGGTGGCGGTGGTCGCCGCCGTGGTCGTGTTCGGCGTGCTGTGGGGCCTGGGTATCCTCGACCTGTCGGCGTGGGGCACGCGTGAACCGTCGACGGCCGGCCTGATCGCCGTGCCGACGCCCGCGCGCCGGATCCCGGCCTACGCACGCGTGACCCGCGATCACATCTGGGATGCCAGAAACCAGCGGCTCTCGGTGGTCTACCTTCCGCCACAGTCGGTCACCAAGGAGATGCTGATCCGACTGTCCGACGTGCTCGGCCGTGTGCTCAATCACGAGAAGGCGCCGGGGTACGTCTTCACCAGCGACGACTTCCTGCCGAAAGGCACCCGCGAAGGCCTGGTCGGCGGCATCCCGGCGGGCAAGCGGGCGGTGCGCGTCTCCGGCGACAAGATCGACGGCCTGCACGGCCTGAATCCCGGCGATCGCTTCGACCTGCTGGCCACACTGCCGATCGACGCGAGCCGCGGCGGCGGCGTGGGGCTCAACATGGGTGGCGTGTACGGACAGGAGATCAACCTGGAGGCGCAGCTCTCGAACTGGCAGAAGCAGGCCACCGTGCGCGTGATGGTCCAGAACGCCATTATCATCGAGCCGATGAGCGTGCGGGGCGTCCCGATGTTCCAGAGTTCGCTCACTGAAGGCGGCGTCACGCGGATGCGGCCGGTTCAGGAGGCCGTCATTGCCATCGAGCCCGAAGAAGTCGCACGCCTGACGGAGGCGCTGGCGGTGGACGCCAAAATCACCGCGGTGCCACGGTCGGGCCGCCCCGACGACAAGATCGACAGCCGCACGCCGGACCTGTACCCCGTCAGCCCGTTCAACCGATCGGCGGCGGGTGGGGGCCTCGATCCCGGCACGGGCGCCCCGGACTCGTCGTTCAGGATGGTGGAGACCATCATGGGCCAGAAGCGCGAACTGAAACCGGTGCCGAGGCGCTAGCGTGCTGGTGCAGGTCGCGCTGATCGCCTTCGCGTTGCTGGCGGCGCTGTCGCTGGTGGTCGATCTCGGCTATGCCAGGCTGGCGCAGGCCCAGATGCAGATCGCGGCCGACACGGCGGCGCTCGAGGGGCTGCGCCTGCGCAACGCCAGCGGCAATGCCGCCAACGACGACCTCCTGCGGCGCACCGCCGCAGAGCGCATGGTGGCGTGGACGTTCGACGACGATCTCTCGCCCGAGAACGGCGATCCCACGTACCAGTTCGGCGCGGGCCCCATCATCGATCTCACCGGCGGCAGCAGCGACGGTCTTCACGGCTACCAGACCATCAGCGTGCCCGACCCGCCCGTCTACAAGCCCGCGCTGCAGCTCAACGAGTCGAACGAGTCCTACGGCGACCAGGTGAGCGGACGCTTCTGTTACGAACCGAGCCCGTATCCGTCGGAAGATCCCGCCTACGGCGAGCCGGGCTTCCAGGTGTGCGGCGCGGCGCAGTCGGCGGCCGGTTCCTACGCGCGCAACGATTTCAATCCAGGCGTGGACACCAGCGCGTTCCTGGTCCGCCTGCGCCGCTCGACGGAGTTCAGAACCGGTAGCGGCCAGGGCGAGCCCGGCATCGCGTCGAGCGGACCGTCGCTGCCGCTCCTGTTCGGCCAGGGCGCCATGATCGTGGGCGACAGCGCGGACTCGGACTACTCGGTCCGCCGCGACGGGCTGACCGTGCGCGCGACGGCCATCGCCGATGCGCGGCCGGCCGAGCGCGTCGGCCTGCCGCAGCCCCTCGCCACGCCGCCGATGCCAGGCGTGCTGCCGCTGACCCTCAACGACACGTTCGTGATCGCGATCGCGCCGGCGCAGGTGCCGACCGGCTGTCCGGTGACGGTCAATCTCGACGGCACCATCGCGACGGCAACCGGCGGCGCGGCCCGATGTCCGGTCGCCGGGACCATCGTCGGCCGGTTCATCGACGCCTTGACCAACCCGGCCAGGACCCGGTGGACGCTGGTCAGCACGATCGGGCTGCCGCGGCCCGGGGCGGTGGGGGTCGCCTGCGCGAACGTCACTACGATGTCCGGCTACGGCCCGGTGACCTCGTTCATTGTCGCATCGGGCGCCGCCCGCGTCATCGGCTTCGCGCCGATCACGTTGACCCGGGCCGGCGCGTGCCCACCGCCGGGCACGCCCTTCGCGGCACGGATCACGCGCAGCCCGTCGGTGGTGGCCCGGGCAAATGCCACGGCCGTGCTCCACAACGGACTGCCACTGCCCTCGTCCACGACGCCCGCGGAGATCGCCGAACTGCTGGACCGGCACCTGGCGCGCAACGGGCGCGCGGGCTACGGCGCGGTGCTGGCCCCCGTCGTGGCGCGGTAGAGAGCGGATGACCTCATGAGCCCAGGAAGACAGGACGCCACGGACAAGAGCCTGCGGGTGCTGATCGTCAGCCGCGATCGCGTGCTCGAGGACGAGTTCAACAGCGCGCTGCTCAGCGTGCCGGATCGCCAGGCGGTGGTGAGCATCGTCGATGCGCACCGCGACGCTCTCGACGCCGTCAGGCGCCGGCACACGGACTTCGTGCTGATCGACATCGACGGAGACATCGGCGAAATAGCCGGCCTGACCCGCGACCTCCTGGAGCTGGCGCCCGGCGCGATCGTGGTCGGCGCGTTCAGGGGCGATCGCAGTGATGCGGGACGGTCGGACGCCACCACCGTCATCGAGCTGCTCCGCGTCCGCATGCGCGACTTCATCCGCCGGCCGGTGTCGGGCACCGAGCTGCGGGCGGTCCTCGACCGCCTGCTCTCGCGCGCGGCGGAGGCGCCGATGGGCGACCAGGGACGCGTGGCCGCCTTCCTCAGCAGCAAGGGCGGCGTGGGCAAGTCGGTGCTGGCCGTCAACGTCGCCTGCGGCCTGGCGCGGCTGCACCCCGACGACGTGCTGCTCATCGACACCTCGCTGCAGGTCGGCGCCTGCGCCTTCATGCTCGACCTGAAGCCGGTGACCAGCATCGCCGACGCGGTCCGCGAGCGGGACAGGCTCGACCGCACGCTGCTGCGCCACCTCACGCTCAAGCACGAGAGCGGGCTGAGGCTGCTGGCGGCGCCGGCCGACGCCCTCGAAGGGGCCGAGGTCGATGACGAAGCGATCGGGCGGATCATGAATCTGGCGCGCCGCTCGTTCAGGCACGTCATCGTCGACACCTTCCCGGCGATCGACAGCGTGCTGATGACCATTCTGGACCTGTCGGATCTGGCCTTCGTCGTGACGCAGAGCCTGGCGCCGACCATCGCGGGCGTGGCCCGGTTGCTGCCGGTGCTGGAAGGCCTCGGGGTGTCCGCCACGCGGCAACGCCTCGTGCTCAACCACAACTACCGCCCCTTCCTTGGGGATCTTCGGCCGTCAGACATCGCGGACCGGTTGCAGCGGACGATCGACTATGTCGTGCCCTACGATCAGCGCGTGCTGGTGTCGATGAACACGGGCACCCCGCAGATCCTGCAGGCCCGGTCGTGGCACCGCTTCGGCCGCGCGATCAATGAGATCGTCAACGACCTCGACGGCTCCGTGGTCGGCAGCCGGGCCGCCGCCGCCGGGAACGGCGCGACGGACCGCGAACCGCGGATGGATCTGCCGCTCGGCCCAGCCCCGCAGAACGGGCGCGCCGCGTCGAGGACCCGTTCATGAGCGACCGACCAGACGACCGGGCGCCGCGGGGTGACGCGATCGATCGGCGCCGGCTCATCCGGCCGATGTCCCAGGAAGCCGCTGCGCGCCTGAAGTCGGTGGCCGGCAAGTCGGGCGCCCGTCAGCACAAGGACGAGCCCGATTCGAGCGCACGCGCCAGGTACGGCGGCCGGGCGGACTACCTCGCCGTCAAAGCCACGCTCCACGCGCGGCTGCTGGACGAGATGGGCGAGCGCCGCCTGCTCGATACCGAAGGCACCGACCTCGCGACGGCCGTCCAGGAATTCGCCGCACGGGCGATCGCGTCGGAGGACATCCCGCTCAACGAGGCCGAGCGCGTGCGCCTTGCCGAGGAGCTGACCGACGAGACGATTGGGATGGGCCCGCTCGCGCCGCTGCTGGCCGACCCCGCCGTCAGCGACATCCTGGTGAACGGCCCCGATCAGGTGTACATCGAACGGTTCGGGCGGCTCGAGCTCACCAGCATCCGGTTTCGCGACGCCGATCACGTCGTGCGCGTCATCGAGCGCATCGCCGCGCGGGTCGGTCGCCGCATCGACACCGCCTGGCCGATGGCCGACCTGCGGCTCCCGGACGGCAGCCGCGTGAACGCGACGCTGCCGCCGGTGACGCTCGACGGCCCGACGATCTCCATCCGCCGCTTCGGCCGCCGCCGCCTGACGCGGGACGATCTGCTGGCGATCGGGACTGTGTCGCCGGAGGTGATGGAGTTCCTGATGCTGGCGGTGCGGTCGCGCAAGAACGTCCTCATCTCCGGCGGCACGGGCGCGGGCAAGTCGACGCTGCTGGGCGCGCTGGCGGAAGCCATCCCGCACTCGGAGCGCCTCATCACCATCGAGGACACGGCGGAGCTCGTCCTCGACCAGGAGCACATCGTCCGCATGGAGACCCGGCCGGCCAACGTTGAAGGAAAGGGCCGGATCGACGCGCGTGACCTGGTGACCAACGCGCTGCGCATGCGCCCCGACCGCATCATCGTCGGCGAGGTGCGCGGCGCGGAAGCGCTCGACATGCTCCAGGCGCTCAACACGGGCCACGACGGCGGCATGTGCACGGTCCACGCCAACTCGCCGCGTGACGCGCTGGCGCGGCTCGAGACGATGGTGCTGATGGCGGGCACGGAACTGCCCTCCCGCGCGGTGCGCGAACAGATCGTGTCGGCGATCCATCTGGTCATCCACGTGCGCCGGTACGAGGACGGCGTGCGCCGCGTCGAGTCGGTCGCCGAGATTACCGGACTCGAAGGCCTGACGCCGCTGATGCAGGACATCTTCGTCTTCCACCGGCGGGGCCGTCAGGGCCAGCGCGTGCTGGGACATTTCAGCGCCACAGGCGTCGTGCCACACATGGTCGATGAATTGCGGGAGCAGGGCGTGCAGGTGTCGACGGCCCTGTTCCAGCGCACCGGTGAGTCGTCCCCATGAACACCGTGGCGCTGCTCGTGATGCTGGCCTGCGCCGCGGGCGCGTTCCGGCTGTGGTACGTCTCGCGGGCGCAGCGACTGGCCGCCGACCGGCTGGAGAGGCTGCTGGCGGTCCCCAGCCAGGCGGGCGCCACCAACGGGGAGACGCCGGGCCGGTTCCGGCCCTTTCCTCCGCGATATCGGTGGCTGGGCCCCGCCATCGGCGCCGCAATAGCCGGCGGTCTGTGGCTGGGGATCGGCCTGCCGCCGGGGGTGGCCCTCGCGTGCGGATCGCTGGTCGGAGTCCTGACGCATCTGGTCGAAGACTACGTCGCCGACCAGCGGGCGGCGGGAATCGAGACGCAACTGGCCGCGGCCATCGACCTGCTGACCGGGTCGATGCGGGCCGGCGCCAGCCTGCTCGCCGCGTTCGAATCGGCACTCGAAGAGTCGGGCGATCCGATTCGCCCCTACCTCCAGGAGGTGGCGGGCCGCATCCGGCTGGGCGACGATCCGCGAAGCGCGGTGCACGACCTCCAGCTGCGCGTGCCCCTCGAAACGTTTCGACTGTTCGCGACGTCGCTGGCGATCCACTGGGAGGTCGGCGGCAGCCTGGCCACCACGCTCACCAAAGTCGGTGTCACCGTGCGCGACCGCATCGAGATGTCACGCCGCGTCCGCTCCCAGGGCGTCGAGTCGAACGCCTCGGTGGCCGTCGTCCTGGTCATCGCCTACGTGCTCGGGTTTCTGATGTGGCGCACGAATCCCGACCGGCTCGAAGGCTTCGTCACCACCAGTGTCGGCACGACGCTGGTCACGGTGGCCATCTTCCTCCAGGCGATCGGCCTGCTCTGGATGTCGAGACTGAGCC
>Ga0315275_10008471_pt1 | contig 10008 bp, 11 predicted proteins | sample YL17G03_0_MG_FD_205557 | JGI IMG/M metagenome (GOLD analysis project Ga0315275, IMG submission 205557) | Sediment microbial communities from Yellowstone Lake, YNP, Wyoming, USA - YL17G03_0 | ecosystem: Environmental > Aquatic > Freshwater > Lake > Sediment | place: USA: Wyoming | collected...
ATCTCCTTTGCTTATTCCTTCATCCTACTTTGTTAGTATTAATGTCGATCCACCAAAACGGCTTTCTTGCTCGTAGTGTATCAAAATGTGTGTCACTATGAAACGTTAACTTTGATTATGCAATATTAAAAGTTTGTGATATTAATATCAATCAAAAACTGATACTATATTATACAATAGATTTATAAATACTTAGATATATTATATTAATATAGTTTATGGATTCGGACAGGGAATCATACTATGAAGACGAAAACACGATCTGCGAATGATCTTCTTATGGCGGAAGGAAACTACGCTCATATCCTGGATGATATTAGCGATGGCGTGTTTTGGCTCAACACCGATGGCTGCTTTATCTATGTGAACAACATTATCCTGAAGCGATCCGGCATGACAAGGGATCAATTTTACACGTTGCATTTCCTTGATGTCGTTAATCCTGAATACCATGAGCAAACCAAGGAGAACTTTCAACGAGTGATGAAAGGTGAGGAAGTAACCCCTTATGAACTGAAATATAAAGCATTCGACGGGCAGATAAGAGCGGTTGAAATTCATTCCAGACCCATTCGTGAGGGAGAGAGAATCGTAGGCCTTTTTGGTATTTCTCACGACATTACCGCACGTAAGCTGATAGAAGCAGCTCTCTTGGAGCGTGAGGAACGTTTTCACAAGTTTGCTGATGCAACGTTTGAAGGAATAGTCATTCACGACAAAGGTGAGATTCTGGACGTGAATCAGGCAATGCTTCAGATGCTTGGTTATGACCATGATGAGTTCATCAGCAGGAAAAATATCATCGACTTTATCGTACCGGAATCGAGAGAAATCGCATCGCGACATATATCGATGGGTTATGAAGAGCCTTATGAATTAATGATGATTAAGAAAGATGGGAACACTATAGCCATGGAAGTGGCTGGAAAGGCTATTTTTTATAAGGGAAAGATGGCAAGGGTTGTCGCCCACCGTGACATCACAGAACGAAAGTTAGCAGAAGAGATGCTGAGGAAGTCAGAGGAAAAATATCGGGTTCTTCTGGAAAATGCCAGTGATGCCGTAGTGCTTGCGAATGAGCAAGGAAATGTGACCGAAGTGAACAGGATGGCAGAGAATTTCTTCGGCTATTCGAGAGAAGAGCTGATGCAGATGCATTACACCCAGCTCCATCCTATGATTGAACGGGAAAAGACCATGGCAGCATTCAAGGACATCGTCACTCAGAGGAAAGGTTGTCTTCAGAATAGTGCAATACTCCGAAAAGATGGAACGGTTGTTCCCGCTGACATCACGGGCAGCGTCATTGAATATGATGGCAGGAAGGTTCTTCAGGGCTCGTTCAGGGACATCTCCGAGCATAAACAGGCAGCGGATAAGCTGGAGGGACTGGTACGGGAGCGTACCGCCGAACTGTCTGAAAAAAACAAACAGCTGGTCGAGGAGATCAAGGAACGTAACCGTGCAGAAGCCGCATTGCGAAAAAAAACGAAGGAACTAATGCTTCATGCAGGCAAGCTCCATGAAATGAACGCGGCTCTGAAAGTTCTCCTGAAACAACGAGAGGATGACAAAACGGAACTGGAAGAGAAGGTGATGGCGAACGTCAAGGAACTCCTTCTCCCCTATTTGGAGGAGCTGAAAACAAGCCGGTTGGATGCCAGGGGAAAGGTTCACGTCAGTATTCTCGAAGCAAACCTGAACAGCATTATCTCCCCTTTCACACATAGGTTATCCTCAAAGTACTCGGGGTTTACCCCCAGAGAGATACAGGTCGCCAATCTCATCAGGCAGGGAAAATCCACCAAGGAGATTGCCGAATTCATAGGAGTCTCCAAGAGTGCCATCAACCTGTACCGGAATCACATCCGGCACAAGTTGGGTATCGTCACCAAGAAGGTCAATCTCAGTTCCCACCTCATGTCCCTCACATAATAGTAGCTTATCCTAAAGCCCGTTAGATGATATTAAGGATTGAAGATTAATGAATGAAATGGTGTATGGTTTGCGTGAATTAGAAAAACAACATTACAGGAAGTACATCACATTTCCATCTTTACACTTGATGTCTGGAAAACTAAGTCTCAGGACAAAACAACTTAACAAGTCTTGTTTTTATTTTTCGGTTCCCGCTTGTAACGGAGTGAGAAGCATGGCAAGTAATCCTTGCTCGCTGCGCGCTTCGCTTCTTGGAAAGTGTGAGGCCACACGCGACATACCAACGGTTTGTGGCCAGAAATCTGCAATCTGCAGCCGCGTTCGTCCAGTAGGAAGACGCAACCGCGCGGTCCTTTCCGTGTTCGATACACTATTGCCCCAGTCTTATCAGTCTTTGGTCCCAAGAAATCAGATGCTGTGGCTTTACTGACAGAGATCAAGAGATCCCTCTCGTGTGCGAGTACATCGACACCGTGTTGGCAACAAGAATCACCGCAGGGAAATGAAAAACAGTCCCATTGAGGCACTTTCTTTTCTTCTGATTCGTTCTTCATCTTCTGCTGTCGAACAATTTATATGTAATATGTAAAATTCGCGTTTGACGCAAAATCTGTTCTTAAAATGACCTACACTCTAAACAGAAGCTTCTTGAAAATCAATATTACTTTTATAATTCTGCAAAAGATGTTTTTTACAGGATAATCGGAATTTATGTAATCAAGGCACCGATGAATACTGTTTGAAATAGTGCATGCTCTCAAGAATTATCGAACGCTCACTTTCAGGAAGATGTCCTTGACCCCGATCCTCCCCCAATAATGCCACCTTTCATCCAGTCATAGTAACTGCTCTTTGCCACATGGTGATTCCTTGTTTTTCACTCTCGCTTCTCAACCCTCGTCCCTCGACACTTTCTTTTTCCCTCGTCGTTTTCATGTATATTTTTCAATCAGAATGGCAAGAAGGCGGTCCAGAGGCAGCACCTGGACTAAAAGCTCTCCGAACGTTTTGTCGTAGGGGTAAGTGACAAATGGCGTCACGAGATAGTTGGCGCCTTTCGGATGTAGCGCACGCAGCGCTTTAAATCCATCCGGCTCCAAGTGGTCATCGTTCCACTTGCATTCAATACCGATAAGCTCTTGTTCATTGATGGGCAGAACGAAATCGACCTCCCGTTTACTCTTGTCTCGCCAGTAGTGGATGCGTGGCGCCGGGCCGATCGTCCGAAGGGCATCGAGCGTCATGTGCTCCCATAAGAGACCTCCGTCTTCATCGCGCACGTCTTTCCAGCCGCGGTTGTAACAGACAAACCCCGTGTCAAAGGCGTATAGCTTGGGCTGCTTCAGGATTTCCTGACGCCCGTTGCCATGAAAGGGCCTGACCGCGAGCGACATCCTGGAGGTCACAGTTCAGATAGAGCATCTCACCCAGGCTGTGCGCCAACGTGGTTTTCCCCACTCGCCGCACACCCGTCAACCAGATAAGAGAAGCGAACTTCCAGGCTTCTTGTACGCAGTTTATCCAAAAATCACGTCTAATCATAAATGTATTTTACATTTAGCAGTTCTAATTGTAAAGTGTTGTTACACATTTCCTGGCAACTCATTGGGCTACCGGCCCCTCTTAGCCCACCTTGGCCGGAGGCGCCAGCAGGTAGCCCGAGTTTCCGCGAGGCACTTCGAGTGCCTCGATCCTCGTTACGAGGGGCTTGGGATTACTCTTCCCATATCCGCTTGCGCTGAAATCCAGGCAAGAAAAGCGTCCCTGCCGTTATGGATCGCTTCTTCGATGGTCTCCCCATCGGATCAATATATACTTCTGGTGGCGAAGTTTGTGCTGTCCCTACAAAGAATTTAAAGTTGGGTTCCCGCTGTTCCATTAGCTCAGATTGAGTGGGAGGTCATACTCATCATTCTTGTTCAGGTGTTGAGGGTATGTTTATTGCCCCGTGAATAACGGCAAGAACATCAATCTGGTCTGACTTTATGTAGTAGATGCTTCGGTAGGAACCCTCGATTACTTCTCGAATCTGGTCTATATCGTATTCAGGAACTCTTCTGCCTGAAAAAGGAAATTTGCCTATTTGTTGAGATTTGCGGGTTAGTCGATCAACTATGCGCTTTGCATACTCAGGAGAATTCTGGGCAATATAATCATGGATGGCATCAAGATGGGCCTCAGCTGTATCAGTCCAGTGGACTTTCATTCCGGCAAACCGTATTTTGCACGAACCTGTATCACATCCTTGGTTCGGCCCTTGTTACTGTCTGATAGACCCTGCTCAATTACTTCACGAACGTATATCTCTCGTATGAGATCATCCCATGTGGCATTCTGCGGCATCCGTTCAATCAGTTTGTGGGCTTCATCCTTGTGCATGACCGTTGGCATAAATCATCTCCTTGCTTTTGATGATAGATTAGTAGCATTACATGGAATAGTAGCATTAAGTCGAATTTATTTCAAACATCTTTAGCCTAAACATAAACATCTTTAATTCGGCAGTCGCCATTTACGATCGCGCTCTACGAACGTATGTTTCATTCGGCATTCAACAAAATGCTCCGGATTTTCAGTATCACGCTTTTTATTTGAAGTGATTGACTGCAATTCATAAAAAAATAACATGTGCCGGACCTTGTCTCCACCTACTACTATGGAATCTGTCTAATGCGATTACGCCGTTGATTACAACTTAAAATGCACAAACAACAAAACAGGCAGGACCATTTCTGAACCTGCCTGTTCTTCTTCACAATAGAGTAGAGGTTTTATTCTTTAATTTCTTCCTGAACCGAAAAAGTCCAATGAGACCAGGGCCGATCAGCCCACTTTTGGGTCAGGTGATCACCGCATCTTCTTCACGGCTGGCGGCACCCAGCGTCCGTCGAGAACCTCGCCTTTGGGTGAATACACCCGCATGGTCAGGTTGAAGTCTCCCGCCGGTGCCGGCAGCCAATTCGACTCCTTTTCGGCTCCAGGCGAAGCGTGCTGAAAGTAGAGATCCAGCGAGCCATCCGCGCTTAACTTCAGCGCATCGCGATCGCGGAAGTCGGCTGGGGGGAACATTGGGATGTGTGTGAAGGTGTTCATCGGTCCGCGTCCGAAGGTCTTCCCTGCTTCTACGTTGACCATTTGCCGCCGTGTCACGTCCATCAGGAGAAGTGGGTAGAGGTAGGTGTACGCTTCGATGCCGATCTCATAAGCTTCCTGTTCTTCGATTTTGTTCATGATTCGATTCTCATGTCGTGTGTGCTGCGTTGTAACTTCTGCCACTTAACTATAAGTTGCGCGGTATTACTGGCAGCAAGGTGTATCGTGGCTAAACATCCTTCCGCTTTTCGGCTGGCTTGGGCACGTCCCCTTCGCAGAATATCTTGTTTCATGCTGCTGTTTTCAGACTGACCTGCATGCCTGCCCTGGTCGCAAGAGTGACCAGCATTTCGAGGCTGAATCTTTCCCATTTTCCTCTAACTAAGTCTGATATTCTGGATTGACTGACACACAGAATTTTCGCAGCATTGGCCTGTGTAAGTTTCTTGGTTTCGATGAACTTGCGGAGATGATCCATCAGATCAGCACGCATCTGAAGAATTGCGGCCTCTTCTGGAGCATATCCGAGATCAATAAATACGTTGCCGGAAGACGTAACAATAGCGTCGTTCATAGACTATCCTCCAATTTGCTTGTAACGTTGACGAGCCAAATCAATATCCTGTTTACTTGTTCTTCGCGTCTTTTTTTGAAACGCATGGAGCACATAAACTGCTTTGTGCAGCTTGGCGATATAGATAATCCGCCACTCTCCAAGTATATGAACACGAATTTCCTTTACACCAGATCCTACAATTTGCATCGGCTTCCAGTCACTCGGCTCAAGCCCGGACTGAACCGCATGAAGTTCAAAGCCAGCCGCTCGTCTTGCTTCATCAGGGAAGTTACGAAGATCGTCAAGGCTTGATGCTACGAATCTAAGCGGCTTTTTATTCATGAGTCCATTATATAAATATTTATATATTTATCAAGGATAATTTCATACAATATTTTTTAGAATGATGCATGCCGTTTGAAAGGATGGATATTTTTCAAAATCACGATGCTTGACTACAGGAAGATGTCCTTGCCCCCGATCATTCCCCAATAATGCCACCTTTTATATGGTATTCAGTAACATACCTTGATAACCAAAAGTGCAACTTTGTATTTGAGCGTGAATGATTGCTGTTCATGAAAAATGACATGCGCTGGCCCTTACCGCCGCAACTGTTCAGTGGTAGGCAGTTGTCAGAAGTGAGGATGGAAAGAGAGTAAAGGCGGAATTAATGCGCTGCTACCCGGCGTCGTCTTGAATGACTCGTTAAAAGCTTCTTTGATTCAAATCTCAGAGAGTATTTTTCTGGATTTTCGAGGTTATCAATCTCCAGGTCAACGTCCAATTCGGGCCAGTACAAATGATATCCATGAAGCAACTGAACGTTTTGAATGGAACTCAATGTCTGTTTTTTAAAATATGGATAATCCTCATAGCTTAGAAAATATTCTTTTTCTTTTACATACATCCATATGCCGAAAGGTGTTATATTTTCAACGCTTACTGAAATGTCTGCGCCATGCTTTAATGATTTCATTTCTATGCTCCTCAATAATTTCTTGGATTTCTTTCAGCTTTCTTGGGTTTAGCCCGTGATATACGGCTAACGATATGATAGGTTCCAGCCAATATTTGGCTTCGCCATCCTCGCATGTTACATGGATATGGATTCGATCTTCCTCATTTGAAAGAAAATAAAATCTATACCCTTTTTCTCTGAAAATTGATGGAGTCATCTACGCAAAATATAAACTAATTAACTCCTTATTTGCAATCAGTTTGTACTTTTTTTACAAAAGCTCATGCTGTAAATTGCTTGTTAATATATCATAATTACGGAGAAGATGTCCATTAACCATTTCGATTTAAATCCATCAATCTAATCAATATTTTCAAATTATTGCAATTTAAGGAAGCGACATAGCAATTTCTGCACTTGAAGAATCGTAATCGCATAGAATCTATATATTTTGTTACCCAAAAGACCTCTAAGTTTCAACAGTTGTGTCGGATGCTCCTATTTCCCATGCAGGATGTCCATCCATCGGATTGCCTCGGAATCGCTGATCTTGCCGAGGTAGACCTGTCTTTGGGGTTCCCTTGAACTATATCTCAGGTGGACAAGATGTGTTAAAAATTTATGGAGAAATGTAGAGATCAAGAAAACTGAGATCCGTAAACTGCTAAATACCAGATTGAAAGGTGGCGGGATGCGCACTATCTATAATGTGAGCTCGTATCGTGGCACAGGTACTATGGAATCTGTCTAATGCGATTACGCCGTTGGTTACGACTTACAATGCACAAACAACAAAACAGGCAGGACCATTTCTGAACCTGCCTGTTCTTCTTCACAATAGAGTAGAGGTTTTATTCTTTAATTTCTTCCTGAACCGAAAAAGTCCAATGAGACCAGGGCCGATCAGTCCGCTTTGATCGCCCGGACCTCTGCGGCGCGCGCATCCACCGGGATCACGGGCAGTTCGCCCTTCCTGGCAGGCAGCGTGCGGAGGTGATCCATTATTGCCTGCCACTCCTTGATCTCCCTGGCAGCTTTATTCTTCCCGCCGGTGGCGACACTCTTCCTGTCCGTCGAACCCGTCGGCGCCAGCAGATCGGGGGTGGCGCCTCGCGGGTCCTCAAGCGCCTCAACCTTTGACTTGAGGTGCTGTCCCTTCTTATTTTTGGCGACTATCTGTAGTTTGCCTTTGCTGAACTTGGGGATGGCGACGATGAACTGGCCGACCATCAGGGGGCAGGTGAGACTGTACAGCTTCTCACTCTTGCCGGTGATATCGATCGGCTTGTAGCCGCGATCAATATCACCCAGCTCGATGGCCGTGACGGCGTCGTACTGTGGGCGCGTCAAGTTGTAGCGAAACCTCATGCCGGAGGCGCGCGGAAAGAACTCACCGGGGTGGGTCGGGTTGTCCACCAGCATGTACTCAAGCAGATTCTTCAGATCCAGGCCATTCAAGTACCCGGTCACAAGGGCGCTGCCGGCCGTATTATCTACAATACCGCCTCCCAGCGGCGCCATGGCGAAGACGTCATAGACAGTCTGAACGCCGGTCTTCCCCCGGGCCAGGCCGGCGCGCATCGTCCCGTTGACGGTAAAGCCGATGTCTGCTTTGGTAGCCCTTCTGAAGGCGTCGGTACAAAGGTTGGCGAGGAGCGTGCTGGTGGCGATATCGGAGTAGGTGTTGGGCAGATCCTGTGGGGCTATTGCCAGCGGCTGATCGATGCTGTAGCCGCGGGAAGCGAACACTGCCGCAGTGACCCCCTTCTTCAGCTTGTCGATCTCGGCGGCAATGGCCCGGTCGCCGCTGATGCTGTCGTCAATCGGGTGCAGCTTGTACGATTCGACCGTCAGTTTGTTGTTGTCAATGGAGATGGTCAGTTCGCCGAGACATTTACTCTCCTTGCCGGCCTGCACCACCGGGGTGCGACCGTTGGCAATGGTCGCCTCTTCAAGGAAGGTGTGGCTGTGGCCGCTTATCACTACGTCGATGCCCGGCACATCCCTGGCCAGACGCACGTCCTCGCCTTCAGTAAAGCGTCCGTCTTTCCCTTTCTCCATACCACCGTGGCTGAGGACGATGACCAGATCAACCTTCTCCTTGTCGCGCAGCAGCGTCACCATCTCTTTGGCGGTCTTAACAGGATCGGGATAGGTAACCGCACCACCACTGGTATAATGCTGGGCCTCCCTGCCGAGCAGGCCGAAGATGCCGAAGCGGAGGCCGCCCCGCTCGATGACGGTGTAGCGGCGGATTACCCCGTTCTTGGCCAGGCGTTGCAGTTCGGTCAGTGTTGGGTCTTTTTTGCTGAAATCGGTATTCGAGGCAACCACCGCCGGAATACGGCCGGCTTTGGCTGCCACGCTGATTGATTTGCCAAGGCCGTCGGGCCCGAGGTCGAATTCATGGTTGCCGAAGGTGGTGGCGTCGTAGCCCATCATGCCCATGAGTTTCAGTTCGCCGCCGATCTCGCGGGTGGCAGCGGCAAAGGCGGTCCCCATGCTGTAATCGCCTGCGTCCAGTACCAGTACTGGCCCGTGCCCTTTGTGTGCTTCCTTCAGTTTTGCTATTAATGTGGCCAAACGCGCATAACCGCCGCGTGTATTGTCATTGTTGAGGGCAAAGGGGGTGTAATCAGCAGCCGGCCCCATGCCGATGAAGCTCGTATGCATATCGTTGGTATGAAGGATGGTGAAGGTCTTCTTGCCGTTCACTGCCGCGACCAGTCCACCGGGCAGGAGGATCGTCACGCCGAATGCAGCCGAGACGGCCAGGAACTCGCGCCGGGAGATGGTAGTGCCTGACGTGAGGGGGATGTTCTCCTTACACTCTGTTACTGCGGTCTGTTTCCTGTTTCTCGATTTCATTTGCGACCTCCTTGTTTTCATAATCTCTGTTGATTGTTGTGTGGGCCGCACCCGCTTGTAACGAGTGCGGCCCGGTTATTTTAATCAGTTGGTGCATTCAGCATACGCTTACTTTTCTCCGCCTTCCTGCAATTTCTGCAATACCTGGTCAAGACCGAAGGTGCCCGCCTTCTGCCGAGGTGGAAACGCTACATAGGTATTCAGATGCCGGCTTACGTAGTCCACGGCCGGCAGGATTGCGTAGGCATGTTCAACACGCCATTTGGAATAGCCGATGGACTCTTTGTCTGCCCGTTCAAACGGGTCGGCGCGCAGGTCGAACAGCTTCGGCATGCGCAGGGTGACCGTAGGCTCCTGCCACACGTCAAAGCCATGGGCGCGTTGTTCCTCGAAGACGATCTTCCAGCGGTCGTAACGAAGGCCCACAAGGTTGCCACTGTCGCTCCAGTAGAAAAACTCGTGACGCGGCCATTCAGCCTTTCCCTGCAGCGCAGGCATCAGGTTGTAACCATCGACATGCACCTTGTAGGTCTGGCCGCCGGCAGTATGGCCGGCCAGCAGCTTCGCCTTGATGTCCGGCTCGCCGGCGGCC
>Ga0315275_10008474_pt1 | contig 10007 bp, 9 predicted proteins | sample YL17G03_0_MG_FD_205557 | JGI IMG/M metagenome (GOLD analysis project Ga0315275, IMG submission 205557) | Sediment microbial communities from Yellowstone Lake, YNP, Wyoming, USA - YL17G03_0 | ecosystem: Environmental > Aquatic > Freshwater > Lake > Sediment | place: USA: Wyoming | collected...
CAGGTCCGCTAGGAAGGCGGGCCGAATTGGGCTTCGGATACAGGTCGCGCCGAACCCCAATTTCCACCCACTTTCGGGACGCGGCCCCCGCAATGTGAGTGCACTGAACAGTGAGCCAGGACTCAGGCGTTGTCGGCGTCGAGGATATCCTCTTCGGATATTTTAATGACGCCGCCGCCTTGTCCTTTGCCGGTTGGCTTCTTGGATTGAGCCATCTTCTCAAGGCTGGAAAGGATGTCCGCCTTGGGGGCCTTGCCGTGCGCAAACTTCATCGTAGTCTTGGGCGGGGCGGCCTTGGCCGCACCGAGGGGTTTGGCGATGCGAATGTGGGCGACGGCCGGCTGGCCTGGACGCTGGCGCTTGCCATCAATCTCGACCTGGAACGTCAGCGGACCGACCTGTACCAGGTCGCCTGGCGCCAGGACTTTCTCCTGGGCCTTGACTCCGTTGACGAGGGTGCCGTTGGCGCTGCCCTTGTCACGGATGAGGGCGCGGTTCTGTTCGTTGACGAACTCGCAATGGTGCCGCGAGACGCGCGTGGACGCGATGATGAGGTCGCTGTCCTCGGCACGGCCGATGGTCAGCGTGCCGGGAGGCACCTCCACCTGTTTGCCCTGAGGATTTCCTCTTACAAGGTGGAGTTTAATTTGCATGAGCGTGGTCCTCCAAAGCCCCGGTTTCTCGTTTGGCCAATAAGTAATACGAATGCTAGCAGCGGGCGGAGGTCGAAATCAACAGAAATCTGAGTCCAAAGGCACGGCTTCGTTCTCGTGACAGGAGAACCGGCGGCCGCGGGGGAATCATTTAAGGTTGTGGCGGTTTCCTGCCGAGTACTATGATGGCGAAACCGCCGAAAGGCGACCCCGAAGCCCGCAAAGTTGAGTGGCCGGTGTGCACCCGCCGGGCCGCGTCGGGCGCGGAAAAACCACTGTTTTTTCACCGCTGAAGTGCATCCCCCCTACGGACAAAGACGAGTCCAACACTTTACGGAAGCAGGTTCGTGTCTGTGCAACATGCTGTCACTACACGGGTTACGAAAGCCAGGTCCGTACGGACGGCGCGGGCCGCCTGGGGGGCTTCGGCCGATTTGACAGTCTCCGGTCCGTCCGTAGTCTTAACGATGTCAAGGCAAAGACTGTCGCATCGGCCGGCGAACACTTTATTACGGCCTGCCTGCCGGTAGGCAGGCTTTAGGAGCGCATGATGGCTCATCGCAAACGGTCGTTGTTGCCCATCGGCATTCACATGGATGCCGAGGCCGTGTACATGATCCAGTTGGAGCAAACGGACGGCACGGTCGAAGTGGTGTCCAAGGCCGCACGCCAATTCAAGCCGGAGCCTCTCCCGTCGCCGAAGAAGGACGGAAGCCCTTCCGGGCAGGCGGGCAGCGGGATCGGCCTGGCCGGTCGCGAGGAGGCGCGGGCGTTCATCCGCGAGAAGATGGCGTCGGATGGTTTCCGCGGCAAGCAAGCGGTCATCAGCATGCCGTCAGACCAGTTGATCATCCAGCACTTGCGTCTGCCGCCGGTTCCGCCGGAGGAAATGAGCGGCACCCTGCTCATGGAACTCCAGGGCCGACTGCCCTATGATCCGAGGAAGGCCGTGCTGCGGCACATCGTGGCGGGCCAGGTTTCCGAGAACAACGAGATGAAGCAGGACGTGATCGTCCTGGCGGTCCGGCGCGACCTGACGGAGAAACACGTGGCGGCGATGGACCGCCTCGGCCTCCAGGTGGTCGGCGTCGGAGTCGAGCCGTGCGCGATGTGCTATCCCTACCTGTTTGCGGCGGCCCACGCGCCGCCGGTCTCGGAAGGGCCGTCGGCCGTGATGATCGTCTACCTCGGCGGGCGGGCCACCCACGTGGCGATCGTGCGGGGCCAGGAGATGACTTTCGTCAAGGGCGTCGAGTTGGGGATGGACCACGTGCGGAGCGCCGTCGCCAAGAACCGGAACATGACGGAGGAGCAGGCGGTCGCCTTGCGGGCCGGGTGGCGCGAGTCATCGGAAGAGAAAGACTTCCAGGAAGCGCTCGACACGTACAACGCCGTCTGGTCAAGCCTCGGCCACATCGCCGACGAAATCGAATCGTGCCTGCGATACCACGCGTCGCTGGCCCGCGGAGCCCACATTGACCGGTTGGTCTTCGTGGGGCCGGAGGCCAAGGATCGGGCACTGGCGCGCGTCATCGGATCGCACCTGAGCATCGCCGCAGACGTGGGGGATCCGCTGAAGGTCGTCTCCGGGGCCGCCGCCCAGGTCGGCGTCGAGCCGGAACTGGCCGTCGCGGTCGGGCTCAGCCTCTTCAGCGCCCAGTAAGCCAGGAAGGGCTATCTCATGAAAGTCATCAACTTCTTGCCGGACGATTACCTCGAGCGTCGTCGCCGGCGGCGGGCCAGTTGGGTCTGCCTGGCGATCGCCAGCGTGGCCCTCTTCGGGCTCGGAGGCATCAGCGGCTTTGTGTTTTTCGACATGATGAGCATGGCGAGCGTCCGCGCTGTCGTCGAGAAGCAGTACCAGGAGGCCAGCCGGCAGATCGAGCAATTGCGGCAACTGGAAGAGCGTCGGTCGGTCCTCCTCCGGAAGGTGGAACTGAGCACGGGTCTCCTGGAACGTGTGCCGCGGAGCCAGTTGCTGGCGCGTCTGACCAATTGCCTTCCGTCCCACACGACCCTGACGGTCGTGACGATGCGGCAAGAGGATGTCGAGGTTAAGGCGCCGCCGGCAGGCGGTGCGGGGGGCGCGGCTGGAAGTCCGGCAGCGCAGCCTGCGGAGAGCGCCGCCAAGGCTCCCCTGCCCGCCGACGCCAAGAAGGACAAGAGCGGCGCCTACAAGGTCAAGCAGTGCGTCTTCAGGGTGGACGGCATGGCGCCGACGGACGTCGAGGTGGCCGAGTACATCCAGCGTCTGGCGGCCGATCCGCTCTTCCGCCATGTGGACCTTCAGTTCTCCGAGGAGTTTCCCTACAGGGAAGGCGTCCTCGTGCGCCGGTTCCAGTTGGTGGTTCGACTGAGCCTGGAGGCCGAGAAGATCTTCGAATCGGCGGCGCCGGGGAGCATGGACGTCACCCCCCCTGCCCCGTCTGCGGCGGGAGACAAGTCATGAACGCATCAACACGAATTATAATGACGGTGCTGGGCGTAGGTGCGGCTGGCGCGGCCGCGGTGTTCCTGCTGGTGATGCCGATGCAGCGTCAGATCGAAGCCGACGGCGCCGCCATCGAGCAGCGGCGGACCGAACTCGTGACGCTCGATCTTGTGACCCGGCGGATCACCGATGTGCAGGACGAGATCCGCCGCCTCGAAACAGCCCTGGCGTCTTTCGAGGGGCGGGTTCCACAGCAGCGCGAGATTGACGTCATTCTACGAGAGGTCTGGCGGATCGCCGAGGCCAGGTCCATGCTGACGCGCAGCGTTCGGACCACGTCGCCCGAGACCATGCCGCGCTACAGTTCCCTGCCGATCATGATCTCTCAGGAAGGCACGTTCGAAGGGTTCTATCAGTTCCTGCTGGACCTGGAGCGCCTGCCGCGACTGACGAAGGTCCGGCAACTTCAGATTGCCAAGTCGCCCGCCGACGAGCGATTGGTCCACGTGGACCTTTTAATGGACATCTTTTTCGAGAAACAAGAATGAAACGCGAAGACGAATCTTTCCGAATGTCGGATAGCGGCCTTGAGCCACTGGCGGCCAACGGCCGCACGAAACCCCGTTCCACCGGTCTCGTGAACAAGAAGAAGGGCACGCTGCTGGTCGCGCTCCTGGTGGTCGGCGGCGGCGTCATGGCCTATCAAGTCCTCAAGGGAGAAAACCCGCAGCCGGCCGTTGCGGCTCCGGTCGCGCCGCCTGCTGGGGTCGCGCCCGCGCCGACGGCCGGAATGGCCGCGGGTGCGGCGGCAGCCAGCGCGGCATTGGCCACCCCGGCCGCCAACGATGGCGGCCTTTCGGTGACCCGCGTCGAGCAACTGATCAAGGAGTTCGAGGGCTACGTCGTCGCGCGGCAAACACCCTTGAAGAATCTTCAGACCAACCCGTTCACCGTGTGCCCGGTCAAGCCGACGAAGGTGGAAGGCCAGCCGGAGACCCCGTCGCAGGCCCTCCCGGACACCGCCGGCGAGGATGTCCTTGCCCATCGCCAGAAGGTCCGCGAGGCCGCCGCCGGCCTGGTCCTCGGGTCCGTGATGGTTGCCGCAGACCGTCGCGTGGCCATCATCAACGGCAAGGTATGCACCGTCGGAAGCCGCGTGAAAGGCTTTGTCGTGGAGGCCATCGAATCGGACCTCGTGCGGGTTGCCAGAGAGGGCGAAACGGTGGGCCTCAGCCTCATGAAAAAGCAGGCTCCGCAACCTGACTGAGGGAAATATGGCTGGTGACGGACATAACAAGCCGCACGGTGTGGCGACCGAGGAAGCCCTCGATGCCGCGCCGCTGAGCCTTGTCAAGGTAACGCGCCGCCGCATAGGCGATCTCCTGGTGGACCGCGGCATCATCACGCAGGCCCAACTGGAAGAGTGCCTGGCTCTCCAGAAGTCGAGCCCCGGGGAGCGGCTGGGCCAGATCCTCGTTCGCAAAGGGTACGCCAACGAAGAGGAAGTCATGACGTGCCTGGCGGAAGAATACGGCCTGCCTTTTGTCCGCGTCAGCGGGATGGTGATCCAGCGGGACGTCTACGAGATGCTGCCGGGAGACTTCTGCCGACGCCAGAAGGTGTTGGTCATCGAAGCGGAACCCAACCAGGATGTGGTTACGGTGGCCACGTCGGACCCGGCCAACGTGTTCCTCCTGGACGAGGTCCGGCGGCGGCTGGGGCGGCGTGTGCGGCTGGCCGTGACGACGGTGTCGGACATCACGAAGACCATCGAGGAACGGCTGGGCGCCAGGGAAGAGGACTTTCACCTCGACGAACTTATCCAGGACATCACCGACGACGCGGTCGAGGTCCTGGCCGAGGATGAAGACGAAGTGGCCGACCTGGCGCGCGTGGCGGGCGAGTCGCCCGTCATCCGCCTTGCCAACTACCTCATCTGCAACGCGGTCATCGAAGGCGCCAGCGACATCCACATCGAGCCGGGCGAGAAGAAGATGCGGATACGGTACCGCATTGACGGCGTCCTCTTTGAGGTCATGTCGCCGCCGCAGACGCTCCACGCGGCCCTCATCTCGCGAATGAAGATCATGGCCAACCTCGACATCTCCGAGCGGCGCCTGCCACAGGACGGACGCATCCGCGCCATCGTCCGCCACCGCAACGTGGACTTCCGCATCAACACCCTGCCGACGACGCGCGGCGAGAAGGTCGTCATCCGGATTCTCGACAACCGCTCCATCCTGATCGGGTTGGAACGCCTGGGGTTCGAAAAAGACCACCTCGCACTCTTCAGGGACCAGATTGACCGTCCCCACGGCATCATCCTGGTGACCGGGCCGACGGGCTCCGGCAAGACGACGACTCTGTACTCCTCGCTGCTGACGCTGAACGGCAGCGAACTGAACATCTCGACGGTTGAGGACCCCGTGGAATACTCGCTGGGGTTCGCCAACCAGGTCCAGGTCAACGAGCGGATCGGGTTCACGTTCGGCACCGCGCTGAGGGCCCTGCTGCGGCAGGACCCGGACGTCATCATGGTGGGCGAAATCCGCGACGAGGAGACCGCGCGCGTCAGCGTCCAGGCGGCCCTGACCGGCCACCTGGTGCTCTCGACACTGCACACCAACGACGCCCCGTCGAGCATCACGCGCCTCATCAACATCGGCGTCGAGCCTTTCCTGATCAGCGCATCGCTTAACGCGGTCCTGGCCCAGCGGCTCGTGCGCCGAATCTGCGAACATTGCAAGGAGACCTTCGAGCCGTCCGAAGAAGTCAAGGCGGCCCTGGCGAAGGGCCACATCGAAATCGGCCAGATGTACCGCGGCAAGGGATGCGACCACTGCCGCAGGACCGGCTACAGCGGGCGCTGCGGCATCTACGAGATGCTGCCTCTTGACCTCCGCATCAGGGACCTGGTGGCCACGCGGCCGAGTCTGGCCGAACTCCGCCACGCCTGCGAGGAGTGCGGCATGGTGAACCTGCGGGAGGACGGCATCAGGAAGATGCGGCAAGGCATCACGACGCTCGAGGAAGTGCTGCGCGCCACGGAAGACGTGCAGCAATACGACTGAGCAAGGAGGCGCGCGTGCGTCGGATACAGGAACTCTTGGAGCGGACGGTGGCCGAAAAGGCCAGCGACTTGCACATCGTCGTCGGCCTGCCGCCCCAGTTGCGCATCAACACGGTCCTCGCCGCTATCGAAGGCGAACCCCCGATCACCCGCGAAGAAGCCGAAGGGTTCCTGCGGGAACTCCTGGAGGAGGCCGAGTATAAGCGGTTCCAGGAACGCCGAGACGTGGACTTTTCGACCTTTCTGAAAACGGGCGGACGGTTCCGCGTAAACGCGCATTTTCAGCGAGGCACTCCGGCGATGGCGTTCCGGGCGATCCCGGCCGCCCCGCCTCCACTGGCGGCGCTCAACCTGCCGGAGGTCGTCACCGACTTCGCCAACCTGCCCCAGGGCCTCGTGCTCGTGACCGGCGAAACGGGCAGCGGCAAGTCCACGACGCTGGCCTCCATGATCGACCTCATGAACCACACCTACCGCCACCACGTCATCGCGCTGGAGGACCCGATCGAGTACTACCTCGAAAGCGACCTGTCGGTTATCGAACAGCGCGAGGTCGGGCGCGACGTGCCGGACTTCGCCTCGGGGCTGCGCCACGTCCTGCGCCAGGACCCGGACGTCATCCTCATCGGCGAAATGAGGGACCTCGAGACCATCTCGACGGCGCTGACGGCGGCCGAGACGGGGCACCTGGTCCTTTCGACGCTGCACACCAACGACGCCGCATCCACGGTGGAACGCATCATTGACATCTTTCCCCCAGGCCAGCAGAGCCAGGTCCGCTCGATGCTCGCAAACACGCTCCGCGGCGTCATCTGCCAGCGCCTTTTCCCTCGAGTGGACCAGCCGGGGATGATCCCGGCCACGGAAGTGCTGGTCTCGACGCCGGCCGTCCGGAACTGCATCCGCGAGAACCGAATCTTCGAGATCCCGAACATCATCGAGACGAACCGGGCGATCGGCATGTCGCTCTTCGACGAGTCCCTGAAGCGGCTCTATTTCAGCGGCGCCATCAGCCGCGACGACGCCATGACCAACGCGCGGGCCTACGAGCAGATGCAGCGCGCCCTTTCGGCTTAGGTGATTAATGAATATATATCGTTATCAACTAAAGCAGACCAACGGCCAGATCCTCGTCGGCAGCCTGAAGGCCGAGACGCAGGTCCTGGCCGCCCAGCAACTGCGCGAACGCGGCGGCACGCTTATCGAACTCGCGCGCGCGGGCGACGCCGACAGCGCCGCGAAGAGCCTGCTCGCGCGCCTCGGCATCTGCCAGGGCGTCGCAACGAAGGAACTCCTGTCCTTCACCAGTCAACTGGCGGTCATGTCGAAGGCCGGGATCGGCCTGACGACGGCCCTGGCGGGCATCGAGGAGCAGATCAAGGCGCCCCGCATGGCCGAAGTCGTGCGGACCCTGAAGCGCGACGTCGAGGCTGGACGCCAGTTCTCCGAGGCCCTCCAGCGGTTCCCGAAGGTTTTCTCGCCCCTCTACATCAACATGGTCCGGGCGAGCGAACTTTCGGGTTCCTTCGGCCACATGCTCGAACGCATCGCGCAGTACCTGAACCAGCAGGTCGAGACCAAACGCATGGTAACGGGCGCCATGATCTACCCGATCATCATCGTGACCATGGCCATCATGACCACGATCTTCATGCTGACGTTCGTCCTGCCGCGGTTCATGATTCTCTTCCAGGGCAAGGAGGACATCCTGCCGCTGCCCACCAAGATGCTTCTGGCGATGAGCAACTCGATGTGCAGTTATTGGTATCTCTACATAGTGACGGCCATCGGCGGGGCGGGCGGGGCCTTCTATTCGTTCCGCACGGAGAAGGGCCGCCTGTGGTGGGACATGGCCAAACTGAAAATCCCGATCCTGAGGAAACTGTGCCACGCCCTCTATCTCTCGCGGGGACTGCGGACGATGGGCGAACTCGTGAACGCCGGCGTGCCGGTCCTCGAGACGATCGCCATCACGGCCGAGGTCTCCGGCAACGTCCACTACGCGCGGGTCTGGAAGCGGGTCCACCTGGCGGTCCGCAAGGGCCAGCGCATGGCGCCGACCCTCTCGCAGAGCCCGTTCATTCCGGTCAGCGTGGCCCAGATGATAGCGGCCGGCGAAGAGACCGGGTCGCTCGGGGCGATCCTCAACGACGTCAGCGACTTCTACGACAAGCAACTCAAGGCCACGATAAAGGCGGTCACGAGCGCCATCGAGCCGCTGATGATCTGCCTGATGGGCGGCATCGTCGCCTTCATTGCGGCCTCGATCCTGCTTCCGATCTTCAAGATGTCCCAGTTGGTGAGATAGTCATGGCTCGCGCACTCGAGGGCCGAAGGGTTGTTGGCCGTCGCGGCTTCACGCTGGCGGAGGTGGTGATCGCGTCCGCGCTTCTGGTGCTCGGTTTCGTGGCGCTCGTTGCGGCGTTCGGGCGAGACTCGGAGGTGACCCAGCGCAGCGCCGATGCGACGACCGCCACGTTCCTGGCGGACGAGATCCACAGCATGGCCCTCCAGACGCCTTTCGCCAGCCTCGCGAGCCTCGGCGGGTCGCATGATCCGGCCATACTCAGCGACGGCACGGCCCAGGGGAACACGAAGTGGTCGCAGTTCGTAACCGTGACCAACGTCGAAGAAAGCGACCTCGGCTACGCTCCGTCGGGGCCGGTCAAGGCCGTCCGTTTGACCGTGGATGTCCGCGCGCTCGGCCAGTCGGTGCTGACGCAGACGTATTACATCTTCGACATGACCGGGGTGCCGACGACAGCGGGCTAGAAAAGAGATGAGGACCCCCAACCGCGCGAGCCGCGGGGGGGGGCCGGAGCCGCAATTCAATGGGTCTGGAAACACTGGCTGCGCCCGAACGCCCCAGCGCGAGCCGCAAGGAAGGAGGGGCGTGACATGTCTAGGACACGGAACCTACAACGGGCGGCCCGGCGGGGCATCGCCCTCCTCTTGACCATGATCTTCCTGGCACTCTTTGCCTGCCTGGCCGTCGCCATCGTCACGGCGTCGGACTCGAACCTGACGATCGCGCGCAACCGTATCGAAAGTGGACAGGCGGCGGCCTTCGCCGAGACCGGCATCCAGATGATCCGTCAAAGCATCGGTGGAGTGATTGTGCCCATCACCCACAACGCCGCCGACGTCCACAACGCCATCGTGACCCAACTGCGGACCTTCTTCACCGGGTCCCACATGCTTACCCCGGCCAACATCAATGCCGGCGCGGGCGGCGTGACCGTACCGACGTTCACGGTGGCTCGCCCCGACGGCCGCACCGGCACCATCAGCCTCAACATCCTCTCGAGCGGCGGAGCGCAGGACGCAACGACCATCAGCGTCAGGAGTGTTGCCGTCTTCGGCGGCGCTTGCCGCACGGTCACCTACAACATGACGGTCCAGCGAGGCCGGAATGTCTTCTTGGACTACGGCATTGCCAGCAAGGGCGTCATCCAGATGCAGGGGAATCCCAGTATCTCCGGAGCCAATAATGCGTCTGAGGGCAGCATCCTGTCAAGTACATACAGCACAACCAACGCGATTCAGTTGGGCGGCAGCAGCAGCGTCTCCGGCAATGCCTCTGTCTGCAACCCCAACGGCCAAATTGTGGGCGGCAGTTCGATTCAAGGACAGAAGATCATCGGCGCCCCGGAACCCGACTGGCCCGTGGTGGACATCACCCCCTTCACGCCGTACGCGACAAACGTGTACTCCGGCGGCAGCAATTTGACCAACGTCCGCATTCCGCCCAACACCAATCCCTCGTTCAAGGGGAACACCATAATCACCGGAGTGCTCTACATACAGTCGCCGAACGTCGTGGAGTTCAAGAAAGACGTAACGGTCGTCGGCT
>Ga0315275_10008475_pt1 | contig 10006 bp, 6 predicted proteins | sample YL17G03_0_MG_FD_205557 | JGI IMG/M metagenome (GOLD analysis project Ga0315275, IMG submission 205557) | Sediment microbial communities from Yellowstone Lake, YNP, Wyoming, USA - YL17G03_0 | ecosystem: Environmental > Aquatic > Freshwater > Lake > Sediment | place: USA: Wyoming | collected...
GCCACCTTCTATTTCTCCAGGGACCTGGAATACCTCGTGGCCCTCCCTCTCAAACCGTCCCAGATCATGCTGTCCAAGTTCGCCGTCGTCCTGATCAACGAATACCTGACGATGGCTCCGTTTATCCTGCCCGCCCTGATCGTTTATGGATTCAAAAAGGATGGAGGACCGGGGTATTGGATAATCATGCCCCTCACCTACCTTCTTCTCCCGGTCATCCCCCTGACGGCCGCAGGACTGGTGGTGGTCGGGATGATGCGGCTGGTCAACATCGGGAAGAAAAAGGACCTGCTGATCGTCATCGGGTCACTGGTCCTCATCGCCGCTGCTCTCTTCCTCCAGTTCGGCCTAAGCCGGGCGGCCGGCACCTCGGGTCTGGATGCTCAAAAAATCATCGCCATGATCGCCTCTCCGGATGGACTGGTCCAGACGATCGGCCGCCGCTTTCCGCCTGCCATCTGGGCGACGCGCCTTCTCCACGACGGCCTGTTGACGGTTTCGGGCTTCACCGGCTTCGCCCTCTTCGCGGGCCTTTCGGTTCTCCTCTTTGGCGGCCTCATGGCCGGCGCCCAGCGCCTGTTCTTCGGGGGCCTGGTGGGATTGAGCGAGCGGAGCGGCAGTCCCGGCCGCGGGTCGAAAGCCGGGATGATGATCAAGGTTTCATCCGGCCGCCACCCGGTGAAGGCCATTTTCCGGCGCGAGGTCCGGCTGATGAACAGGACGCCGATTTTCCTCCTCAACGGCGTCCTGGGGGTTATCATGATCCCGATCGTTCTCGCTCTGACTCTGAGCACAGGTAAACCGGGCGATGACAGCGCCGACATCCTCCGCCTTATGACTTCAGCGAAGCCGGTCACGGGAGTCCTGATGACGACGATGTTCATGATCGTCTGTGCCACGCTGAGCGGTGTCGCCTCGTCCTCCTTCTCCAGGGAAGGGCGGAAATTCTGGGTCTCCAAGGTCATCCCCGTGGATTATCGCCAGCAGGTCTTGGCCAAATTTCTCCACTCAATGGCGATCGCCTTGTTGGGAATCGGGGGCGCCACTGCGGTCCTTGTCTTGCGCTTCCGTCTGTCTCCCGGTCAATGGCTGCCCAGCCTGGCCCTGGCTTTGCCCGTCACGGCTTTTATTACTTTGTTGAACTTGGCGGTTGACCTGGCTCGGCCGCTGCTGGACTGGATCAGCCCTCAAAAGGCAATGAAGCAGAACCTCAACGTGCTCATCGCCATGCTCCTCGATCTGGGGTTCCTTTTCCTCTATGGGCTTGCCTTTGTGGCCTTGGGCAGGTCCGGCCTCAGCCTTGCGGCCGTCATCGGGATCTTGGCCGCGCTCGGTGTGGGACTAGCCTGTCTGGCCTATGCCCTTGTAGGTCAGTTCGCCCTCCGCCGTTATCCGTCCATTGAAACCTGAAAGCAGGCACTCCCGGAGGGTCTTTTCTTGGCACGCTTTTTGCAGTAAAATAATGGAGAATCGGAGGTAGTCATAATGATAAAATATAGGCTCATCCTGGGACTCATTCAAATCGTCGCTTTTTCTTTCTTTCCCTCGATTACTCTTCCGGCCGAGAGTATCGTCCAAAGCACCTGGACGGCATCCCCTCTTCAGATAGACGGCCAGCGCGGAGACTGGACTGAAGACACAGTAGCCTCTGAAAAAGGCTTCGGTGCCGATTACGCCTTCCGGAACGACGGTCGCGACCTCTACGTTCTGTTTATTTTCAAAGACCCCAAGTTCTTGAGCTCCATCGACATGACGGGAATCACCATATATGCGAGCACCTCGGGCAAGAAAGACAAGGATTGGGGCGTCAAGTTTCTCAAGAAGACCGTCACCGGAGAACAGCTCATCGAGTACATGGACAAGATGGGGCAGCCCCTTACAGAAGAGAGGAGACAGGAGATCAAGGATAGGCCACAGCTTATCCTCTTTACGGCAACAGCCGTCAACAAAAAGGGAGAGGAGATCTTCCCCGCCGGCCCGGTTCAAGATATCGACCTGCCCGGTTTCAGGGTAGGGAGACAGGAAAACATGGTCCTGTATGAATTCCGGATTCCCCTGGTTTCCCGGGATGTTCATCCGGCTGGGATCGGGACAGAGCCGGGCAAGGACATCAAGATCGGGTTCGAATGGGGCGGGCTGACCAAGGAGATGAGAGAGGCGATGAGAGGACAAGCCCGTGGCACTGAGACCGGAGCGGATGCGAATAGAGACGAGCAAACGACGGGGTCTTATATGGGCCCACCCCCTTCTGTTGGACCGGCAGGCCCGAAGAAGTATTCGTTCTGGGTGGATGTGAAGCTGGCTCAGGCGCAGTGAGTTCTTTACGGCTGGGTTTTTTTTAATAATTCCTGTTGAATGCGGATTCGATCGTCTCAGCAGAAATCTTTTCATCGATAAGAAGATTCGGGTCTTGGGAAGACCAGCGGGGGTTTGGCCGCCGGCGGGCGATCCGGTGGATGTTGAGCAGATGCCGGGCCGTGATGTTATCTGTCGTGATATTGTTCCCCCCTGTCCCGCAGCCGAGGGTGAAGGACGGACTCAGCGTGTTGAAGATGCCGCCCATTGCGCCTTGGGTTGAGGGCATGTTGACGAGAATACGGCCCGCATCGATCACCCTGGAAAAGTACTCGATCCTCTCGTCCCTGTTGGAGTAGATAACGGCGGTGTGACCTGTGCCTCCGAACTTGGTGATCTCCGAGCAACGCCGGATGGAGTCATCGAAACTGTCCTCTACGTAAAAGGCCAACACGGGCGCGAGGATCTCGGCCGAAAGCGGATAGTTCCGACCGACGCCCTTGAGAGGGGCGATGAGAAGGATCGTCTCCGGCGGCACCTCTATCCCGGCTTTTCGAGCGATCGCCAGCGCAGACTGGCCGACGACGGCGGCGGTCATGGAACCGCGGTCCGGATCGAAAGCGATCCGGCCCACCCGTTCCGTCTCCTCGGGAGTTAAAAAGTAAGCCCCTTCTTTCTTGAACTCCTCTATGACCCTGTCGGCGACTTCCCATCTTACCACAACCGCCTGCTCGCTGGCACAGACCGAACCATTATCGAATGTCTTCGAGCTGACGATGCTCTTGACGGCAAAGGGGATATCGGCCGAGACTCCGATGTAAACCGGAACGTTCCCCGGGCCCACCCCGATGACCGGCGTTCCCGAGGTGTGGGCCTTGCGGACGAGAGAATCGGTTCCCGTGGCCAGGATAAGAGCCAGCCTGGGGTCGCTCATGAGATTGGCCACTGTTTCTGGAACCGCCTTGTCCAACCATTGAATACAGTTATCAGGCGCGCCCGCCCTGAGCGCCGCCTGATAACAGACCTCGGCGGCGGCAGCGATCGACCGGCGGGCGGCCTGATGGGGACAGATAATCAGGGCATTCCGCGTCTTTAGAGAAATCAGACATTTGAAGATGGTGGTTGAAGTCGGGTTGGTCACCGGGATAAGGCCAAGGATAGGGCCAAGGGATTGGGCGACCTCGGCGATCCCAGTCCTGGGATCTTCGGCGATTAACCCCACAGTCTTTTGGCCTTTGATATCTTCGTAGACAAGCTGAGAGGCGATCACATTCTTGATGACCTTGTGCTGCCAAACACCGATTCCCGTTTCCTCGTGGGCCATCTTGGCCAGGCGAACGCGCTCCGCCAAAGCGGCGAGATAAACGCCCCGGACGATGGCATCCGTGTCCGCCTGACCAAGGCTGCGGAAGGCATCGGCTGCGTGGCAGGCTTTGGCTATGGTCTCTTCGGTTTTGGGCATGACTCACTCCTAGTGGGTATGGATAAGGCCGGTGTTGACGAGATTGATATAAACGCGCGCTAAAGCACGATAATAAGACCATAGTATAGGCCACCGCCCTCAGCCTGTCCAGCTCACATAGTCCTTGTCAGGCCGGCCGCAAAGAATTACAATCATGGCGATAGACGAAGGAGCCGGATGATTTGAGCAAGGCAAAAGTCGCTCTCCTGAAGACCTCTCCGACGGGTGTGCTCGATGATATCGGCCGGCTTTTTGAACTCGCAGACGGACCTCAGTCCCTCGACGGGGCCGCCCCGACGATCCTGAAAGACAATATTTCCTGGCATTATCCCTTTCCCTCGGCGAACACAACGCCCTGGCAGCTCGAAGGAACGATCCTCGCCCTAAAGAAAAACGGCTTCTCCCCGCTCTCCTGCGTCCAGAATAAGACCGAGGTTACGAATGCCTACAAGGGAGAGGACCTCAATGGATACCGGCCGATCTTTGAAGCCCACGGTGTCGGAGTCCTCTTCAATTTCAAGAAAGAGGACATGAAATGGATCGTCTACACTCCCAAAGCCAGGATGCTCGTCCTGGATAAGGTCTTCAAGAACAGAATCCGAATCCCCGAATACTTCGTTGGCAAAAACATGGTCCACCTGCCCACGGTCAAGTGTCACATCTATACGACCACGACCGGCGCCATGAAGAACGCTTTCGGAGGGCTTTTAACCCACAAGCGCCATTACACTCACACCTATATCCATGAAACCCTGGTCGACCTGCTGGCCATTCAAAGAGAGATCCACCCCGGACTTTTCTGCATCATGGACGGCACCACGGCCGGCAACGGACCCGGGCCGCGGATCATGAAGCCGGTTGTCAAGGATGTGCTCCTGGCCAGCGCGGACCAGGTGGCCATCGATGCCGTCGCCGCCAAGCTCATGGGCTTCGACCCGATGAGCATTAGATACATCAGACTTGCCCACGAGGCCGGACTGGGCATCGGACGCCCCGAGGAAATCGAGGTCGTGGGCGACAGGAGCTTGACTCAACAAACCTGGGACTTTCGGGTCGGCCGGTCATTCCATCGGTTGGCAGGCTGGTTCACTTGGTTCGGCCCCACCCGCATCTTCCAGAAACTCCTGACCCGGCCGCCGCTTCTCTACCTCTTGACTTTTTACTCCTATATCTATCACGATGTAATTCACTGGCCGCTCCGGGAAAAGCGCGTGGCCAAGAGGTGGCTCGCCGAGTCCACTTGGGGACGGCTCTTCCAGGAGTACCGTGAAAAAGGAGCGCTGCGTCCGTCATCAGGGTGACCCGTCTGACCCGTCACCAGAAACGAAAGGAGAGAGCGATGGACCTTTTCGAGAAATGCCTCGGCTTCTACTCAGACCCAGAGTGCGCCCAGAAATACGGCTATCCGACCAACCCCCGGACCGCCCAAAGTTTGGGCCTTTATCCGTATTTCATCCCCATCGAGCAGGCGGAGGGACCGGAGGCCGTCATCAAAGGGAAGACATTCATCATGATCGGCTCGAACAACTATCTCGGCCTGACTATCCATCCGCAGGTCAAGGAGGCGGCCATCGAAGCCGTCCGCAAATATGGGACAAGCTGCACGGGATCTCGATTCCTCAATGGCACGCTGGAAATGCACTTGGAGCTCGAGGAGAGGTTGGCGAAATTTGTCAGCCAGGAGGCCGCCCTCGTCTATAGCACCGGCTTCCAGGTCAACCTCGGCACAATCCCGGCGATCGTCGACCGGGGAGATATCATCATCACCGATAAAGAAGTCCATGCGAGCATCGTCGACGGCGTCCGGCAGGCCAAGGTCCAGAAAAATGCTCACCCCCGCCATTATCGACACAACGACCCGGCCGACCTGGAGAAAATCCTGAAATCCTGCCCGCCGGAGCCCGCCAAGCTGGTCATCGTCGATGGGGTGTTCAGCATGGGGGGGGATATCGCTTCCCTGCCCGATATCATCCCCCTCTGCCGCGCCTACGGAGCGCGGCTTATGGTCGACGACGCTCATTCCCTAGGAGTCCTCGGGGGCGGCCGCGGCACGGCCCAGCACTTCGACTGCGTCGGGGATGTGGACCTCGTCATGGGGACGTTCAGCAAGTCATTCGCGTCCGTCGGGGGGTTCATCGCCGGCCCTAAGGAGGCCATCCACTGGATCCAGCATTTCTCTCGGCCGTTTATTTTCAGCGCCAGCCTGCCTCCGGCGAACGTCGCCACGGTCCTCGCCTGCCTCGACGTCATCGAGCAGGAGCCTGAACGGGTCCAAAGACTCACTCAGGTCGGCGAGAGGATGAGGACTGAACTCAGGGCCATGGGATACGACATCGGCCTCAGCCAGACCCCGATCATCCCCATCGTCATCGGCGACCAATTCAGCACGATCAGGGCCTGGAAGATCCTGTTCGATGCGGGGATATACACGAACGTGGCTCTGCCTCCAGCCGTCCCGCCCAATTTTGCCCTTTTGCGTACGAGCTATATGGCCACCCACACCGACGCTCACCTGGACAAGATCCTGGAGACCTTTAGAGAGGTCAAAGACGAACTCCAATTGGCCACCTGAGCGGCCGGCTGCTTTGCCGGCCCGGCCGGCGGAGTTGATTTTGTCTCCGCGTTCTTCAAGCCGCCGCTACCAGCGGTCTGTCCGGAAGGGAGAGGCCGGAAGACCCTGTCTGTTCGCCAGGTTGGGAACGGCTGTCTGGTGCCAGCCAAACCGGACCGCCTTGGGCGCCGTGACCTTCCGACTCCTGACGACGACCGTTTCTCCGTCGATGGCCGCCTCCGCCTTATAGAAGATATGATCATCTCCGGCCACCTCGAACCATCTCAAAGGCTGGCTGTCGTTGGCGATCAAGCCGCCGCCGTAATCGAAGAAAATCCTTATCCGGTCTTCCTCGAGGGACATCGACTTGTACAAGGGCCCGGAGGGAACAAGCTCAGTCTCTCCGTAGGTCCGCGCCCGTGCCCATAGCGCCAGCCGGGCACCCACATCCTTTTTGTTCCGGGGATGGATGTCGTTGAGGTCGGTGATATCGGTTGTGACGGCCATCCCCGTGTTGGGCAGGCGCAGCACATCCGTCTGGGCCTCCCAGATCAGCGGGAGGAGGAGGAAGTCCGGAACATCGCCTCCCGTGGACTCCCGGTTATAGGGATAGTCATAGGGGGCGAGTTGCACATAGAGAAACGGGAACTCACCAAGCCCCCAGACCTCTCGCCATCCTCGGATCAGGGCCTCCATTTTTTTTCCATAGGAGAGGCCATCGTTCCGATTGCTCTCACCCTGATACCAGATGGCGCCGCGAACGGCCAGGCCGATGAGAGGATGGATCATGCCGTTATAGAGGGCCGCGGGCGCTTGGGGGTCGTCGAGGGGGTGGCCGGGATAATCGGGACGAGGGGGGAGCTCGGCCTTGCCGGCGATGGCCTTCTGGCTCTCCCCGACCCAGGCTTCCCAGGCGGGAAGCGCCTTTTCCAGGTCGCTTCGATAAGCCTCGACCTTGAGTCCGAGCTCATCCCAGATGGCTTTCGTCTCCGGGACGGACATGAGCCCGGCAGGAGGAATCCACGGCTCAATGGCGGTCCCGCCCCAAGCCGCCTCGATCAGCCCGACGGGAGTACCGAGCTTCTGATGAAGCTCGAGGCCGAAATAATAGGCGACCGCGGAGAACGGAGCGGCGGTCTCGGGCGAGCACGGCGTCCAGACGGCTTTGAGATCGTCCTGGGGCCGGTCTGAAGTGCGCTTCGGAACCAGGAAGAGCCGTATTTCCGGATGGTCGGCCCTGAGGATCTCCGGAGTCGGGCTGGCAGTTAAAGAGAGAGGCCATTCCATATTGGACTGCCCTGAGCAGACCCAGACCTCTCCAACCTGGATATCCCGTGCCGCAACCTCCGGCCCCTGTTCTCCCCGGACGAGGATCTCCAGCGGTCCGCCGCCGGCCTTGAGCGCCGGAAAAATCACTCTCCATCTGCCATCGCCGCCGGCCCGGACTTTCATTTCTTGACCGGACAATCGGATAGAAACTTCCTCTCCGGGTTCCGCCCATCCCCAGATCGAGACGGGCTTGTTCTGCTGGATGACCATGTGATCCCCGATGATGGCTGGCAATCGGATTTCAGCCCCGAGAGATGTCGGAAGTCCGACCCATACCAGGGCCAGGAGAGTTAGGGCGATGAATCGGGCTTTCTTTCTGATCATGGATTCCTCCTCGGATTGACCAGGTTCATTATCGTATTGATGAGGCCTCTCAGCCGCTAGTCATCTTCCGGTTCAGCAGGAGGGAATAGTATTGTATTCCCGGCCAAGGCGCAAGCCCGGTCCACTTTGCCCAAGTGAATTCAAAATCGTTGACGTCGACGCGATTTCAGACTAGAATTGAAGAGGTACCATGAGCGGACTGAATTTTATTAAGACGCGGGGCGCCTTTTCGCCGCCCGCACTTCTGCTCCTTTTAGCTGCCATCTCGATCTCTATTTTCTTCCCACTTCTCTTCATCGTTCTTCCCGCCGTTTTTGCGCACCTCTTTCTTGCGCTTTTCCGGGCAGAGCCGGTCGAGAATTCACTTCTCCCCTTCTGCCTCCTGGCTCCGGTCCGTTTTCGCAGCCCACCCTTCTGACCTCCTCCCCTCCCACCGCCTGGATAATCCACGATTTCTCTTGAGGAGGAGACTCTGATGAGTGAGAATGATATCCCGAATAACTCCAATGAACTCGCAAGCGTGAAGAAAACGTCCGGACTGGCGACAAGACTCCGGGCCGCTTTCAACAGAGCCCGCGGCATTCCGATCGAGATCGACCTGAGCGCCCTCCGGAGGACAATCGACCAAATTCATGCTTTCCATGGGCAGAACGCCCTGCATCAGACGTCCGATGCCGAGCTGAGCGCCCTTTCGCGGAAGCTCCGCGCTCGGCTAGCGTCAGAGCCTCACCCCGAAAGAGTGGCGGTCGAGGCCTTCGCGCTCGTCTATGAGGGTTGCAGCCGGGCCATCGGGCTCGTCCCCCATGATGTCCAGATGATCGCCGGGCTGGCGATGCTGGAGCGGAAAATCGCCGAACTCCCCACTGGTGAGGGGAAGACACTGGCGGCGGTGTTTCCTGCCTATCTTCAGGCCCTATCGGGCCGGGGAGTTCACATCCTAACGTTCAACGATTATCTGGCCCGGCGGGACGCCGCCTGGATGGGACCGATCTACCGACTTCTCGGACTGGACGTCGGGTTCGTCCAGGAAGGCATGAGTAAGCCCGAGAAGCGGAACGCCTATGCCGGTGATATTACCTTCGCAACAGCGAAGGAAGCCGGGTTCGATTTCCTCCGCGATCAGATCGCCCATGAGCTCGATGACCTCGTCCACCGGCCTTTCCATATGGCCCTGGTAGACGAAGCGGATTCGATTCTCGTCGATGAAGCCCGGATCCCGCTGGTCATATCAGGAGCGGCGGGTGAGCTCAGCGCGGACGCGGAACGCCTCGCTCCTCTGGTCCGCCGGCTGGTCCCCGGCCAGGATTATGAAACGGATGAAGAGCGAAGAAACGTCTTTCCCACAGACGCCGGCCTGGGGAAACTGGAACAGTCTCTCGGCTGCGGAGATCTCTACTCCTCTCGAAACGAACTGCTCCTGGCGGCTATTCATTGCGCCCTCCACGCTCAAGTCCTCCTCCAGCGCGATGTCGACTACATCGTGAGGGACGGACGTATCGAGATCGTGGACGAATTCACAGGAAGGATAATGGAGAAACGCCATTGGCCGGACGGCCTCCAGGCGGCCGTTGAGGCCAAGGAGAACGTCTTCCGCAGATCCGAGGGACGCGTCCTCGGCTCGATCACTCTCCAGCACTATTTTGGGCTCTATCCCAAGCTGTGCGGGATGACGGCCACGGCTGAATCCTCCGCCGCAGAGTTCGAGGAATTCTACGGCCTGAATGTCACCGTCATACCGCCCCACCGGCCTTGCGTTCGGGTTGACCATCCGGATGTCGTTTTCACGCACAAGGAGGCGAAAACGCGCGCCCTGATCCGGGAAATTACGGCTGTCCATGCTACCGGACGCCCTGTCTTGGTCGGAACGCTGAGCGTGCGCGAGTCGGAGGAGCTGGCAGCGGCGCTTAGGGAATCAGGGGTCCGCCTGGGGGTCCTCAATGCCAGGAATGACGAGCTCGAGGCCAAGATCATTGCTGAAGCCGGCCGGCTCGGTGCCGTCACTATCTCGACGAACATGGCCGGCCGGGGCACGGACATCCGGCTCG
>Ga0315275_10008478_pt1 | contig 10005 bp, 10 predicted proteins | sample YL17G03_0_MG_FD_205557 | JGI IMG/M metagenome (GOLD analysis project Ga0315275, IMG submission 205557) | Sediment microbial communities from Yellowstone Lake, YNP, Wyoming, USA - YL17G03_0 | ecosystem: Environmental > Aquatic > Freshwater > Lake > Sediment | place: USA: Wyoming | collected...
GCTTTGCCTTTGATGCGATAAGGGAAGCCATCCTGCATCCCGGAAATAAAAAAATGATTTTAAAAAAATTCTACCAGATAACAAAGCCCTATTCAAAAGAGCTGGTTCTCATGATGATGGCAGATTCAACAGGAAGCGATTTCAAGAGAATGAATCCTGCTGGATTTAAGGAGGAAATAGAGTTTTGCAGGAAGCTGCTTTAAGCACTGGTCACTGGCCACCCTCGCGCAGTCTTTAAATTCTTTAAAGGAATATCTTAATTCATGATTAGAAACAGCTTTATCTTTCTTGATGGAGTTAGGTTTCAGAAAGAAAAAATGCTTTGGAGTCAGGGGATTAAAAACTGGGATGATTTCTTGGATGCAAAAAGTATTCCAGGAATCGGAGCATTGGCAAAATATCACCACAACAGGCAGATAATGAAGGCAAAAGAGAATCTCTATGCTCTTAATTCTGAATATTTCAAGAAAATTATCCCGCAGGCAGAGCATTGGCGTCTTTATGAGTTTTTCAGGGAAGAGGCTATATTTTTGGATATCGAAACGACTGGACTGGATTTTGAATCAAACATCAATGTAATTGGCTTATTTGATGGAATTAATACAAAAATTATGATTCGCGGAATTAATCTTGATTATAAAATCCTGCAGAAAGAATTATTGAATTACAAATTAATAATCACTTTCAATGGCGCTGCATTCGATGTTCCATTCCTCAAGAAAAGATATCCTGATTTGATGCCAAATGTGCCTCATTTTGACTTGAAGCACTGCTGTGCCAGGCTCGGACTGACAGGAGGCTTGAAAGAGATTGAAAAACAGCTCGGAATAGAAAGAAAAAATGAAATTGTAAAAGAATTTCACGGCGGAGATGCGGCAGTATTATGGAGGATGTACCGGGCAACAATGGATGATTATTACCTGAACCTGCTGATTGAATACAATGAGGAAGACACAATTAATTTAAGATTTATCGCAGATTATGTTTATAATGGGTTAAAGAAAAGAGCTCTGGAAGGTGAGATTGAAAAGTTAGTTTCGCCTTTTTGTCAAAAATCCTAGATTTTTGAGCACAGTCAGAAATCTTTGATTTCTGATGCTGAGCAAAGGCTGATTATTTCTCCCGCACTTAAGTAGGGGAAGAAATAATCAAGTTCTTCGCAAAGAACCAAAACTGATTTCATTTGGAACTTTCAATTAGAACAAGAACCGTTACCCGGGATACTTGCCTAGGTTTTTCTGAATATTCTGCCTTGCTTTTTCCTTCTGCATGCAATTGGCGCAGAGCATTCCCTTGCTGCTTCTTGCGAAGCTCATCTCTTTTGAATTAAAGGATTCCCCGCAGAGGCTGCATTTGGCTTTCAAGTCTTCCATAGAAAATGTTCTTATCCCTTTTTTTATAAAGATTTTGATTGAGATAAAAAATTAGAGTCTAGCGTACGCAACCACGTCAAGCCCTCTTAACTCCCTTAGAACTTTAATGGGGGGTTTTGGATGCACCCTGTATACTGTCAGCACATATGGAGTACCTTCTATTCTGTTTGATTTAATATCTCTTATATTTATTCCATGATTAGAGAGCACCTCATCTATTCGCCAAAATGCCCCAGGAACGTCCGAATTTGTTATAAATAGATTGTCAAATTCCGTTTCTTCAGGTTTGATTGCGCCGCCTACCATAACCATATTTGTAAAATTGCCATGAACCAGATAATCAATTATTCCCCTCGCTGTCTCCATCGAAGTTTCTCTTTGTGCCTGCTCTGTTGAGGCGCCTATGTGAGGCGTCAAAAGAACATTGGGCAGTGGAGTTAATATGCTCTTGAACTGCCCACCTCTTTTTGGCTCATTTGCATGAACATCAAGGGCTGCGCCCGCTATTTTCCCAGTCATGCGGGCAGTGTACAGAGCTTGTTCATCGATACAGCCACCTCTTGCGACATTGAAAATGTAAGGATTTTGTTCCACCATATTAAATTGCTCTTCACCCAATATCAGCGGGTTTCCACTGACATGTATGCTGATGAAATTAGAAGTTCTAAGCAAATACTCTAGCGGTACAGAAGTTATTTCAGGAGGCATTTCAGGTTTAGGATCATAGCCAATTATGTTCATATTGAATGCATGAGCTCGCCTTGCAACCTCTGTGCCGATTCTTCCGCACCCAATCAACCCGAGGATAGCACCCTGAAGCTGACAGCCATTTTCCCCTAAAAATTCGCCCCGCAATATTGCCTGATATGCTGGAAAAATGCCCCGTCCAACTGCAATCATTAAACCAATTGTCAGTTCGGCAGCGGCTATTGTATTTCCACTAGGCGAAATTTGTACAGCAACTCCGCGCTGGTACGCAGCCTTTACATCTATGTTATCAACACCAATACCTTGCCTTGCTATTACCTTTAACTTGCCATCGTTTTCGACACCGGCTTCAATTAATGGCCCTTGAACTTCCGTTTGGCTTCTAACAGATAATGCAGCATATTTTCCTATAACATTGAGAAGCTGTTCTGGATCTTTTTTCTCTGTATCTACCCGAAATCCTGCTTCCTTAAGCAGTCTTACGCCGTCGGGATGCATTCCATCATTTGCAAGCACTGCCATGTCGATGCTCATGGATTAGGGAAACCTACGATAGTTTAAAAAAATTTTGTTTGTAACTATTGTAAAATTAAGAAAATCGTTTGAAAATGAAAAATCAAATAATTTAAAAATAAATTCATTAGTTCATTCTTTATGAAGCCAATTTACAAAAAAATCTGGAAGCTTGCCCTGCCTTATCAGGACAAAAGAGATGACAAGGGACATGCAGAAACAGTTTTACACTATGCCCTGGAACTTCTGAAGGATGAAAAGGCCGATGAAAACATAGTGATTCCTGCAGCAATACTCCACGACATTGGATGGAGTCAGTTATCCGCGGAAGAGAGATTTCATAGTTTTGTTAAAAACAGGGGTATGAAGAAAGAATATGCTATACGGAGAAAACATGAAAATGTGGGAGTAAAGTTAGCGAGAGAGGTATTGAAAAAAGCCGATTATAATCCAAACTTAAAAAAAGAAATTCTAGAGATAATATCCCGACATGACACAAGGCACGGCTTTATATCAAAAAATGAGGGGATAATGCGGGATGCTGACAAGCTATGGAGATACTCAAAGACAGGCTTCTGGTTGGATGTGAAGAGATTCAAGGAGCCCCAGAAAAAATGGTATGAAAATGCCAGAAAAAAAATTGAATTGAAGGACTTCTTCTATTCGAAATCCGGGAAAAATATAGCGCTACATGAGCTTCGGAGAAGAAAAGAAGAATTTAAATAATGAGCTATACTCGCCTTTATCGGTGGTAAAATGTCTAAGAAAAAAATAGTTCTGGCTTACAGTGGCGGGCTTGACACTTCTGTAATTCTGAAATGGCTTGTAAATAAAGGCTTTGATGTAATCTGTTTTGTAGGAAAAATAGGGCAGAAGGATGATTTTGAGGCAGTTGAAAAAAAAGCGCTTAAGACTGGCGCTTCAAAGGTTTACATTGAGGATTTGCGCGAGGAGTTCGTGAGAGATTTTATTTTTCCCGCAATGAGAGGAAATGCAATTTATGAGGGAAGATATCTTCTCGGAACCTCTTTGGCTCGGCCATTGCTTGCAAAAAAGCAGATTGAAGTAGCTGAAAAGGAAAAGGCGGAATATGTTGCCCATGGAGCTACAGGCAAAGGGAATGACCAGGTTAGATTTGAGCTCACATATTACTCTCTTAACCCGAAAATAAAAGTAATCTCCCCCTGGAAAGATGCCCAGTTTCTGGCAGAGTTTAAGGGAAGAAGCGACATGATTGCCTATGCTAAGAAATATGGAATTCCTGTAAAAGCCACAAAGAAAAAGCCATACAGCGAGGATGAGAATTTAATGCACATAAGCCATGAGGCGGGAATTCTTGAAGACCCAATGCTAAGGCCTAATGAAGATGTTTTTAGCATCACAACCTCTCCAAAGAAAGCGCCTGACAAGGAAACTATTGTTGAAATACATTTCGAGAATGGAATTCCTATAAAGGTTGTGAGCGAGAAAAAAATAAAAACAAAACCTCTGGAATTATTCGTGTTTCTTAATGAGCTTGGAAGCAAAAATGGGATTGGAAGGGTTGATATGGTTGAAAACAGATACATTGGAATAAAATCCCGCGGCGTCTATGAAACACCAGGCGCAACAATTCTTTGGATTGCCCATCGCGACCTAGAAGGTATCGCTATGGATAAAGAGGTTATGCATTTAAGAGACATGCTCACGCCGAAATTCTCTGAATTAATATACAACGGCTTCTGGTTCTCTCCGGAAATGGACTTCATAATGAGCGCTTTCAACAAAAGCCAGGAAAATATAGACGGGAAAGTTATTTTGTCTTTGTATAAAGGAAATGTAAGCGTTATTGGAAGGGAATCCCCAACATCACTCTACGACCAAAAACTTTCAAGCATGGAGATTGAAGGCGGCTTTAATGCCCCGGACTCAATGGGCTTCATAAACATTAATGCCATAAGATTAAGGGCTCATCAAATGGTTTTGAGAAAGAAGAAGCCTTATGACTGGAGAAAGAAAAAATGAAGCTCTGGGAAAAGGGATACAAACTGAATAAGCAGATTGAGAAATTTACCGTTGGAGACGATTATATTCTAGACAAGAAATTAGTGAAATATGACTGCATAGCTTCAATAGCCCATGCAAAAATGCTTGGAAAGATTGGAATATTGGAGAAAGAAGAGGTTAGCAAGCTTGTGAAAGAGCTGAATAATATAATAAAACTTGACAAAAAAGGAAAATTCAAAATTCTAAAAGAAGATGAGGACTGCCATACTGCAATTGAAAATCATTTAACAAAAAAATTAGGTATTTTGGGCAAGAAAATTCACACTGCACGCTCGAGAAACGACCAGGTTCTGACTGCTTTAAGAGTGTATTATAAGGATGAATTGAATGAATGCAAAAAATCATGCAATGATTTCATTAATGCACTGGAAAAATTCTCAAAAAAATATGGGAAAATAAAACTACCAGGCTATACGCACACAAGAAAAGCAATGCCCTCTTCGGTCGGTTTATGGGCTAATTCTTTTATTGATTCAATGATGGACAATTTGAAATTAATTGATTTAACATTGGAACTTATCGACCAATCCCCGCTTGGAACAGGCGCTGGTTATGGCGTGCCATTGGACATTGACAGGAAATATACTGCAAAATTGCTCGGCTTTGCAAAAGTGCAGGAAAATCCTATTTATGCCCAGAACAGCAGAGGGAAATTTGAAGCGACGATGCTTCATGCTTTAACTCAGGTAATGTTTGACCTGAATAAAATAGCTTCTGATTTAATCATTTTCAGCATGCCTGAATTTGGATATTTTGAACTGCCTAAGGAGTTCACTACAGGAAGCTCAATCATGCCTCAGAAGAAGAATCCTGATGTGCTGGAATTATTGAGGGCGAAATACCACTTTGTTGTATCATATGAATTCCAGGTTAAATCAATTGCAGCTAATCTTATATCAGGCTACAATCGTGATTTGCAATTAACGAAAGAGCCTACAATGAAAGGACTGGTGATGGCAAAGGAAAGCATTTCAATCATGGAATTAATTTTCGAAAATTTAAAAGTTAATGAGAAGAGATGCAGGGATTCATTAACAGAAGAGGTTTATGCGACGGAGAAGGCGCATGAATTAGTAAAGAAAGGAGTTCCTTTCAGGGAAGCGTACAGAGAGATTTCTAAGAAATACTAATTGAAAATCTTTTAGAAATTATAGTTATTTATTAAGCAACCAAATGTAGAAATTAAGAACCGATGCAAAGCTTACCCACAGGATATAAGGGATTAAAAGATATGCGGCAGGCTTTGTAATCTTGTAGAACTTGATGATTGTAAATAAAATCGCAAGCCAGAGAATGATTATTAGTATGAAAGCATATAAAGGCAATCTCAAACCGAAGAAAATAATAGACCAGAGCGCGTTAAGGACGAGCTGGAATCCGAACAAAAGCAATGCCACTTTGGATTCTTCAGTTTTTATTCCTTTCTTCCAAATTAAATACAGCGAGATTCCCATTAGGAAATACAGTGTAGTCCATACAGGCCCAAAAATCCAGTTTGGAGGATTAAAAAAAGGTTTTTTTAACGCAGCATACCATGTCGGTATTGATGATATAGTAAAAATGGAGCCAATCGCGCCTGCAAGCAGGCAGATTAAAATAGAGAATATGAGTTTAACAGCATTATTTAGTTTCATACAGCATTTAAATTCATGTCCATTTATTAATTTTTTTAATAAATACACCTAAAAACTATTTTTTAAGAAATCTTTATAAAGATTCATTTAGAACTTTCTCTTATAATGGGCTCATAGCGCAGCCTGGAAGCGCAACTGGCTCTTAACCAGTAGGTCGAGGGTTCAAAATAACTGATACCAGTTAACAGCTAGCTCATGTGGGGCATTTACTTCGTAAAGCCCCACGACAAAAGGCTACTTTGGCATCAGTTATGGGAGTCCCTCTGGGCCCATTTTTTTATATTAGTGAGAAATATTTATAAATTCTTCAAGTTGAAGCGATGTGTTATGGAAAAGAAAGAAGTGGAAAAAGACATTTTCTGGGCAGACCAGTTTGCCAAAAGCCTCATTGAAAGGAAAAAATTCCATTATTTGGACAAGGAAATTCACGATAGAAAAGAATTCATTGTCAAAACATCTGCTTCAATTTCAGGAGTTCTGCACATAGGAAGATTGTCAGACTCTATCCGGGGCTCGTCTGTTTTCAGGGCTTTGAAGGAGCAGGGGGCAAAAGCAAAATTAATCTGGGTTGCAGAAGACATGGATCCATTAAGAAAAATTCCGGAGGGGGTTCCTAAAAGCTATGAGCAACATATCGGAATGCCTGTAACAGACATCCCTGACCCGGACGGCTGCCATAAAACATACGCTGAGCATCATGTTGAGGAATATCTTAAAGTTCTTGATAAATTCGTTGACGAGCCCATGGAGAAATTTTCCATGAGGCAGGAATACAAAAAGGGCAGCTTCAAGCCTTTCATAAAAAAATTGTTTGAGAAAAGAGAAGAGTTAGTGGAGATACAAAACAAATACAGGACAAAACCCCTTAAAGAGCCATGGTCGCCATGGACGCCGATATGCGACAACTGCGGAAAGATTGTCACGACGCAGATTAAGGCTATTGAAAAGGATAAAGTGAAGTATGTCTGCAAGGATTACTATTTCGAAGAGTCCACTGCAACAGGCTGTGGTTTTGAGGGGGAGAATAATCCTCTTGAAGGAAAAGGAAAGCTTCTCTGGAAGTCTGAGTGGGCTGCAGAATGGGCGCATTGGAAAGTTTCGGCAGAGGGCGCCGGAAAGGAATACCTTGTTCCTAACAGCGCATGGTGGGTTAATGCGGAAATCTCCGAGAAAATTCTGGATTACCCTGCACCTGAGCCAATATTTTACGAGCATCTGATGATTGAGGGGGTTAAGATGTCCGCCTCTCTTGGAAATGTCGTTTACCCGAAAGACTGGCTCCATGTGGCAAGCCCACAGCTTTTGAGATTTCTATACAACAAAAGGCTTATGGTTACAAGGAGCTTCTCCTGGAAAGATTTGCTCCAATTATATGACGAATATGACTGGGCAGGGAAGGTTTATTTCGGCTTGGAGAAGGAGGAGAATGAGAAAGAAAGCATTCATCTGAAGAGGCTTTATGAAATGTCCAATTTTAAGGAAATTGAAAAACCCCTGGCAATGAGCTTCAGCCATGCGACTGTAATTGCTCAGCTATTTCATGACAAGGACGATATTGTGTTCAGCCTTGAAAAGACAGGGCATTACTACAAGAAACATGAAAAGGAAATCTTTGAGAGGCTTGAGAAGGCAAATAAATGGCTTACCAAATACGCCCCTGAGGAGATGAAATTTTCCCTCCAGAAAGAAATTCCTCCCGGAGTGGAATTATCTGAAAAGCAGAAAAAGGCGGTAAGAATCCTCGTCAAAGAAGTGAAAGAAAAAAACTGGACAGAAAAAACACTCCACAAGGAGATTTACGAGATTGCCAAAGGGCTCGAGATTGAGCCCAAGGAGCTGTTTGTCGCAGGATACAGAATTCTATTGAACAGGAACCGAGGACCATAGCTGGCGCACTTCATTCTTGCTTCGGGAGATAAGGCAATCAAATTGCTGGAGAAAGTGTAAACTTTATCAGTTTATCTTTTAGATAAATACGGTTGGACAACTTCCTGCGTTCTCCTGGCAAATGCTACTGTATTTGGAAGCATGATTGCTTTCAATTCGGGCAACCCGTTCCGCGCTCTGTCAATAACAATTTCACCCAAGCTGTAAACAAAGCGTGCAACAGTAGTTCCCTTAAAATCTGGCAGGAGATATGTGTATGTTCGCCCTGGCTCACTCATCCACAAAATGCCCTCATTGCCCAAATAGCCTCTCTGCACATGAAGATGCACATCGCGAATATTTAATGAAATACCTGTTGCAACAACCTGCTCTTGCTGTTCAAGAAGCCTCAATGCAACTGCGTCTATGCTACCATAGTCATAACGATGTTGCGGTGTTCGTCTATTCTCTGCGTCATAACTATCAACGAATCCTTTTGCTTCCTCTATTAGCTTCAGAAGTTCTTCCTTATCCAAAACAACATTTTTGACTACCATTCATTACCCCCAATCAATCTTAAAATGGAGTTAGTCACGCTGAATTGTATATAAAACTTTCTTTTTCAGGAGCATTGCAAAGTGATAAATTATTCAAGAAAAACTTTATATTAAAAATTAATTTAACGCAATAATATGAAAGCTCTTGTAGTCTATTATTCGAGGACAGGAACAACGAGGAAGGTTGCTGAAGCAATCTCCAAAATTCTTAAATGCGACATTGATGAGATTGTTGATACCAAAAACAGGAATGGGCCTCTGGGCTATATGATATCCGGAAGAGAGGCGATGCGCAAGCAGCTGACAGAAATTAAAAAACCGAAAAAAAATCCGAAGCTATACGATGTTGTAATAATCGGCACTCCGGTCTGGGCATTCACAATGTCAAGCCCTGTGAGAACGTACATAATGCAAAACAAGGCGCTCTGCAAAAAGGTCGCATTCTTCTGCACGCATGGAGGAATGCCTAAAACAACATGCAAGGATATGGAAGAAGTGTGCGGGAAGAAAGCGACAGGTTCAATGTATATTCACGAAAGTGACGTTAGGAAAGGAGAGCATATTTCAAAAATTAAGGAGTTTGTTAAAGAGATTAAGAAATGAATTCTGCAAGTAATAAAAATAAATCAATCCTCCTCAGTCGGCGGAGAGCCTCACGGATTATGATGCAATATGCTGCAAGACAAAGCCCCTGCGGCGATTGAGCAGTAAGTATTAAAAACACAACACATCCAGCTTTTTATTATGAATCTCGGAGTATTATTCTCAGGAGGAAAGGACAGCGCCATGGCTGCTTACTGGGCTGTCAGGAATGGGCACAAGATAGCCTGCCTTATAACCTTAATTTCTGAAAGCAGTGAATCCTATATGTTCCATGTCCCAAATATTGAATGGACAAAATACCAGGCTGAAGCCATGAATATTCCCCAAATAATAAAAAAAACAAAAGGCGAGCAGGAAGAGGAATTAAAAGATTTGAAAAGTGCAGTTGTTGAGGCAATGAAAAAATATCATATTGAGGGAATTACAGCGGGAGCATTGGCATCGAACTACCAGAAAAAAAGAGTTGAAAAAATCTGCGACGAGCTAAACATTGAGTGCATTGCCCCATTCTGGAATTATGATGACGAGAAATACATGAATGAAATCGTAGAAAATAATTTTGAAGTTATAATTACTTCAGTTTCTGCAGAAGGATTAACTTCTGATTTCTTGGGCAAAAAAATCAACCATGAGTTAATTGAAAAACTTAAAAAAATAAAGCAAAAAAACAGGATAAATCTTCATGGCGAGGGTGGCGAATACGAG
>Ga0315275_10008479_pt1 | contig 10004 bp, 7 predicted proteins | sample YL17G03_0_MG_FD_205557 | JGI IMG/M metagenome (GOLD analysis project Ga0315275, IMG submission 205557) | Sediment microbial communities from Yellowstone Lake, YNP, Wyoming, USA - YL17G03_0 | ecosystem: Environmental > Aquatic > Freshwater > Lake > Sediment | place: USA: Wyoming | collected...
AAAACAGCAACCTCATTGTCTGCACCGCCTTCATCTATATGAAAACTTCCGGCGAACCTCCCCGTCTGTACCAAGTCAAGAGGGTCTCTGACCTGCATTATGATTTCCCGCTTCATAGCTATACCTGCCTTAGTCTTCCACCGCAAATCAAGTTCCTTGCAGAACTCCTCTACTGATTCCTTTGTGATTAAGATTTCCATTACTTGCGCCTTGTGACTATAAAAACCTTGAATGCCATAGAACTACCTCCTATATTGTCCGGTGTTCTCGGTGCTTCAATAAGCTTGATTATTTCCCAGTCATCATTACCTCTGCTGAAAATAGAGTCTACATCAGTGTCAACGTTGCGTTTAGTTATTATCTTCATTATGCCATCACTTGGCACGCCATCAGGCAGTATGTTGAACTCAGACTCGAGTATGGGTTGCATCAGTGCAATAATTTCTTCCGTGTTTTCCTCCTCGCTACCTGTGGGCTGTCCATAGTCATCCAGTATCATGGTGCGCCTTTTCAGCGTAAAGGGTATTCCGAAGTCTTTTATAATCTCGTCAAAATCCCTGCTGTAGTCTGTCGGGAATTCTATTGTCATTTTGTCACGTTAAATAATATTTGAAAATCATATCTTGTGGTAGGTCTATAGTAATCCATCCAGCACCATATTTTACTTCCTGTTATGTCGCTTGTTGACCTGAATATAAAGTCGCTTGTGGTCATGTTTATTGCCAGTCCTGTATCATTACTGGTATAGCATTTAAGCTGATAACCAGACTGCAAAGTGTTGACTTTCCAAGTCATGTTACCTAAAAAGCCGTTTGTCTTGTTCACTATATAAAGTGGCACAGTCGCTGTTTGCCCTTCTGGGCTTACGTTCTTGGCTGTATAGCTGTTAGGATAAAAGTTAACTGCCTTTATTCCGACTCCAAAACTCGTGTTAACACAGTTCTGCAGATTAAAAGTATGCGTGTCGCTTTTGTTTGAAAGCATGGAGTTATTGTAAGCCCTGAGCCACCACGAGTATGTTCTTGCTGTGAGTGCTGGAAGCTGATAGCTTGTTGCGATTGTGGTTGCGTACTGATAGATAGCTCCCTCATCAGTGCCTTCTCCGAAGTATATGTAGGTAGTATAAGTTCCCGCCGTTGCAGTTGCGTTCCAGCTTAGCGTGGGATTATTGACGCATGCCTCTGAATTGTTTGTAGGTTGCATATTTCCATATTCTATCAACGTGTAAGCGGGAATTGTTGTGAAATCATAGGTAGCTGTGGTATTGCAGTTGCCTACATAGTCGCAGAGCGTGAACCTGTAGTAGTATTTTGTTTCGGAAATAAGACTTCCTATGGCGTTGCTTCTAAGTCCCCATTCAAAAGTGTTGTTGCTTATTGTTGTTTTGTCATAGTCAACAATCCAGTACTCAAGCGTGTAGTTACTCATTTCAGAACTCACGAAGCTTAACTCTGCATTGTTTGCCGTAATAGCTGAAGCTTGAATAATACTTGCACTCGGGTAGATTGTGTCTATGCCGAAGCTTTCTATGCTTGAGTTAGAGCTGTTAGAATTCTTGTCTGTAGCTAAAGCTAAAAAGTAATAAAATCCATCAGGTATTCCTGTGAGATTATAACTTGAACAATTTACAATCGAAGCATTAAGCTTTAAGTTATTTGCTGAAGTTCCGGTGTAATAGTAACAGTAAACCGTATCTCCTGTGTCAGGGTCTACACTTGTAGAATTAAACATAATCCAGTTATGCGAAAAGTTTTGTGCATTAGTTGGGGAATTAATTATGGGGATTGATGGGCTTGCATTAAGATTGTAAGTAAAGTAATAATTGACTGTGCTGTTGCTTGAGTTTCTGCCTCCATCTGTTGCCATGGCTGCATGATAATAAGTTGTGGAAAGTTGGAGGTTTGTGAGATTATAGTTAGAGCAATTTACTCTTGAGGCATTCAACGTCATAGTCGTTGCTGATAAGCCCACGTAAAAGAAGCACGAGACGTTGTCTCCGGTGTTAGCATCTATGCTACTATAATTCAAAATAGACCAGTTCTTTGTGATAATTGCACCCTGTTGTGGCGCATTTAAAATAGGCGTTGATGGTGTGTAATTAGAAAGCACGTTAATTGTTCTCGTCTCTGTTTCATAGAAAGACTTTGACGCTCCCGCTTGAGTCTCGTTTGCGAATAATTTCATGGTATATACTCCGTCTGCTGTCACATACTTGGTTATTGTGTAATTCCCTGCTGCAATCGTCTCGTTAACGCCGTTCCACTCCAAGTAAATCCTATCTGGATTAAGGAATGTTTCGTCTATTGAGATATTTATAAAAATATAATTACGGTTTACAGTAGTGCTGTTCTTATCCGAATTGTTTGCGAAGTCTATCGCTTTGTAATGCTCTACATAAACAGTCAGGTCATCGAACCATGTATTGTCTGAGTTAAGTCCCGAGGCGTCTGTGCATCCCTCGTCACTGTCTCCTGCCGCCTGCATCCATGGCAGTATTTTATCTGTCAAATTTCTTGCTATAGAGCTTACATTGTACTGAGTAAAATTGCTGTCGTTGTGGAAGTAAGTATCTTGCGCATCAACTATTAAAGCGCCTGCGCCATTATAGTAATCAAATCCTCCTCTGCCACCATAGCCTGTGCCATTAGCCTTAATCCAGAATGACATGACAATATGGTCTCCCGGTCTGACATTTAGCGTTGTGGCACCATCATCACCGTTTAAACTTCCACCCCACACTTCGTAGACATGGCTCGAGTCATTGTGGCAAGTCACTCTTAAGCTTCCGTTTCTGTCCTGAGCACCTGTGGTATTATCCCAATATGAATAAGTCCCCACAGGTTGCTGACTCCATGCTGTTATTCCAGTTGTGAAATTTGCATTATCAATAGCCATAGAGCCAGTTGTTGCATTAGGATATAGATACTGATTTTTAGGCAAGAATATGCGCCATCTTCCATGAGAAGTGTAATAAGTTGGTGCATCCTGCCCTGATGATGAGTTGTGGCTGTCTTGGTCGTCTGTGGTCTTTCCCCTAATCCAGTATTGACCGTAGCTTGCATTAAATACCATGCCTGTGCAATTTACATGGCTCAGGTTTCGTGTCTCATAATACTTTACTGTGCCTGCATACAGATAACAGTAAACAGTATCATTCTCGGGGTCCGAAGAAATCGAGCTAAGGTTAGCAAATCTCGTGCCATCTGGATAAGCATTGTAAAAATACGAACCGCCATTAGGGCTATTCCAGAAAGGCGTTATAATTGAAAAGTTTGCAGGCGGTTGATTTTCTGGTGCTTCGGTTCCATTAAATACCTGAGAACCGTTGTATGCCCATCCAAGTATCGCTTTTGAGAAATTAACGCCTGTCTCATTGTACTGCTGTGTTGTTCTCGTGTTCAGGAAATAAGCCTCCTCAAATGTAGAGCCAAAGGTATTGAGAGCATTCAATCCATAACTTACTGCTGTTGCCGTTCCTGAACCTGAGCCTTCGCTAAAGCTATCGAACCATGTCCATTTTGTTACGTTGTTTTTTAGGTTAGTCTGATTGCCATAAAATGAAAATGAACTATCTCCTCCGCTAAACGTGGGTGTTGTTGTATAGCCGCCGTTAGAGTGCCAGTCCCAAAACGTGCTGAAATACTGTGTTTTATTCAGAGCCACAAAGTAAGCCCGTATGATATTAATTTCAGCCTGGTCTGTGTCATCCCATGCTCTGTTCTCGTCTACTCCAGCGCCATCTCCTCGTGACATTCCCAAGTGAACACCATCAGGATTTGTATTGGGTATCAAGTAGAAAGTTGTTACATTCCTCAGCAAAGTAGCATTAGGCTCGTCAGATATTAAAAATCTTATTAAGCCTTCCATTATTCGTGTGCCTGTGGTCTCTGCAGGGTGTTGTCTCGTGAGTATAGCTATGTTCTTCTTGTAGGAATAAGGCACGTCCCAATTAGTTATCTCAATAGCGTAAATAGGATAACCCGTTCCTCCGTAGCCTATGATTGAAATGTTCATATAGTCTGTGTACGGGCTTACGTTAATGCTTTCCAGAAATTCTCTTAGCTTATCATTTGAATAAGGAAAATAAGTCGCTATCTCTACCGTGTTACATGGAAAGACTTCATAAAAAGTGTATCTTGGGCTTGAGTAACTGTGATTTCCAAGCCTCGTCCACTGGTCATTTCCACAACTGTAAACCATGTGACCTCCTTGTGCATAGAAATCTATGTAGCTTGGCACGTTGTTTATGTTTACTGTCACGTTTTTATCAAGAACGTTTGTAAGATTGAAATGTACCCACTGGTACTCTTGGTTACAGCCTGTGCAAACACTGTCTCGCTTCACTGTCACGTTTACAGTATACCCGTCTATACTGTAGTTGTTCACGCTTCCTGAATCATAATCGGAATCCAGCATTACTAAGCTCGTGCTGGCGTAAAGCTGTCTTGTGTCTGTCACATAAAAAGAATCGCTATAAGTGAAGTTAGCGTATCCTTTGTAGTTGTAAATTCCAGACGAAATTCCTGTAATGTTAATGAAGTATCTCCCTCGCTCGTATTGATAGTTGTTTGCTATCTCTGTGGCTGAGCAACTTCGATTGTAAACGTGAATCTCATCCATGCTTGCGTTAACCCATCTGTCGTTTGCTATCGAGTTTCCGAACATTATGTTGCCAATGTGTCTCGTCTCTGCTATAGCACAACTATTTTCCTGAACACCATCTACATAAAGCGTAATGGAACTTGAGTTTCTGCTAAACACGACGTTATACCATCTATCCAAATAATCTGATTTTACTGCGCCGTCACAAGACACTGAGCCATAGCCGAGTGAAAAACGTAATCCCCATGTCTGGTCGCTGAATATTAATCTCTCACTTCCATTCCCTGAAAAGTATCTACCATAAAATCCTTCACTTAGCCCTTTTTTGTTAACCCACGCTTGGAAACAGAAATCTCCCTTAATTATTGCACTTGCTGGAAGCCCTGTCACGTTTATAGCCGCATTTGTGCTTGCAGTGTCTGAAAGATTATAACCCACTCCAAACTTTCCAGAGGATGCTGAGTTATTTCCAGCGCCATTCAAGAATTTAAGGGTGCGATTGTATTGTGAGCTATCGTTAACACCTCCATGCAGTTCCAGAATATGCGCTCTATCGTCTATCGTTATGTTGTGACCATCCCACTCAGCAATAACATACTCCAAGTCCGGCGCTAAGTAAACAGGGTCTACCGTAAAGTTTATGTAAGTCCAGTCTCTCGTCACATATTCCTTGTCAGCATCAGTTCCACCTGCAAAGTCCAGAGCATTGTAATGCGTCACGTTAGCGTCCAAGAAATCAAATAGCGTAAAATTAGTTCCTTGTTTATACATAGAGAGAGTTCCCTGAATCCATGGTGTAGCGTGAGTAGTATATCTTGGTGCATAACCCCTCGTGCCGCTTATTGCCCATGAGCTTGTTTTGACATAATTTGCGTTACAGGCAACTGTAGTGCCTATAACTCCACTTAAGCCTTTCAAATCAACGCCAACACGACCGCCTGCGCTACTTCCTGTCCAGTTCCCGCTATAATAAACATATCCAGAATACTCAATTAAGTCTCCCGGTCTTATTTTCTTTGAAATTGTTGACGTAGTACTCTCTGCTATTCCTGACCAAGCTTCTACAGATTGCCCGCTTGTGTTAAAGGGTGTCATATTCAAGCTTCCAATACTGTTATAGCCCGAAGTAGAATTAAACACATAAGACTGATTGACATCTGGCGGGTGATGCCAGTCCCAATACGTTGTAAAATTAATTTTTCCTGTAGTATTGAAGTCTGGATTCCTCATTTGATTAGTTTCCTTTGCTTGATAAGTATTGACACCTACTAAACTATCTTCGCAGTTTATTGCATAAATTAATGTAGATAACAAAACCATTCCAAAAATTAGCAAAAATATTGTTTTCTTCATTTGTTCCCTTCCGTCTTCAGCCAATCATGGCAAAGTGGACTCGGCGTCCAACTACGGCAAGTAACTGGTCTTTTCTCATGTTCAGCTGTGTAATCATTAAATTTATTTTGGCGAATGTCTCTCGTGTGGCGCTCATGTTTCCTATTGTGTAACTCTCGGGTTTTCCATATAATGCGCCTAAAACACTATTGAAGCAGCCAAGCCCTGCTATAATTGCGCTCAGCTCTGTGATTATTGTGGGGACTGCGCTTTTTCCGTAATTATAGCTTATCTTGATGTTCTTGACACCGTCAGGCCACCTGCCCGTTATCATAGTCACCCTGCCCGTGGTGTCGTAGTGAACGTTAGTCAGGTCCAGAACCGTGTTTATCACTGTGTTCGGGTCAAGCACTATCTTGAAAACACTCGGATTTGATGCAAAGCTGCTTGTCACTCTTAGTCTTAACCAGTACTTGCTCAGGGAGTTAACCGCTACTTTAGTCCAGTCATCAGGAAGTGTAAAGCTTATCTTGCCGTCAACTGTTAATGCAGAGGTGCCGTCGCTTAGCCCTGAAACTGCAACCCAAGAAGAGCCATTGTAGTATTCTACTGCAATAGCCCCGTCTGAGCCAAGAGTATTGAGGTCAAAGCTTATGCCCGAGAACCTGTAGAGACATCCCATGTAAATTCTGTCATCTGTGACGCCTGTAGGAAATGCAATAAAAGCAGTTCCTAAGCTGCTGTTAGCTTCTGTCGTGTTGTCCGTAAAGCTTGCCTCAGTGCTGTCCGTAGAAAGCACCAAGTCAAGCTTCTTGTCCCTTTCCAAGTAGTAGATGTAGTTTACACTGGTCACTGGCCACTTGTTCAGCATTATCGTGTCCCGTGGTGGCATATCGTTCTCAGAAGTCTGGTAAATAAAGCGGTCCGAGCCGAGCTTTGTCTTGATGCCGTCGTAGTATTCTATCAGTTCAGTAGGCGCTGTGTAGCTTTGCCCCGTCAGCCTGTCTATTTCGGCATCAGCTACAGCAATAAAAGAAGTTACGCTTGCCTCAACAACATCGTCAGAAGTAAGTCCTGTTACCCTGTAAACGTCAGAATTGAGGGAGTAGGCAATTATACACCACCCTTTTTACATTTCAAAGCTTTGGGTTTGCGCTTTAGCTTCTTGAAGTAGTACAGAACGCCACCAATGCTTACAATCAAGAAAGCCCCAATTACGCTTACTATCTTGTAATCAGGCTCAGGCGGTGTAGGCGGGACTTCAGGAACGAGAACCGTAGCGGGTTCTTCCTTGCAGCCTTCGAAGTTTACAATGCTCACGACCCCCGCTCCCGCAGAACCCTGCTTGCTTTTCCCGCAAGCTGTAATTGTGAAAACATCTCCTTCCCTCCAGCCATAGAAGGGTGCATTTGCTAATTGAAAAGAATATTCCCCATTCTCGCTGTATACAGTTGTTAACAAGCCATTCATTTCCAGCTTTACGTTAGAGTGAACATAACCTGCCTCTCCCGAAGTATGCCCCGCAACCAGATAGGGTATTGAAGGCATATCAATGGCTAATGTTAATGGAATGATAAATATTGCTAACAATATTATTATCAGTAAAAAAGTAAACAAATAATTTGAATACAATTTTAATTCTTCATCTGTTTTCATTTTATCTCCTCCAATATACGAAAGTTGGAGCGTTAGTTGACGAACTCATGATAACCCATGCGGCGCTTGCCTGCCTCATTATCGTTGCGTTTCCGTTGCTTGAATTTATAGCATAGGTGTAGTATCTGCGCTCGCTGTTGTTCATGTATGAAATTGAGCTTATGTTGAGTGTGCAGTTGCTTCCCATGGCTGAACCTGCACTTGTAGCATTTCTGCACAAGTCAGTTGCGAATTTGTTTATGGTTTGCCAGTTATCGATTGTAACGAATGTGATATTGTAAATATTGGTGACATTCATTGTGACATTCTTAGCTCTGCCTTCATTTGAACTGTACATATTTGAAGTATCCATGTAAGCCCAGACTGCGTGACCTTGTTCAGGCGCAAGATTTGCATTAGCATTGAGTCCTGTAACGTATTGAACCCATGCTTTTCCAGTTGAATTGTAATACGCTATGCTTGAAGCCCTTGTCTCATTTCCCAAACTTCCTAAAATTTTAGTTTGAAGCACTGGTAATGCTCTCCATGCTCCTGCGCAAAGATAAGTTCCTGAGTAGAATGTTCCTGAAGTTACGTTCTTATTTCCTGCCAAGTCTGTGACATTAACTTCATAAGTGTATTCCTGTTCTTCTTCCAGAGTCACTGCTCCGGTTGCCTGCCATTTCGTTGAACTCAAAGCCGCTATGCTTAAGTCCTTAGCAACGTTAGGCGCTTGTGTTGCTCTTCCAGAAAGTGATGTTGCATTAAAGTCAATCTTAACTCCATGCGGTTGAATACTATAATTTGCCTGAACATCGAATACGCCTGTACACGTTCCAGCTCTCGGTATTATGCTGAGACCTGTTCTGTTTTGAGTATAGACTGTGTGAACTGTAATTGTGAAAATGGGTGTTTTTATTATGTTGCTATCATTATCCATAACCGCCATATACCACTTGTAAGTCCCGTTGCCTAAAGTTTTTGAAAAGTTGAAGTCAATAATCCATTTGTTAACAGAATTCGCAAGTCCTCTTGAAGCATTCAGATATAACGTATTTCCATTTATATCAGAAAGATAAAATAATGGTGCAACTTGCCCCGAATCTATTACTGTAGCATTAAAGGCTACTGTAGCGCTTGAACTCACAGTATTATCAAAAGGCTGTATAACTCTGATATCTGGAGCACCTCCAATTAATGCGTTATTTACAAAGACTGTCTGATTATACGCCCAAGTATAATCTGAACCGCCATTATCTACCCTACAACCTACGTTCATCTTGTAGTTGATATTATTTTGCGGTCTGTAAACATAAATGCTTTCATTATTGAATAGCGAAGTATTGACGTGTGTAAAATTGTATACTGCTTCCCAAGACCTGATATTTGAGTTAACATATTTATTTACCCAAATAGACAAGTTGTAATTCCATAATGCTCCTGTAGTCATCTTACATGGAATTGTGACAAATCCGTAATTCTGAATGATTGTGCCATTTACAGTGTAGTTTATGTTCAGCGCCGGAGCGGCATTAATCAAAGTAGCGAAAAGAATTGCAGTAATTAAGTATAATAAGAGCTTTTTCATAGTGTGTACGCCCTCCCGGTAGTTGCTGTGATTGTGATGTTTAAGTCAACGTTTCCCAAACCCACAACAGTGTATTCCTTGTGGCCTGAGCCTGCACCATTGATGTCAATTATGATTACGTCTCCCGCCACATAGCCTGTCGGAAACTTTGAGTAGTCGCTTAGGTCTACGTCCCAGTCACCTGCTGTGGATGTTCTGAGCAAACAGCTTTCTCCCGTTGTTGAATTTACAACCTTGACGTTGTAAACACCGGGTCCCATGTCGTCGCCTATCACGTGCGGAACGAGAGGAGTTGCCATTAGTCCACCACGACATCGAGCAGCGTGTTAGCCGTCCTGATGTAAACCTTTAGGTAGCTTATTTCAGCCCTGTTGCCGAACCCTGGCCAATACCAGCCTGTCGTGCTTATGCACATTGGAATCTTCATGGTTTGTCCATTAATCTGAATAATGTCTATTGCTGCTGAAGGCACAATAAAACCGCTTTTAGCGCCCATTCCACCCGGCACGTTGATATATCTTTTAGTAGTGCTGTCGCTTTCTCCAACCAGATTGCTTCTAAAGAATATTTCAAAGTCACCGACTGCGGCCACCGTGAACTCATCATGGTTGCCTGAGCTGGTGTTGTGCGTTATCAGTCCCATTTAGTAGCCTCAGTTAAGACCGTATAGGGTTGCTATGAAATCTCCTGAAGTAGTGCCTACTAAAGTGAAAGTAGCTACTTTTCCAGACACTGTGACACTGAAGGCATCAGTCTCGGCTATGGCAAAGCTGACAGGGGAAACATGGCCTCCTATGAGTGTGCCGAATTTCTTGCTTGAATAGGTATCTGCGCTTGCCGCTGCTGT
>Ga0315275_10008481_pt1 | contig 10003 bp, 12 predicted proteins | sample YL17G03_0_MG_FD_205557 | JGI IMG/M metagenome (GOLD analysis project Ga0315275, IMG submission 205557) | Sediment microbial communities from Yellowstone Lake, YNP, Wyoming, USA - YL17G03_0 | ecosystem: Environmental > Aquatic > Freshwater > Lake > Sediment | place: USA: Wyoming | collected...
TCTCCAACTGTTCTCCCCACATTCCCCGACCCGGCTGGTTATGGTTGGGTCCCGGTCATCTCCGGGCTGGAGCAGCCGGTGGATGTCCAGAATGCCGGCGACGGTTCTGGACGACTTTTCGTTGTTGAGAAGCGCGGCCGCATTCTTATTTTGAAGGATGGCCGGTTGAGGCCCTCGCCATTTCTGGATATCGTTGGCGAAGTCGACAGCCAGCATACGGAGCAGGGTCTGCTTGGGCTGGCTTTCCATCCTGATTATGCCCAGACTGGTCTGCTCTTTATCAATTACATAGACCTGAATGGGAATACGGTCATCGCACGTTTTCACGTCTCAGCAGATGATCCGAACCACGCTGACCCGGCCAGCGAAGTGAACTTGCTGCACGTTGACCAGCCTTATGTCAATCACAACGGCGGTGGATTGGCCTTCGGTCCGGACAGCTACCTCTATATTGGTCTTGGAGATGGCGGATCGGGGGGCGATCCATTGGGGAATGGTCAGAACTTGCAGACCCTGCTGGGTAAAATGTTGCGGATTGACGTGGATCACGGCGACAAATATGCCATCCCTTCCGATAACCCCTTTGCGAAAGGTGGCGGATTGCCGGAGATCTGGGCATATGGCCTTCGCAATCCCTGGCGTTTCTCGTTCGACCGCCTGACTGGTGATTTGTTCATTGCAGATGTCGGCCAGGATGCCTGGGAAGAGGTGGACGTGATCCCCGTCGGGACACCTGGTGGGATGAATTTCGGTTGGAATTATTATGAGGGGAATCACGCCCATAAGAATCAGCCACCTGCCAACTCGAATTTTACCTTTCCTGCCGCTGAATACTCCCATGCGGAAGGTTGCTCGGTAACCGGTGGTTACGTCTTCCACGGAGCGGCGCTGCCGGAATGGCAGGAGATTTACTTTTACGGGGATTATTGCTCCGGCACGGTCTGGGGTCTGATCCGGAATGGTCAGGGCAATTGGCAGGCGAAAAAGCTGTTCAGCATCGCTGTGCAGATCACCACCTTCGGTGTGGATGAGGCCGGGGAGATCTACCTGGCAGACTCCAATTCGGGAAAGCTGTTGAGGCTGGGGCGGAAATGATCCCGCAATGTTTTTGGACTTATGTTGTCCGATAAGCGCGAATTGTCATAATGATTCGTGACGCCTGTCACTGGATAATCCATCCGGGATGTTTTAGACTGTATTTGGATTTGGAGGTATGCCATGGCTGAACGAAAATGGGAAATGAGCAAAGTCTGTTATTGCGAGCACGTCATGCGCGAAGTTGCATTGGAAGCGGAAGTGCTTTACCCGATGGATTTCCTGCCTGATCCGCCACGCGTCCTGGCGCACCGCTGTTCGCATGGCGTGGAGTGCAACCAGTTTGCCAAGGCCGCCTGTATATGGGCGGGCACGAATCCGAATTACGATCCATTTCGTCCTTAAGCCGGGGTAGGCGTTATCCAAGAAAAATACCACCTGTTGACAGCTCTATTCTTCTTTTGAGTTGGTCTGGCAGCTCCCGCAAACTAGCACGGGAGCTGCACCATATCAATCAAAAAAGGCGGCCTGCAAAAGGTCGCCTTTTTTATTGGTGTTCGTCTTTAATTACTTAACTTCGACGGCCGCGCCAGCTTCTTCCAGTTTCTTCTTGGCGTCCATGGCGGCGTCCTTGCCGACTGCGGCCAGTACTTTGCCATCGGCAGTCTCGGCCAGGGTCTTGGCCTCGGTCAGGCTCAAGCTTACCAGTTGGCGGATGACCTTGATGACTTCGATCTTCTTGGGACCAGCATCCTTGATGAGGACGTCAAATTCGGTCTTCTCTTCGACAGCCTCGGCGGTAGCTGCGGGAGCAGCACCGGCGATGGCCATGGCAACAGGAGCGGCGGCGGAAACGCCCCACTTCTCCTCCAATTTCTTGACCAGTTCAGCAGCCTCGAGAACGGAGAGCCCGCTCAACTGTTCGACGATTTTATCCAGATCAGCCATTTTATATCTCCTTCAGATTTATTTTGAATAGTAAATGGTTGGCGCAGTAACGACTAAAGTCGTTACTACATCATCAAATTAATTATTTGGTAGGAGTAGTAACGATTTACTTCATTACTACATTATTAATCATGCCGCAGCAGGTGCGGCCCTGTCGGAATAAGCTTTGACCACGTACGCCAGGGAACGGCCAGGTTCGGCCAGCGTACGCACCAGTTTGCTGGCGGGCGCTTGCAGTACACCCAATAGTTGGGAGCGCAAGACCGGCAGCGGTGGCAGGGATGCCAGGGATTTAACCTGTGCAGCGCTAAGGGCCTTTGCATTCAGGAAACCGCCTTTCACCTTGATGGCCTCCATGCCTTTCGTCGCTTCTGTGAGTGCTTTTGTGAAGCTGGCTGCGTCGGTAAATGCAAAGCCGATGGCGGTGCTCTTTTCCGCGTAGTCAGCCGGAACGCCGTAGCCAGCCTTTTCCAAAGCGAGCCTGGCAAGCGTGTTCTTGACAATGTGGAACTCACCGCCATGCTCACGCACCTTGGCACGGATAACATCCAGGTCTTTCATTTTTAAACCGGAATACTCAACCAGTATGACAGCCTGACTCTTTCCGAGCCATTCCAAATATTCGGCCAGCATGGCCTCTTTCTGTGCTTTTGATTTAGCCAAAGAATATCACCTCCTTTCCAATCAAAAAGTGTATCATTTCAATAAGCTGGGGTGGGGTGTATGTGGGCGGCTACGCTGCCCACATACACCCCAGCGTTCCAACCTTCTGGTGAAGGTACGAAAAAGTCTTTGCCCGTGTGTGCCAGGCAAAGACTATGCCCCCGAAAGGGGGGGTGGTGTTGTCACCAGTCTTCACCTGGGCAGGAGATTAAGCTCTGAGTGCAAGGCCGCTGCGCGATCCGCAGTCGAAGAGCACCTGCCGTCTTCAGCGAAGGAAAATCCCTCGGGCTATCCGAATGATGTTATTCGGTTTCCTCCATCGACTGGGCCAGGTTAGCATCCACTTTGACGCCGGGGCCCATCGTTGAAGCCATTGTGATGTGTTTGATGTAATTGCCCTTTGCGGCGGACGGACGGGCTTTCTTGATGGCTTCCATCAGTGCTGCAAAGTTTTCATACAACTTCTTTTCGTCGAACGAAGCCTTACCAATTGAGACATGGATGTTGGCGGTTTTGTCCAGTCGGAATTCGACGCGCCCGGCTTTGGATTCGGTTACGGCGCGACCGATATCCTCGGCGCTGACAACGGTGCCGGCCTTCGGGTTCGGCATCAGGCCACGCGGGCCGAGCACGCGCCCAAGTTTCCCAACCTTGCCCATCATATCGGGTGTAGCGATGGCAACGTCGAAATCGAGCCAGCCAGCCTGGATCTTGCTCAGGGTTTCCTCGTCATCTGCAACGGTGTCCGCACCGGCGTTGCGGGCATTGGTGGCACCGTCGCCCTGTGCAAAGACCAGTACGCGTACGGCTTTGCCCAGACCATGCGGCAAAACCACCACGTCACGCACCTGCTGGTCGGCCTGACGGGGGTCAAGGCCCATGCGCATGTGCACTTCCACCGTGGAATCGAATTTTGCGTACGCAGTTTCTTTTACAAGATTGACCGCTGCGAGTGGCTGGTAATACTTGTCTGTGTCCACTTTAGCCAGAGCAGCCAGATATTTCTTTCCGTGTTTAGCCATGAATTCTCCTTTGTGGTGCAAACAGGCCGGGATGCAGCCCTCCCACCGGGTTAATCATCAACAACGATACCCATGTTGCGGGCAGTGCCCTCAATCTGGCGCATGGCGCCTTCGATATCCAGGGCGTTCAGGTCTTTCATCTTCAATTGGGCAATCTCGCGCACCTGGGCGCGGGTCACATTGCCAACCTTCTCACGGTTGGGAACGCCGGAGCCTTTTTCAATTCCGGCGGCCTTGCGCAATAAAACTGCCGCAGGCGGCGTCTTCAGTACGAACGTGAACGATCCATCCGTATAGACACTGATCTCTGCGGGGAGAATCTCGCCCGGGCGGTTTGACGTGCGGGCATTGTAATCCTTGCAGAAGGCCATGATGTTGATACCATGACCAGCCAGCGCCGGACCGATGGGGGGTGCAGGGTTGGCCTTGCCGGCCTCAATCTGCAGACGAACAATTGCCTTCAATTTCTTTGCCATTTCTACTCCTTATACCGGCCTTGCACCGGTATTCGTGGTTATAGCGGGTGATTACGGGACACCCTCCCACTGCACAACAACCCTCTGATTACAAGAAGCTGGGCAGAATAAGGGAAAATTTACCCTTAGATGACTCCGAAATAAACTAAAATCCCAAAAACAAATACCATTAGTGTCAATAAGAAAACAAACGAATACTCGAGCCAGCCTCTAGCAGGAATTGATGTTCCTATTTCAGTCAAGTCATGTCGGATAATCTTGGTAAAATGGAAGATCCGCCAACCCAAGAAGCCACCAAGAATAGCGAGGACTACTGAGAGCAGTAACGTAATCAAAGGGTTATCGGTTAGTGTTGAATCTGTCTTAAGGTATTCACTTGTAAACCAACCGATAGCTGCAAGATATGTAGAAAGATATGCCCATCTGAGAGTTTGCATGTGACTTGATTCAACCGCTCAACTGTTTCCGCCTTATCGAAATCAGGCTTTTTCTGAGATGGATTATTAGCAACCATATTTGTGTCCTTTCTTATTACGCTTTTTCCACTTGCAGGAAATCCAGTTCCACCGGGGTCTCACGCCCGAAGAACGAGACCATTACACGTGCTTTTGTCCGCTCCATATCAATTTCCGAGACCACACCCCGGAAGTCGTTGAAAGGCCCATCCACGATGCGGACGCGTTCACCGACCTTGAACGTGACTTTGACCGTTGGCGCATCGGCTTCCATGCGCTTGAGAATCTGGGCTACTTCTTCGGGGCGCAGAGGCGTGGGCAGGTTACCCATCCCGACGAAACCGGTCACACCGGGCGTGTTGCGAACGACGAACCATGACTCCTCGCTCAAAGCCATATTAACCAGTACATAGCCAGGGAAGATATGACGTTCCACGGTGCGGCGCTTTCCATCACGGACCTCGATCTCTTCCTGTGTGGGCACGACCACGTCAAAAACCCTGTCCTTCATACCCATCGTCTCGATGCGTTGCTCGAGGTTGTGTCGCACCTTATTCTCATACCCGGAATAACAGTGGATCACATACCAGGCCGGTCCTTCGGGATTCGATTCGATCTCCTCCTTTGGAGCGGGGACTTCCTGGAGAACAGTCTTCGGCTCGCTTAAAACAGGCTGTTCCGAGGCAAATTCGCTCTGCTCGGATTCAACCGGTTCCTGCTCAAACTGTTCTTCTGGATCCAGGTCTTGAATCATTCAACCTCTCAAAATGTTCCGCCTGACCAGTTTAGGCGCCAATAATCAGGGATAAGAGCCGCGTGGCGGATAAATCCACCAACCAGAGGAAAATGGCCATGATCACCAGCACGATGATCACAATAACGGTCAAATTACGCGCCTCCAGCCAGGTTGGCCAGGATACTCTGCGCAACTCGCCCATCGTTTCGCGGAAGAAACGCCGGATCGCATTCTCGCGTTTATTTTTTTCACCTTTACCAGCCACGACGAACTCCTTCTCATCTGACGGTTAAAACGCCGCCTCAGGTACTGCCCACAAAAGGCTAGGGCGGCGATGTATCTACAGGCCAGGCAGGAATTGAACCCACAACCGCTCGTTTTGGAGACGAGTGCTCTACCAATTGAGCTACTGGCCTACGAACTCAGTCGGATAGTCACCAGTCTCATGGTTCGATAGTCCTCTGACTATAAGACTATCTGACTATCCGACTCCGGACTACTTGGTTTCGCGATGCAGCGTATGCTTCCGGCAACTCGGGCAATACTTCTTAAACTCCAGCCGGTTCGGATCGTTGCGTCGATTCTTCTCCGTTACGTAATTGCGTTCTTTACAGTCATTGCATGCCAGGATGATAACCGGGCGGACATCTTTCTTTTTCGAAGCCATGCTACCCTAACTACTCTCTTATTGGATGATCTTGGTGATGACACCCGCGCCGACGGTGAGACCGCCTTCGCGAATGGCGAACTTGGAACCCTGCTCGAGCGCCACCGGGACGATCAGGGTCACGGTCAGGTCGACGTTGTCGCCTGGTAGAACCATTTCCACGCCCTCAGGCAGTTCCACGTCGCCGGTCACATCCATCGTGCGGATGTAGAACTGCGGCCGGTAGCCGTTGAAGAATGCACTGTGCCGCCCACCCTCTTCCTTCTTCAGCACATATACTTTCGTCTCGAACTTGGTGTGCGGTGTGATCGAACCCGGCTTGGCTACCACCTGGCCGCGCTCCACGTCTGTGCGCTCGATACCACGCAGCAGCAGACCCAGGTTGTCACCCGCCATGCCTTCGTCCATCATCTTGTGGAACATCTCCACGCCCGTGCAGACCGAATTGCGCGTCTCACGCAAGCCAATGATCTCCACCGGCTCGCCCACCTTGATTCTGCCCCGGTCCACGCGTCCGGTCACCACCGTGCCACGACCCTTGATCGAGAAGACATCTTCGATCGGCATCATGAACGGTTTGTCAGTCTCACGCTTCGGCTCGGGTATGTATTCGTCAATCACGCGCAGCAATTCCTTGATGCTGGCATACTCGGGCGCATTCGGGTCGGTCGAAGTGCTCTCCAACGCCTGCAGGGCGCTACCGCGCACGATCGGGGTCGTGTCACCCGGGAAACCCTGCTTCGTCAGCAGTTCGCGCAGTTCCATCTCAACCAGTTCCAGCAGTTCCGGGTCATCCATCTGGTCGACCTTGTTCAGGTAGACCACGACGCTCGGCACTTCCACCTGGCGCGCCAGCAGCACGTGCTCATGTGTTTGCGGCATCGGACCGTCCGGCGCCGCCACCACCAGGATGGCTCCATCCACCTGCGCCGCACCCGTGATCATGTTCTTGATGTAGTCGCGGTGTCCGGGCATGTCCACGTGAGCATAGTGACGCTTGTCCGTCTCGTATTCCACGTGCGCAATGTTGATCGTGATGCCACGCGCCTTTTCCTCCGGCGCATTGTCAATCGAGTCGTACGCACGGAAGGTCGCCTTCCCGAGGAATTGACAGTACTTCGTGATCGCCGCCGTCAACGTGGTCTTGCCGTGGTCGATGTGTCCCATCGTCCCGACGTTCATGTGCGGTTTGTTCCGCTGATACTTCTGCTTCGCCATAGTCCCTTTCTCCTTCCTTGACAATGTTTCCTGGTTGCGAAGCCCTCAATGGGATTTGAACCCATGACCCCGTTCTTACCAAGAACGTGCTCTACCGACTGAGCTATGAGGGCGTTTAGTCTACTAGTCTAATAGTCGCTGGGCTAATAGACGCCAGTCTACCTATCAGACTATTTGTCTATATGACTACCAGACTAAAAGTGGGCAGTGAAGGATTCGAACCTCCGAAGTCTACTGACAACTGATTTACAGTCAGTCCCCTTTGGCCACTTGGGTAACTGCCCAGTTCTTCCAGCCGTCTCATCTGCTGGTCGCTTGGCTCCATCGCCTGGCGATGAGGCCAACCGACAAACAATTAAACGGGAAGGATTTTCAACGTTCCAAGCCGACGACGGGAATCGAACCCGTAACCTACCACTTACAAGGCGGTTGCTCTACCGTTTGAGCTACGTCGGCAATCGCCCATTTGCGGCTTAAGCCCGGCAATTATACCAAAGGCATACCTTCCATACAAGGTTAAGCTGCATCTGGTATTAAATAAAACAGCCATCCCCTCCGGGAGCTTTTTCTGGTTGACGCGCCAACGAAAGGCCAACCGTTTTTCAGATGGCCGTGGGGGGCATATTATACGCCTAAATCTGGTAAAAAGAAGATTTGGTTATCCACTAATGGCGCAGATTTCGCAGAGGGAGGTAATTATCATCCACAGATGGCGCCAGTTTCGCAGAGGGAGAAAATAATTATCCACAGATGGCGCAGGTTTCGCAGAGGGTGGAAACAATTATCCACAGATGGCGCAGATTTCGCAGAGGGAGGTAATTATCATCCACAGATGGCGCAGATTTCACAGAAGGAAGTAATTATTATCCACAGATGGTGCAGATTTTGCAGAGGGAGGTAATAATTATCCACAGATGGCGTAGATTTCGCCGATTTATAAATGTCCTTAAAATCTGTGAAACCTGCGACATCTGCGGATTAATTGTCTGCGTAACCGAATACCATACGTTTGTATTCGAGGCTGGGGGCACCGAAGTTGATCAGCAGGCCACGATAATAATTAGTCGCTTTCAGGTAGTTTAAAAGCTGTGCCTCATCCGCGCTGGTCAATTGCGACTGCGCCTTGAATTCCACGATGATATTTCCAAAGCACACAGAATCGGCGCGATAGTGGGTATTGAGCAAGTTGCCCTTGTAATGAATATCAAACAACACTTCGCGTTCAAACGGAATTTGATGCAGCGGAAACTCGATCAATGCTGCTTCCTCGTAGACAGCTTCGAGGAAACCATGCCCGAGGGTGCGATGTATTTCCATCGCCGCGCCGATGATGGCATAGGTTTGCGGGTCGCGTTGTTCGTGCATGGTTGTCTTTTTCTTGTCCATAGATTGCGCAAATTTATACATGTTTTGAAAATCTGTGTAATCTGCGACATCTGTGGACTATATATCTGTGAAATCTTATCTTCAGGCTGGCCTATAAGCCGCATTCTGTCCAGCGTCGGTTTCCGGTTTACGCCCGAGGGTTTCATCCCGGACCTCACGCCTGTGCGATCATCTCTCTAAGCAGCCTACCCGGGACTCAAATGAGGCGAGCCGCCTCTTGTCCCTGCTTGGCCTTGCTCCCGGCGGGGGTTACCTGGCCGCCCGCATTGCTGCGGACGCCGGTGGTCTCTTACACCGCCTTTTCACCGTCACCTCTGCACATGGCAAAGGCGGTCTGTTTCTGTGGCCCTGATCCGGCAGGTTTCCCCGTCCCGGGGTTTCCCCGGCGCCGTGCCCTGTGGAGTGCGGACTTTCCTCGATCCCTCGCTGCGCTCGGGACAAGTCCCTTGCCTGCGCTGGGACCGCGACCGCCCGGCCAGCCTGAAGACAAAGGTATCATACCGTCTCTGACCCTGTGAGTCAATCTCGAGGGATAAGCGAGGGGTAATATTTAACACCAAGGGCACGAAGTACCCAAAGAAAAAAAGAAGCCTTGATGCAAATTGAGGAGATTTATCACCCCCGAAAGATGACCAATTTACCCCAAAGAAATCCTAAGAATATGCTTTAATGGATTATATACGTAATCATCCAAAAGGAGGCAAAAATGTCTAAAAGCGTTGATAACTTGAAAACCGCCTTTGCAGGCGAAAGCCAGGCCAACCGCAAGTACCTGGCCTTTGCCAAGAAGGCCGATCAGGAAGGCTTTCCACAGATCGCCAAACTCTTCCGTGCGGCGGCGGCGGCGGAGACGGTGCATGCCCATAACCATCTCAGGGCCATGGAAGGTGTGAAAGGCACGGCGGAGAATCTGGAAGTTGCCATCGCCGGGGAGAATTACGAAGTGGTCTCGATGTACCCCAGCATGCATGCCGAGGCTGTGGAAGAGGGGGATAAGCGTGCCACCCAGACATTCAATTACGCATTGCAAACCGAGAAGGTTCACGAAATGCTTTACCGGCAGGCGGCCGAGTCGTTTGGGAAAGGCAAGGATTTGCCTGAGAAGGAATATTACGTTTGCCCGGTCTGCGGCATGACCCATGAAGGCCCGCTGGAAGGCCGCTGCCCGGTCTGCAATACGCCGGGCGAAAAATACGAGAAGATCGCGTAATTGGCTGAACCGATCAGGGGCGTCTGAGCGGGCGTGCTTGCCGGCGCGCCGGAAGGTTTCGACAGTAGACCTAATGCAAGAGGCATGTCAAGCGGATGTGGGGCTGTCCCAAAAGGGACAGCCCCCTTCGCGAAAAGGGGAAAATGTGATTCAATAGGGGTATGAAAAAACAAAACGTGGTTTTCAA
>Ga0315275_10008486_pt1 | contig 9996 bp, 9 predicted proteins | sample YL17G03_0_MG_FD_205557 | JGI IMG/M metagenome (GOLD analysis project Ga0315275, IMG submission 205557) | Sediment microbial communities from Yellowstone Lake, YNP, Wyoming, USA - YL17G03_0 | ecosystem: Environmental > Aquatic > Freshwater > Lake > Sediment | place: USA: Wyoming | collected...
AGGCATTTAAATTTTACTTTTCATCAGACATTAGCACAACAAGAATGGCCCTGGGCGGACACAGAATGTTTTTGTTAAAAAGAGGGATTCAATCTTATCTTCTCTTTCTGAATCGGAATGATCGACTATGCTTTCCACCATGTGAGCCTGCTGCACTACCCGAAGTCTTGCGTTCTGCTCTCCGATTCTCTGCCCCAAAACGCTTGCGTTGTCCACCCCAATGCCTTCCGAACTGCTTGGGAGGAGGTCTTGCTGCAGAGCCAGTTGCATTTTGTGCAGCGTTGCTATGAAGCGGATGCGTCATCACGGGAATCGGTTGGCGTATCAGTTTTTCAATCGACCGAACGAAATTACGCTCATCAGCACAACACAGAGAATAAGCGACACCTTCAGCGCCTGCTCGTGCGGTTCTCCCGATTCGATGAACATAACTTTCCGGTTCGTTGGGCATTTCATAATTAATGACGTGCGATATTTCATCAATGTCAATGCCTCGGGCAGCAATATCGGTTGCAACTAAAACACGGATCCTGCCGTTTCTAAAATTTTCAAGGGCAGCAATTCGGGCGTTTTGCGATTTATTGCCATGGATTGCATCCGCAGAAATGCCGGCAACAATTAACTTTTCGCATACTTTGTTTGCAGAGTGCTTAGTTCTCGTAAAGACCAGAACACGCTTAAGGTGCTCTTGTTTAAGCAGGTTTAATAGCACCTTGTCCTTGTGCTCTTTATCTACATACAGGATCTTCTGCTCTATTTTTTCAACCGTTGTTGCTTGAGGCGTAACCTCAACGCGAATAGGATCACGCAAGATTGTGTGTGCTAGTTGACTGATCTCAGGAGACATGGTGGCCGAAAAAAACAAAGATTGCCGCTTTTGGGGAAGCTTTGCAATAATTTTTCTCACATCACGAAAGAAACCCATATCAAGCATTCGATCTGCTTCATCAAGGACAAAAATTTCAATTAAATTAAGGTTGATTTTACCCTGATCCATTAAGTCAAGCAATCGCCCAGGCGTCGCAATGATGATGTCATTAAAGCGGTTCAACTCTTTTACCTGATGAAACTGGCTTACCCCTCCAATGATTACCGTATGGGTGATTTTAAGATTACTGCCATAGGTTTTAAAGCTCACACCAATCTGAGCTGCAAGCTCACGCGTGGGCGCTAAGATCAATACTCGTGGCGCTCCGCGTTGGGATAGACGATGTTCGATAGTTAATTTTTGTAAAATCGGTATCGCAAATGCAGCAGTTTTTCCTGTACCCGACTGTGCAATTCCAAGCAAGTCTTTACCTGCCAGTAAATGAGCGATAGACTGTTCTTGGACAGGAGTGGGATTTGTATATCGCTCTTTTTCCAAGGCCCGAAGAATCGGTTCTATTATGTTTAAATCATGGAATTTCATTTCAAAGCGGTAGAAAACCCTGTTTTTAATGCTTTACATTTGAATGGAATTCCTCTATTCGTCAAGAATGGACCCATGGGTCGTATCGACATGCTTTCTTAGCTCAAATCTTATTTTGGTATTCTCTCCTTCTAAATTGAAGCCACAACTAGAACAGTTCACTTTTGTCATGATATCACCTCTTGTAAGTAAGCGTATAGGCTCCCGTTTATAATGGTATGTCATTCGAATTGAATGATGAGCTCACCACTGCAATACAAAGCGCGAGACAGTTCCCAGCAACATAATTGCAGATGAAGGAGTCCGTAGAGGAGAGCGGACACGAAGTTGGATATATAAGAAGAGTTTGTTCTTGATGATTTGGGTTCTTTGTAGAAAAATTTTAAACAACCAGCATATAATGTTTTGCTATGTTGGTGGAAATCCGTGTAGGTCCTGGAAAAAGAGAACTTGTTTCCGCTATTTTGGAAGTTAAGCATAAATGCCGAGTCCATCCAAGTAAAATACATAGGGTTCCGCACATTACCTTATATGGTCCCTTTATCGCGGGTTATGGTCAAGTTCCGCGTGTAAGAAATATTATAGAGTCTGTCGGTGGAAAATATTCTTATCTGCCTTACCTTATTGATGGGTTCAAGTGGATAAGGAGCCGAAGGGGTAAAGTAATTTATTTTAACATTGTTCCATCTCAGGAATTAAAAGCATTCAGAAAAGAACTTACTGAAAAATTACTGAGGGCAGTCCCGGCAACCAAGCCCTTCGATAGAAAAGAGGATTTTCTATTCCATGCTACCTTAGCCTACAAACTATCCGATGCCGAGTTTGACAGAATTTGGCCCTATGTCTCAGGCAATAAATCCTTCTTCCAGAAAATCAAACAGCTATTTATCAAATCTGAAGATACAATGAGATATTTCTATATGCCAATGAATGCTTTAAGAGTTACTTTCCTGAATAATCAATCCAAAATAATTTGCGAATATGACTTTCTACAAAAGAGATTGCTTTACAGGCAAGAAGCATTGAATAAAAGAGTATGGCAAAGAACATTGAAATTATTTAGAATACAAAAAGGTATGGAAAACTGTAAAGATGATAAGAAATCCATATATCTTATTAGCGATTTACATTTAGACCATGCAAATATAATTAATTACTGCGCAAGACCTTTTTCTTTCTCAGATGTGGAAGAGATGAATAGTGTTTTGATAGATAATTGGAATAATACCGTTAGGAATAATCCAATATATTTTTTAGGTGATTTGTCTTTTGGTAGAGGTTCAAGACCTGCCTATTATTGGTTAAGAAAACTAAATGGAGATATACATTTCATAAGAGGGAATCATGAGGAGGGTGTTAAAGGTTCAAAAGATTATGAAATATTAGAGTATAAAAATCATAAATTTCTTCTTGTGCATGACCCAGATAATCTGCCAATAAAATGGGATGGTTGGATTATTCACGGACACAAGCATAATAATGACATGAAAAACTATCCTTTCATTAACGGAGAAAGGAAAGCAATTAATGTAAGTGCTGAATTATTGAATTACAAACCGATCGATTTAGATTTTCTAATCTCTTTAAAATTAGATTCCATTAAAAGAATGGACTCGATAGATAGTGAACCTGAAAGAAAATAGGATGAATATGTCTATCTCTAAAAAAGAAGTGATGAGGCGAGCAAGAATTTATTTTAATACAATGAATACTATTACTCAAAAAGAGAAAACACAGATTATCTTATATTGCAAACATACAGTAAATCTAATAGAAAATTTAAAAAAAGATGGGTTTATAGTTAATTCAGCAATTCAAAGCAAGAATTTCAAAAAAGAATTCAAAAGTATTTCAAGACTTCAACCTGCCAGCGGTAAAATGCTTAATAATTTTATTCATCTTATAGGTATGAGTAGAGTCCCTTCTCTGAATCTTTTAAATCCAGTAAATAACCATTCGGCAAGTTTCTCAGGTGATGATATTTCGATGATAATACTATGGTCTTATGCAACAAATGGAGAGCTTATTGGTAGATTTTTTAAGATATTTGTGGATTTTACTGAAATAGTAAATTCTTTACCAAGACCTCAACAGGGGAGTATAGGAAATACTCAGAGAGAGAAAATTACTTTCAATACCATCGTTCAGATACTGAAGAAAAAATATAATACTAAATTGTTCAAAGATGTAGATATGGATTTAAGAAATTCTATTAGCCATTATAGTTTCAATTTTTTTAAAACAAGAAGAAACGCAGGAATATTTTTTTATTACAAAAAATATGGTTCTTCAACCAGTAGGATGAAGAGGTATAATCTTCCTAGATTAATGATCACCTCAAAAAAAATAAATCTTGTATTAATGGCTATATCCACAACTGCCTATCCACTGCTTAGATAAAGCCTAACAAAATTCCGTATTGATGTTTGTATCTTCTGCTCACCTTATTCACCTGATGTAAAAGTCTTCCTCGACGCTCTTCGCTTCGCTCTGAGCCATGTTACACCCTCACCTGCTTCGAAGCGTATAACACACTTTATGCTCAATAAGTTTGTTGCGTTAGATTTATATATCTAGATTATTTTGTAGATTATATGTGGGATAGAATAATATTCATAATTATTGATGTACTAATACTTGTCGGAATAATCTTTTTAGTAATGAAAATTAGAACTATATCTCTAAAGAATAAGAAAACTTCGAAAGAGTATGTAAAAAGTATTATAATTGGTATGGTTTCAGGTATTGTTGTTTTAGCATTAGATAAAGGAGTGTCCAAAATTTTTGAAAATTGGCCAAAAACTGAATGGCAATTAATAGTCCCATTTTTAACTTCACTATTTGATGGATTCATATTATTATTTTTTGAATTTGGATTAGTATTCTTATTAGTTTTATTTATCATATATTGGGGCATTCTTAAAATAATTTGAGTGGGCTATGAAAGATATGGGGAAGTTTTAATTATTAAGATCGTGAAAATACCCATTATGAAATAATATTTTCATCATAAAGGATTTTTATTATTAACTTTAAGAAAATAAGATATAATAACATGGACCACAAATTCTGCATTTATTTTTTCATGTGGATCGTCCACATCACTTCCATGATGTTCATAATTATTTCTAATAATTCTCACTATTCGCAACAAACTCAAAATTATTTCTTCAGAAGTTGAATCTTCTTTGCTAAGTATTGAAGCATAGTCACGGGTATCTTCGGATTCATATTTCGGAATCTCTTTTATATTTCTGTTTTTGATTATATTTGAAGAAAAAAATCTAATAATACCTCTATCTTTAAATGTATCGACAATTTCTTTTAAAATAGTATTTTTTTTCTTTTGGTCTCCGGGGATTTGACTAACATATTTTTCTACAAATTTATCTCCTACATAATCAAGTGCCCAATTATGCTTAATTCTATTTATAGCTGTCCAGTATATAAGAAGCGGAGCTATTCCGCTTGTATATGTCCCAATGGCATGAGCTTCCTGAAAATACTTAGCAATGCAGTCAATTTCACCATTTATCATGATAATTACCTCCACAGTTCAAATATCAGTTAATATATATCTGATAGAATATATATTTTAGGCGTGTTTGTCCAGTGACCAGTGGAAATCTATCTTAATGCCCAATTTATTACTATATCCTCAATAGAAAATTAGGGATTTCCAAATCTACATTGTGTTGCATAAAGCAAAGGATTAGAGAAGAGAAAGAGCTGAAGCTGAAGAAAAAGACGTGGGAGAAGTTGAAGAAATTATTATAATAAGCCAAATAATGATATTTTTGCTAAAAACAAGGGCTCAGTTATCTAATTCCTATGAGATGTATACAATCAGATGCTTATTTCTTCTTTAACTCCATTCCATTAATATTAAAATCACTAGCACTTAATTTCAAATTTAGAGCTAATGTTAAAGGATTCTTGAAATGCCATGTTACTATAATAAATATTATTTTGGTCAATGTGTAAATTTATTTGCCCAATTTCTGAGTAAGTAATTCCGTTGAATTTTTTAACCTTAAGAAGCAGAAGTGAACAATCATTCATTTTACAATCCTGTGCTTTGACAATAATACCATTATTTTGAATTGGGCAAAAGCTATCATTACATTTTAATTCCATTAATCCTTTAGAAAATATAGCCGCATCTGAACTAGCATTTACAAAATGACACTGACCAGAATTGATAATGCCATATGCATAAAAACTCATTAAGAGTATAGAATTTGATTCACTTTTTATATACATTGGTCTATTTAAATTGCTAGTTATGTTTACATGAATAATGCAATCTGAGTTAATGCAAGTTCCTTCTGTTTTTGCATTATCTTCAAATGTAAAATTATTTTTATTAAATAGAATTGGAGAACGCCCTTTCAAAATGATTTTAGAAATATTCATTTGAATTATTTTATCTTTATTGATGGAAAGTATTATTAAATGCGTCTTGGGGTCAATCATAGCATAATTTATCCATGAGTTGGTGCTGGGAGAAAAACTTATGACTTTGCTCTGTGTAAATCCTGCAAGAATCGTTTTATTGGTTTTGGTATCAATGAGTTCTTGTGACTGATTGTCATTAGCCGTAATATATAAAACCTGCAAATTGTCGATAATCGAATTTACGCTACTGAAATTTGCTGCTGAATAGTCTATTGCTATTAATAAAAATGTAAAACGTGATTCTTTTATTGGATTCAGTGTTATATCCATTTCTTTTGTTACATATGAACCCCAATTGTCACTTTTATCATTTATGTATTCATAATAGTCACTGTTTATCGAATTTATATGATAGGATACTTGAGAAGGAATCCATAGATAAAGATTAGCTAGAATATATACAAATATTACAACAATCAGAGTTTGAATCCAAAAATTTCTTTCATAATCATAAATATTCGATTTAAATAAATATCTATATACAGCAAATACGATGAATATGGAAATAATTATGAAAAAAATGATGATACTTAGAACATTTTCTGTCAAATAATATATTTCAATATAAATTGGTTTCAAAGAAGTGAAAAATAGAGCTAAAATAATGGAAAAAATATAGATAACCTCCAGTACAAAAACATAGAAAAGAATAATGAAAAGCTTTTTTAATCTTAATATCGATTTTTCTTTATTAAGCGGTGTTCTAATTTGCCAAAGCCAATAATAGCATCCTAACAAAATAGATATGATTAAGAAAAATAAGGGCAGCAGCTCAAGGAATTCTATTGTCCCTTGAAAGTTCAGTAGTAAAATCCCAAATAGAGCCCAAAAGCAAAATATCATTCCGAAAATAAATATGAAGAACAATTGCATACATGTTAATTCAAATAGTTCTCTTTTATTTTGAGGCAAAATTCCTTTAGGTTTTAGATATGTTAACCACAGAAGATAGCATACTATTAACATTAGTAGGAATCCAAGTGGTATTTTATAACCAGAAACGCCAACTATTTCCCCAATTATCCCTAAAGGTCCCAATGTCATTGTATTTATAAAATTGGATTTATTTATAAATCCTCCTTTTAGAACCTGAGAATAAAGAAGGGGGAAAGAGCTTAGACTGTGCAGAAAAACGGTTAACAAACTTAACTTTTAACAATATTTTTATAAAAGCAATCTACAATGATAAATCTGATGAAACCAGCTCTAAAAATTGCCGGAGTGATAATTTTTGTAATGCTAATTGTTATCATCGTTCTAATATTTAGTCTAAAAATTGGAGAACCGAATAGAGAATCAAATGAGGGATTTACTTTTACAATAAAGGGCAATGTCACAATAGCAAATAAGGAATTAGATAATCTCACTAAACCTGATTTTGTTAGCATTTTCCCATCGGTATCTTATTTCAATAATTTATGCTATCATTCTAGATTAACTGATAGACCTGCAAATATATCGTGGAGTGGCAATGAAGGGACATACATTATAACGCTGACATTACCAGTAGAACAAGAGATAATTGTAACTCCGGGATGTGAAGGATGCCAACATAAACGGTTAATTGTGTCTCCCAACCAACGAGTATACTATGTTAATTTAGAATGGGATACTTCATCGTGTAGTATTTCTAAAGAAAATTTTAATGATTCACAAAAGGCGTTAGATAGAGCAACTTACTTGTTGGACGACGCCTCTAGAGACTTGGACAACTATAATTTTGAAAAAAGCGTAACGGAAAGCATCAAAAAGACTATTCAGGATGGAAGAGGACATGTTAGTGATGGCAGAAACCCCAATTCTGAATCACTGTACCACGGCATGTATTCTATTTTGGACGCGTGGATGGCTTTCAATGAGATAGATTTGGCGAATTTACAAGAATGCCTACAAAAGGTAAATCAAGAAATAGAGATACATAATGATTCTTGTTACTCGATACCCTTCGATGCATATGAAACATATGAATCGGTAAATACTACCTTTATTTCAGCAAGTGAAGTAATTCAAAACATAGGGGCTCGGCAATATGGTCCAAATGATTTGAATTATATAAAAGATGATATTAATTTTGTTACAGAGAATGAAAGAGACACAATTTCCTTAGCCAAACAACAGTGCGATAATTCATTAAAACAAGTGACTAATTCTTTTAATTTTCAAAAATCATATTGTGTTAGAAAAAAGGTCACTATTACTGTCATAAATTGGTCAATTGTATTTATTTCGTTTATATTTGGAGGTATATTTGGAATTTATCTTGGAAAGTTTGGAGAAAGATGGTAAATATGCAAAAAAACCAAAGGAAAAAAGTGGATATTGTTTCATCGCTTACCGTGGTCATTCTCGGAATACTTATTTTCTTTTTTATTAATAAAATTGCAGGTTTAATAGTTGCCTTATTAGGTGCAGGCATAAGATATAAAGAAAATTTTGACTTTTTAGCTCGGATATTAGGTTGGAAAGATGGTGATAAAAAGAGCGATGACAACTCAATAAAAAGTGTTCAAAACATAAATATAAAGACTGGTAATCGGAGTCCAGTTGTTGTGAAAGATAATAAGAATATAATTAAGAGAAAAAAGTAGGTTATTTGACTAAAAATTTTTGTAGTGAATCTCAAAAACGACCACAAAGTAAAGTTCTTGGTAAGAATATAACTTTCAAAACCCACTCTGCAACTAAATTCATAGGAACAAATTTTAGTGTTAAACAAACAATAATACCTGCTATAATAGAACACACAAGAAGAACTAGGATTAATTTCCCTATTTTCGGTTTCTTCCTTTTCTTAAGAAGCTTCGTGAAACCCTCAAATAAATTATTGTAAGTATAGACTATCACTGAAACCATAAAAATAAACATTGAAAAAATAAAAGAGTATAAGCCAAAGCTAACATAGTCACTTACACAGTTCTGTGTACTGAGAAGAAGAATTGTAGATAATGTAAAAACAAAGAAGACTACTAAATATAAAATTAGTATTAAAGATTTTCCAAAAAGCCAGTTTTTCTTTATATTAAATTCATAGAACCATAAAAACAACATGAGGATTACAAAAAGAATTCCTAATTTGTAAAGCATCGTGACAGACTGAGGATAATACTCTAGCACAAACAAGATAATGAAAAACAAAAAGAACAAAATTAGAATCTTAAAAACCCATAGAAATTTCTCCATATTCTCAATTTTTTCTAATTTAATAAATACATAAATTAGCAAAAATATTGTTAATAAAATTGAGATAAATGGTAAGAAGTCTTTTGTTAACGAGTTAGATTCATTGGTTCGCAGAAATTCAATAAAGAACGCAGCGAGTCCCGAGAATAATGCTATTGAAGTTATTATAGCTTGATTATCATGAATAAATTTAATTAAAGTCTCTTTAGCCATACTTAAAAGAATTAATTAACCAGTATATAAACCTTATTTATAAAGCTCAGTTCGATTTCTATCCGATGTATATATCCCAATACAATAATAGCCCTGGGCGGATTCGAACCGCCGTCACTGGCTCCAAAGGCCAGTATGATTGACCGCTACACCACAGGGCTGTAAAAGAACAAGTTAATCACACAGATTTTAAATATTTGTATTTAAGAATGCTCCAGACTAAGGTTGGGACTCTAAATCTAAGCGTGGGCCAACGAAGGAAGTTCCCTTAGTAACTATGTGCAAATCATATTGTTGTGAAGCCAACACAACCAATATAGGTAACATGCCTTCCAATGAATTTCCACCTCCGCTGCTATACCTAACTATGCCAACAACTTCAGGTATACTGAACTCTAAGTACTGTCCATGTTCTCTTGGCCTTCTAAATAATCCTTCTTTAATTTCTTCTGCGCCCGTCTGTTCATGATAAATAGTTCCACTTGCTATGAATTCATCAACAACTACTTCAACGCCATCTATGCTGATTATATCATTCTCCTGATTTGGATCAAAACCTGAATTGCGCAGAAGATCTGTTAGCTCACCAATAACACTCGCTTTCAAACTCCTGTAATCGATTGTGCCAGTTTGATGAAAGTGATGAGGATAAGGGAAATGATCATGATGTTCAGTACTGTGTCGTTTATCAACTGTTAGATGCTTTTCATATTCCCCGTGGTCAAGAACCCTGT
>Ga0315275_10008487_pt1 | contig 9996 bp, 8 predicted proteins | sample YL17G03_0_MG_FD_205557 | JGI IMG/M metagenome (GOLD analysis project Ga0315275, IMG submission 205557) | Sediment microbial communities from Yellowstone Lake, YNP, Wyoming, USA - YL17G03_0 | ecosystem: Environmental > Aquatic > Freshwater > Lake > Sediment | place: USA: Wyoming | collected...
TAGTTTATACATATTTTAACACCAAACGAAATACGGTCGATGGAAGAGTATCCATAATCTCTAATGGGCTTCTTATAACGCTTCTAATAGAGCTACCTGTTGGATTCATTTACCTTATTATCAAGAAAAAATCTCGCAAGATACGGATTTTAGGAACGATAATACTCGGGAATATGATTTCAGTGCCAATCGTATACTTCTTTGCCTATTTTAACCAGCCATCTATCTTCATTTTCAACTCATTTGCGACTGGGAATTTGCTCCCAGTCATGACCGTGGAAATGTTTGCCGTTATTCTAGAAGGCGTCTTGATAAACCGGTTGAATAAGGACGTTATAAACCTTAAGGAAGCATTGTTGCTCAGTTTTATACTGAACGCCGCGAGCTACTTCCCCGGGCTAATTCATGTTGCAATTTCCTCGTCTAGACGTCCCGGATTACTCGAGTTTCTAATGAGAATTATATCCTAAATTTCATATTCAATAATTCAAATTAGCCATATTGTTCTCGCCTAGAAAATCCCTCAGGAGCTAGTCTTCAAGTTCGACCCTAAAGCCCGTATTTCCAGGAGTCTTTCCTCAGGGAGAGTATGAACTTCTGGTTTCGGCCTATGTCCACGTCTCCGCCGATTCTTACCGTGAGCATGTTCGCCCAGTCGAGCGTTATGTCGGGGTCGTCTGTGTCGTACTGCTGGAAGCCCGCCCTCTGGAATATTCTGAGGAGCATGTCGTGGTACTCGCTTTTGTTCAATTTGTTGTACTCCATGTCCCAGTGCCAGCTGTATTCGGTGGAGTAGGCGATGTTGTTCTCGTACCTGCCGTCATGGAATGTTACCTCCAGCATCTTGGTCGCGACGCCCATGTTCCTGTAGTTCCTCGAGACCTCGATGAATCCCAGTTCTACGACGCTGTCGTCTTTAAGCTTCGCCCACTGTTCGTTGAAGTCGGACTTCACCATTGTGATGTACCCTACAATCCTGCCTTCGTGGACGGCGACTATCACGTCGTTTCTCGGGTCCTTGTCGGACAGTATGTCCAGCATGATTTTCTTTTCGTTGGAAAGGGCGTCGCTGCTGTGCTTGGTGAGGCCGCCCATCCCATCGTCCATCGAAAGGCCCTCTACCCAATCCCTGGTGTTGTTCTTGTATATGCTGATTACACCCTTTGGAGTCTTGTGGTCTGCTTTAAGCTGCGCGTATCCTTCCATCGTGTCATACCACTCTACAGGTCCGGGGAGTCCGGCCAGATTCTGGTTGTCTTCAATATTTCCTCGAGCGACTTAATAATCTCAAGGGTAGAGGGCCGGATTTCGCCCTCGATTTTCAGGTACGGTTCTACGCCGAGGAGCGTTTCCACTATCGCGTTGTTTGACCTCGCGAGGGCCGTCAGGTTGTAGCCGCCCTCAAGCTCCATGACGAGCTTCCCGTCGCAGAATTCCTTCGCCAGGTCCATAAGTATTTTCGTCATGTGGGAATATCCCGCTTCGGTCACCTTGAGGCCGGAAATCAGGTCGTCCCTGTGCGAGTCCTGCCCGGCCGAGATGACAATTAGCTGGGGCTTGAACTTCCTAACCCGTGGGACGAGGGATGTCTTCAGTATGTGGATGTAGTCGGCGTCGCCGGTTCCGGGAGGGACGGGATAGTTCAGCGTGTACCCCTTGCCCTTTCCATCTCCAATCTGCTCGACGAAGCCCGTTCCCGGATAGAAGTTTTTAGGGTCCTGGTGTATGGAGGCGTTCAGTACCGTGTTGTCGGAGTAGAATGTTCCCATCGTGCCGTTGGGCGCGTGGGCGTCCCAGTCGAAGAGGAAGACGCGCTCGAGGCCGTACTTGGCCTGAACGTGTTTTATCATGATGGCCACGTTGTCGAAGTAGCAGAAGCCCGTCGCCTGGTTCTTGCTCGCGTGGTGGCCGGGCGGGCGAATCAGCGCGTAGCAGTTGTCAAGCTTTCCGTCCATGACCGCTTCAGCGGCAGTGATTACCCCGCCCGCCGCGAGGACTGCCGTGTCGTAGGTCTCCGGGCATACATAGGTGTCCCCGTCGATGAGGGCGAACCTCCCGCCGCCGCTCTTCGAGAGCTGGTGGATGTATTCTATGTGCTCCTTGCTGTGGACGGAAAGGAGGTCTTCCATGCTCGCGGGCTCGGGCTTGAGCACCTCAATCTGGTTTATGATTCCCGTCTTGTGGAAATACTCCATCGTCACCGAAAGCCTTTCAGGAACCTCCGGGTGACTCTCCATCTGGCGGTGGCGAAGATACCTGTCGTCGTACACAATGCCGGTCCTCATTTTTCTGTGTTATCCTGTATTGTTGTTCTGTGTTATCCTGTATTGTTGTTATGCATTCAACTGCCAGCACATAAATCCTTTTAAGAGACCAGAGGGATAATGTCCGCATCAACCAATCAGCTCGATACCACCTTGTGCAGATTAGCTTGAGGGTGCTACCGTCCCTGAATTCTGGTTGTTTGATTCGATGCACTCGCTTACTGCGCTTGCCGAGTCTGCGGTTGCAGTTACAGTATAAGAGCTCGCCCACCAGGAAAGCTGGGCGCATGCCGTAGGCCCGCTTCCCGAGACGGTTCCGGATTTTGAAAATGAGAGGGAGTGTGTCGGGCTCGTGCCCCCCGAGTTCAATGGGCTGATGGACTGCGTCGTGGTCCCGACGCCCGGATTAATGACGACGCTCGCGGTTGAAGAGCCTGCCGGCGAAGGACCGACGTTCCGTATCCTGATGTCGACGCTGGCTGAAAGCGAGCATTGCGTCGTGCAGGCTTCACCCTGACACTGAGTTGAGGCGCTCATCTGAATGTTCGCGTACCTGTATGCTACAATCAAGTCAGGCCTGCCGCAGTAGCAGTAGTAGCATGGTCCGCCCTGGTACAGGATGCACTGCTCTCCTTTGCCTGAGTCGCACTGTCCGTCGCAGTTGCTTGAGATGTGCAATCCTTGGCCGCATTCCACGGTAACCTGGTTGCAGTGCCAGCACCTTGTTGCTTCGCCGTATGTGCAGTAGCTCGGGGAATGGCAGGCCCCCTGGCAGGATGATTGCGAGCCGTAGTACCCGCGCTGCTCGCAAGTCCTGAGGGTGGTCGTGGGCACGTAATCGCGCAGAGTCGTGGTTGTTGCGGCGGCTTGGACTGGCTCGCAATTGCCTGTAACAAGCGAGCAGATGGCGTTGTCAATGAAAACGCCCTGGTATGGGTTGCATGCGACCGGGCAGTCGCCTGCGTCAATGAGGGGCCCGCTTGCGCATCCTAAAGGCGCAGGGCAGTCGCAACAGCCGCCCGGCTGGGGCAGGGTGGTTGTTGTCGTCCTCACGCACTCGCCGTTAACGCAGTAATCCTCGCCGCAGTCCTCTGCGAGCGTGTCCTTGAGCTTTGCCACACACTCTGCTTGAGGCGTTCCGGGGCTGTTGCACGTTGGCGTCGACTTTTGTTCATAGACGTCACTGCCCTTGCATATCCTTTTAACGGTGGCTTTGCCGCAATCGCTGCTTGCCATGCATTTCGGTTTGATTGTCGTTGAAGGCGATGCTCCGCCAGTACCAGTGACCTCGCCCTCACCGCCGCCTGTCGCGATTCCACCGCCCATGGTAATGGTAGTTGCCATTGTTGATGTTGTAGGCAGTGGTTCGCACTTGCACTCTTCAGAGCATTTGGGCTTTGTTTCTGAGCAGCCTGTTGGAGTCGCACTCTTCTCGCACTCCTCCTTGCCTGCGTCAAAGACTCCGTTCCCGCAGCAACACCTGTCCGGGCAAATCACCCTCCTCCTTCCAGTAATCTTGTCTATGAGGTATTTCTCGGCAACCCATGCAAAACCAGGTTCCTGCCCCATTATCGAATTATTTGACGCTCCTGGGGTCAGGCCATCATGGTGGGTAAAGTTGCTTATTCCCCTTCTAATCCGGCCCGAAGCGACACGGCGTTGTAAAATATCCCTGATTTTTTCGCCGTAAACCTCGTCGGCCACCTCGCGTCTGGGGTAAGTAATCCACGCTCCGTGAAGCGTAATGCTTCCGTTGGCGTGCACTGTGTAGTTAGCGTCGAACTCGAAGTATTCGTCTGGGAGGCCCATCAGGTGCCCTATCTCGTGGGCTGCTGTTAGCCCATTGGTCCTTTCGCTGAATTGGCCAGTCCTCCGCCCGTCATAAGGTCCGTCGAAGAAATCGCGGTCGATATCGCCGCCTGGGACGACATACGGGCGGTGGGAACCTGCCGGGCCGACCCTCTTAACCTCAATACAGTGTGCGTCAGCCGGGCAGGCCGCAGCGTTTGCCACAATCTGCATCTGGAAGTCGAACTTAAGCTTGCATTTGCATTCACCGTACAGCTGACTTGCGCGCGGCCCGTTCCACAGGTTCTCGGCGTCGCGCTCCCAACCTTCCATAACGGACTGGTTGACTCCAGGACCCCAAAACGCGAGTTTTACTATCAATAAGCTTTCGCATCCTGTCGTGGTTATGGTGGTCGTGGCGTAAACGGTTAAACAGACTAATGAAAGCGCGGATAGCGATAACAGTAATATGATTTTTTTTACTTGCTTTCTATCTGCCTGGAAGAAAATGTTAAGTCCGGTATCCACCATATTCTCCAATGCTTAGGTCCCAGACGAGCGTATCCCTGTTTTGATCCCACCAGCTCTCCCACTGTTTTATCGAATCCTCCCTCTCGCCCATGGATTTTTGGAGGTCGTAACCGAAGTCCTGGTGGGTGTAGTGCCTCAGGACCTGTATAGAGTAGGAACTCAGGGAGACACGCTCTCCAGCCAGAAGGCGCGAATCGTCGGATCTGAGGTATTCTATCAGTATGGGTATCCCGTCCTTGTCTCCGATGGCGACCGCCGTTCCGGCCGCAGTCTGCCTGATTGTCGGGTTTGGGTCATTGAAGGCATCCCTTATGCTGGGTAAAACCTCCCTTCGCCTTTCCTCGTCGACGTCGTATACTATTCTGCTTAACGCGTAGATGGCGGCCCATCTCTTGCTTAAGTCCTTGTCGTCGAGCATTTCAAGCAGGACCGGAATCGCGGGCTCTCCGATGTCGACGATTTCCTCCACCCTGTTGAAGGAGTCCGGGTCGGCCTGGTTGAAGGAGGTCACAATCCCGTCGACTTTGTCGCGCGTTTGCGTGTCGCTTGGAGTCGAGGGCGTGCCGCCCTTCCCGACGCAGCCTGAAAGAAGTAGTGTTGCGATTAAAAGAAGCAGTGCGATACGCGTCCGGTGTGTGTGTCTCGGATGAGAGCTCATGTTTCCCGACCACTCCCTTAGCTGTTGTTAATCATATGAACCTATCTTTTTTAAATGTATGTGGTGGCAGGCGGGAACTTATACCGTCCACCCTGTCTCCCTAGTATCCTTTTCGATACTTGATTGTTTTTATCCTCGATTGTCTTGTTATATCAACAATTGTTAATTTTTCGGCGTAATCGCGTCTTTTGCGCGCGAAAAGCCTGCGAAAAAAAAGGTGATGGCATGAGAAAGGACTTACCGGCGATATTGCTTGCGACACTGGCGATAGTATCCCTGACAGGATGCATAGGCTCAAACCAGCAGACGCCGACAGGCAACGCGATAGCAGATACCGGCGGCGTTGACGGCAACTTCATAGCGAAGGCCTCGCAGGTGCCTGAGAACACCATCCGCGAGTTCACCTACAAAGGCGAGCCGGCGATACTGGTCAACTTTGGGGGCGAATACGCAGCCTACCTAAACAAATGCACCCACCAGGGCGCCCAGTTCAACGAATCAAGCTTGGTTAACGACAGGATACAGTGCCCGCGCCACGGCGCAACGTTCAAGCCGACCACCGGAGAGTACCTGGGGCACGCCAACGGCAACAATTTCGGTCTTAAAGGCCTGTCCAGAATAAATATTACCCTGGACAACGGCGGCATATACGCCGAGTAAACAAGGCTTCCTTTCCCCGGAGGATTTGCAAATGGTCTCTCTTATGGTTATTGCCGGCGCCTTCACCTACGGCCTATCCAGCTCCCTTACCCTCTGCCTCGCCTCCTGCCTGCCCGTGTACCTGCCGGTCCTCGCGGGATACGGCGATGACGTGAGGAAGGGAATCAAGCTTTCCCTCGGGTTTGCTTTCGGGCGTTACTTGGGCTACTTTTCCCTTGGCATCCTCGCAACCCTGATGGGCGGCGCGTTCCTCGACTTTTTCGAGAAGACTTATCCGAGCATATCGTCCGTCATAATCGCCGCTTTCGGCGTTTTGACCGTCCTACTCGGAGTCCTGATGCTCTTCAAGGCGAAGATAGGCTTTTTCGGCGAGAAACGCTGCCAAAGACAGTTTGAGCGGATGAAAAGCTTCGGCAATCCCGTGGTGGGAAGCTGCTTCCTAGGCTTTGTCTCCACCATAACGCCGTGCGTCCCGGTGTTCACGTTCCTCCTGCTGCCCTTCGCCTTGAGGAAGGTCTGGGAGACGGCGCTGATTACCGTAGCCTTCGGGGTGGGGGCGAACATCGTGTTCGTTGCAATAGCGGTTGCGATGGCGCTGGGCGTGAAGAACATCAACCAAAGGTTTCAGGCGGTGAAGGGGAGGCTTGAGCTTGCAAGCGCCCTTTCGCTAATCGTCTTCGGCATTTTTTACGTTCTTTGGGCTGGCGGGCCGTGGCTTTTCGGATGGGGCAACCAAAACTACGCCCTGCCGACGGCCTTCGACTTCGTTGATTTCGTAAGGTACATGCTGAGGGTGTAGGGGCTGCTTCAAATCGCAAATAAAATGTGTCTCAGTTTGTATGTCCTCCCTCAATCTTCAGCGCGTCCTCTATTACTCTCTTGTGGTCGAAGGCCAGATCGGGTAATGCGTCCAGCCTGAATCTTTTCGCTTCCGATGCGTCGTTGCCCCCCTTCAGCGTTCCTCCGGCGATTTTGCAGAGGTATACGACGCTTACCGCGTGGCCGCGGGGGTCGCGCGCAGGGTCGCTGTAGACGCCGACGAGCCTAGTGATTTCGACTTCGAGGCCGGTCTCCTCCTTCATCTCCCTGACGGTAGCGTGCTCCACTGTCTCGCCGTAGTCCACGAATCCTCCGGGAAGAGCCCACTTGCCTTGGAATGGATAGTTCCTTCTCTTGATTAATACGATTTCGCCGCCAGAAAGAATCACGCCGTCCGCCGCAAGCTTAGGATTCTTGAATTCAGTCATTTACGCCCCGAAGTCTATTTTGACGCCGTCGCCTTCGGCTGTCCTGTATTCGACGGCCTTGATTTTTCCGGTTCCCTTCAGGTCCTGCTCGACCAGTTTGAGTAGCTTGGTGTTTTCGACGTTTGCCGCAATTGCAATCCCCTCCAGTTCCTTTACGAGAGACATCTTACCGTCGCTCTTGAACTTTCGCACCTGCGCGAGGGCTTCGACCAAAAGGTCGCCTGCCTTCTCGGCCTCCTCGTCAGCGTATTTCTTGAACGGCTCCGGCCATTTTGTGTTGTGCACGCTCTTCGTCCTCTCCCTGCCTTTGAAGTGCGTCTGGTAGAGCTCTTCTGTGATGTGGGGCATAATGGGCGCCATCATTTTCACTATTGTCAGGAGGGAGTTGTATATCGTGTACTGCGCCGCCTTGCGCGATTCGGCTCCCCTCAAGTCGGGCTTGTAGAGCCTCTCCTTCACAATCTCGAGGTAGTAGTCGCAGTAGGTCTGCCAGAAGAACTTCTCTATCTCCGCCTTCGTGCGCGAGTACTCGTATCTTTCGAAGGCGTCGGTCGATGCTTCTATGATTTTCGAGAGCTTCGTGAAAAGCCACCTGTCCGCGACTTCAAGCTTGCCCTCGCCGCCGTCGTAGTCTGAGAGGTGCATGAAGGCGAACCTTGATGCATTCCATATCTTGGTTATGAACTTTTCCCCAGTCACGAGGTCCTTTTCGCTGAATGGTAAGTCGTCGCCCAGCTTGCAGCCGGCAGCCCAGAACCGAAGCGAGTCCGCGGAATACTTCTTCAAGACCTCGTAGGGGTCCACAACGTTGCCCTTGCTCTTGCTCATCTTCCTCCCGTGCGGGTCCTGCGCGTGGCCTGAAATCATCACGTCCTTCCAGGGATTCATGCGGTCGTGCATCCTCGACTTCACAACAGTGTTGAAGAGCCAGAAGGTGATTATGTCGTGCGCCTGCGGCCTAAGGCTCATAGGATAGAGCCTCTTGAACACGGGGTGGTCCTTGTAGAGCTCCGTGCAGAGCTTCGGGGTCAGCGAGGACGTGGCCCACGTGTCAAGGATGTCCCTCTCGGGCACGAACTCATTGTGACCGCACTTCGGGCACTTGTCGACGGGCGGCTTGTCTGTCAGCGGGTCCACTGGCAGGTCCTCCTCCCTTGCGAGAATAACCTCGTCGCACTTCGCGCAATACCACACCGGGAACGGGACGCCAAAGTACCTCTGCCGAGAGATAAGCCAGTCCCACTGCAGGCCGGCGACCCAGTGCTCGAACCTGTGGCGCATGTGGTCCGGATACCAGTTCAATTGGCGGCCCCACTCGAGCATCTCGTCCTTCAGGTCGAGGTACTTGATGAACCACTGCTTGGATTTCAGGAACTCGATTTCGGTGCCGCAGCGCTCGTGCACGTTGACGACGTGTCTGATGCTCTTTTGGCCGGTCAGCAGCCCTGCGGCCTTCAGGTCCTCGATAATCTGCGAGCGCGCCTCCCTGACCTTAAGGCCCGCGTACTTTCCTGAAACCTCCGTCATCCTCCCGTCGCCGGCGATTGCGACCTTAATCGGGAGGCTACGCGCCTTCTGCCACTCCATGTCCATCTGGTCGCCGAAGGTGCAGCACATGACGATGCCGGTTCCCTTCTCTGGGTCGGCCCGCTCGTCCGCAAGGATTGGGACTTCGAAGTTGAACAGGGGGACCTTCGCCATCTTCCCCTCGTACCGATTGTACCTTTCGTCCGACGGGTGGTAGAATATGGCCACGCAGGCCGGCAAAAGCTCGGGCCTCGTCGTCGCGATAGTCAAGTCCTTCCCGTCGACGTTGAACACGATGTCGTTGAAGCTCGACTCCAGTTCCTTGTCCTGGCACTCCACCTGGCTTATACCCGTCTGGCACTCCGGGCACCACATCGTCGGCGCGTCCTTCCTGTACTCCCGGCCCATCCTGTAGAGGTCTATGAAGCTCCTCTGGGAAATCCTCCTGCAGTGCTCGTTGATTGTAGTGTAGAAAATCGTCCAGTCGCAGCTCATCCCGATTCTCTTCCAGTCCGCGACGTACTTGGGCCGAAGCTCCTCGGCAAGGGTCTTTTGGCACAGCTCCACGAACTCCTGCCTCCCCATGTCCCTCGCGCGGACCTTCTTCTCGCGCTCGATAAGCCGTTCGGTCGGAATCCCGTTGTCGTCCGTCCCGAAAGGATAGAACACATTGAAGCCGCGCATCCTCTTGAACCTGACGATGAAGTCCTGGTGGCTGTAGGAAAAGCAGTGGCCTATGTGAATCTTCCCGGAAACCGTGGGCGGCGGCGTATCCACTGAATAAATCTCCCCGGGTTCGTCGGGGTTGAACCGGAACACCCCCTCGTCATCCCAAAACCTCTGCCACTTCGGCTCCGAGGCCTTGGGGTCGTACTGGTTCTCAGACGCCATTGTACTCATAAATATGTCCCAGAAGGAATAAAAAACAGTTTGCCTGCACGGCTCCTGCGGCCTCCTCGTCCTCGCGGCATACGCCCGGAGAATGTATTTAATGTTCAAGTTCAGGTAATAATCTGTGATGAATTTCAGGAATTCGGGTTTCTGGTCCATGCTCCTGAATGTCGCGATAATATTCCTCGCGTTGATGTACGTCCTATCGGCCGGCGTCATGCTGAAGGGGCAGCTGTCCGCCAGCAGGTACGTTGATTTCTCGATGTACTACTTTTCCGCAATTGCTTTGGGCAGGGGCGTGGACTTGCACAACATCTCCGCGCTCGAGAACGTGGCCGGCTCAATGGGCTATGACATAAAGCTTTACGACACACCCTACATCAACTCTCCCTTCCACCTGGTGTTATTCTCGCCGCTGACTTTCTTTAGC
>Ga0315275_10008489_pt1 | contig 9995 bp, 12 predicted proteins | sample YL17G03_0_MG_FD_205557 | JGI IMG/M metagenome (GOLD analysis project Ga0315275, IMG submission 205557) | Sediment microbial communities from Yellowstone Lake, YNP, Wyoming, USA - YL17G03_0 | ecosystem: Environmental > Aquatic > Freshwater > Lake > Sediment | place: USA: Wyoming | collected...
TCGAGTATCGAGTATCAAGAATCCAGCATCATTGCGCAAAACAAACCCAATTTCAAAATGGGCAATATAAACATAAGTACAGCAAGAACAAAGGCTTATGCCAACGAACAACGAACAATGAACGACGAACGTTATCCAAAACAAACCCAATCAAACCCAATTCTTCACCTGACGTGCCCTCAAAACTCGCGCAAAAATCACTATCCCTGTCGCACATCCAGCGCCATTCGCCCTTCCCGGGAACCCTCGCACCCACCCGATTCCCCCAAGAATCACAAATTTCTTGCCCACCTTACCATATTGTGGATGCCGAAAAACGCACAGCTTTTCTGTGCCGGAATCTCTTACGGATGGGAATCGTGCTCGGCGTACAAAAAAAGGGCCTACACCACAGGTATAGGCCGAGGATTTGTACGAGCATATTGTCAGGCCAATACTCCTGTAGGAGCATTACCGTTTTCTGCGAGCGCGAAGCAGGGCCAAGCCGCCAAGGCCGAGCAGGCCAATTGTGGCCGGCTCGGGCACACACTCAGTCCTGATGCCCAGCTCATCGACAAGAATGTCGCCCTTAATCGCGATCCACTCCCTCGGAGGATTGGGCCGGATGATTATCTGGTAGATAGACAGTACCCACGGAGTGCCGGCCAACGGATCATTGATGATACTGACAATCTCCATAACCGGCTCATCCACGGGGACCGCGTCCTCCGGAACGTCAAGACCAACAACGCCGACGAGCGGCTGGTCGGGCATAAACGGATCAACGCCGCCGGGCGCCCACATAAGGTTAATGGTGATCTTCTTGTACGGATTGAGAATCGGATAGTTGGGGATAATCACGTCGATTTCACCGGACAAAGACCAAACGCCGGTGCGGCCGGAGATGGTTTCGTCGAAGCCGGTTCCGGTGCCCTGAACGATTTGCATGACCGGAGGGCCGTAATCGTTGTTGACAACATCCGGCACGGGCGTAGCGTCATCCGTGCTGAAGTACCAGATTTGAGACGTGGTAGTGGCATACGCGGCGGACCCCGCCCCCAAAACGACAACCAGACAGATAGTAATCAGTCTATTCATCTTATGCTCCTCACTGAAACAGCTACAGCTAAACCTCGTCCTTCATCCCGGCAACACGCCGAGATTCGTTTTGCGCCAATTGCAGGCGGCGCGCAAAGCAAACCCTTGCCTTCCGTGTTGGGGCTAAACCCGAATCTTGTGGCGGGAGACTCGACGAAGCAGCCTTCTCACCATCCTCCTTGAACAATTATATAGTACCCCGGATTCAGGGGTGGCGTCAAGTAAAAAGTCCGCAAATTGCGTATTTTACCCAAAATACCATAGTTGCTGCGTTTTTTTGCTGGTGAAGGCCGGTCAGACCTGCATTTTTGGGCTGAAAACGCAGGTGTCTGGCTCTTCGGCGAGCCGTGGTGGATAGGGTGATTGTGGCAGGTCCCTGGGTAAGTGAGCCTGAAATTGCGGTGGTCGCAGCGCTCTTTGTCACAGTTTCAGTTGGAGGCTTGACGGCTGGGCAAATGTCTATCCGCCTGCATCATGCCGTATCAGCTTGCCGGTTTTCTTATCCCATCGAACGCTGCGGCGAGTCAGTCGGTGATCGCCGTGGCAATCGGTGCAAACGAGAGCCTGGTCATTATTGACATTCAGGCCGCGCTGGATTCGGCGCGCGGCGAGCTTTTCGGCGGGGACATCATGTGTCGGGTGACACTCGCCGCAGAACGCCCGAGTCTCATTGGGAGGAAACATTTTGTCGGGCGCGGTCCTATGGTTCTCGTCGTTACAGTGCGGGTGTGATTTACCGTGACAATGGATGCAGGCGACGTTTGCTGCGGCGTGGGAGCGGACTACAGGCTCTTCGGCATAATTGGCGTGACATACGAGGCAGGCGGCGTTTTCGGCGGCGGCCGGTGTGGGTGCGGGAGCGGACACAGTCTCAGTATCGGCCGGTTCGTCCAGGAGCAAAGGGGCATCAGCATCAACAACCAGAGGCGGAAGGCCGCCCGCCCTGCCGGGCTGCAGATCGTTGTCGGAGGCAATCTTGAGCTGCTCGGTCTGAGTCTCACTCGCGCGACGACAACCAAGGAACAGCGCTGCTGCAACCACGGTAAGAACGGACAACACGATGATAGTACAACATTTCGTAAATGGCGCGACTGTGAGGCGAAAAGATTGTGACTGTTTTGACAGATTTCCGTTCCGGGCTCTGCGCTTCGCTACGTGTCTCCACTCGCTTCGCTCGGTCGAAATGACCGAATAGTCATAAAACTTATGAAATGCGGTACTGGCGCTTCGTTTCATCTTCTGTCTGCGAGAATCTCTGGGCCTTGAGGCGAAGGATGTCGGCGGATTAGACGTATTCCCAGTCTTTGAGCCATTGATAGTTGGCCGGCAGGTTGGCCCAGGCGCGGTTCATCGCCCTATCCAGCTCCGCCCTTTCCTGGACGTCGAGCTCCCCTCGCTCTTTGACGGCGCGTGCGACGTTGTCCACCTGCTGGATGCTGATGAGGCCGGGAATCGGAGCGGTAATTGCATCGTTGCAGAGTATGTAGCGGATGGCTAGGCGCGCGATGCGGTTGTCCTGGTCAAAGTGCGGACTATTCGGCGAGCTGTCACCCTCGAAAACGGTGTTGCTGGCAAAGGGCTTAATGCCGAACCAGCCGACGTTGTATTTTTTGAGTGTTGTCCAGAGGCCGGCTTCGTCCGCGACGACCTTGGTTTTGGCGGTGTATGGCGTGAGGATGACCTCCATCTGGTCGGGATACTTCTCGATGATCTTTTTGAGATGGGGGCGATCGTGAGAGGAGACGCCGATAAAGCGGGCGCGTCCGGTTTTCTTGGCCCAATCGAGGGCCGCGACCGCCTCTTCGACCTCGGAGTCGGTGTGTTGGCTGCTTTCGGTGAGCAGGCTTATGCGCCACAGGTCAATGTAGTCCAGGTCGGCTTCTTTCATGCCCTGATCGAGACCTTCCTTGAGCTTCTTTGCGGGCCGCCACTCTTCGAAGCGGCTTTCCCAGATATGCCAGGAGTAGCCGAAGTACATCTTGTCACGGCGGCCCTTTAGGGCATTGCTGTAGGCAAGGATCTCCTCGCGGCAGCAGGCATCGACGTAGTTGATGCCCCTTTCGATGCAGCGGGTGACGACATCGCGGCGATTGTTCTGGAAATCGCTGCGGTCAATTTTGTCAGTCATCCATCCATCGGGCTCCTGGCCTCCTATTACCTGGACGATGCGCTTCCAGTGGCCGCCGAGGCCGACAGCCGAGACCATCAGGCCTGTTCTGCCGCACAAGCGGTATTCCATATCGGGGTTGTAATTCAGAATCTTGCTCGTATCGGGTTTGCGATTTGTCGCGCCGCGGGCGGTGCCGGCCGCCGTCAATCCAGCGCTAACAGCAGCCGCGGCAACGGCGCTGTCACGAATGAAGTCACGACGTGTAAGTTTGTCGGCCATGTTGCGGACCTCCAGGGTATAAGTTAGCTGACGTTTACATTCGCCGCCTCAAAAAAAGCTCCTGGGCGATTTAACTCAGTCTATAGTATCAGAATTCTTTCGCAACTGCAACAATCACAGCCCGCTCACACAGAAAAAAGGACCACAAGCTCGCATTCTATTGACACTCACGGCCCGGATTTTTGTGGGCGTAGAGGTATTTGTGGAGGGATTGCGGGTCAGACTGGTTTCCGGCGAAGGGGTCGGTTCTATTGAATCGGCCTGTCCCTTGGGGGCCGTTGAGCGGGTCGTAATACCGCGCGCGGAGGTAGTACTGCTGGGCGTCAATGTCGAATTGCTCACCTGCGTAGAGAAGGTTCGTCGCCGGGGCATCAGGATTAGATGCGCTACCTGGATTGCCGCCCAACATCACGCCATAGGCATCGTAGGAGTAGTCCTCAAGGACAGTTGCGCCGGTGTTGTTAACGAGCTGCCTTGTCGAGCCGTGGCCGTCGTAGAGCAGATACTTCGGAGCATTCTCATCAGCACCTTTGCCCTGGCCGAGGACGTCATCACCGATGACGTAACAGGTGCGCGAGATTTCGGGTTCTTGGCCGGAGATGTACTTCGTCTGAGTCTCTTGGAGGACCTGTGCGTACCCGGTATGGTTATGAGATTTTCAAAGAGCAAAATAATTGCCTAAATTTGACAGGATTATTGCAACACGCATGCTTAGCTAACGAGATATGAATAATGCTATCAGCAGTAAAATTGTGCCAATTATAAATTCTACAATCGCAAATCCGCGGAGGCTTTTTTTCCATAATTCATTTGATACACTATAATAATCCTGTAATCGTTTTGGGCTTGGTAAGGTAAAGAGCTTTAAAAACAACTTCCTTCTTGTCGAAAAAAACCACGTTATTCCTGCTATGAAATAAAAACCAATCGCAGCAACAAGCTCATATTCACTGAAGATGTCAGCCATATAAACCATATTCTCCACATTTTGTGAATCAATAAGGTAATTTCAAAACCAATCCTATTTCCACAGCGATACCAATACCCTGTCCAACGCCAAAACCCGCTTCCCAACGTCTTGTGCCATCCGTTAAACTCCACATATGTCTATAGCCTAATGCTAGAGATGACCAACCAGCAGATACTACCACACCTATTTCTCCTGTCAAATAATCACCGAGTTCGGTTCCTTGAAGACCATGTCTGAATGGAACTCGTAGTGCAGCACCCGGCGCTAGCCATTTTCGCGCTAGGATTGGAAGGCTCACGGGGCGTGTCCAATTTTTTAGGCGTGGCGTTGCACCAGGCGGAACACTTCCAAATACATGAATACCACCTGAAGCATAGATACGTATCATAGCTCCACTCGTGGAGGAACCACCTAAAGTAAATGGATGATAAAAATCACCTTCAATACCCGCCGAAACGGTGAACTGCGAACCCGGAATTGGAGGGAAAGGAAATACCCAATTGTAAGTTTGCCTTGTTCCAAAAAATGCCCAATCAAGCAATTTGCTAAAGAAATTATCTAAGAGGTATTGGAATATTCCGTCACCGCTAGCAAGTTTTGACTTTGCTCTAAAGGCAGCATCAGCCACCGAACCAAGCACGACTCCACCCATGATTGTTTGGATTGACATAGCAGAAATAGCTCCTGCCATTGTGAAGAAATTTCCGCTTGGATCAATTCCGTTAATTGGATTGTTGTGCGCATGGAGATATTTGTGAAGGGACTGTGGGTCTTGTAGATTTCCGGCGAAGGGCTCGCTTCTGTTGAATCGGCCATTTAGCGGGTCGTAATACCGCGCGCGGAGGTAGTACTGCTGGGCGTCAATGTCGAATTGCTCACCTGCATAGAGCAGATACTTCGGAGCATCCCCGGCGATAATGGGAAAGACGTCGCCAAAAGAGTCCGGTAAAGACGCTTCTTGACGGCTATCGACGGCTGGGGAGATAATAACAGGGCTGAGAATTATGCAATAGGACGACTATTCTGCATACTTTATGTATGGAGAGAGCCTGGTGGGCAACGGATGTTGCATGGCCTTTTCGTTAGTGACAGAGACAAAGTGATCGTGCCGGAGGCATAAGATGCACAAAGCAGTCAGAACAATCGTGATATCATTGGTCGCGGCGCTTCTGGTCGGCTGCTCGGCGACAAGGCCTTGCCCGTCCGTGAGCATGCAAGCCAACCAGGCAGTCAAGCAGCCGCCCACGGCGTCTGTCCGTCTGAATTACTTATATCTAACGCTCGACGCCGAGACGTTCGAGGCAATCAGCGAATCGCCGTTTATGAGGGAGCAGTTCTGCCGTTTCGGCCAGAGCACAGCGGCCGTCGTCAGGCGGCAAGGCTGGTCTGCAACGTATCTGCTGGGAGAAAACACGTGCGTTGAGCTGCTTGCGCCTGGCGGGCCGGAAGAGAACGTCGAAGGCAACGGCGGCATTTGTTTTAGCACCGTCAAGACGGGCGACATCAATGTCATATATGACAACCTCCGCGACCGCCTGGGACCGGACGTCCGAAAGGGCATAAGGAACTTCAATACCGGAGAGAAGAATGTGCCGTGGTTCAGCTACATAAGTCCACACGGAGACAGAGAGATGCCGCCTCTGGCGACGTGGGTTACAGAAGAAGATGGGAGTTTTCGAGATGCGCTCGGCTACAGAAGCAGTCATTGGGCGACCCCGCCGGGAGTCGAGGCAGCAACCGCAGCGCAGGACAAGACAGAATCCGACTTGAGGTTACTGCGGGACATTACGGGCGTTACGCTTGTTTTGACACAGGCGGAGCTCGACCGCCTCGCAGCCGAGCTCTCGGCATACGGCTACACGAGGGGTCAGGCAGGAGAGCTGACAGTCTTTTCAGGCCCTGAATTTGAAGTGCGCGTTGCCATAAGCGGCGATCCAAAATACCGCATTCGCAGCTTGCGCTGCTCTCTTACAGGGGAGCTGAATGTCCCCGCCCAAATAGAATTCGCCGGCAAGGCGACACTGACGCTCACCGAGAACGCTGCTGCAACCTGGACTTTCGGGCCAAAGCCACAACAGCTCGCACGCAACTGACCGAACGCGTTGGCAGCGCCCGCCGGCGCGCGTCCGTCCCGCCAACCCCTGCAGCAGGGCAAACATATTGCTCGGGGTAGGGATTCTCCCGGCGGGCGAAACTGCTGTGCCTTGTAGAGTTCTGTTGTTGTACTCTGTTCCCCACATGATGACTGTAGGGTCAGCCCATGCTTTACAGCCGCCACTTACGGTATGCACCACTCTGAATCTGCGGTGTTCTCACGGATAAACCACTGGACACGGGTTGACATGCACATAATCAACCGCATCAGAGTTGTTGAGTGCATCTAATAGAGCGGCCATCTCCTGAACGCTCATGGAGCACGATGGGGCGGATTCGCCGGACCAGGCAAGAACAGCACAGTCTATGATGTGCAGTGCACTGCGTCTATCACCAGGCAGACAAATCACAACGTCCAGGTCATTACCAAGGCGGTAATAGACGTTGAAGATGAACGCAAGTAACTGCTGAGCGAGCTGTTCGCGAATACCGCCATCGCCGACGGATTCGATCAGGAAATTGGATATCTCCGCCTCAACCGTCCCGGCATCGGCGATGTCCTCGTTTTCCAGAACGCCTTTTGCGGCTGGAACGGCAGTCCCATCTGCAAACTGTCCATTAAAGGGTTCATCTCCCTTGCTGTAATAGGCCGATGGGTCGTCATACGGGTCGAGGGCGTTGACGAAGGCCAACACCTCGGCGAAAAACACGGCATCGGCGGTTAGCTCACTGATGCCATTCTTGTTATGCCAATATCCCTTAGTGTTGAAATCGGCCCGTCCTTTGCAAATGTTGCCGAACTGGAATGTAAGACCATTTTCACAATTCCCCGGGGTCAAGACAAAGGTTTCTGTGGTTGGCGTTGTCGCCTCCCAGTTGCCTGGGGGCAGAACCTCGGTAAGCGTGTAGCCGCCCGGCAGGAGGCCTTGAAAAACTGCACAACCATCAATACCTGTGTGTTCTTCTAAATGAATTAGGTCTCCTCTGACATTGGTGCCATCAAGGTGGAAAAGAATCCCTTGAACCGGCGGCTCGTCATCATTCGCGCCATTTGCGTTACGGTCGTAGAATTTGCAGGCCATAACATCGGTGACAGGAACATTCCCGAAGATTACCTCATACGTGCTGTCGCATTGTTCTGTGACAATAACCTGAGCGGTGTCATCGACCGGCAACGACACACCATCGATAAATAAGGCTGTCGGTATCCAATCGCAAGGTTGGTTGTCCACTTCTTTAACTGTCCATAAGCCCGAAGGAATTGACGTAATACTGACGGGCGTATAGTAGGTGTTTGTCACCTGGAGTGGATCGGTTACATCGATTTGCCAGCCCGTGATTTCATCCTCGCCCTCGTCCCAGACTCCATTGGCGTTTGAGTCCCGGAATTTCTGGACTGTGATCCTTGGGTCACAAGGCCTACCTCGACGCACCTTGTAGTTGTCGGTCTTACTCCAGGCAGGAACGAATCCGTGGAAATAATCAGGATTGTCAACATTGTCCGGATTGCCGACGAACATGCCCACAGGCGTTATCCAGACCTTGTAGACGCCACCCCTGTTAGGGGTCTGATTGTAAGGCATCAGTTGGACCGTAATAGCGCCAAGTTCGGCATGGTCAATGTCAATCCCCGTGCTATGAGCACAATCAATCTCTTGCACTGTGCCTCTGACCTTTTTCTCACAGGTCGCGGGGTAAACGTAGCCAATCACGCCATATTCGTTGACATGAAACATTCTACACTTGACCGGATCTGTTGAGAGCAGCGCCTTTCCGGAAGGATCGGTTACTTGAAAGTAGTAATCACCCTCAGGAAGAGCCGCAGACCCTGCTGGAGCGTTCTGTCCCGGACCACCATCGAGATAGACATCTCCCATTTTCTGGTAGATGTTTGCGTTCACTCTTGAACCATCCTCCAACGTTGTGAAAATTGCCCCCGGAAGAGGCCCGGCGCAAGCATAGTGTGCTCCCAGACCTGCGAGAACAATGTTGAGCAGGATAACAGCTCGAATTGATGTTCCTCCTTGACGTTTCATCGTACAGCTCCTTTGAAAAAGACATTCCTGTTTCTGTATATAATTACTCAAGAAAATGTCCTGGCATGCATTCCCAGTCTGATTCTGCACAGCGAGATTGCCGTACATTCATTGACAAGACGGCGGCAGCCCCAACCCAGGTAAGTGCGGGAGGACCTCTCGAGCTCCGAGTAGTGCTATTAGAAATATCGTCGTAAGACAGGCCTGCCATGCGTGGGTCGGACAGGGACGCGTCCATCAACCCAACCGATGGGGGTCCGTCCCTCTGCCGCGACTGAGTAAAGAAGTGACGCTTTGGCGATGATATCTCCTGGGTTAGGCCGTCCGCCCAGGCGATTCTCTGGTCGTCCATGACTTTGACCTCCGGAATCCGTTCACAGGTCTTGCACAGAATCGTCCTATAATAACGGCACTCAAGCAAATTGAGCCGAGGCTGTCAACAGAAAAATCTGCCGAAAGAGAACTCGGGCGTGAATTTTTTTTTGGCGCTCTCTAAGTGCCTTTGTATACCGGCCTTATGAATCCCCATTTAGGGTAGATGTTTTTTGTGTTTCTAAAGGGCGATAAGGTTATGGCCAAAGACGTTAAAATCACACCAGAGCAGTTAGCCAAAGCAATGGATGCCGACTATTCTCGCCTGCTTGGGATTGCACCTGGGGTTGAAAGGGTCTTCTAATCCGGAGACCCTTTTTGTCTCATTCTTGCTGAAGACATCCAGCAAAAACCACTCCATAGACCGGCTGATCCTTTGGTCGGATAATCTGACCTCAACGAAATCACGCGTCTTCTTCTTGCTTTTGGTCGAGCTCTTTCGGCTGGACAGCTCACGCCTGTTCCGGGCTGGTCGAAGGGCTTGATGTGCCTTGGCCCCTCATCGCCTTCAGCGCATTGAGCTTCTTTGCAAGACGCGATTTCTTCCTCGCTGCCGTCTTTTTGTGCATCGTGCTCGTCGCAGCCGTCTTGTCCAGCTTCTTTGTAAGAAGGCGCAACTGCTCGCCCGCCGTCTCGACATCGCCCTTCTCCAGGGTCGCTTCAAAACGCTTCGCCTGCGTCTTGATCCGGCTCTTGCGAGAACGGTTAATAATCCTCCTCTTCTCGTTTTGTTTTACTCTCTTCTTCGCTGATAACGAATGTGCCACTGTATTCTCCTGAAGACTACCACTTCTATTCACGAAAACTTGCTTAAAGGTCGCTTGCGCCATGTGTCTCCCGGCCGACCACCCGGCGATCACAAGTCCCGGGCGCCTCTTAGTTTGTCCACCCGCTGGCTGACATCTTTGTACGAAAAATCGGTCTGAGCGATCCTGCGATATATCTCGAGCGCCTTTTCTGTCTCGCCCTTTTCTTCGTGAGCCCGTGCGAGATTGTATCGCAGCTCCTTCGCCGTCGCATCGTCCTTTATCTGGTATGCCTCAATAGCCTTGTTCAA
>Ga0315275_10008491_pt1 | contig 9995 bp, 10 predicted proteins | sample YL17G03_0_MG_FD_205557 | JGI IMG/M metagenome (GOLD analysis project Ga0315275, IMG submission 205557) | Sediment microbial communities from Yellowstone Lake, YNP, Wyoming, USA - YL17G03_0 | ecosystem: Environmental > Aquatic > Freshwater > Lake > Sediment | place: USA: Wyoming | collected...
CGGAGGCGTCAAGGTGACGATCGAAGGGGATCTGTTCCTCAAGAAGGAACTGGTGGTCAGGGGGAACCTGGTCTTTTCGATCGCCCAGTACTACCAGGCTGTCGACTTCCTCAAGACTCATCCCGTTCGGCTGGACGACATGATCACCCATCGCTTCAGGATCACGGAGGCTCCCGAGGCGTTTGCGGTGTTCGACAGCGGGAAGTCCTGCAAAGTCGTGTTCGAATGGGAATAGGCGTTCAGGACGCCTGCCTCCTGAATCAGCCCACGCCCCCTTGGCGCTAGGCGCCGATACCCTTCAGCGTGAGCTCTTCGGCCCGGTGGCAGGCCACGAGGCACCCCGGCTCGCACTCCCGCAGCACGGGCGGCTCCACCCTTCAGCGATCGACGGCGTGGGCGCACCGCGGGTGGAAGGTGCAGCCCGGCGGGGGATTCGCGGGGCCCGGCACCTCGCCCGGCAGCTCCTCGGTTCGGCTGTGCACCCTCGGATCCGCCACGGGCGCGGCCGCCACCTCCTTCGCCGCTACGGCCTCTACTCCTCCTGCGGACGCGGAACCTGGAAGAGCCATCCTGCTCTCCGTTCGCGAGCACCTACCAAAAGGATTAAAAGGTCCACACGCTCCCACGCCGTAGAGCCTGGACGCGGCTGCTGGCCAAGGTCCACGAGCTGGACGTCATGGCCTGCCCCCGCTGTGGAAGCAGGATGTCGGTGATCGCCATCATCACAGACGCCGTCCAGAACCCTAAGATCATCGCCTGCCTCGTTCGCCACGGGAGGGGTCCGCCTCCACCGCAATAAGCCGACAGACTGCACCACGTCTCACTTCGCTGGGCGCAACTCCCGCGGCAGCAGCATACCCGCCCCGAGCATCCTTCGACTCGTGCGGGTGCGGAATGGGCATCCTGAGAAAGTGATCAAGCCTCCGATGGTAACGGTTCTGCCACGCGAAGGGGTTCGGAACCGCGAGCAGGATGACCGGAGCGTCGGGAAGGACGTAAATCGGCGTCATCGACGACGCAAGGGGCGATAAGACGCCCTATCAATTTCCTCGCTCAAGGACGAGCTTGCGTCTTGCTCGATGGACGGCGGCGTCTTTTTGGAGCAGGCAACAGGTAGAGGCAGCTCGCCGGAGATGCTTACAGCAACTCGGGGGCCATAGCAGCCTCTGTCAAACCGTCGCCCAAAAAAATCGACGGTTCACTCACTCACTTGATGGGTCGAAATGCACCGGGCCAGGGTTTTCCCTTCCACGACAACGCCCAGACCCGCGCGGGGAGCGTAGAAGCGCTACTACCAATCGGACCTCGCGCTGCCGGACGCATCGTGCTGACGGTAGACGCTACGGCCGGCGCTCCTCGAAGAGAGCGAGGTAACGGCCGTATCCTTCCTTCGCCAGGTCCTCGACCGGCACGAAGCGCAGCGACGCCGAGTTCATGCAGTAGCGCAGGCCGGTCGGCGCGGGGCCGTCCTCGAACACGTGCCCGAGGTGCGAATCGGCGTACCGGCTGCGCACCTCGACCCGGGCCATGCCGAGGGTCGTATCCGTCACCGTCACGATGTTCCCCGGGGCGAGCGGCATGGTGAAGCTCGGCCACCCGGTGCCCGATTCGAACTTGTCCGTGGAGCTGAACAGCGGCTCGCCCGAGACGACGTCCACGTAGATGCCCGGGCGCTTGTTGCCGTCGTAGGCGTTGCCGAACGGCGCTTCCGTGGCGTTGCGCTGGGTCACGTCGTACTGCAGCGCGGTGAGTATCTTCCGAAGCTGGGCGTCGGTGGGCTTCTTCCAGGCGCCCCCCTTCGCCGAAGGGGGCGCGTCGGGGTCGCGGAGGGCTTCCGCGCCCCAGGTCCGGGCGAAGAAATCTTCGCGGCCCGAGGCCGTCCGGTAGCCGGCGTAGCGCCCCGGGTTCAGCCGCGCGAAGTCCTGGTGGTAGTCCTCGGCGGGATGGAACGCCGAAGCTTTTCTGATCTCCGTCACGATCGATGCCTTGAACGGGCCGTTCTTCCTCAGTGCCGCGAGCGATGCCTCCGCGGCCGCCCGCTGCGCGTCGTCGGCCCCGTACACCACCGTGCGGTAGTTGGGGCCGCGATCGTAGAACTGTCCGCCCGCGTCGGTGGGGTCGACGTGGCGCCAGAACACGTCGAGTAGCGTCGCGTAGCTCACCCTCGACGGGTCGAACGTGACGAGCACCGCCTCGACGTAGCCGCCGGCTTCGTACGTTTCGTAGGTGGGCCGTGCGCCCGTGCCACCCGTGTAGCCCGAGACGGCCGAGATGACTCCGTAGACCTTCTCGAACGCCGACTCCGTACTCCAGAAGCAACCCCCCGCGAACAATGCGGTCGCGGGCTTCGCGACAGCCGCCATGGGCGCCGCAGAGGCGATGACGCCGGCCAGCACGAATGCCGCGGCGGCGATGCAGATGCGTTTCATGACCGTCCTCCTTCTTCGGATCATCCGAACGTGAAGGCGAAGAGGCGGAGGCGCCCCTTCACCGAAAGCCGCAGCACGTGGGGCCCGGCGGCCGCGAGGCGCACGAGGTGGTACATCCGGCTCTTGTCCGGTGAGAGAACCCCGGCGCGAACGTCCGCGGTGTCGGCCGCGGGATCGCCGTCCACCAGGACTTCGATCGTGCCGCCGCCGGCCTCGGGCTCGATCACGAGGAACACGTCCCGTGCGTCGAATCCGAGTTCGAGCACGCCCGACGTCTCCGGCACCGCGTACTCCCCGGCGATGGTCCACCGGCCGGCGATGGTCCACGCGCCGTTCGCGGGACGGGCAGAAGCCCCCGCGGGACCCGATCCCCGAAGCGACCCGAGGTAGGTCTCGGGGGTCCGGGGCGCCAGCTTCTCCTCGCTGCCCGACACCGTGCCGCCCGGGGAAACACCCGCTTCCTCGAGCAGCGCTCTGATGACCCGCTCCGAATCCGCGTAGGAGCCTTCGCCGAAGTGGTAATACCGGACCCGGCCTTCGGCGTCGATGAAATACTTCGCGGGCCAGTACCGATTACCGTACGCGTTCCATTGGGCGTACGCGTTGTCCTGCACCACCGGCCAGGTCACTCCCAGGTCGCGCATCGCGCGCACCACGTTCCCGGTGTCCTTCTCGAACTCGAACTCCGGGGTGTGCACGCCGACAATCGTGAGGCCGAGGTCGCGGTACGCCTCGTCCCACGCCCGCACGTACGGCAGGGTGCGAACGCAGTTCACGCAGCTGTACGTCCAGAAGTCCACGATCACCACCCGCCCGCGCAGACCCTCGAGGGTGAGCGCCGGGGCGACCCCGCCGTCGGCGCGGAGCCAGGTGCCGCCGGAGACGAACCCGGGAGCCGAACCGTAGTCTCCGAGCCTGCCGCCCTTCGGCCAGCCGGTGGGGTCGGACGAGGCGCCCCGGAACATGCCGTCGGTGACGAGGCGGTCACCGGCCCGGGGACCTTCGCGCGCCGCGAGGGCGTCCCGCACCGAGGCGGCCTGCTCGAGCCGGGTGAGGCCGGCGCCGTAGTTCGGAAGCACGTCGAGGACGGCGGCCTGGAGCCGTCGGTCGAGCCCGAAGGCGATCGCGACGGCAACGGCGACCATCAGCACACCGAATCCCTGCTGGATCCGGCCCGCGTTCCGCTTGAGGCCGGGCACGCGCTCGAGCAGCGCCCGCCCGCCGAACATGACCGCGAGCATCGGGATCGACGTGCCGAGCGCGTACGCGATGGTGATCGCCACGGCTCCCCCGTCCACGCGCTGCGTGAGGGCGAGGCTGACGACCGAGGCCATGATCGGGCCCACACAGGGCGTCCACACCAGCCCGAGACCGATGCCGACGGGAAGGCCGGCCCAGAAGCCTGACCGCCGCGCGGCGCCTCCCCGCCCCCGCGAAGCCAGTCCCGCGAGGCGCGAGACGGCGCGCTCGAACAGGTCGCGGAGCGCGGGGACGGTCATCACCAGGCCGAAGGCCGCGATCAGCACCACGGCCGCGATCCGCAGCGCGTCCGGCGGCACCCCCGCCGCCGCCACGATAGCCGTGAGGGCGAGCGTAAAGAAGGAGAAGCTCGCCACGAACCCCGCCACCACGCCGAACGGGCGGGCCTTGCCCCCCGCGATCCCGCCCGACAGCACCACGGGGAGCACGGGCAGGATGCAGGGAGAGAGGATGGTGACGATGCCGGAGAGGAAGGCGAAGGCGAGGAGTGCCGCCACGGCGGTGCCCTACATCGCCTTCACGCGCTTGACGATCCCGTCGACGCCGCCGCCGTTCCAGGTCTCGAGCGCCGTGCCGTTCGCGTCGATCCATACCCAGGTGTGCTGGTAGGTGACCTTGTAGAGCTTCTTCAACTCGGCCGACGCGTCATAGTCCACCAGCACGATCCTCCGGTCGCCCAGTTTCGCGCCGTTCTCATCCAGGTCGCGCAGGGCGGCCTTGCAGGTGGGGCACCAGTCGGCCGCGAAGAACAGGACGGTGGGTCCACGCGCCGCCAGGGCTTTCGCATCGTCGAGCGTGGTGTACATGACCTTCCACGCGGGAAGCGCGGCGCCCTTCGCCATCATGGCCCCCTCGGGAGCCTTCTGCATCATGGCGCCGGCCGGTTCCTGCTTCCCCGAGGCGAACGACAGGGCCGCGACGGCGAGGCCGGCGGCGACGACGATTCGACGGACGAATGCTGTGGTGTTCATGATTGCCTCCATGCCCCGAAGTTCGGGGCGGGAGGTCACGAAAGTGTCACGGAGAACCGGAACCGCGATCCCTGCCCCGGGGCGCTTTCCGCCGCGAGAGTGCCCCCGTGCAGCTCGACGATGCCCCGGGCAATGGAGAGGCCGAGGCCGAGGCCGCCCGTCGAACGGGCGCTCCCGCTGCCGCCGCGGTAGAAACGGTCGAACATGCGGGACAGGTCTTCGGTCGCGATGCCCGCGCCGGTGTCGCTCACGGTCACGCCCACCGCGCGTTCCTCCCGGGCGAGCGCGATCCGCACCGTCCCCCCCGCCGGGGTGTGGCGCAGGGCGTTTTCCGCGAGGTTCGTGAGCACGCGCTCGATCATGCCGATGTCGGCGGACACGGAGGGCAGGTTCCGGGGGGCGTCAACCGTGAGGGACACGCCGAGGGCCTTGGCGGCCGGGGCGAGCTTCAGCGCCACATCCTGGGCCAGCTCGTCGAGCGGGAACGACTCGCGGACCGGCTCGACCTGCCGGGCCTCCAGCCGCGCCAGCTCCATCAGCTCGTCAACGAGGCGCCGCAGGCTGTCCGCGCTGCGCAGCGCGATGGCGATCATGGCCTGGCGCTGCTCACCCGTCAGTGATGCGTCCTTCATCTGCAGGGTCTCCAGGTGGCCCCGCAGGGAGGCGAGGGGCGTGCGCAGGTCGTGCGAGACATTCTCCGCCAGTTCGCGCCGCAGCCGGTCGGACTCGCGCAGGCGCTCCATGCCGGTCTGCACGGCCGCCGCCATCGCGTTGAAGGCCCGCCCAAGGTCGCCGATCTCGTCTCGTCCCCGGGCGCTCATGCGGTGGTCGAGGTCGCCGCGCTCGAAGGCACGCGCGGCGTCGGCGAGGGCCGCGAGCCGGTGGGTGAGCAGGAAGAACAGCGCCAGGCCGGCCACGAGGGCCGAGCCGACCGCCAGGGCGAGGGTGACGAGCCCGGCCCGGACGTAGTAGCTCTCGCCCGCCATGCGCAGCGACGCGTCGAAACGCTCGCCGCCGAGGATGACATACACCCAGCCCGTCTCCTTGCCGATCGCCACGGGTGCCGCCGAGAACGGCTTGCGCCGTCCTCCGCCCCGGGGGTCCTCGCCGCGGACCGGCCCCGCGTCGGCGGCGAACGCCCACAGCGGGGCGAGGTCGATCCGGTCGCGCACCACCGCGCTCGCCGGATCGGCGAACCACGCGAGGATGCCGCCCGTGGCGTCGAGGAGGTAGATCTCGACCCGGGGGTTCAGGACCATCATGTAGTGGATGGCCGCGTCGAGCCGTCCGGGTCCATAGCCGTCGACGAGCAGCGGCGCGAGTTCGCCGGCGATGCTCGCGGCGTAGCCGCGGTTCAGGCGCTGTTCGACCTCGTCGAAGAGCATCCGTGCTGTGTCGAACCCGATGGCGACCACGCCGGCCCCTAGCACGAGGATCAGAGCGAGGTAGACCAGGGCGATGCGGACGTAGAAGGAGCCGAAGAGCCGCCTCATGTGCCGGCCCCACGCCGTTCGGCGAACCGGTAGCCCACGCCCCACACGGTCTCGACGAACCGGGGGTGCGCGGGGTCGGCTTCGATCTTCGCGCGGAGGCGGTTGATATGGGAGTTCACGGTGTGGCCGCCGCCCTCGTACTCCCCAGGCCAGAGGTGCTCGAGCAGCTCGGCCCGCGTCCAGGCGCGGCCGGGGTTCGAGGCGAACAGGACGAGGAGGTCGAACTCCTTCGCGGTCAGGTCGACGGCGCGGCCGCGCAGGCTCGCCATGCGGCGCCCGGGGTCGACGACCAGGCCTTCGCGCTCGATGCGGGCCGGGACGCGTTCCGCCGCGGGCCGGATCTCCCGGTCGGTGCGTACCCGGCGCAGCAGGGCGTTCACCCTCGCCGCCAGCTCGCGCACGCCGAAGGGTTTCACCACGTACTCGTCGGCGCCGATCTCGAGGCCCCGCACCCGGTCGGCCTCGGTGCCGCGCGCGGTGAGCATGATCAGGGGCGTGGCGGGGTCGCGCTGACGGAGGCGGCGGCAGACATTCATGCCGTCCAGCAGGGGGAGGCCGAGGTCGAGGATGACGAGGTCGGGCGGGTCACGCAGGGCCCGGTCGAGTCCCGTGCGCCCGTCGGCGGCGTACTCGACCCGGTAGCCCTCGTCCGACAGCGCGGAGGACACGATTCCCGCGATGTCGCGGTCGTCCTCGATCAGCAGTATGCGTTCGGCGGGGCGCATCCGGGCTCTCTCGCTTCAATATACCAGTGCGCGACAGCCTCGGACGAATGTGCCGCGGCGAGTCCGGTAGCTCTCATCCCTCCCCGTGGCTGCAGTCGTGATCGTGCGCGTGACCGTGCCGATGCTCGGCGCAATCGGTTCCCAAGTCGACGAGGGTGCCTGTCGCGAACCGCTCGACGGCCGCCCGGGCGTCGCCCGAGGCACCGCGCGTGACGGCGATACCGTGCGAGGCGAGCACGCGAACGGCTCCCTCGCCCATGTTCCCGGCGACGAGGTGCGTGACCCCCATCTTCGCGAGCGTGGCCCCGATACCCGACTTGCACCCGCAGCCGGCGGCGGACCCGAGCCGTTCCTCGGCGACGATGGCCTTCCGCTCGTCGAGGGTGAACACCGTGAAACCTTCGCAGTGGCCGAAGTGGCCGTCCACCTCGGCGCCGCGAACCGGTACGGCGATCTTCATGGTCCGTGCTCCTTCCGTGCGCTGGACTATCTCTCCGCCTTCGATGCGGAGGCGTTTCCCGTTGATGACGGCGTCCGCGACCGTGCGCCGTGCCGCCTCGACGATCCGGCCGAACGTCTGGCGCGAGACGCCCATGCGCAGCGCGGCCGCGTCGTGGTAGAGCCCCTCGAGGTCGGCGAGGCGGAAAGCCTCGGCGCCGTCGAGGCCGAGGGTCACCTCATCCAACTCCCGGGCCGGAACTCCCGCGGGCTTGAAGACTCGTTGGGCGAGCAGGCAACCTACCTGGCGGCCGGTGACCGGTCTCGGCATGAGATGAGTATAATGAGCATATGCCCAAAATAGCAAGAGGTGACTGGGGGGGCCACGGGGGGCAGCCAGAGGTGGTCAGCCCATTGCCCGGTCGATCTCCTCGCGCGCGATACACGTCCACTCCACGAACCGACGCGCGTCGCCCTGGACGGTGAAGGTGTCCTTGGGCACGATTTCGAGCCGGCACCCGCGCGTGCGATCGAGGGCGTCGCGCAGGTACATTCGCACGTGATCGGGGTCGAACCGGTCCGCAAGCACGGCGGGGTTCGGCTTCCATGAGAATACGTACCGGTCGCCGAGCGCCTCGGCCGCGGCACTGATGTCGCACCACGGGCTCACGGACACCCTGCGGAGGCGTGAGATCCGCCACTTCAGCATCTCGAACTCCCTGGTGCACGGCTCGCAGCAGCCGCAGGCCACGAGGCCGAAGCGGTCGAGGTAGGGGAGCTGGTGCTCGAGAATGAACTCCTCGTGCTGCGCGGGACCCGCGCCCGAGGCCTCCTGCGCCACGCCAAACCCCCAGAAGTCGGCCGCGACGGGTGCGGCGGCGACGGCCGCGGCCCGCCCGGGCGCCGGCAGCGCGGACAGTTGCTCCATCGGCCCGCGCGCGAGGAACCCCTGGAGCCGGCGGAGGAAGGCCGGTGCGTCGCTCATGTCGAGCATCACCGCGTCGCCGAATACATTTTCGGCCGTGGGCGCGACGGCGGCGCGCCACGGCAGGCCCCGCCTGCTGCGGGCCGTGATGGAAGGGGTCGCGCTCAACATGCGCGTCATCGCAGGCGCGTTCCGCGGGCTGGGCCGGCAGTGGGGCGAGATCCGCATACTCGGCGGGGCCGCCCGCAGCGCGACGTGGCGCCAGATCTTCGCCGACGTGCTCGAGACACCGGTCGTCACGCTGAACTTCATGGAAGAGGCGACGTCGCTCGGTGCCGCCATCGCGGGCGGGGTGGGAATCGGCGTATTCCCCGACATCGGGGCCGCTGCCCGCATCGTTCGCACCGTGGAACGGACCGGGCCCGATCCCGCAAGGTTCTCCGCCTACCGGAGGATGTACCCGGCGTTCATGGCTGCCTACGAACAGCTCGTGCCCGTGTTCGAAAGGATCGCCGAGAAGTGAAAGGGCCGCGCGGGACGCGGCGCACCGGATGCGGCGCACCCGGCTGCTACGAGGTGATCCCCTTCAGCGTGAGCTCCTCGGCCCGGTGGCAGGCCGCCAGGCGCCCCGGCTCGCACTCCCGCAGCACGGGCGGCTCCACAGACCGCCACACCTCTCACCTCCTCGAGCGCGACTCCCACGGCGGCAGCAAATCCGCCTCGCTACGTTTGCTGTTAAGCGGGTGCAGGACCGCGGGTCAGGGGAGGGCACGAATGGGTTGAATCGCGATGCGATAGTCGATAGAGCGACCTATCAGTTAATATCAATCTACCAGAAGACCTTCACCGGGTATCGCGGGGCGACGCGGTCGGCGGTCACGAACGACAAGTTCTCGGAGACGCACTGCGCGATGAGGGCACGGTCGAACGGGTCGTGGTGATGGAACGGCAGCCCGGCCACGGCTGCGGCGTGACGGATGGTGAACCTGAGTTCGCTCCACCCGAGGGCGCCGACTTCGGCCTCGAGATCTCCGAGCGGAACGCCGCTCACCTTCCCGAGCGCGCTCTTAATCGCGATCTCCCACACCGACACAGCGCTGAACCCGATCTCCTGCGACTGATCCCGCAGCAGCGACACGGCGGCCGGCGACAGCCGATCGGGATCGATCATCCACCAGAGGAAAACGTGAGTGTCGACCAGGTACCTCATGGGCCGCGGCCCTCAAAAGCGGCGTTGATGCCATCGTCCTCGGCATCGAAGTCGGGGCGTATCGTGACGATACCGCGCCACTTTCCGGGCTGGGCGAGGGCGGAAGGGTGGCGGATGGGCGAAAGACGGGCGATGGCCTTCCCGGCGCGCGAGAGGATGTACTCCTCTCCCCTCTCGACCTCCGCTAGAATCCGGGACAGGTTGGTTTTCGCCTCGTGGGTGTTTACTGTCTTCATAAACTTAGTTTAGCTAAGCTAAGTTCTATAGTCAAGGAACTTTCTGACTAGGAGCCTGTCGGACTTTCGCCGACCCCCAATTCCGGAAAATCGCGTAACGTGGTAGGTTCTCACCATGTCCGAGCGACTGGTGAACGTGGACCGAGAAACCCCGCTACTGCTGCCCGTTGACCTGCGGGACTGGGTGCCCGGGGACGACCTCGTACACTTCGTCATCAACGCGGTGGAGACAATGAATCTGTCGGCGCTGTCGGTGAATCGGCGAGGGACGGGCGACGAGCAGTACCCGCCCCGGATGATGCTCGCAC
>Ga0315275_10008492_pt1 | contig 9994 bp, 10 predicted proteins | sample YL17G03_0_MG_FD_205557 | JGI IMG/M metagenome (GOLD analysis project Ga0315275, IMG submission 205557) | Sediment microbial communities from Yellowstone Lake, YNP, Wyoming, USA - YL17G03_0 | ecosystem: Environmental > Aquatic > Freshwater > Lake > Sediment | place: USA: Wyoming | collected...
CTCGAAGTGACGGGCGACTCCATGCAGCCGCTTTACCGTAAAGGTGACATCCTCGTTATTTCTCCCAATGCCCAAGCCCGCAAGGGCGACCGCGTCGTGGTTCGCACGGTCGACGGTGAAGTGCTGGCGAAGATTCTGGTCAAGCGGACGGCGAAGACGGTCGAGCTCGCCTCGTTCAATCCGAACCATGCCAATCTTGTTTTTCCGGTCGCTCGTATCGATTGGATCGCACGCATCGTCTGGGCGAGCCAGTAACGGGGGTGAGCTTCCATGAACATCGCAGCCAAGCTCGTTGCCATTGTCTTTGGTGTCGCGGTGCTGTGGTTTTTTGCCTGGGTTGGGACCGGTTCCTTCGGCGTCGGCAAGACCGAACCCGAACCGAGCGTGACGGCTGAAGCAATCCATCAACCTGCTCAAACCCCGCCAACCGCATCGCTCGGCACCACAGAGACTTCAGCGCCGGCCGCCGCACCCAAGCCGTCCACCACTCCAACAACGATCGGCGAAGAGAAGCATCTCAGGCTCGCGCGCGAGGAGGCCGAGGTCGAGAGAGACGCAAGCCTGGCGAAGCAGCATGCGATCGAGCCTGTCACTCCGGTGAAGCTCCATTACCGCGTCAAAGTGCGCGATGGCGGTACGCTTCAAGCCGGCGGAGTCGTGATCCGGCTTGCCGAAATCGAGGCGCGCGAGGCCGACGGGCGCTGCACCGACAAAAACGGCAAAGACTGGGCATGCGGCTCGGCCGCGCGTGTCGCTCTCGCGAAGTTCATCCGCTATCGCGCGATCTCTTGCGGGTTACCGGATGATGGCGAGCAGACCGACTATGTCGCGCGCTGTAGTGTGGGCGGCGTGGATTTGAGCGAGTGGATGGTACGCCAAGGCTGGGCGAAGCCGAAGCCGAACGCCGATAAGGTGCTGGCAGACGCCGCCGATGCGGCGAAACTCGCGCGTCTTGGGATTTGGCGGGCCAGCGAATGATGAAAGGCGCGAGCCGGACTTATGCCCGGGCCCGCGCCTTTCAGATTACGCGCTGCTACGACTACGAATTGTCGCAGAGCACCTTCACGTCGATATTGGCTTCTTCGCGAGTCGGATAGCCCTGCTTCCCGATCTGCATGGTCAGCTGATCTTCGCTGACGGTTTTCTGCTCGATGACACGGCAGTGCTTATTGTTGTCCTTGAGGATGACAAAGCCATCGGCGGCGAAAGCCGGGACGGCAAAGCCAAGAACGAGGGCGGCAGTGAGAGCATATTTCAGTTTCATGGGGTTCCTCCAGGTTGGGAGGAAGGAGTTCTCGCAAACCCGCTAAAACGCGCTGAATCCGATGCGAGCAAAATGGCGACAATTAGCTGGATCGCAGAGCCGCGGGGGCAGACGGCGACACGATGCAGAGAAAATCGTTCCGGCGAATGTAAGGCATTAAGTGACCAGCTCGCCGGCCAACGCCTTGCCAATCAATGCACGCGTCTCGGCGACACCATAAAGTTCGACGAAGGAGCCGAAGCGCGGGCCTTGCGTCTGACCGAGCAGCACTTCGTAAAGTGCGCTGAACCACGCGCGTAAAGGCTCGAAGCCATGCTCCTTGCCGACGGCGTAGACCTCGCCTTGGATCTCCTCGGCGAGCACTTTGGATGGCAGTGCTGCAAGCCGCTTCTCGAGATCGAGCAGCGCCGCACGCTCTTTCTCGCTCGGGGCCCGATAAAGCTTCGCCGGTTTGACGAAGTCTTGGAAATAGCGGATGGCATAGCCCACCAACCGGTCGAGCAGCGGATGCGCTTCGGGCGTCGCGTCCGGCGCATAGCGCCGGATGAACCCCCATAACACTTCGCTATCTTCCGAGTTGGAGGCGCTCGCAAGGTTCAGCAACAACGCGAAGCTGATCGGAAGCTCGGCTTGCGGCGGCCAGCCGTCATGGATGTGCCAGACGGGATTCATCAGCTTCACCGCCGGTTCTTCCTTCGGATAGGCGGCGAGATGGCCGACATACTCGTCGACGGCCTTCGGGATCACATCGAAATAGAGCCGCTTCGCCTTTTTCGGGCTCTGATACATATAGAGCGCGAGGCTCTCGGGTGCCGCATAGCTCAGCCATTCTTCGATGGTGAGGCCGTTGCCGCGCGATTTGGAAATCTTCTCGCCGTTCTCATCGAGGAAGAGTTCGTAGATGTATCCTTCCGGCTGACGGCCGCCGATGACGCGGCAGATCTGGCCGGACAGGCGCACTGAGTCGATCAGATCCTTCCCCGCCATCTCGTAGTCGACGCCGAGCGCCGCCCAGCGCATCGCCCAATCCGCCTTCCATTGCAGTTTGCAATGACCGCGCGTGACAGGCGTTTGCGTCAGCTTGCCAGAGTCGGGATCGATGTAGCGGATCGCGCCTTGCTTCAGATCGCGGTCGACGACGGAAACTTGCAGCACGCGGCCCGAGACGGGAGAGATCGGCAGGAAGGGGCTGTAAGTCGCGCGACGATCCGGGCCTAGCGTCGGCAAGATCACGTCGCGGACGGCGTCGTAATGCTCCAGCACTTTCATGAGCGTCGCGTCGAAGCGCCCGGACGTATAACACTCGGTCGCCGAGAGAAATTCGTAGTCGAAGCCGAACGTGTCGAGAAAGGCCTTCAGCCGCGCATTGTTGTGCTGGCCGAAGCTTGGATGCTCGCCGAACGGGTCCGGCACTTGGGTGAGCGGCTTGCCAAGATGTTCGGCGAGCATCTCCTTGTTGGGAACGTTGTCGGGGACTTTGCGCAGGCCATCCATATCGTCCGAGAAACAGATCAGCCGCGTCGGCACCTTGTCCTCGGTGAGCACCCGAAAGGTGTGGCGCACCATGGTGGTGCGGAGGACCTCGCCGAAGGTGCCGATATGGGGCAAGCCGGACGGCCCGTAACCGGTCTCGAAGATGATGGCGCCGCGAGGCTCGGGCAGCCGCTTGAGCCGGCTCACCACTTTCTGCGCCTCCTCGAACGGCCACGCCTTGCTCACATGGGCAAAGGCGAGCAGCTCCGAGGGGATGTCGAGCTTCTCAGGGTGCTTCTTGGGCTTTGTGGCTGTGGTCATTGGCGCATCGGAATTTGGGCGACTGATTTCACAGTTTTCGGGCTGACGCCAGCCTTTCCGGTAGCTTCCCCTTGCCCCAATTGCCGCAATTTCCTACGGTCCCCGCGGCTTTTGCGACTCATCAGAGAGGGTGCCCCCATGACCGAGAAGATGACCCATCACGAGGCGCTGATCTATGTGATGGTCACCATGTCGGCGGTGGACCGTATCATGACAGACCCTGAACTTACGCGCATCGGCGAGATCGTCTCGAACTTGCCGGTCTTTAGCGATTTCGATCAGGACCGCCTGGTCAAGACGGCGGAGGCTTGTGGAGAGGTCCTCAGCGTCGATGGAGGCCTGGACCAAGTCCTCGTCCTCGTCCGTGACTCTCTACCGAAGAAGTTGCACGAGACGGCCTACGCGGTCGCGCTCGAAATCGCCGCCGCCGACCGCGCCGTGAAACCGGAGGAGATCCGGTTCCTCGAGCTCTTGAGTGATAGCCTCGATCTCGACAGGTTGACGACGTCGGGGATTGAACGCGGCATCCGAGCGCGGAACACTGTGCTTTAGGGCAGCAACGGCTCAGTGCATCAATTTGACGGCACCGGTATAAAGTGCGCCGCCAATCACGCAAGGAATCGCGATTTCAGGTTGGGCGAGTGCGGTTGCCGCGACGCAGCCAGTGGCGATCGCAATGGAGCCAGCGGTCGCGCCCTTCGACATTCCGGCGTCGCTCGACAATTGCGCCTTCTGCGCGTCCTCGATGGCGCCGAATTGATCCTTGCGCACGCGCTCCGATTCAAACACCTCCGCGGCTTCGATCACGTCCTTTAAAGGCTTGGCGACCTCTTCAGGTTGTTGGTCGTATTCGGCGCGATAGAGTTGCAAGAGCTCGCGGTCGCGCTCGGCATAAGAGGCGAGAGTCCATTTGGCCGTGCCGCCGGTCGTGACTTTGTTGACGTCGCCGCCTCCGCTTCCCCAGCCTGAGAACATCTTGCCCCAGGAGAAGCCGTGGTCGTCTTGGTTCTTGGACCAACGCAACGCATCCATGATGCGGACCACCGGCTCATGCTGACCGGTGGCGACGTAGTAGCCCCAAAGCGCGTAGATCGCCGAGGAACCGCCATCCTCCAAGGGAAGCTGCATCAGGGTCTTGCGCTTTTCGGAGAGGAAGTCGTCGATGAGCGGACGCCGCAGCGGCATCTTCGGCGAAAACTTCTCGAGCAGCTCACGCCAATCGGGACGGCCAGAATAGACGATGGCCCTGATGATGACCTCTTGCTCCTTGTCGGGCATGGGAAACATCTGGGCGATGAGCGTCGGTCCCGATTTCGGGTTGGTACCGAGCGCACCGGCGATGAAGCCGATGCAGAACCATTGCTTGTCCTCGTCGGCGAACAGGCCGAATTCGCGCATGGCATGGACGGCGACAGGGACTTTGGAAGGCTGCGGATGGACGCGATATTGACGGACCCACTCCATCAGGCGCTCGGTGCTGCCAAAAGTGGCGGCAGCGTCGGCTGCGGCAGACGGCGCAGGCGATATCAGAATCGAGGGTGTGGCGATGCTTAACGCAAGCGCGATGGCAGTAACGATACGCATGTCATCAGCTTCCTTCCCCGGCCCCAGCTTGATGACTCTTACTCAGAAACTTAGTTAACGCCCCGCCGGTGCTCACCCAGCGGGAAAGTCGATAAGATTCAGTGGTTTCATGGCCTTTTTGGGGCCCGAAGCGTTAACCATAATGAAAGATTAAGGCCCTTCCCCGGCCTTGGCGGCCCTTAGCAGGCGAGAAGCGCATCCGCGGCAGAAGTTTCTCGTTCGGCGATGGCGCGCGCGGTTTCGTTTCTCATGAGCCCAGAGATCGCGAGATTGACGCCTATGGATCGACCGCGACGAAGCGCGTGGCGTTTTCTTGCGATGCTCATGTCTGCCTCAAGCTCGCGATGTCGATGACGAAACGGTAGCGGACATCGCTTTTCAACACGCGCTCATAGGCTTCGTTGATGTCCTGAATGCGGATGACCTCCACGTCGGAGGCAACGCCGTGCTCAGCGCAGAAATCCAGCATCTCTTGGGTCTCGCGAATGCCGCCGATCAGGGACCCCGACAAGGTCCTGCGCTTCATGATCAGCGAGGGTGCCGCGACCGGCGTCGGGTCCGGCACGCCCACCAGGACCATGATGCCATCCCGGCGCAACAGGCCGAGATAGGCGTTGTAATCGTGCTGAGCCGAGACCGTGTCGATAATGAAGTCGAAGCGCCCTGCATTGTCCTTGAAGGCGTTTTCATCCTTGGTCGACAGGAAATCGTGAGCGCCGAGCGCGAGGGCATCGTCCCGCTTGCCGGGCGAATGACTCAGCACAGTGACATGGGCGCCCATGGCTCGACCGAACTTCACCGCCATGTGGCCAAGACCGCCGAGACCGACCACGGCGAGCTTGTCGCCTTTCTTAAGGCCGAAATGCTTCAGCGGCGAGTAGGTGGTGATGCCGGCGCAAAGAAGAGGCGCGGCGCGCTCGAGCGGAATGCCTTCGGGGATGCGCAGAACATAATTCTCATCGACGGCGATGCGGGTCGAATAGCCGCCATAGGTCGGCGTCTTCCCGTCGCGTTCATAGCTGTTATAGGTGAGGGTCATACCGCCCTCGCAATATTGCTCCTCGCCGGCCTTGCAGGCTTCGCAGGTGCGGTCGGAATCGACGAAGCAGCCGACACCGACGATGTCGCCCACCTTCCACTTCTTCACGTCGCTGCCGGTCACAACGACCTTGCCGATGATCTCGTGGCCAGGGACCATGGGAAAGATCGCGCCGCCCCATTCATCGCGGGCCTGGTGAATGTCCGAGTGGCAGACGCCGCAATAGAGAATGTCAATCAGGACATCGTGCGGACCCGGCTCGCGACGCTGAATGGAGAATGGCGCCAATTTTGACTTCGGCGACATGGCGGCAAAAGCGGGGGTCTCTAAGGCGGCGGGCATGGGAACTCCTTCACTCATCACTTCACTTCCGTTCGGTGGAAACGCGAAGCGCTACCTTCTGATTCTATGCCTCCCTGCGCGCGATGTCGAAGTGGCACGTGGACGCCCAAACAGCGCGATAGAGGCCGAAAATTCGCGGGCGGCGGCTGTGGACAACTGCAAGAATTGGGATTTTACGCCTTCAGATTGGCTTCATCATGCCGCGCATAACCGATTCGCGCGTAAAGCCTCGGCGAGGCAACAGTTTGGCTGATCACCCTGATAGATCGGAGGAGATGTCACATGGCGACTACTGCAAGTAAGGGCCGCACGGCTGCCGCTGAAGCGGCGCGGTGCAACGCGTTGAGCGAAGTCTTGGCGGAGAGTTGGTGGATGGTAGGTTTGCGCGGCATTTTGGGCATCATCTTCGGCCTGATCTGTCTGTTTGCCACCGACATCGCGCTGATGTCGTTGATCCTACTGTTCTCCGCCTATCTGTTGGTCGATGGCCTGTTCGCCATCGCCGCCGGTATCCGCAACGCGCGGAATGGCGAGCGTTGGGGCCTGCTGCTGCTCGAAGGCTTGGTCGACATCGCCGCTGCCGCTGTGGCCTTTCTCTGGCCGGGCCTCACCCTCGTGGTGCTGATCTGGATCATCGCGATCTGGGCCGTCATATCAGGCGGGCTGATGCTCGCCTCGGCCTTCGCGCTTAAAAAGGATCATGGCCGCTGGTGGCTCGCGCTCGGGGGCATTTGCTCGCTGATCTTCGGCGCTCTGCTCATCGTCGCGCCGCTGGTCGGCGCTTTCGTCCTGATCTGGTGGCTCGGCGCTTACGCGCTGGTCTTCGGCGTGGTCCTGCTCGTGCTGGCCTTCCAGCTCCATTCCAAATACGAAGCGCGCCCGGCGCCCCGCGCCAAGCGGGCTTGACGGATTAGCCAAGGGAGGCATCGCCCAGCGATGCCTCCCTTGTTATCCGTGTGCTGCACTTCCGTCCGCGACAGATGCGGTCCGTGCTATCGTGGCTCGTCTCGATAGAGGTGTCCGCGAATGGATGAAGCTGACGGCATTCCCACCGTGAAGCTGCCTTCCGGCAAGGTCGTGGCCAAGCTCGGCCAGGGCACCTGGGGCATGGGCGAGGATCCACGCAAGCGCCGGCAAGAAGTGGCCGCGATCGAGCTTGGCCTCGAGCTCGGCATGACGCTGATCGACACCGCCGAGATGTACGGCAATGGCGGCGCCGAGGAGATCGTCGGCGAGGCGATCGAGGGCCGCCGCGAGGACGTGTTCATCGTCAGCAAGGTGCTTCCCGACAACGCCAATAAAGTCGGCATGATCGCATCCTGCGAGTGGAGCCTGGCGCGGCTCGGCATCGAGAGGCTCGACCTCTATCTCTTGCATTGGCGGGGCCGGCATTCGCTCGAAGCCACGCTCGAAGGGTTTCACGCGCTGATACGCGAGGGCCTGATCGCGTCTTGGGGCGTCAGCAATTTTGACACCGCCGACATGGAGGAGCTCGCCGCGCTTGCAGGCGGCGACCAGGTCCAAACCGACCAGGTGCTCTATAATTTGCACCGCCGCGGCATCGAGCACGAGCTGCTGCCCTGGTGCCGCGAGCGGAAGATTCCGGTCATGGCCTACTCGCCCTTCGAGCAGGGCCGGATCTTGCGCGACCCAGCGCTGAACTCCGTCGCCGCTGGGCATCGCGTTTCGCCAGCCTGCGTGGCGCTCGCCTGGGTTCTGCTCCAGGACGATGTGATCGCAATCCCGAAAAGCTCGAACGAGGCGCACGTTCAGGAAAATGCGGCGGCACTCGATCTCGTGCTGTCGCAGCAAGATCTCGAGCTGCTCGAACGTGCCTTCCCGCGTCCGGAGCAGGCCCGCCCGCTCGAAATGCTGTAGGTCGGCACCAACCTCGCCATTCGAGACGGGCCTTCGGCCCTGCTCAGGGTGAGGAGCCCCGAAGGTCTCGAAGCAAATCCTACGAGTTGTCATCAAGCCGTCACGCAATTTCGCTGATCAATCCTGACCTCCAGCTGACTCGAAGGGAAACCGCCGTGCCCTGGATCTTTCTTACCGTCGCCATCCTGTTTGAGGTTGCCGGCATCACCTCGATGAAACTGTCGCGGGGACTTACAGAGCCCGTCCCGTCGATTGCCGTTGTCGTGTTCTATGTCTGCTCGGCGGCAGCCGTCATCCTCGCAATGAAAATACTGGAGTTATCGACGGCCTACGCCATCTGGTCGGGTGTCGGTACCGCACTGGCCGCCGCAATTGGGGTCGTCTATTTCCGCGAGCCCCTGACCCTTTTTAAGCTGGGAAGCCTGGCGCTGGTGATCCTGGGCGTCGTGGGATTGTCGCTGGCGGGCCGACAGACGAATTGACGGGGCCGCTTAAGCACCCGACATTAGGCTCATGAATAACTTTCTCGGCTACAGCGACGGCGCCATCCGCATTGCCGTCTTTCTCGGCGTTCTGCTGCTCATGGCGCTGGTGGAGGTGCTGTGGCCGAAGCGAAAGCTGGAGGTGGCCAAACCAGGACGCTGGGTCACCAATCTTGGCATCGGCATGCTGGATGGGCTCCTGCTCCGGCTGATGGCGATGGTGGCGGTGCCGATCGCCGCGGTCGCCGCCGCCTTCTACGCCGAAAGTCACGGGATCGGGCTCCTCAATCAGGCGGAGCTGCCCGGCTGGCTCAAGGTCGTGATCGCGCTGCTGTTGCTCGATCTCGCCATCTGGGCGCAGCATCTCATCTCGCACAAACTGCCGATCTTCTGGCGCTTGCATCAGGTTCACCACGCCGACCGCGATATCGACGTCACCACGGCAATCCGCTTTCACCCGATCGAAATCGGGCTCTCGATGCTCTGGAAGATCGTGGTGGTGGTGACGATCGGTGCCTCTCCCCTCGCCGTGTTTCTGTTCGAGGTCATTCTCAACGCTTGCGCCATGTTCAACCACGCCAATATCGCGCTACCGCGCTGGCTCGATGAGATGTTGAGGATCTTAATCGTCACGCCGGACATGCACCGGGTGCATCATTCCGTGCTTCGGCGCGAGCACGATTCAAATTACGGCTTCAATCTTTCCGTCTGGGACCGCTTGTTCCGGACCTATACGGCGCAGCCGGAAGCGGGCCATCAGGGCATGACGATCGGGCTCACCCCCTATCAGAATTTGAACCCGACACGTTTCGATTGGAGTCTGCTGCTGCCGTTCCGGCCGCTTAAAAGAAGCTCATCGGGAAATAACGGAGGAAAAGCTCCTCGTAGCGGCCGGAGGCGTGGACCTGCTCGAGGGCGTAATCCAAAATCTCGGTAAGCTGGCGGTTGCCCTTCCTCACCGCAATGCCGACGCCCTCGCCGAAAAATCTTGCATCGAGATAGGGACCGCCGCGGAACTCGCAACAGCCGTCGCTGGGCACCCCGTTTAGCCAAAAGGTGAGACCGATACCGTCGCCGAAGACAAACTCGACGTCGCCCTTCTTCAGGGCGGCTTGCGCCGCTTCGGCGGTGTCGAAGGAAACGAGCGTCGCGCCGGGGAAGAATTGCTTCAGATAGGCTTCGTGCCCGGTCTCCTTGACCACGCCGATCTTTTTTTCGATGAGGGTCTCCGGGATGATGTCCTTTAGCGCGTTGTCTTTCTTGGCGATGAAACGCGCCGGCGTCGCGTAATAGCGCTCGGTGAAATCCGCCTTGGCCAGCGACTCCTCGCTGATGCGGATCGAAGCGATCGCGGCATCGGCCTCGCCATTATCGAGACTGGTGAAGAGCTCGTCCCACTCGACGGCTTTGACCTCGCATTCGACATTGAGAGCTTCGCAAATCGATTTGGCGAGATCGACGTTGAAGCCGGTGAGCGCGCCTTCCTCGTCGAAATAGTGGAAGGGCGGATAGTCGCTGTCGGTGACGAAGCGAAGCTTCTGCAAATCCTTGAGGTCGGGCTTCGGCCTCAAAGCCGCGCCCTGCCAAACGTCGGGCACGATTTCGTTGCGG
>Ga0315275_10008494_pt1 | contig 9994 bp, 8 predicted proteins | sample YL17G03_0_MG_FD_205557 | JGI IMG/M metagenome (GOLD analysis project Ga0315275, IMG submission 205557) | Sediment microbial communities from Yellowstone Lake, YNP, Wyoming, USA - YL17G03_0 | ecosystem: Environmental > Aquatic > Freshwater > Lake > Sediment | place: USA: Wyoming | collected...
CCCGTCCAGAGACTGCCGAGATCCTGCTGCAGATGTACCCACCGCGCCATAAGCAGGGTATTTGCATCTGGTTCACCGGGTTGAGCGGGGCAGGCAAGTCCACCACAGCTGAAATCTTGATCTCTTTGCTGCTTGAACACGGCCGCCAGGTGACGTTGCTGGATGGAGATGTGGTGCGCACCCATCTCTCGAAAGGATTGGGATTTTCCCAAGAAGACCGCGACACTAACATCCTGCGCATTGGCTTTGTAGCAGGCGAGATCGTTCACCACGGCGGCACCGTAATCTGCGCAGCCATCAGCCCCTATCGCGCTACTCGCAATGAAGCGCGCAAAATGGTCGGCGACGATAATTTCGTCATGGTCTATGTAGACACGCCAGTGGATGTCTGCGAGCAGCGAGACGTAAAAGGCCTGTACGCCAAGGCGCGCCGCGGCGAGATTACCGGCTTTACCGGCGTTAACGACCCCTACGAACCCCCCATTGACCCTGAAATCAACCTCCAAACGGTCACCATCACTCCCGAGGAAAATGCTCGCAGGATCCTCAGTTACTTGATAGAGCAAGGCTTTATCCTACCCGATGGCGCCAACGATCTCCGAGGAGCATAGGGCCTTGGCGTAAAATGATATGAAGTAAATATCGCGCTAAAACCATCCATCCATAAAAATCCCCCAAACAAATGACCCAACTATCCGAAATCTTCGATCTACATCGCCGCGTGGCAGTAGTGACCGGTGGGGCCGGCCTGCTGGGAGCTGAGTTCTGCAAGACGCTGGCGGAGGCTGGAGCGCAGGTGGTCGTTGCCGACCTGAACGAAGCCGCGGCTATCCACCTGGCAGATACCCTTAATATACAAGGACTGAGCGCCCTGGGAGTGGGTACAGACGTGAGATCCACGGATTCTGTTCACAAATTAGTCGCCTCAACCTTGGACGCCTACGGAGGGCTGGATATCCTGGTCAACAGCGCCGCCCTGGATCCCAAGTTTGACCCGCGACATCAAGGGGAAGGGATAAAGGGATTGACGGAAAGCGATTCCCCAAACCCTTATCCCTCATCCCCTAATTCACTGACTTTCGAAAATTACCCCATTAACTTATGGAAACAGGCGCTGGACGTTAACCTGACCGGCATGTTCCTGTGCTGCCAGGCCGCGGCCCGGTCCATGCTGGCACAGGGCGCTGGTAAAGGCGGTCTAAGGCCAACCGACCAGCACGGGGGAGTGATCATCAACATCTGTTCCATGTACGGTCTGGTTGGCCCGGACCAGCGCCTCTACCAGCGCGAAGACCAGCCGCCTCAGTACAAGCCGGTATATTATTCCGTCACCAAGGCCGGGGTGCTTGGCCTGACGCGTTACCTGGCGACCTACTATGCAGGGAAAAACATTCGCGTCAATGCCCTGACTCCGGGCGGCGTTTACAATGGTCACGATGAGGAGTTTCTGCGGGCTTACTCCGCCCGCTCGGTGCTGGGCCGCATGGCTCGCAAAGACGAAATGAACGGCGCTTTGCTCTTCCTGGCCTCCGACGCATCTTCGTACATGACCGGAGCAAATCTAGTTGTCGATGGCGGATGGACTGCCTGGTGAACCAGAAATGACAACCGAAGTCCTGGCTATCATTCCGGCGCGCGGTGGCTCCAAGAGCATCCCACGCAAAAATATTCGCTCCTTCGCCGGACACCCTTTGATCGCTTACAGCATCTCGGCTGGCCTGGCGGCTGAGACTGTTTCTCGCCTGCTGGTCTCCACCGATGATGAGGAAATCGCGGTCGTGGCGCGCCAGTATGGCGCCGAAACGCCTTTCCTGCGTCCACCCGAGCATGCCCAAGACCAAACCCCGGACCTGCCTGTCTTCCAACATGCCCTGCGTTGGCTGGAACAGCACGAGGGCTACCGTCCCGAGATCGTCATCCAATTACGCCCAACATCTCCCTTCCGCCGCGTCTGGCACATCGACCAGGCAGTCTACCGTTTGCTGGAGCGCCCGGAAGCCGATTCGGTGCGAAGCGTTTGCGTCCCCTTCCAGAATCCGTACAAGATGTGGCGCATCGATCCAGACGGGTTGATGCAGCCGTTGATGCAGACCGGGGTTGCTGAGCCTTATAATCTGCCGCGCCAGGCCTTGCCCGAAGTCTACTGGCAGACCGGCTATGTAGACGCCGCCTGGGCAGATACGATCCTGACTAAGAACTCAATGACCGGGAGCCACATCTTGCCCCTGGTGATTGACCCCAGTGAATGGATCGACATCGATTCGCCCAGCGACTGGCGGAACGCTGAGAGGTTGCTGGAAAGCGGCAAAATCAGTCTGGACGATCTGGGATTTCAATTATAAATAATCCTGAGCCTGTCGAAGGATCGGAGGTTCCCAATGCCCGTGATAAAAATCGGTGATTGCCTTATTGGCGATGGTCATCCCACGTATATTATTGCCGAGATCGGAGTAAACCACAACGGCATCCTGGATCTGGCGTTAGAGCTGATTGATATAGCTGTTAGAGCTGGAGCCGATGCAGTTAAATTTCAAAAACGAAAGCTGGATAAGATTTATCCCAAGAAATACCTGGAAAACGCCAACGCTGGAGAGAAAACCCTGCGCTATTTGTTGCCGATTTTACAGCAGGTCGAACTGAGCGACGAGGCATATTATGAGATCGTCGATTACTGCCGAAAAAAGGGCATCACCTTCCTTTGTTCGGCTTTCGATACGGAGAGCGCCGATTTCCTTGACCGGTTGGGAGTGCCAGCTTACAAGATCGCCTCAGCCGATTTGACCAACCTGCCCCTGATCGATCATCTGGTTCAGAAAGGCAAGCCCCTGATCCTGTCCACTGGGATGTCACGCATGGAGGAGGTTGAAATTACCGTCGATTTCCTGAAGGAGCGTGGGGCCGAATTTGCCCTGCTGCACTGCAACAGCACCTACCCGGCAGCCTTCGAGGACCTCAACTTGCGTTTCATGAACCAATTACGCCGCTTTGGTGTGCCAGTGGGTTACTCTGGACACGAGCGCGGCATCGCCATCTCCACGGTGGCTTCAGCCATGGGCGCCACCATCATCGAGCGCCACGTCACCCTTGACCGCACGATGGATGGCCCCGACCATGCTGCCAGCCTGGAACCGCAGGGCTTCCAGAAGATGGTGCGCGATATCCGCCAGGTTGCCATGGCGCTGGGAACCGGCGAAGAGAAATTTATCTCGCGCGGCGAGATCCTTAACCGCGAAGTGTTGGGGAAAAGCCTGGTAGCGGCGCGGCGCATCGAGCCGGGCGAAACGATCGCACCCAGTATGGTAACGGTCAAAAGCCCGGCCTTAGGCCTTTCCCCACAATATTACGCCCGGCTGATTAGCCGGGTGGTCGATCGCGCCATCGAAGAAGACGAGCCCTTCCTGGATCGCGATCTGGGAGTGAAAGTCAGCCTCGACACACAACACACCTTGCCAATGGAATACGGATTTGCCGTGCGCTTCCGCGATTTCGATGAAATGCTGGCTTATCAACCGCACATGCTGGAATACCACTTCACCGACCAGGACCTGGATGAGCATTATCCAGGGAATGACTTCACTGAAAAATCCGAGCACCCTCTCAAGCTGGTCGTCCACGCCCCTGAGTTTTGGGACCGCACCCTGGTTGACATGTGCGCTTTAGAAGAGCGCCACCGCCGCGATTCGGTCGAGCTGATTCGGAAGACCATCACGCTAACGCGCGAAATGGCTCCGTATTTTGTAGGGATGCCGAAAGTGATCGTTCACACAGGCGGGATGAGCCTCGACCATCCCATTGACAATCACCCGGCGCTCTATGACAACCTGCGCCGTTCGGTTGGAGAGCTGGATTATGCTGGTGTGGAGCTCCTGCTGGAAAATTTGCCCCCCCACCCCTGGTATTTCGGGGGACAATGGCTGACCAATGCCTTCATGGACGCCTACGAGATCCGCGATTTTATCGTCCCTTTGGGACTGAATATGTGCTTCGACACCTCCCACTCTAAGCTATATTGCAACTGGGCGCATGTAGACTTTTACGAACAGGTGCGCGTGCTCCTGCCTTATATCGGCCATCTGCACCTTTCCGACGGGGCCGGGCTGGATGGGGAGGGGCTTCAGATTGGAGAAGGTACGATCGATTGGGTGCATTTCTTTCACGTGATCGGCGATTACCGCGGCACAATGATCCCCGAGATCTGGCGAGGCCACCAGCGCCAGGGAGAAGGTTTCTTGATTGCCATCCAGCGCCTTTCGGAAGCATACTTCAAGGCCAAGGATGAGGGACAAAGGATGAAAGAAAAAGCATGAATGGGCGCATCGCGCGGTGGCAGGACCGACGCCAAATCACGCGACTTGCGGGGCAGGTGGCTGCCAACGCACGTCCCAGGCCAGGCCAGGCGCCTGTGGTGTTCTTTAATGCCTCCGCCCGCCTGGATGGGCTGAGCCAGAATGCAGCATTTTCGCTCCTGACCGGTTGGGCGCTGCGCCTTTCCGGAACGCCGGTAGTACATTTCGTCTGCCGCACCGGGATGAGCCATTGCGTACAGGGCACCAAACTAGAGGACTTTAGCGCCCTGCCCCCCTGTAAGGCCTGCGTTGCCCAATCGCGCCGCCTGTATTCTGCCGCCGATGTCAATTGGTTTGGATACCAGCCGGACCCAGAACTGCAAAAAGCCATTCAGGGGCTTATTCTAGACGAGCTGAGCGCCTTCGAATATACAATTCCTCTGGGTTTTCAAGAGTCGCGCCACCCTCCACGTATTCCACTCGGTCCTCTGGTATTACCTGCCCTCCGCTGGGCGCTGCGACGCCACCATCTCCCGGATGATGAACCGACTCGCTTTCTATTCCGTGAATATATCCTATCCGCCTTCAATGTTGCACGAGAATTTGGCAATTTCCTAAACCAGGTGAATGGGGTAAACTGCACCCCCTGCGCCGCCGTTGTGATCTTCAATGGGATTCTGTATCCAGAAGCCATCGCACGTTGGGTCGCCCAGCAGCGTGGCTTGCGGGTGATCACCCACGAAGTGAGCTTCCAGCCCTTCTCGGCTTTCTTCACTGACGGACAGGCGACGGCCTATCCATTCCATATTCCAGGCGATTTTGAGCTAAACCCCGAGCAGGACCAACTCCTGAATGCGTATCTTGAAAAACGCTTCCAGGGACAGTTCAGCATGGCTGGCATCCGTTTTTGGCCCGAAATGAAAGGCCTGGACGAAACGCTCTTAAGGAAAGTGAGCCTGTTCCACCAGGCCGTACCGATCTTTACCAACGTAGTGTTCGACACCAGCCAGATACACGCCAATACCGTCTTCCCACACATGTTCGCCTGGCTGGATCTGGTTTTGGATCTGATCCGTACCCATCCGGAGACATTGTTTATTATCCGCGCCCATCCGGATGAGATGCGCCCCGGCTCGACCAAGCAAAGCCGTGAAAGCGTCCACGATTGGGTGTACCACAACCAGATCCACACTTTACCTAATGCGGTATTTATCGATTCGCTGGAATACATCAGCTCGTATGAGCTGATCCAGCGTGCCAGGTTCGTGATGGTATACAACTCTTCGATTGGGCTGGAAGCCACGCTGATGGGCAAACCTGTCCTGTGTGGCGGTCAAGCCCGTTACACCCAATACCCTATCGTATTCTTCCCGGACACTCCCGCCAAATATCGCCAGCAAGCCGAGGTATTCCTGGCTGCAGAACCGGTGACAATCCCCACCGAGTTCCTGCGTAACGCCCGCCGTTTCCTGTATTTCCAGCTTTTCCGCGCCTCGCTGCCCTTCGAGGAATACCTGGAGCCCGGCTCGCAGCCGGGTTTTGTGAAGCTGCGAAACTTCGACTGGCGCGACCTGCTGCCGGCACACTCCCCCACCATGCAGATCATTGCGGAGGGGATATTAAACAGACAACCCTTCCTGTTACCCAATTAGAGGTCTTGCCAAAATAATGTCAACACTTAATCTTCATCAGCGAATCGTGTTCTTGACGATCAAATTACGCAATATGCGGAAACTCAGAACCAGCCCTACACGCCCGAATCGTGTTCTTTACGATCATCGTCACCGCGCTATATGACTGAACCCGAAGAGCTGCGCCGGAGTCGTGTTCTATACGACCGGTTACCCTGGTCTTATGCGCATGAATCGTGTTCTTTACGTGAGTCGTGTACTTTAAGACCGTTATCGACGCGCTAAAGTTCGATTATGAGGGTTGGATAGAGATTTATTCTACCCCTGAGCGCTGCACTTTAGCGCCATCGCCTGGGGCGATCCAAAAGCGGTTATGACAATGGAGATTGCTACTGCAACTCTCGACCACAACGTAGAGAAAATTGAGCTTTTATCAGTGGATCTATTGGACCAACAGCGTCCGCTGGTCGAAGCCCTTAAAAGCCTGGCGCGCTCGCTAAGGCTTGAATTTGGCTGGCATTATTTACTCGACCTGACCTGGATCATTAGCCAGCTTGGACCGGTACAGGGCAAACAGTTGATGGACGCTGGAGCCGGGACGGGTATCCTGCAGTGGTATCTGGCCCAACAAGGCGCACAGGTGATCAGCGTTGACCGGCTCAGCCGCGCTCTACTCCCACTGCGCTTTCGAAAACGCTTCAACGTGCAGGGACTGCGGGCAGGTGCAGAACCGGACCTGGCTCCCAGCTGGCAGGTTTTTAAGAGCAATTTTTCGGGCAAAGCCGGGATACTTGCAATAGTTTCGGAGATTGCTACGGCAACTCTCGCTCAAGCCAAAGACGTACTCGGGATGGTCGAGACCAGGCGCAGCCCTGGGCAAGTCTTGGTTTATAACCAGGACCTGAAAAATCTGGCTGACATTCAGGATAGCTCGCAGGACGCCGTAGTGGCCGTATCTGCTCTGGAGCACAATACCCCGGAAGGCCTGCAGCAGGTGGTGGTCGAATTGATGCGGGTGCTCAAACCCGGCGGCAAGCTGATCGCTACCCTTTGCGCGGCGCCTGACCACGACAGGTGGCATGCCGCTTCCAGCGGCTGGTGTTACACCGACGCCAGCCTGCGCCGCCTGTTTTACCTGCCGCCCGAAACGCCCTCCAATTACAACCATTACAATGAGCTTTTTTTATGGTTGGTGAAGTGCGCCGAGCTGCGCGATAACCTGGCGGCTTTCTATTTCCGTTCGGGCGACAACGGCATGCCCTGGGGTAAATGGGATCCACAGTACATTCCGGTGGGTGTGTGTAAGATCAAGGGGATGGAAACTTAGGAGAGGAGTATGGAAATCCATCGTAAAGAACACGATTCCCAAAAATTCACAGACTTAACTGGGCAAGTGCAATCTCTCCTGGCGGAGGTTTTCCAGCTGCCGCCGGGTGAGGTGACGCCGGGACTGGCCTTTGGGGACCTGCCCCAGTGGGACTCACTGGGTCACATGGATCTGATGCTGAGGCTGGAAGAGCAATTCGGCGTGAAGGTGGATACCGACCTGATCGCTGAGCTGGTCAACATCCCGGCGATCTGCGCTTATTTGAAGGAGCAAGGCTATGCCGATCGTAAAGAACACGATTCGTACCGAGATAGAACTGGCCCGGCTTGAGATCATCCCGGCCATGCCGATCCCAGATCACCTGACCGGGGAAGTGCAATCCAAGCTGGCTTACGTGGACGAGCTGATCGCGTCTGCTCAGGTTCCGCCTTCTGGCGACCAGATCGTGCTGCGCCTGAGGCAACCGGCAGGTAGCTTACCCGAAGGCCGGCGCGCCGAGTTAGAGAATAAAGTCCAGCGCGTGGTGACCTCAATGGTCAAGGGCGCTTTTAAGCCCAAAATCCAGGTGCTGGAAGATCATCTGGACCGCCCCACTCCATTTTCCAAAAACCCGATGTCTGAGCTGGCCGAGCGTGGTGAGATCAGCCAGGAGGCGCCGGGCGTTTATAGCCTGGGGCCGCTGATGACGCGCCTGATCGGTTACTTCGAGGGCTGTTTCCTGGACCTGGCTGCCTCTTTCGGCGCCCAGCCGTACCGTTTCCCTACCCTGATCCCCGCCCGCTACCTGGAACGCGTCAATTACTTCCGCGCTTTTCCCCACTCCCTGACCTTTGTCACCCACCTGCGCGAAGACCTGGACGCCATCGACCACTTCTCCCAGCACGCTGGTTGCGACGAAGCGGGAGCGTTGAACACTCCCCCGGCCTCCTTCGCCCAGGTGCAAACGCTGCTCTCCCCCGCTGTGTGTTACCACCTGTACTTTGCCCTGGCAGATCGGCCCTTACCGGGAGGAAAATTAGCAGCCACAGCTGTGGGCAACTGCTTCCGGTACGAAGCGATCAACCTGGTTTCTTTGGAACGATTGTGGAATTTCACGATGCGCGAAGTGATCTTCGTCGGCCCGAAGGAGTATGTGCTGGAGAACCGCGAGATCGCCCGGGAGCGCATGCACAGCGTTCTGGAGGAAACCGGCCTGGCTTACCGCGTGGAAAGCGCCAACGATCCATTCTTCATCGGCGAATTTCGCAAGCAGGCCGCCTTCCAGAGCGCATTCCAGCTCAAATATGAAATCCGAGCCCGCCTGCCTTTTAAGGAGCGATTGGCGATGGTGGGGGGGGGCGCTTCACCGCCATCGACGGTCGTACAGACCTCGACTCTGGCGGTGGGGTCATACAACTACCACCAGGATTTCTTCGGGCGAAACTTGAATATCAGCCTGCCGGATGGATCCCCGGCTCACACCGGCTGCGTGGCCTTCGGGCTGGAACGGATCGCTTTTGCTTTCCTGGCTCAGCACGGCCTGGACCCGGCAGGCTGGCCGGTTCATGTTAGGGAGTCCTTCGACAATCCTTCGACAAGCTCAGGATGCCTACTCAGGATGTAGCTCAGAATGACTGACATGCAAACCCCAATTATCAATTACCGCCCGACAACTGAAGCCGACTTTCCCATCATCATGGAGATGTACTCCCTGCTGAACGACCACTTTTATAAGACGGGCTACCGGCTGCCCCGTACGGAGAACGTCGCTCAGGCATGGCTGGATTCTTTCCAGCGCAGCCTGGGGCGCTTCAGCAATTCCTATATCGCCGAGATCGGCGGAAAAGTGGTAGGCTTTATTCTGTGCCGGATCAAACGCGTACCGCTCTACTTCGGTGGGGTGCTGGTGGGCGAGCTCACCGACATGTGGATCGTGCCCGAAGCGCGCCGCCTGGGCATTGGCGATCAACTCGTCCGCCTGGCGATCGAATGGGAGCGCCAGCAAGGCGTGCACTCGGTGGAGATCCAGGTCTTACTGGAGAACGAAGCCAGCTGGCGGATCTTCGACCGCATGGGCTTCAAGACCGAATTCCGGGTGGCGCGCCTGCTTTGGGATGAATATGATCGTGAAGTACACGATTCTGCGTGAAGTACACGATTCCGACGATGGTCGTAAAGAACACGACTCAGGCGAAGGTGGATAAATGCTGGAGGTCGACTCTCAACAGGTAATTGCCGTCTTACTCGCCCTCAACCTTCAGGCTGGCGACAGCCTGCTGGTTCATTCCGCAATCCAATACCTGGGGCGGCCTGTGGGCGGTGTGGCAATGTATCTGGAAGCCTTGCAAACTGTGATAGGTCCGCATGGAAATATTGCTGTGCCGGCCTTCAACTTTGCCTTTGCCAGAGGGGAGGTGGACGCGCGGCGATGGTTGCCGCTTGAAACCCCCTCGCAGGGGATGGGCGCCTTCTCCGAGTACGTGCGGCAGCAGCCCGAGGCGCGGCGTTCGCTCCACCCGATGCAGTCGCTGGCTGTGATCGGCCCGAGCGCAGCAGATCTGGCTGAACGGGATACCCTCTCGGCCTTCGACCACGGCTCAGCATTTGAGCGCCTGCTGGAGCTGGATTTCAAGCTGCTCTTGTTAGGCGCAAACGTACAGGCTGTGGCGATGATCCATTACAGCGAACAGCGCGCGGGGGTGCCTTATCGCACCTGGAAAGACTTTCAGGGGCAGGTGCATACGGGAACAGGCTGGGAGACCCGCACCTAC
>Ga0315275_10008495_pt1 | contig 9994 bp, 13 predicted proteins | sample YL17G03_0_MG_FD_205557 | JGI IMG/M metagenome (GOLD analysis project Ga0315275, IMG submission 205557) | Sediment microbial communities from Yellowstone Lake, YNP, Wyoming, USA - YL17G03_0 | ecosystem: Environmental > Aquatic > Freshwater > Lake > Sediment | place: USA: Wyoming | collected...
TATACAAGGAGCACAAAGTCAATCCTTTTGGCGGGTGTCTACCTTTGATTTTGCAAATTCCCGTATTTTTCGCGCTTTACCAGGCCCTGATGCGCTCCCTGGAATTAAAGGGAGCCAGCTTTCTTTGGATCAAAGATCTGAGCCGTCCCGACGAGTTATTTACCTTGCCAGTTCAATTACCCATACTGGGCAATCAGGTAAATATTTTGCCGCTTTTAATGTGCGTAGTCATGTTTTTACAGCAAAAGATGACTTCCAAGGCATCTGCGGTTTCTTCTGAACAGCAAAAAATGATGTTAATACTTTTCCCGGTTATGTTCGGGATAATCTTTTATCATATGCCTGCAGGACTGGTTATGTATTGGTTTATTAATAGCCTGCTTATGTTTGTTTATCAGTTAAAAATCAGTAAGCCAAATGTTGCCAAAGAATGACGATTTTGAAATTGAAATTGAAGTTGAAGGTAAGACAGTAGAAGAGGCAGTAAAAAAAGCCTTGAAGCAGTTAAAGGTGCCGCGCAAAGACGTCACCATAGAGATTCTTAGCGAAGAACAAAAGGGTTTATTTGGCATGCCCGGCGCAAAATATGCCAAGGTGCGCGTAAGAAAGGCGCAATAAGCATTAAGGAAATTATATTAGATTCTTCGGCGCATTGCCTCAGAATCAAGGAAAAGTTTCATTAATGAAACTTTTCCTTGACAATTTTAGTGTTTTATAATATATATTGTATATAATAGCGTTAAAACATAAGAGTGTTCCTCGCGGAACATAGGAAAAGATGGGCAAAATTATTGTTGTTTGTAATCAAAAGGGCGGCACAGGCAAGACTACCACTGCCATTAATCTTTCTGCATCTCTGGCCTTGTTAGGCAAGAAAATCCTGGTCTTAGACTTAGATCCACAGGCAAATGCTACTAGCGGACTAGGATTGGACAAATATAAAATAGAAAAGAGCACCTACGACGTCTTAATAGACCAAATGCCTGTGGCTGAAGTGATTTTGGACACAGAAATTCCCAATCTAAAATTAGGCGCAGCAAATCTAGATCTTACCGGGGCAGAGGTAGAATTAGTAGGGGCATTAGGCAGGGAACACCGTTTGAAGAAATCCCTTTTGCCGGAAAAGGACAAGTTTGACTTTATTATTCTAGACTCACCGCCGTCATTAGGCTTATTAACCATAAATGGCCTGTGCGCTGCAGATTCAGTATTGGTCCCGGTGCAATGTGAATATTATGCCTTGGAAGGATTGACGCAACTCATTAATACTATTAATCTTGTGAAAAATAACCTTAATCCGGAGCTGACTATTGAAGGCATAGTTTTGACCATGGCAGACTTCCGCACCAATCTTACTAAAGAGGTAATCCAGGAAACCCGTAAGTATTTTTCCAGTCCGCAGACACAAATACAAGGCAGGGTATTCCAGACAGTTATTCCAAGGAACATTAAGCTCACCGAGGCTCCCAGCTATGGCAAGCCCATTGCTTTATACGATAGGCTTTCCCTTGGGGGGCAAAAATATGATGAATTAGCCAGAGAAATGTTAGGCCTGCCATTAGAGGAAAACGCAGAAGAGAATCTGGTAGCAGGAACAGGAGAAAATTAATGCAAAAAAGGGCATTAGGAAGAGGTTTGAGCGCGCTTATCCCGGAAAGGGCAGTGGTTGAGGAAAGAGAAAAGATCGTTTATATCCCTGCGCATGAAGTTAAGCCCAACCCATACCAGCCGCGCAAAATTTTTAGCCAGGAAGAGCTGGAGGAACTGGTCCAGTCTATAAAAGAAAAAGGGGTAATCCAGCCCATTTTAGTGCGTAGGATGGGGCCGCATTATGAATTAATTGCTGGAGAAAGAAGGCTTAGAGCTGCTAAGTCATTGCAAATAAATGAGATACCAGCTATTGTAAAAGATGTTTCTGATGAGGAATCTTTAGAGTTATCTTTAATTGAAAATGTCCAAAGAGAACAGCTGAATCCTATTGAAGAAGCGCATGCTTACCAGCATCTGATTGATAAGTTTGGAGTTACCCAGGAGAGAATCAGCGAGACCGTAGGTAAGTCCAGGGCTTCAGTTGCTAACGCCCTGCGATTATTGAAGTTACCGCAAGAGATTCAGGAAGAGATTACCAGGGGAAGGATTTCTTTTGCCCATGGCAAGGTGCTTTTAGAGGTAGATGATATCAATTTACAACGGAATTTGGCTTGGAAGATTGTTTCGCATGGCCTTTCAGTCAAAGAATTAGAGTCATTAGTCAACCAAAAATGTCCAATTCGCCCAAGAAAGAAAAATCCCAGGCCGGTTGAGTCTACGGTCCTAGCTATGGAAGAAGGCTTACAGCATTTATTAGGCACAAAAGTCAAGATAAATAAAGGGCGCAAGAGAGGCGACATAAAAATTGAATTTTATTCCAACGAAGATTTAGAGAGGATTTTTAAAATAATTCATAAGACAGCATAAGAAAGGTTTTTATGATGGCAGAATTAAAGGATCAGGCAGCACTTATTTTAATTAAGCCGGATGGCTTAAAAAAATCTTTAACCGGCAATATCCTCACCCGGCTTTCGGAGACAAAGCTGGAAATTGTGGCGGCAAAAATGGTCAGGGTGAGCAAGGAGTTGGCAGAAGAGCATTACAAGCATTTAAAGGACCAACCCTTTTTTACCGACCTGGTAAAATATATCCGTGGTGAAATGCACGAAAGAAAAAAGGTCATGGCCCTGGTTTATTGGGGAGACGGCTCGATAAAAAAGTGCCGGGACTTAGCCGGCGCGACTAACCCGGAAGAAGCAGAGCCCACATCTATCAGGGGTTCTTACGGCAGAATCACCACCCACGGTTTGTATGAAAACGCGATTCATGTTTCTTCCAATCCAGAGGAAGCGGAAAGAGAAATAAAGTTATGGTTTAAGCCAGATGAGATTATTGTAGATTTGTATGCTAAGAAAAAGGCCCCGGTAAAAGAAAAGGAAGAGCATGTTTGGGCGTAATTAAAAAGGAGGGATGTATGTTAAAAGGCATATTAGTTATCGGTTTAATTTTGTTGCTAGGCATAACTGTGTTTTGCGTAGCCCAAGACACCGGCGAGCAGCTGACTATCACCACCTATTATCCTTCGCCATACGGGGTGTATAAGAATGTAAGGTTATTCCCCTACGCCATAGACATAGGAGATACGGCAGGTTGTAGTGCGGATCAGCGCGGCACATTGGCTTTTTCTAACACCACAGGCATGACTCTTTATTGCAACGGTACTGAGTGGCAAGCTGTGGGAGATTTTCCGGCCATACCCAGAGGGATTTTTACCAAAAACGGAATTTTTAACATACTAATCGGTGTGACTCTTAAGCAAGATTGGCAGGCGGTTCCTAGCTGGACTGCATCCACCGGCTCTCCTACTACAGATTCGATGGACGGCAGCTATAATATGGAAGTCGACGTACATGGTACGCCCACAAGCCAGTATTCGATTACATGGAATGCCAATATGTCCATAACCGCAGATGATGATGGAAAGATACTAGTGCGATTGCAATCAAGAAGAAAGCTTAGAAATGCTACTAGCTGGGGCGATTGGTTTGGATTAGGGCCCACAGAGGAGTGTGTAGGCGACGGAGGCACCTCTACAAATTCTACAACGACGAATTGTACTTTTAACAATGAAATAAGTTTGTGGCCTGGGAAACTGGAAGAAGCGCGACAATTTCGAGTGCAGGCTTGGCGTAAATACGGAACTGGCCATATGTCAGCAGCATCTCTTTATACGACCGGGACCAACCTAAGCGTGGATAAATAATGTCTTTTTAAAAAGGAGACAGCCATTAGTAAGATTGTATCTATGTTTTCCAGCATGACCGGGTTTGGTTCAGCCTTAATGGACCTTAAAGGGATAGGCAAATTAGAGCTGCAGCTACGCAGTATCAACCACCGCTTTTTAGAGACGGTGTTTCATATGCCGGAAGAGTTTGTGTATCTGGAAGATACCTTTAGGCAGATGATTTCCAAGCAGTTAAGCCGCGGCAGGATTACCTGCATGCTGCGCCTGGATGGCGCGCCAGCTGAAGTGAGCATTTTTGATGAAGGCAGGCTGCGCGCTTATCACCGTCAGCTTAGTAAGCTGAATAAAAAGCTGGAGGCAAAGACTCCAGTGAGTTTGGATCTATTGCTTTCTCTGCCCGGGGTAATGACCGTGCGGCCAAAATACAAAGATATACCGCAGGCCCAAATCAAAAAGCTGTTTAGCGCGGCCTTACATAAACTTGTCCAACAGAGAAAAAAAGAGGGTGCGGCACTTTACAAGGACCTGAGGCAGCGCATTCATACCTTGAGCCTTTATCTGGATAAATTGCACAGCCGGTTTAAAACAGTGATTGCGCTAAAGATCAAGGAATTTACTGCGCCGGATGAAAAGTCAAATTTCTTAAGAAACTCCGATATTACCGAAGAGTTAGTAAGGATTAAGTTCCATTTAAAAAATTTTTCGCAGGCCATGGATAAAGGTTCGGCCTGCGGCAAAGAGTTGGATTTTATAGCCCAGGAGCTGTCCCGCGAGGCAAACACCGTCGGCGCAAAATCCATAGATGCCTTTGTCTCTAGCTACGTAGTCAAGATTAAGTCTGAAATAGATAAAATACGCGAACAATTACAGAATGTAGAATAATATCTTACCAAGACCGCAAAGTGAATTGAAAAATTTTGCCTTTGCGGTTTAGCTTTAGATAGGAGAAATGCGCAAAGGCTTGATTTTTGTTATCTCAGGCCCGTCTGGTTCAGGCAAGACCACCTTGGCCAAAAAGCTTCTTAGCGATGCGGGTTTAAAGAAAAGCTTGAGCCGGCTGGCATCCTTTACCACGCGGCCCAGGCGGCCGGGTGAGAGGCAGGGGCATGACTATTTTTTTGTCAGCAAAGAGCAATTTTTAGAGCAGCGCAGGGCAAAGAAATTTCTTGAATGGATAGAGTATTTAGGATACTATTATGCCACAGCCAAAAAAATTATAGAGGCTAAGCTTAATCAGGGCAGGAGTATCGTGCTTTGCCTGGATCAGCGCGGCGCTTTCAGGATAAGAAGGTTGTACCCTGAGCTAGCCCGGCTGATTTTTATTCTACCCCCGGATTTAAAGACATTAAAAAAGCGCATTGACTCACGCGCCAATGGTGCTAAGGCAAAGGCGGCTAAAGAGAATAAGCAGCGCCTGAGTTTGGCAAAGCGCGAGATCAGGCATAAACATATGTATGATTTTTGCCTGGTGAATAAGGACTTAAGCAAGGCTTTAAGAGAGCTAAAAAGCATTGTAAAGAAAGAAATTAAATGAGGCCCAGACTTACGGAGCGTAAGCGAACGTAAGTCTGTTGGCCGAATTTATCCCGCACCTTTTTAATATTGATGTTATTTGAGATGTGATTTTAAAGATTTTGAATATGCAAAAGGTGCGGGATCAATTCGCAGACGCATTGAAAGTTAAATTACATGGGCTACCCTTTACATTGCGAACGCAATGTAAAGGGTCTGCTCATTGAAGGAGGTAGTGATGGATTATGTACCATTGGAAAAGCTGATTGATAAGACCAATAATTCACTTTATAAACTGGTAATTTTAGCCAGCCGCAGGGCGCTGGAATTAGCAGAAGGCCAGCCCAGCCTGGTCGGCATAAATACAACTTCCAAGCCTTCAGTAGTGGCTTTGAAAGAGATTGCTGCAGGAAAAGTGGGCCTCAAAAAGAGCAAATAATGCCTAAAAAAGAAATAGTTCTAGGGGTTACCGCAAGCATTGCCATATATAAAGCTTGCGACATCACCAGGCGCCTGCAAAAAGAAGGTTTTGGCGTCACAGTAGTGATGACTCGAGAGTCGCAGGAGTTGATTAAGCCGGTGGTTTTTGCTGCTCTCTCGGGGAGAAAAGTTTACAGCGAACTTTTTAGCGAACCGGATGCCTGGGAAATAGAGCACGTTTCTTTAGCCGATAAGGTAGATTTAGTTTTGATTGCTCCGGCAACGGCAAACATTATTGCAAAATTGGCCAATGGCATTTGCGATGATTTATTAAGCTGCTTAGTATGTGCGACAAAAGCAAAAGTCTTGATTGCCCCGGCGATGAATGAGAATATGTATAAAAATAAGATTACACAGGGCAATATAAAAAGATTAAAAGATGTAGGTTATAAATTTGTAGAGCCCAAGACAGGAAGGCTTGCCTGCGGCAGGATCGGTGCGGGTTGTTTAGCAGAAATAGAAGATATAGTAAAAGCAGTTAAACACGCTCTTTAAGATTTGGCGCGGTAGCCAAGTGGCAAGGCAACTGTCTGCAAAACAGTTATTCAGCGGTTCGAACCCGCTCCGCGCCTTGAATTATTTAATAGCCGGGCAAGTGGTGGAATGGCATACACGATGGACTTAAAATCCATTGGCTGCAAGGCCGTAAGGGTTCGACTCCCTTCTTGCCCACTAGCAATTTGTTTTGCTCTGCAAAACAAATGCTGTCCCGAGCAACCACAGCTGGCGCTTAGTTGCGAGGGATTAGGCTTGGGCTCATAGCTCAGTTGGTTAGAGCGTTGCGTTGACATCGCAAAGGTCTGAGGTTCGAGTCCTCATGGGCCCATTTAATTTTTACGACAAGTAAAAATTAAATGGCACTAAAGCGAGCGTTAAGCGGCCCGACAAGGGCCGTAGCGAGCGTAGTGCCTGACAAGCGATTTCCCGACAAGGGAAAATTCAATGGTACTTAAGCGAGCGTTAAGCAGCCCGACAAGGGCTGCAGCGAGCGTAGTACCTAAAACACTAAAGACAGATGGAATTAGAGACTTTAAGACATTCTTGTTCGCATATTATGGCGCAGGCGGTAAAAGAGTTATGGCCAGAGGCTAAACTGGCTATCGGCCCGTCTATTGAGGACGGATTCTATTATGATTTTGACAAGAAAGAGCCGTTTACCGACGAGGATTTAAACAAGATCGAAGAACTGATGCGGCGCATCATTAAAGAGGACCTGCCGTTTGTGCGCGAGGAACTGGATAAAAAAAGCGCGGCAGATTTGTTTAAGAAACTCAACGAAACTTACAAAATAGAACTCATTAATGAGATTCCGGATGAATCAGTAGCTATTTATAAAACCGGAAATAAATTTTTGGACCTCTGCCGCGGACCGCACATAGAATCAACCGGAAAAATCAAGGCCTTCAAATTATTATCCGTGGCCGGCGCCTACTGGCGGGGTCTGGAAACCAACCCCATGCTGCAAAGGATTTACGGAACGTGTTTTACCACGCAAAAAGAATTAGATGAGTATTTAAAAAATCTGGAAGAGGCAAAGAAACGCGATCACCGCAAGCTGGGCAAAGAATTAGGCTTTTTTGATATTTATCATGATGAGGCGGGAGCAGGTTTAATCTTTTATCATCCAAAGGGCGCACTTTTAAGAATGTTCATTGAGGATTATCTTAAAAAAGAGCACCTTAAGAGGGGTTATCAGCTGGTATCCACCCCGCACATTATGCAAAAAAATCTCTGGCAGACATCCGGCCATTACGATTACTATAAAGAAAATATGTACACCTTTAATATCCCGGATGAAAAATCTCCGACGGGACAAGGCAAGGAGTTTGTTTTAAAGCCGATGAATTGCCCGGGGCATATTCTGATCTATAAATCCTCAATCCATAGTTTCCGGGATTTGCCTTTGAGGTTATTTGAGCTAGGCACAGTTTACCGCCATGAAAAAGCAGGGGTGCTGCACGGGCTTTTACGCGTGCGCGGTTTTACTCAGGATGATGCGCATATATTCTGTACGCCGGAAACTTTAAAGAGCGAGATTAAGTCCATCATTGATTTTGTTTCCGAGGCCATGCGGGTTTTTGGCTTTGATGAGATAGATATTGAATTAAGCACGCGTCCGGAGAAATCCATTGGCTCGGACCAGGACTGGCTTAGGGCTACACAGGCGCTGGAAGATTCTTTAAAAGAAAAGGGCTTAAATTATACAGTGCATCCGGGAGAGGGCGCTTTTTATGGCCCAAAAATCGATATTAAGCTTAAGGATGTCTTGAAGAGAAAGTGGCAATGTGCTACAATTCAATGTGACTTTGCCCTGCCGAAAAGATTCGGCCTTAGCTATGTAGATACTGATGGCAAAGAAAAGCAGCCGATTATGCTGCACCGCGTCATCCTGGGCAGCTTAGAGAGGTTTATAGGTGCCCTGCTAGAGCATCACGGAGCGGCTTTGCCTTTGTGGTTATCTCCGGTGCAGGTAGTAGTGATTCCGATAAATGATGCTGTTCTAGAGTATGGGCAGTCTGTAGCGGCTGAGCTTGAAAAGAATGATATTCGCCTAAAGCTGGACAGGCGTAACGAAACCCTGAATAAGCGCATCCGGGAAGCAGAGGTAGAGAAAACGCCGTATATTTTGATCATCGGAGAAAAAGAAGCAAAGGCAAATTCTGTTGCTGTGAGAGAGAGAGGCAAGGGCGATACCGGAAGCATAGATTTAGCAACTTTTATTAAGAATATCAAGCAGAAGATAGAGGGAAAAAAATAATTTGTATGTCCCGCACCTTTTTAATATTTAGTGTTTTTAAAAATAAACATTTGAATAAATAAAAGGTGCGGGGTTAATTCGCAGACGCTCCGACGTAACTTCGGAGCTACAACTTACGTCGCAAATATAAATAAGAGCTCCGTAAGTTATGTGCTCATTAAGGGAGGTGTGCTATAAAAAAGTTTATCCGTATTAACGAACGCATTCGCGCTCCTCAGGTGCGCGTCATCGGCCCTGATGGGGAACAATTAGGAATTATGCCTATAGACAAGGCTCTTGCTTCGGCCAATCAATACGAGTTGGACCTGATCGAAGTTACTGACCAGGCCAGCCCCCCTGTATGCAGGATACTGGATTTCAGCAAGTTTAAGTATGAGCAGGAGAAAAAAGAAAGGCTAGCGCGCAAGCATCAACATCAGACCAAGCTTAAAGAAATACGGATCAAACCCAATATTAAAGAGCACGATTATCAGGTAAAATTAAAACAATTATTTTCTTTCTTAAGCCGCAAGGATAAGGTGAAGCTGGTGCTTTTATTCCGCGGCAGGCAGATGGAACATGTAGACATAGGCAAAAAGGTAATGGAAAGGTTTATCGCTGATGCCCAGGCCAGCGGGCAAGTGGAAAAAAATCCGTCTATGGAGGGCAGGGCGATAATAGCGATTATCGGGCCAAAATAACAACACCGAGAGGGTAAAAATGCCGAAACTAAAAACAAAAAAGGGAGTAGCAAAGAGGTTTAAGTTAACCAAGAAGAAAAAGATAGGTTATCATGCTGCCGGTAAAGGGCATATGTTATCCGGCAAAGAGACCAAGCGCAAAAGACAGATGCGCCGGCGCCGTTATGTCGAGGGGTCAAATTATACGAAATATCTAAGGAGGATGTTACCATATGGCTAAGGCTAAACACAGTGTAGCAACGCGCAGAAGAAAGAAGAGATTACTTAAAAAAGTTAAAGGTTATACGCTGGACCGTTCCAAGCAGTTTCAGCAAGCCAGGCGCACGCGCGCCCGGGCGCTGGTCTATGCTTACCGCGATAGGCGCAATAGAAAAAGAGACATGCGCTCACTTTGGATTGCGCGTATAAATGCTGCTTGCAGAGCTGAAGATATACTCTATAATAAGTTTATCCACGGCTTAAAGAAAGCCAAGATCTTGCTGGACAGAAAATCACTGGCAGAATTAGCTGTTGCGGATAATGCGGCGTTTAAAAGATTGATTGAGATAGCAAAAGGTTAACGCATGTATGTAATAATCGTTGGTTGCGGTAGGGTAGGCTCGGAATTAGCCCATATACTTTCCCACGAGGGCCACAACGTCGTGGTTATTGACAAGAGTGCTGAAAGCTTTAAGCGCTTAGGCGGGACCTTTAACGGCGTGACTCTTGTTGGCAATGGTTTTGACTCCGAGTTATTAAAATCCGCAGGCATAGCCCAGGCAGATGCATTTTGCGCAGTCACCAACGGCG
>Ga0315275_10008497_pt1 | contig 9993 bp, 6 predicted proteins | sample YL17G03_0_MG_FD_205557 | JGI IMG/M metagenome (GOLD analysis project Ga0315275, IMG submission 205557) | Sediment microbial communities from Yellowstone Lake, YNP, Wyoming, USA - YL17G03_0 | ecosystem: Environmental > Aquatic > Freshwater > Lake > Sediment | place: USA: Wyoming | collected...
CGGGGTGTGCGGCAGGAAGAAGCAGAAGAGGCCGAAGGCCAGCGAGCACGCCCCCGCCATGTAGAACAGGTCGCCTTGGACGAACGTGCCCGACTTCCCCCACCAGACGTCCCAGAACTCCCCGAACCATTCGCCGCTTGCAGTGAAACCCGCCAGGAGGTCGTTGAACTTCGGGTTGCACAATTGACGCCACAGGGTGAGCCCCAGGCCCGCGACTATCCAGCCGATGGTCCCGAAGACGCGGATGCCGCCGAACTGCCGGTCGGGATCGCTCAGGTGATGGAACGCGAGCGAGTTCGTCAGCGGCAGCGTGGGCGCGAACAGCAGGGCATAGCCAGCCATCAGCAGAAGCATCGTCCACTGGTCCGTCGTGACGGCCATGAGCAGCAGAAGCACGCCTCCGGCCAGGCCGATGATCGCCAGGAAGAGTTGCGTGGGAAGCCAGCGGTCGGCAATCTGCCCCCCGATAAACGGCACGACAATGCATGCCAGCGACCCCATGCTCATCAGGAAACTGATGACCCACGGGTCGAACTTCAGGCTCACGAAGAAGGGATACGCTACGACGGCCCAGGACCCCCAGATGACGTACAAGAGGAGCATCATCAGGCTCAGGCGGACGCGGATGTTCATGGGCATGCTCATCGGGTGGCAACTCCTTTCGAGAACCGAGGTTCCGGAAAGTCGGCGCGCGTAGTCTACACGGGCTGCGCGGGGGCGTGAAAGAGAATTCTCGGCCCGCGGCACCGCGGGTGTGACCGCGGATTGTGGCAGGCCCCCGCGCTCGGCTGTCATGCTGAGGCCGCCACTGGCGGCCGAAGCATCTCGCCTTGGTTGGTGCCGTCCGAAAACGCACGGCGAGACCCTTCGCTTCGCTCAGGGTGACAGAAACGTAAGCGCCCGCCAGAAAAAACAGTCACACCCTGGTCGCACGCCCGGCGCGATCCATCTTCCTACTTCTTCACCGCCAGCACGGGAATGTCCAGCCCGTGCCGCACGTGCTGGATGGTCTCTCCGTGCAGGATGTCGCCGAGGGCCTTGTGTCCGTGGCCGCCCATCACCAGTAGGTCCACCTTCTCGGCCTTCGCGAGTTGCACGAGCCCTCGCGGCATGTTGCCGTAGCCGATCGCGTGCCGCACGCCCGCCACGCGGCGGCCTGCCAGATCCTTGCGGAGGCGCTCGGCGAGGTCCTCGAAGTAGCGCTCGTCCTGGCGGCTCTCGGCGTCACCGGTCTGCGGCCCGAACCACTGGCCGCCGACGCCCTCGACCACGTGCATCAGCACCAGTTCCGCGCCGTGGGCCTCGGCCAGAGGGATCGCCTCGGCCAGGGTCATGGCGTCGGTCGCCGTAGCCTCGAGGGCAACGCCGATGCGGCGGAATCGTTTGCCGCCGGCCGCGGCGGCCGCGACGATCTCGTCCGGCGACACCGAGGGCGCCGGGGCGGTCGGCCGCTCTTGCTTGGCGGCCATCCACACCAGGAGGCCCGCCAGCGGCGCCCCCACGAGGATCATCGCCCCTGCGACCAGCCACCCGTGCGGCCCGGCGGCCGCCATCCAGTCGAGGACCTGCCCGTACACCAGCCACACGTTCACACCCACGACGGCCAGCGCCACGAGCCACGCCAGGGCATGAACCGCGGTGCCGCTGGCGAACGGCCCCATCTTCTGCCGGCTGCCCGTGAACTTGATGAGCGGCACGATGGCGAAGGGCAACTGGAGGCTCAGGACCACCTGGCTGAAAATGAGGAGGCGGTACACGCCGCTGTCGCCGACCAGGAGGATCACGATGACCGCCGGCACGATGGCCAGCAGGCGCGTCGTCAATCGCCGGAGCCACGGCCGCATGCGGAACCGCATGAAACCTTCCATCGTGATCTGCCCGGCCAGCGTGCCGGTGACCGTCGAACTCTGGCCCGACGCAAGCAGCGCCAGCGCGAACGCCACCGGCGCGATGCTGCTGCCCAGGAGGTTCTCGAGCAGCCCGTGGGCCTGCTGGAGCTCGGTGACCTGGATGCCTCGGCTACCGAAGGCCGCCGCCGCCGTGATCAGGATCGCCGCGTTCACCAGCAAGGCCCCGTTCATCGCGATCGTCGAGTCGACCAGGTTGAACCGGCAAGCCTGGGCCACGCCCGCGCGGCTGCGGGCCACGTCGCGGCTCTGCACCAGCGACGAGTGCAGGTACAGGTTGTGCGGCATCACGGTGGCCCCCAGGATGCCGATGGCGACGTACAACTGTTCCTTCGTGAGCGGCCCGGGCCTGAGGCCGGCCGCCACGCCCGCCCACTCCGGCCGGCTCAGGAAGATCTCGACGATGAAGCACACGCCGATGGTCGCGATCAGCATCACGATGACCGCTTCCATCTTCCGGATGCCGAACCGCTGGATCACCAAGAGCAGCAGCACGTCTGAGGCCGTGATCACCACGGCCCACAGAACCGGAATGCCGAAGAGCAGGTTCAGGGCTACCGCCGATCCGAGCGCCTCGGCAAGGTCGGTGGCCGCAATGGTGGTTTCCGTGAGGACAAAGAGGACGTACCGGACGGGCGGCGGGTATTCATCGCGGCAGGCCTGGGCGAGGTTCCGGCCGGTCACGAGGCCCAGCCGCGCGCTCAGCGTCTGCAGCAGGACCGCCATGGCGTTGCCGACTACGAGGACCCACAGCAGCGTGTATCCGAACTGCGATCCGCCGGCAATATCGGTGGCCCAGTTGCCCGGGTCCACGTACCCGACCGAGACCATGTAGGCGGGTCCGACGAACGCCAGCAGCCGCCGCCACCACTGGGTCGTGGGGATCTTGACCGTCCGGTTGCCGTCGTCGAATTGCGGCCCGCCCAAACCGCCGGAGATGCGTGACATGCGCGCCCCGTGAATCAGGTTGTTCGCGCACTATTGTGACGCCGACGACGCAACCGTGCAAGGCCAGAGCATTTTGAGATTGGGCATAGACTCCATCGTGGTGCGCGGTGGGTCTCCCGACCCACCGCGCAGGAAAGGCGCGATGGATCGCGGCGGGTCGGGGGACCCGCCGCGCAAAAACCCAATCTTAAAACCCTCTAAACAAAACGGGCGGACCCGAAGGCCCGCCCGCTGGCAATCTCCACAACCGTTGCGTCTTACGCCCGCCTGCGGCGGGTGACAAGGCCCGCCAGGCCAAGGCCCAGAAGGGCCAGCGTGGCCGGTTCCGGCACCAGTTCCACGCCGCCGTTGGCCGCATCGCCAACAAGCCGCCAATCGGCGTAAGGCACCCATTGCTGGCCGCCCTCGTCCCAGTAGTCATACCACGGCCAGAGTCCCGGTGCGCCATAGAACTCGACTGAGGAGCCGCCGCCGCCCTCCCAATAGATCAACTGGAAGTCGTGGTCGCCCGCCGACAGCGGTACATTCATGACCGTGTCTTCGGCTCCACGGCCCCACTCGTAACGGCCTACCATCTCGCCGTCGATGCCGAGTTCGAAGCCATCGTCGCTATTGACGATGAACGTATACCAGTTACCAGCCGGAATCCGCATCTTGCCGGTGGCCACCAGCGCTATGCGATCGACATTGCCCTGGGTTCTCCAGCCCGCCGTGACGACCCCGAAGGGGGAGTCGCCCCCGATGCGGCCGTTGCTGTCGGAATCAAAGATGTTTAGCACAGGGGCGTCGTACCCCAGGTCATTCGTCTGGCCGGAGTTGAGCACGTCCACGGCTTGGTAGATGTTGTCGGGCTGGTCGCCGTCCGGATAATCCACCGCCTCGCGGATGCCCATATAGCCCATGCCGCCCGGACGGGTCACATTGATCGTGCTCTGCGGCGTGGTAGGCGCAATCCAGAGGTCCGTCGTGAAGACGACGTTGTTGAACTGGGCTTGGGCCGTGGTGTCGTTGTTGTGGCTGCAGACGGCTAAGCCGGTATAGGCCGCGATGTTCAGGTTCGGCATGTACAGACCACCGATGCGCTCCCAGCCGCTGCCGCGATCCACAAAGCCCTCAACCAGCGACACGCCGTAAACGTCCCGGCGCTGGAGGGCCACCTTGCTGGCCAACGGCCAGTCCATGCCGGCCCAGCCCATGCCTTGCGCCTCAACGGAACGCCACTGGAAGGCGTTCGGTCCGCCGCCGCCGGTGATGGCAGTGATAGCGTTGACCTGCCGCGCATCCCCGGCGCCGATGGGGCCGACGCCGTTACGCACGAAGACGCCTGCCTTTGACCAACCGTCCGGCGTCGGCAATGTCCAGGCCGCTTCGGTCTCGATGCGGAAGTCGCCCGTTACCGGCGACCACGCGATCTGGGCACACTCGCCCCCATCCCACCAATCGCTGCCGCCACCCGTGACCGTGTACGAGTTGGGCCCCGTCTGTACGGTGGCGCCGGCGATTGCTGGATCGCCCGGCCAGCCGATGTCGTTGTTGCCCGTTGGAACAAAAGGCGTAATTTCCGCCCATGCCTGCGTCGCCATGAGCGCAAGCACTACCCCTACAATTGCAGTTTTCATAAGCCGTCTCCTGCGATGCGAGTGATTTGGCCCGCCCGATTCCGCCGGGCCCCTAACGGCTCCCCCGCCCTAGTAGAAATATACACCAGAACGGTCTTGAGTCAAACGACTTGCCATGAAAAGCTGATTGTCCACTCGTAATGGTTCCGCCACTGGCTGGCCGGCGGAAGAAAAGGCCGCAATCCACCGACATAGCACAACCTGTAGGGCTGCTCTGGCGAGGCGCACCCTACTTGGCACCGCCCGCCCGGAGGACGCCAAGCATGGGCCACAGCCCCACACGAAGCACCGGCCGGCGCCCAATGCCCGCCCCGGGAACCGGCACGAGGTATGCCTTGGCCGCGAGGGCGCCGTTGCCCCGCCACGATAGCGCGGGCTAACTTGTGGCATAGCCGCCCTCGGCTGTGCATCTTCACGTCCTTCTCACGCCCGAGGGCGGGCGTGCCACAGTTCTGAGATAGTCTCTCAGCGCCCGAACCGCTCGTTCAAACTCGGGAAACTCGGGAACGGCGCGTGCGGCAGCGTCTGGTACCAGAACGCGGTGGAGGCGATGTCATCGGTCAGCGGCTGGTACTTGCCGCCCGGCCACCAGCCGAGGGCCTGGATCGTCGCCTTCAGGTCCTTCCTGAAGTGGATCGGGTCCATGATATGCCAGCGGTACAGGCCGTGCCGCGGCACCTGGCCGGGCTTCTGGAGCGAGAGCGGCAGGCCCAGGAACGGCGTGCAGAAGGTCTCTTCGATGCCCCTGTCGTCATAGAAGCACCACGCGCCGCCGAAGTAGTCCTCGGTGCCCGTGCCGCAGTAGGTCGGGTGCTTCGAGTCGCCGTCGATGTAGAACTTGACCTCTCCCTCGCCCCACCATCCGCCCGCCAGTTGGGTCCACGCCAGGTACGTGCCCACGTAGTGCCCGCGGCCCTTGACGCCGTCGAGGATGACGTGCTCCGGGTACTCGCGCGTGGTCAGGCTGCGGCGGAACTGGGCGTGCAGGTACGCCGCATCCTTCGGCACCGCCGTGAGGGCGTAGTCGACCTGGTAGAAGAAGCCGCCGTGGTCCTCGTGGTAATCGTTCGTGACGGCGAGGCGGGCCCGCTTCTTGAACGGCATCGGCCAGTACGAGTTCATGCCGCCGGAAGGGTTCACCGCCACGGGCAGGCTCGCGACCTTCGTGCGCAGGCCGTGGCCGAGGGCGAAGAAGTCGCCCAGCGGCACCTCGATGCTCGGCGCGGCCTGGCCGTCCCAGTAGAACCTGAGGACGCACGACCGCAGCGCCTCCTGGCGCACGGTGATCCAGATGTGGCGGATGACGCCGGGGCCCTTGATGTCGGCCAGCGTCACGGTCTCGCCTGCCTTGACGGTGATGCAGGGGCGGACCTTCCATCCGGTCCCGAGTTCGCGCGAGCAGGGGTTGGCGGCGCCGTCGGCCTTTGCGCCGCCGCCCTTCGCCCCGTCGGGGTTCTCGGCCGAAATGCTCCGCGACTCGGCGTCGCGGAGGATCGGAATCGAGGCCAGGTCGAAAGTCAGTCCGTCGGGAAGAGTCATGCCGCTTCTCCTTTACAGGAATTCCAGGATCCCACGCCGCCGAAGGCAGTCCAAGGTCCAAAGTCCAAGGTCCAAGGTCAAGAGCGGCCCAAGGTGATGTCACTCGCCGTCTTTCTGACTTTGGACCTTGGACCTTGGACTTTGGGCTGCATTACTTCAGTAACGCCTCAACCACCACCGTCGGCTTACCTCCATGAAACAACCCGAACTCGCCCTTGTAGTCCCAATTCGCCCACGCGATGCCGTGCTGCGCCAGGACGCCGCGGAAGTCGCGGTACCAGGCCTTCCGCAGCGGGTCGGGGGTGAAGTCGATCGCGCCGAACTCGCCGCAGTAGAGCCCGAGGTGTGTCTGCTTTCGTATCGCCATGGGGGGCGCGAGGTCCCGCTCCATCACGCCCGCGTTGTAGAACGGGTTCTGGTCCGCCAGGAGCGCCTTCATGTCGGGCGGGAGTTTCTGCCAGTCGTGCGGCGGAATGGGCTGGCCGGGGTAATGCACCGGCCCCTCGTACTTGCCGCCAGGCCACCACGGCGCCCGGTAATGTGTAATCAGCATTGGGTTATAATAATGAAATGTGAGAATGATATGGGGGTCGCCCTGCGGCACCTCGAGGTCGTAGAACGTCGAGGCCGAGTTCCACCGGTTCGACCCGAGCACGATCGTGCGGTCCTTCTCGGCCTGGCGGATGGCCGCACAGGCGGCGCGGGCCACGCGGTTCCAGTCGGCCGGGTCGGCGGCCACAGGCTCGTTCATGAGTTCGTAGGCGACCCAGTCGCCGGACCGCCGCCGGAGGTGGGCCGAGAGGTCCTGCCACAGGCCCGCGAACCGTTTCTCCTCGGCCGGGTCGGTGAACAGGCGCGGCTCCTCGGCGGTGATGAAGTAGTGCGTCCGCAGGATGTGCAGGTCGACGACGGCCCGCAGGCCGGCCTCGCGGCACCAGTCGAGGGCGGCGTCGAGGAGGTCGAACGCCTCCTTCTCGCGCACCCCCTTCTCGTTCCACATCTGCTCTTCGTCGATGGGGATCCGCAGGTGGTCGAGGCCCAGGCCGGCGAGGCGCTGGACGTCGGTCCGCGTGAAATAGACCTGCCGCTCGTGCCCGCGGGCCTTCGACTGGCTGAGCCAGTGCGATATGTTCGTGCCGCGATGAATCTCGAAAGGCATGGCCGCCCCCTTTCGTAACCACGGCAAAACGCCCTCGCAAGCGAGGCGGCTAAATGGACTTGCCCTTGCCTGCGTCCCTATGCGTGAATGCGCACTTCGCGTCCCAGTGCCGCCGAGAGGTAAATGGCGTCAAGCACCTGCTGCACCTTCAGGCCGTCCTCGGCGGTGGCGAGGCTGGGCCGGCCCTCCAGAAGCGCGTCGATGAACTCGGCGTACGGCGAGGGCGCAGGGGCGAGCCGCTGCTTGATGACCGTCTCGGCCATCGACCCGCCCTCCTCCGAGAAGACGCGGGCCTCGAAATCGTACCCCTCGCCCACGTTCCGCTGCACGATGCCGCCGCGCTCGCCCAGGACCTCGGTGACCATGTCCTCGTTCTTGCCCGAGAACCCCGCCCACGAGGCCTCGAGGGTGAGCGTGGCGCCGCCCTCGAACCTGACGAACGCCGCCCCCAGGTCCTCGACGTCGAAGGTCTTTCGCTGCCGGCGGGCGAGGCGCGACCCGATGGGGTTGTACACGGCGGCGCTCACGGCGACCGGCTGCGGGCCGCCCATGAGCCACATCGCCAGGTCCATCCGGTGGACGCCGAGGTCGATGATGGGGCCGCCGCCCGACAGCCTCTTTATGCCGAACCATCCGCCCAGGCCCGGCAGCCCGCGCTGCCGCCACCACCGCGTGTGGGCGTAATACACGCGGCCGAGTCTGCCGGAATCCACGATGTCTTTGAGGGCCCGGCTCTGCGGCGTGAACCGGAACGAGAGGTTGATGCCGAGGGTCTTGCGGGCCTTCTTCGCGGCGGCGACCATCCGGCGCGCCTCGCCGGCGTTCATCGCCATCGGCTTCTCGCAGAGGACGTGCAGGCCCCGCCCGAGCGCCGCGATCGTCACGGGGGCGTGCAGCGCGTTCGGCAGGACCACGCTCACCGCGTCGAGTTTCAGGTCCTTCGCCGCCGCAAGGAGCGCGTCGGCCGAGGTGAAACAACGCGCCGGGTCTACCTTAAAGTCGGCGGCCCGGGCCGCCAGGCGGCCGGCGTCGGCGTCGCAGAGGGCCGCAATCGTGCACTTCGGGTGCTCGGCGTAACCCTTCAGGTGGGCCCACCCCATCCCCAACCCAATGACAGCCACGTTGACGTGCTTCAGTCTTTCGGCCACACGTTTCCCCTTCGTCGGAGTCGCGGAGACGGCCGGCTATGCTCCCGGCGGCAGAGCATCTTGTCAAGAAAATGACAGGAAGCGCCAGGCTGCGATCCGCCTATGGCGACCGCGCCAGCGCCGTCCCGTGCCGTCGCCCGGCCCTCCTTCTATCAGCGAGCCGCCCCGGGGCGGCGCCCGGTCTCGGCGCCCGCCGGCGGAGGCCCGACCGAGAAGCACACGAGGTTCCCATCCATGTCCTTACATGCGATCAGGCCGTCGGCCAGGGCCACGTGGGGGTAGCAGGTGGCCTGAAAGAGGTTGTCGACGCGGCCCAGTTCATGGTACTGGTTGTCGGGCGGGACGGCCTCGACCAGGGCAAGCCTGCCGTTGCCGAACGCGATGACCTTGTCGTCGCCGGTGACCAGGCACGAACCGTGGCCGAAGTCGCCGCCGCGCCACAGCAGCCGTCCGGTCGCCAGGTCCAGGCACTTCAGCGACCCGTCGGCCATGTAGAGGCGCCCCTTGTGAATGACGGGGCTGCCCACCTTCGAGAAATGCGGCGCGATCCACTTCTGGCGCGGCCCGCTCAGAGCGATCTCCAGAAGGCACGTCTTGCTGCGGTTGTAGTTCGAGGTGATCGCGACGAGGTCGCCCGAGACGGCCGGCGTGGGAATGTTGTTGGCAAAGTCGGTGGCCCACGGAAACTCGGCCACCGTCTTGCCCTCGTGGCCCTTGTCGGCCCGCATGACGACCAGTTTGCGGAGCGCGAGGGTAGCCAGGCACGGCGCGCCTTCCACGGTCATGGCGACCGGCCCGGCGCTGTGTCCGGCAAACTCGGTGCACTCCGACCGCCACACGCGCCGGCCCGTCCTCTTGTCGAACGCCATGACGGTGCCCTCGACCGACCCGACCTCGACAACCAGCAGGTCGCCTTGGACCAGGGGCGAACCGGGAAACCCGTAGTCGCGCGCCCCGCGGCCGGCGTCGGGACGCTGGCGGATCTTGTACGTCTCGTGAAGGTTCATCCCCCAGACGGGCGCCCCGCCGCGCGCGGCATTCCAGCAGCGCAGGTCGCCGTCGATGCTGAGCGTGTAAAGGCAGCCGGTCGGTGGGTCGAACGTCGGCGTCGACGACGGCCCGCCGTAGGCGTCTTCGTCGCCGGTCTTGAGGCGGCTCTGGTAGCGGCAGGGGTACGACTGCTTCCAGACCTCGGCGCCCGTGCGGGCGTCGAGGCAGTGGATTGTGTCGGCGCCCTTGGCGCCCCGGCCCTGCCACCCCATGACGTAAAGGCGTCCGCCGGCCACGATGGGCGAGGTGCAGCCCTTGCCGACGTTCTTGGCCCAGAGCCGCGCGGGCGGCCACCCTCGCGGCCACCCGGACGGCTCGGAGGTCACGTCGGTGTGATTCGGGCCGCGCCACTGCGGCCAGTCGGCGCCTGCCGACCGGGTCGGAACCGCCGCCCCGACGCTCACCACCGCCAGCGCTACCGCGATGCACAAGCGCAGGCAAGCCGACTTCATCGCGGGTTCTCCTTACCGGCCAACGACACTCAGCGTCTTAAACTCAGCACAGGCCGCGCCATCCCGGCCGATTATCGGGCGCGGGCGCCCCCGGCCAGGGCCCGGCCCAGGGCGCGGGCCTCGCGCAGGAGGTTGACCCTTGAAAGCCGGGCCGCATGGGCATATAGTGTG
>Ga0315275_10008498_pt1 | contig 9993 bp, 6 predicted proteins | sample YL17G03_0_MG_FD_205557 | JGI IMG/M metagenome (GOLD analysis project Ga0315275, IMG submission 205557) | Sediment microbial communities from Yellowstone Lake, YNP, Wyoming, USA - YL17G03_0 | ecosystem: Environmental > Aquatic > Freshwater > Lake > Sediment | place: USA: Wyoming | collected...
TGCGCGAGTCGGGGCGGCGTGAAACAGTTGACGATGAGCCTCGCCGACGACTGGGGGCCGCACGGCATCACGGTGAACTGCCTGGCGCCTGGTTGGTTCAAGACCGCGCAGAACGCCGCCCTCTACGAGAACAAGGAATGGGTCGAGTACATCACCGACCGCATCCCCCTCAAGCGCCCCGGCCAGCCGACCGACCTCGACGGCGCGATTGTGTTTCTGGCATCGGAGGAGAGCCGCTACATCACCGGCCAGACCCTGTTGGTTGACGGCGGCATCTCGACCGGCGCGACGAAGGCCACGGTCTAGGTCAGACGGGTCCGACCTGTCCGACCGATGGTGCCCTCGCCCCCTACTTACTGAACCTCACCCTCCTCACCGGCTCGAGGCCGATGCTCTGAGTGCTGATCTCGTACTGGTTGGCGAGCTGGTGCTGGAGTCGGCGCAGATAGGAGGGCTGGGCGGCGAGTTCGACCGGCTCGGAGGTCTGGAGCACATGCTCGATGGCGCGCTGGGCTTCCTGCAGCGCCCGTTCCTCGGCGGAGATGCGGCTGAGGTTGAACACCTCGCGCAGCGCGCCAAGCATCTGCTGGTAGGTGTTCGAGCGCACGACGTGCACGGGAATGCCGGCCGCCACCGCCTCCTGGAACTTGCCGGTGTCCCGCCGGTAGTGGGCCTTGAGCGTCAGGATCACGTCGGCCTGCTCGGCGAACTTCACGATCTGGGCCCGAAGGTTCAGGTCCTGCATGGCGCGCTCGAGCTTGTTGCGGCTCACCCCATAGGGAAAGATGCGCAGCTCCCGGCCGTAGGGCAGCGCCGCCTCGGTGACGTGATCCGAGCCGATGCGCGGCGCGGCGAAGCCCTCGTACACATCGAGCTGCTGGCCGGCGATGACCTCGACCTCGCCGTCGGGCTTGAGCTGGCGTATCTCCGGCGTCGTGATCATCCCCCGCAGGTAGGAGTCCACCACGCCGGCGACATCGTGGTGGATGGCAAGCTTGTTCGTCTCCATGATCTCGATGACGATATCGAAGGTCGGCGGGGCCTTGCGCTCGAGCACCGTCTTCTGAGTACCGCGGCGCCTCGCTTCCTCATCGCTGAGGGTCACCGCGTGGATGCCGCCGATGAGATCGGAGAGGGTGGGATTGACGATCAGGTTGTCGAGGGTGTTGCCGTGTGCGGTGCCAATGAGCTGAACGCCGCGCTCGGCGATGGTGCGTGAGGCGAGCGCCTCAGCCTCGGTGCCGATCTCGTCAATGACGATGACCTCGGGCATGTGGTTCTCGACCGCCTCGATCATCACTGCGTGCTGGAGCTGCGGCCGCTGGACCTGCATCCGGCGCGAGTGGCCGATGCCCGGGTGCGGAATGTCGCCGTCCCCGGCGATCTCGTTGCTGGTGTCAACGACGACCACCCGCTTGTTCGCCTCGTCAGCGAGGATGCGGGCCACCTCCCGCAGCCTCGTAGTCTTGCCGATGCCAGGGCGACCCAGCAGCAGTATGCTCTTGCCTGAGTTCACCACATCGCGGATTATGTCAACCGTTCCATAGACACAGCGCCCGATCCGGCAGGTCAGCCCGACGATCCGGCCCTGGCGGTTGCGTATCGCGGAGATCCGATGGAGGGTGCGCTCGATGCCGGCGCGGTTGTCCTCGGTGAATGCGCCGACGCGGGCGACGACGTAGTCAATGTCCTCACGGGTGACCGGCTCGGGCGACAGGCTGGCGGCCTCGCCCGGGAAGCGCGCCTCCGGCTGCCGGCCAAGGTCGAGCACCACCTCGAGCAGCTCGTCGCGTCGGTTGGCTTCTCGCAGCCGCGTCACCACGCGGGGCGGCAGCGCGCTGAACAGCAGGTCGAGATCGTCGGTTATCTTGAGTTCGGGCATGGCTGACCGCCAAGAAACGGGTTGCCTCTATTATCCACGTTTCGAGGGCGCGAATCCAGCGCGCTCGGCCAACAAGACAGTCCCTAGCTCCGCACCCGACCAGTACCCCCCTGCTGCCTGTGAGAGCCTCGCGCCGGTGGTGCGTGGTTCCCCTCCACGCTCTACTCTCCACGCTCCACAGATCTCCGGCATGTCCGACACGTCCGAGCCATCCGACACCGCGCCCCCTCTAAGCCACCTCCCTGAAAACCTCAAGCGCCTGCTCTATCTGCTCCTTGCTCACGTCACAATGCGTGACGAGCCGAATGCGGGAGGGGCCGGTGGCGGCGCAGAGGACGCCCTTGTCGGAGAGGGCGCGGGATAGCTCAGCCCCGGTCATCTTCACGGGCGCTGCCTCGACGATGACCATGTTAGTCTGGACGAGCGAGAGGTCAACACACTCCGGCCGTAGGGCGTGTATCCCCTCGCCGAGACGGCGGGCGTTTGCGTGATCCTCTGCCAGGCGCGGGATCATGGTCTCAAGCGCGACGATGCCGGCGGCGGCCATGTGCCCGATCTGCCGGACACCTCCCCCGAGGCGCTGGCGGAACGGCCGGGCGCGGGCGATCAGGTCGGAGCTGCCGCACAGCAGCGAGCCATAGGGAGCAGCCAATCCCTTGCTCAGGTCAACCATCACCGAATCGCAGCCGGAGGTGAGGGTGGCGATAGGCACTCCGAGCGCGACCGAAGCATTCCAGATGCGCGCGCCGTCGAGGTGGACGAGAATGCTGCGCGAGTGGGCGATCTCCAGCAGGCGTTTCATGTAAACAGCGTCGAGGCAAGTGCCGCCTGCCATGTTGTGCGTGTTCTCGGCGACGATAAGCGCTGTGCCCGGGGTGTGGGTCGTGCCCGGCCGGATCTCAGTGGCGAGCTGGTCGAGGTCCATGCGGCCGGCAGTCCCCGGAAGCGGACGCGGTATGGCGCCGACGATGGCCGAGATGCCGCCGGACTCGTAGTGGAGGAAGTGGCTCGCCCGCTCAGCGATCACCTCCTGGCCGGGGCGGAGGTGGCACAGGAAGGCGATGAGGTTGCCCATGGTGCCGGAGGTGAGGAAGAGCGCCTCCTGCTTGTCGGTCATCTCGGCCGCCATAACCTCGAGCCGATCGGCGGTCGGGTCTCCCTCGCGGATCTCATCCCCGACCTCGGCCTCGGCCATGGCGCGGCGCATCTCGGGCGTCGCCTTGGTAACGGTATCGCTGCGCAGGTCCACGATCGTGCGGTCGGGCAACTGGTCGCCTCCTGGGAGAACTTACTGGGCTCCAAACGCGTCTATCATTCGGCGCGCCGCTCCGAGTCCACCTTCTGCCGTCTTTCCTGGGGATGAGTGAGAGGGCCAAGCGTGGTATAATCCTGCGATTCACGAGCCGATGACGGACACTGCCATGCATTGGTCAAGGAGCGGACCGTGACCATCATCCAGAAGGGATACGGGGACGTCAAGCTCGACGGCGGCGAGGTGCTGCAGGGCGAAATCACGCTCTATGCTGAAGCGTGGATCTCGGTGACCGCGGTGCCGCCGGCGGAGCAGGGAGAGCTGCGCTGGTTCCCGCGGGAGCGCGTAAGCGAAGTCACCTGGCGGAAGAGCGTAGCCCTCAAGCGATCAGGCTGATAGACACGAGGGAAGTAGAGGCGCCACAGGATGTTGCGAGTGCGTATCGTGCCGTGTATGAAGCTGGCCAGAAACTCGAAGGTCAGTCGGGATGGAAGTGAGGTCGCGATCCCTGATGGGGGACGGGTCCGCGACCTGCTGCAGGAGGTCGGGCTCTTCGACGAAGAGGTCAAGCGCGTCATGATCAACGGCCGCCGGGCGCGGCTTGACAGCTCGCTTCGGGCGAACGACGTGGTGCATGTGGAAGCGTAGCGACTCGGTCACCAGAGCGAAATGGAACGCCGCCCCACCCTGGGGCGGCGTTCGTCTTTGAGGAGCAGCTCCGGCCCGCCCGCGCCCCGGCCGGAGAGGGCCGGGAGAGACAGGTTCGGAGCAAATGGTCGCCCCTTGAACAAGCAGGCCATGCCAGGCAGGCAGGTCCGACAGCCCCAAGGGGAAAGAGGAGGTAGGTGCGAGCGGCGCCAGGGAGGCGCCCACCGCAGGAAGGGAGGGGAAGGTTGGCGATTGCCAGGTACGCGCGCTGGGCGCTGGCCGTCGCGCTGGGGACGGCATTTCTTGCCGCTGGGGCCGCAGGCGCTGGATCGAAGGCCGATCCCACTGCGCCTGCTGTGCTGACCATGGAGGCGGCCATCGCCGAGGCGCTCGACAGGAGCCAGGAGCTGGCGGCCCTCCGGGCGAGAATCGAAGCGGCCGACGCCGCCATCCGGCCGGCGGGAGCGCTCCCCGATCCTATGCTGTCGGCCGGATTCCAGAACATCCCGCTTGGCGAGGGTCTCAGCATCAACCGCGACATGATGAGCAGCTTCGCGGTGATGGCCTCGCAGCAAGTGCCGCCAAGCTCCATGCGGCGCGAGATGAAGGCGGTGATGGGCGACGACGTACTCATGCTCAGGGCGGCGCTGGACGACGCCCGGAACGATACTGTGAGGAAGGTCAAACAGGCCTACATTGATGTGCAGTACCGGGGGGAGGCGTTGACCCTCGCCGAGAACAACCGCGATGTCGCCCAGGACATGCTGGCAACCGCGGAGGCGCGATACGCGACCGGCAAGGTGATGCAGCAGGATGTTCTACAGGCCCAGGTGCGCCTCTCACAGATGGTTGACATGGTGGTGATGCAGCAGCGGGAGCGGGCGATGGCGGCTAGCCGCCTCAACCGGCTGCTCTACCGGGACCAAGCGGCGCCCGTCCCAGAAGTGTCGCCGCTCGGACGAAGTGAGGCCGCGCCGGACCCCGCGGCCTTGCGGGAACGCGCCGTGCAGCAGAACCCGAAGCTGCGCGGAATGCGGATACGGGTGGAGCAGGCGGCGAAGTCGGAGCGTGTCGCCGCGCTCGGGATCAGGCCGATGTGGACGTTCTCCTTCGCCTACATGATCAGGCAGCGGCTGGAGATGGACCCCGCCTCCGGCACCGACATGTGGTCGGCGGCCGCCGGCATTACCCTGCCGTGGCTCTATCGCCGCGACAAGGTTGATGAGGAGGTCCGCGGGGCGAGAGCCGAGCAGGAGGCCGCTGCCCGCGATCTCGAGGCAATGCAGAACGAGCTGTCGGCGATGATCGAGGAGACTGCGATTGACATCGGCCGCGCCGATGAGCAGCTGTCACTCGTCGAGACCGGCCTCCTGCCGCAGGCGGAATCGGCCTACGCTGCCTCCCGCGCCACCTACGCCACCGGCACCGGCGAGGTACTGGATCTGCTTATGAACCAGATGAACCTCTACAACCTGGAGCTTCAGCGGGTCATGCTGCTGATGCAGCGGGAGCGGGCCATCGCCGACCTCGAATACACCGTCGGCGGCTCGTTGGCGCCGGCGGGGCGATCGGAGGTGAGCGGTGGCGGAGCATAGGGGCGGTTCCGGCGGACGCGTCTGGCTGGCCGTCGTCATCGTTGTGATCGTCGCTGCAGCCTCGGTCGCGGTGGGCTATCGCGTGCAGCAGCGCCGCGCTGAATCGCGCGAGGTGAAGGCGGCCCAGGTGTGGACCTGCCCGATGCACCCGTCTGTCCAGCTCCCTCACCCCGGCAACTGCCCGATCTGCGGGATGACGCTCGTGCCCATGGAGCAGACCGAGCCGAAGGTGAAGAGCGAGGTCGAGGGGCACGGTGTGGTCGAGATCGCACCGGGCAAACAGCAGCTAATCGGGGTGGTCACGACCAGAGTGGAGGTGCGGGATCTCAACAACCTCATCCGGGCGGTTGGCCAGGTCGTGGTGGATGAAGAGCGGCTGTCGGACATCCACACGAAGATCGAGGGGTGGATCGAGAAGCTCTATGTGAATAAGACCGGGCAGCTCGTGCACAGTGGACAACCGCTCTTGACCATCTACAGCCCGGACCTGGTCAGCACCCAGGAGGAATACCTGGTCGCGCTGCGCTCGCGGGAGCGCACCAAGGACAGCCCATTCCCCGAGGTGCGCCGCAGCGGCGACTCCCTGGTGGCGGCTGCGCGCAAGCGGCTGGAGCTATGGGACATCTCTGCGGCGGAGATCGCGCGACTCGACCGCACCGGCGAAGTGAAGAAGGCATTGACGCTCTATTCGCCTGCCACCGGCTATGTGATGGAGAGAATGGCGGTGGCGGGGATGAGGGTCATGCCCGAGATGACGCTGTACCGTCTCGCGGACCTGTCGAGGGTATGGGTTGATGTCAGCGTGTACGAGTATGAGGCGCCGCTATTGCGCGTGGGAGAACGCGCGACGCTGAAACTGGCCGCTCATCCCGGCAGGGAACTCAGCGGGCGAGTCAGCTATGTCTACCCGGTGGTTGAGACCATGACCCGGACGCTGCGGGCGCGGGTCGAGTTCCCGAACCCGGCGCTGATGCTGAAGCCTGGCATGTATGGCGACGTCGTGATCGAGGCCCCTGCGGGGAAGGCGCTTGCCATCCCAGAGGAGGCCGTGCTCGACTCCGGCACGCGGAAGCTCGTGTTCGTGAAGCAAGGCGAAGGGACATTCGTGCCGCGGGAAGTAACGGTGGGCGCGCGGGCGGCGGGCTACTACCCGGTGCTGACCGGGCTCTCGCAGGGAGAGCAGGTGGTGAGCAGCCCGAACTTCCTCATTGACTCCGAAAGCCGTCTACAAGCGGCAGTTCAGCAAAGGGCCACGAGCAAGCCGGCACTCGGCAAGCCAGAGACTGAGCATGTGGGCCACTAGTCTGGGGGAGAGCCGCGAGTGATCGAACGGATCATTGACTATTCGGCGCGGAACGCCTTCATCGTGCTGTTGGTGGTCGCCGCGCTGATTGCCTGGGGGGTGTTCGCGATCATCCATGTGCCCCTCGATGCCATCCCGGACCTGACCGATGTGCAGGTGATCGTCTTCACGGAGTGGATGGGCCGGAGCCCCGACCTGGTCGAGGACCAGATCACCTACCCCATCGTGACCAGCCTGCTTGGCGCGCCGCGAGTGACGACCGTGCGCGGCATCTCCATGTTCGGGATGTCGTTTGTCTACGTGATCTTCGAGGACGGCACCGATCTCTACTGGGCGCGCAGCCGCGTGCTCGAGTACATGAGCGAGGTGGAGGGCCGGCTGCCCGAAGGAGCCGACCTGCGGATCGGTCCGGACGCCACCGGCGTGGGGTGGGTCTATCAGTACGTGATCGTGGAGAAGCCGATTTGCCCGGTGGACGGGAAGGTGACGACGCGGACCTCGCCCTACGAAACCGAGCAGGCGGGGCGGGTTGTCTACTTCGACAGCAAGAAGTGCATGCAGCAGTTCGAGGCCGACCCGGAGCGGCACGCGCAGAGCCCGACACGGGTGGACTCGAGGCTGAACCTGGGTGAGATCCGCGGTTTCCAGGACTGGCACCTGAAGTACTGGCTGGAGTCGGTGCCTGGGGTGGCCGAGGTAGCGAGTATCGGGGGGTTCCAGAAGCAGTACCAGGTGACGGTTGACCCGAACAAGCTTAGCGCGCTGGGGATACCGCTCGACCGCGTCATCGCGGCGATCCGGTCGGGAAACACCGACGTGGGCGGACGCAGCATCGAGTTCTCCGGCCGGGAGTACGTCGTGCGGGGGTTGGGCTATGTGAAGTCGCCCGCTGACCTTGAGGCGATGCCGCTGGGGACCGATGGGATGGGGACGCCGATCCTGCTGCGCGATGTGGGCGGCGTCTCCGAAGGACCGGATCAGCGGCGGGGTATTGCCGACCTCGACGGCGAGGGAGAGGTGGTCGGCGGGATCGTCGTCATGCGCTACGGAGAAAACGCCCTCAACGTCATCCGCCGGGTCAAGGCGAAGCTCGCCGCGGTCGAGCCGGCGCTGCCGGAGGGGCTGGAGATCGTCCCGACCTACGACCGCTCGACGCTCATCGAGCGCTCCATCGCCACGCTGCGCCGGACGCTGATCGAGGAAAGCATCATCGTCAGCCTCGTCATTGTCATCTTCCTACTGCACGTGCCGAGCGCGCTGCGCGCGATCATCACCTTGCCCATCGCGGTCCTCGCGTCGTTCATCCCGATGTACTACATGGGGCTGACCTCGAACATTATGTCGCTGGGCGGGATCGCCATCGCCATCGGCGTGATGGTGGACGAATCGGTGGTGATGATCGAGAACGTGCACAAGCGGCTCGAGCACGCCCCGCCGGACGCCGACCGCAAGGAGATCATCATCGCCGCCTGCAAGGAGATCGGGCGGCCGATGTTCTTCTCCTTGCTGGTCATCGTGGTCTCGTTCATGCCGATCTTCACGCTGGAGGCGCAGGAGGGGAAGCTCTTCCGTCCGCTCGCCTACACCAAGACGTTCTCGGTGCTGTTCGCCTCGTTCCTCTCGATCACGCTGGCGCCGGTGCTGATGGTGGCCTTCATGCGCGGGCGCATCCGCCCCGAGACCGAGCACCCGGTCAGCGTCTGGATGCAGCGCTGGTACCGGCCGTGGGTCAGCGCGCTGGTGCGGCGCCGCGCCATCAGCATCACCATCGCAGTCCTCGCTGTCGCCTCATGTCTGCTGATCGTGCACCGCATCGGCTCGGAGTTCATGCCCGAGCTGAACGAAGGCGACGTGCTCTACATGCCCACCACAGTGCCGGGGATCTCCACCACAGAAGCGCAGAAGCTGGTCCAGCTTCAGGACCAGATCATCCGTCGCTTCCCCGAGGTCGAGCGGGTCTTTGGGAAGATCGGGAAGTCCGATACCGCCACCGACCCGGCCCCCTTGGATATGGTCGAGACGACGGTCATGATCAAGCAGGACCAGAAGCAATGGCGAAAGGGTATGGACTACGAGAAGCTGCTCCAGGAGATGACCCACGAACTCACGCTGCCCGGGGTTAGCAGAGGCGGTCTTCAGTGGCCGATCAAGACGCGCATAGACATGCTAACGACGGGAATTCGCTCACCCGTGGGCATCAAGATAATGGGGCCGGACTTGCAGACCATCGAGAGCATCGGGCAGCACCTCGAGGCGGTGTTGCGGCGAGTGCCCGGCACCCGCGACGTCTACGCGGAGCGCACCACCGGTGGCTCTTACCTCGACATCATCCCCCGGCGACAGGATGCGGCCCGGTACGGGCTGAGCGTGAGCGATGTGCTCATGCTGGTTGAGACCGCCATCGGCGGCATGAACACCGACACCGCGATCGAGGGCCGAGAGCGCTACTCCATCAACGTGCGCTACCCCCGCGAACTGCGGGACGACCTGGACAAGCTCAAGCGAGTGCTGGTGCCCGTAATGGCGAGCGGAGGGCAGACGACGGGGATGGGTGGCGGCGCGCCCGGGGCGAGCGCCGGGACGCAGGTTCCCCTCGGGCAGCTTGCGGACATCCGGGTGAGCTCCGGCCCTCCCATGATCAGGGATGAGAACGGATCGCTCAGTGGCTGGGTGTATGTCTACGTGAGCGGCCGGGACATCGGCCGTTATGTCGCCGACGCACAGAAGGCGGTGGCGCGGGAGGTGAAGTTCCCACCGGGCTACTACCCGGTGTGGACCGGCGAGTACGAGTACATGGTGCGCCTGCGTCAGCGCTTGACGCTCATCGTGCCGCTCACCCTGTTCATCATCGCGGTGCTGCTGTACTTCAACTTCCGCTCGCTCGCGCAAACCGCCATCGTCATGCTATCACTCCCGTTCGCGCTTACCGGCAGCCTGTGGATCCTCTACTTGCTGCACTATAACTTCTCGGCGGCGGTGTGGGTGGGGATCATCGCGCTCGGCGGGGTGGCGGCGGAGACCGGCGTGGTGATGATCGTCTACCTCGACGAGGCATTCCACCGGCACCAGCGCGAAGGGAAGATGAACAACCTGCACGACCTGTTCGAGTCCATCACCGAGGGCGCGGTGCAGCGCGTCAGACCCAAGGTGATGACGGTCATGTGCATTCTGATGGGTCTGCTCCCGCTGATGTGGTCACACGGGTCGGGCGCCGAGGTGATGCGACGCATCGCCGCGCCGATGATCGGAGGCCTCATCACCTCGACCATCCTCACCCTCGAGATCGTGCCCGCCATCTACTCCTTCTGGCGAC
>Ga0315275_10008501_pt1 | contig 9989 bp, 6 predicted proteins | sample YL17G03_0_MG_FD_205557 | JGI IMG/M metagenome (GOLD analysis project Ga0315275, IMG submission 205557) | Sediment microbial communities from Yellowstone Lake, YNP, Wyoming, USA - YL17G03_0 | ecosystem: Environmental > Aquatic > Freshwater > Lake > Sediment | place: USA: Wyoming | collected...
AATCCCAACATTTTCAGAGAATACGATATTCGGGGCGTTGCGGAAGCGGATTTCGACAAGGAGTTTGCATATCAGCTTGCCCGCGCCGTTGCGACCCACGGACGGAAATACAACGCCCGAAAGATGGCTGTAGGCCGCGATTGCCGCCTCTCGAGCGACGGTTACGCGGAAGCGGTTTTGCAGGGATTCGTAGACGGGGGCATGGAAACCGTTGATATCGGCACTTGCCCGTCGCCGGTGTTTTACTTCAGCGTTTTGCACCTTAAAACCGACGGCGGGATCATGATCACCGCCAGCCATAACCCGCCGGATCAGAACGGATTTAAAATACATCTCGACGGCAGCACGATATACGGCGCGGAAATACTCGAAATGAAGCCGTTAATTGAAGGCGGTAAATTCGTCTCAGGCGCCGGCTCTCGCCGCTCGGAGGATGTCGTAACTCCATACAAAAAGTTTCTCATCGAAAATATCAAGCTCGACCGCGGGTTGAAAGTCGCGGTGGACGCCGGGAACGGCACCGCAGGGCCGGTGGCGCCGGATATTTTGCGCGCGCTGGGCTGCACGGTTCGAGAGCTGTTCTGCGATATGGACGGGCGATTTCCAAACCATCATCCTGACCCGACGGTGCCGAAATACGTGGTTGATCTCATCGCCGCGGTGCGTTCCGGGTCGCTGGATGTCGGCGTCGGGCTTGACGGAGACGCGGATCGAATCGGGGTGATTGACAACAAGGGAAAACTGCTTTTCGGCGACCGGCTGCTGGTGCTTTACGCTCGAGAGCTGCTCTCCCGCAAGCCGGGCGCTACAATAATCGGGGAGGTTAAATGCTCACGGCTCCTTTACGAGGACATTCGCGCTCACGGCGGAAACGGGATTATGTGGAAAGCGGGCCATTCGCTCATCAAGGCGAAAATGAAGGAAGTGGGCGCAGAGCTGGCGGGTGAAATGAGCGGGCACATGTTTTTCAAGGACCGGTATTTCGGTTATGACGACGCCATTTACGCCGCGTGCCGCTTGGTGGAAATCCTGTCGAAAACGGACAAGTCTCTTGCGGAAATTCTGGGCGATCTGCCGGAGACGTTCAACACTCCCGAGATCAGGGTGGATATCCCGGATGAAATAAAGTTCCAGGTGGTGGCGGCGGCTCAGAAGCATTTCGCGCAGAAGCACCAGACGGTTGACGTGGATGGCGTCCGGATATTGTTCGACGACGGCGCATGGGGTCTGGTGCGGGCAAGCAACACTCAGCAGGCGCTGGTGTTGAGGTTTGAAGCCGACACCCCGGAGCGGCTCGATGAGGTGAGAGGCTACGTCGAAAAAGAGCTTGCCGAACTGCGCCATAAGGTCGAGGAGACTCAGCCGAAATGAGCGCGAAGAAATCCCGCCGCTCGCTCTCGACACCGCCTGCGTGCGTCATACTAGCCGCCGGCAAAGGGGTGCGGATGAGATCATCCCGCCCCAAGGTGCTGCATAAAATCGGCGGCAGACCGATGCTTTTATATTCCATAGATCGCGCAATCGAGCTGGGCTGCAACCCGATCGTAGTGGTTTTAGGAAATGGGGCGGAGCTGGTAAAAAAGATACTGCCGCCGGGCGTGAAAGTCGCTATTCAAGAGAAGCAGCTTGGCACCGGCCATGCCGTAAAATTCGGCATCGAGCCGATAAAGCGGGCCAAAAGGGTCCTGATTTTGTATGGTGATACTCCTTTATTAACTGCGAAAACCTTGAAACATCTGCTGAAGGTTCATTCTGCTTCGGGAAAAGCGCTTGCCATTCTGACGGCGATCATGCCGCAGCCGAACCGTCTTGGGCGAATTGTTCGTAAAGCAGGCGGCGAAGTGGATCGCGTGGTCGAGGTTTCCGATGCCACTTCCGATGAAATGGAGATCGAGGAAATTAACGCCGGTATTTACGTTGCGGATTTCGGATTTCTCAAACACGCGCTCGCGGCGCTTAAATCGGATAACGCTCAGAAAGAATACTACCTGACGGATGTGGTGCAGATGGTCTCCGCCAAAGGCGAGGTCGCAACTTGCACGGTTGGGGATTACACCGAAGTGCTCGGAGTAAACGACCGCATCGAGATGGCGCAGGCCGAGCGAGAGATAAACCGTCGCTCCATATTACAATTTATGACATCCGGCGTGACGGTACTCGACCCGGAACACACTTACGTCAATTCGACAGTCCGCATTGGCCCCGACAGCATAATTTATCCGGGAGCGGTGATCGAAGGGAACACCGCCATGGGGCGCGACTGCGTTATCGGGCCGGGAGCTTTTATTCGAGATTCTCAAATCGGGAATGAGGTGGAGATACGCGCTCACAGCGTGGTGGATTCCTCCCGGGTGGGAGATGAGACCACCGTGGGGCCGTCGGCGCATCTTCGACCGGAAACAATCATCGGCGCCCGGTGTCGCATCGGGAATTTCGTTGAAACTAAAAAAATCACGATGGGCGAAAACACCAAAGCAAGTCATCTGACGTATCTGGGTGATGCCAAAATAGGGAAAAACGTTAACATCGGCTGCGGCACCATAACCTGCAACTACGACGGCGTGACGAAAAATCTGACGATCATCGAGGACGACGTTTTTGTGGGCAGCGACACTCAGCTGGTGGCGCCGGTGAAAGTGGGTCGCGGAGCGTATATCGGTAGCGGATCCACCATCACAAAGGACGTGCCGCCCGGAGCGTTAAGCGTCGCAAGGGCTCCTCAGAAGGATATCCTCCGAGGCGGCGAACGGCTGGGGAAAAGAAAGAAAAAGGATAAATAAAGGACACGGCCATGTGCGGCATAGTCGGATATATCGGGAAAAAGGAAGCGGCCCCGATACTGTTGGCGGGATTGAAAAAACTTGAGTACCGCGGTTACGACTCGGCGGGCGTCGCAGTAATCGCGGACGGAAAAGTCGACGTGCGCCGCAGCCAGGGCAAGCTGGCGGTTCTCGAAGAGCTTCTGGCCGCCAATCCGGTGCGAGGGACAATTGGAATCGGCCACACTCGCTGGGCCACTCACGGCCGTCCGTCGGAAACCAACGCGCATCCACACAAAGCGGGGAAGGTCATTCTCGTCCATAACGGCATTATTGAAAACCACCGCGCGCTCCGGGCCGAGCTCGCGGCCAAAGGGCACACTTTCAAGAGCGAAACCGATACCGAGATCGCATGCCATCTGATACAGCAACACATGTACGAGGGTGTGGATTTTGTGGAGGCGGTGAGGAAGGCGGTGAACCGGATCGAGGGTTCGAGCGCGATGGTCGTGATATGCGAAGATCGTCCCGATTTAATAGTCGGCACGCGAGTGGGTAGCCCGCTGGTTGCCGGTATTGGGAACGGGGAGCAGTTCGTGGCGAGCGATGTGCCGGCGATAATGGAACACACCCGCCGCGTGATTTTCATGGAGGATCGCGAGATTGTCGTTCTGCGGCTTACCGGTGTGGAGATTCTCGGATTCGACGGCAAGCGCATCGAGCGTGAGCCCAAGCTTATCACTTGGACACCGAGCATGGCCGAAAAGGGTTTTTATCGGCACTTCATGCTCAAGGAAATTCACGAGCAGCCTCGAGCGGTGGCGGACACCCTTGAAAGCCGGGTGGCCAGTGGCTCGGGGCGCGTAAACCTTGAAGACATGGGGCTGGATCCCGCGTGTTTCAAAAAGACAACCCGGGTGATTATTGTGGCTTGCGGCACGAGTTATCATGCCGCGATGTTGGGGAAGTTCCTGATCGAGTCGCGCGCCCGGCTGCCGGTGGAAGTGGACGTTGCCAGCGAGTTCCGATATCGCAATCCGCTGATAAACAAGGGCGATCTCATGGTGCTGATATCGCAGTCCGGCGAGACGGCGGACACGATGGCGGCGCTCGAGGAAGGCCGCGAAAACGGGGCCTGCGTTCTGACTATATGCAACGTCATGGACTCGACTATGGCGCGGCATAGCGACGGCGTTTTATACACTCGTGCCGGCCCGGAAATCGGGGTGGCCGCCACCAAGACGTTTATGGCGCAGCTGGTGGCGCTGGATATGCTTTCACTTTACATGGCCGAACAGCGCGGTACCAAAACCCTCGAGGAATTAAGCGAAAGCGCCGACCGATTAGTGCGCCTGCCGCATTATCTCAAGGCGACGATGCCGGTTGAAAACAGAATAAAGCAATTGGCGGAAAAGTATCATCGGGCGCAGGATTTCCTGTTTCTGGGTCGAGGCCCGAATTATCCGATCGCGCTGGAAGGCGCGCTGAAACTGAAGGAAATAAGTTATATCCACGCGGAGGGATACGCGGCGGGAGAGATGAAACACGGGCCGATAGCGCTGATTGACGAGAACATGCCGGTGGTGGTGCTTGTGACTCCGGGGCGGCATTACGAGAAGGTGTTTTCAAATCTCGAGGAAGTGAAAGCGCGCAACGGAAGGATCATCGCGCTGGCTATGGAAGGTGACGAGGCGGTGGCGCAACACGCGGACGATCTGGTGTTGGTGCCGCGCGCTCCGGCGCGATTGATGCCGTGCCTGCTTACGGTACCGCTGCAACTCCTGGCTTATCACATCGCGGTTCTGCGCGGCACGGACGTGGATCAGCCGAGAAACCTCGCAAAAAGCGTTACCGTGGAATAACGACCCTGCAGCGGTCAATTCATGATTTGTCCGAGGCGGGTTTGAAACTCGCACGAGCGGTATGGCTTGGCCCTGTTCTTCCAACACTCCATGTCACCCAGATGATATATGTCAGAATAACAAAAGCCATGGAGCCGTAAATTTCTTCGTACAAAAAGAATATCCTTTGAACAACGCAGGATATCGCGGAAATCGCCACCAATCCTGCCCCGTAAGATTTATTTTTGTTCCATAAGAAAGCGAATCCGATTAAAAAACAACTGTAATAGCTGCTCGGACTGGTTAAAACAGGTATCAGCCCGAGTCCTAGAGTTGCCACCACCCAATCCTCTTCGTCTTTAACGGCGCGTGTCAGCAAAATGAGGAACGCAAGTACGACGATTATGTATATGGGCAACCGGTGGCGGAAAATCTCCCGATGCTTTTCCATCCATGGCCCACTGGGGTCAACCAGACTCGTGTTTATCATCAGCCCTAAAGTTGACTTGGGATCGTAAGATAGGATGGCTTTAAGTCCTATATTGTTGGTCAGCGGGGTGTTCATATGAGTTTTGATTTTTGTTGTGAATTCGGACCAGACTCCGACTCCACCGGCAATAACTGTGGAAGCCGTAACCAAAACGATAAAACCGATCAGGCAACCGGCAAAGAACCTTTTATGTTGAGCGGAAAGAGTAAATTTGCGTTCTCGAACCATCTTATAAACGGCCTTTATTACGAGCGCGATAATCACACAGGCCGGGAAAAACCTCAAAAGCGCCGAGTAGGTAATGAGAATGCCCGCCCAGACCGTTTTCTCTCTGCGCAGCAGGCAAATTCCGATTATCAACAGCACGAGCCAATCCTGTCGGAGGAACGATCCTCCTATGGAGAAGAACCACGTCAGAAAGTTGGCGCCCCAAAATAATAACCCGACGCACATGACTCGCCAGCCGAACGTCCGGTATATAAATATCCACATGATTATAAGCAGGATCGGATCAATGAGAGCCAAAAGAAAAGATTGCGTAAGTGTAATGGGACCCGTATTGGAAAGCAGGGTTCCGAGGATACCCCACACGGGAGTGGAGTTATATCCGAGGTCTTCCTGAAAATCCTGCCAATCTGCGATCGTAACCCGGTTTCGCAACCATGCGAGATCCTGCTTGAATGCGTCCCAGCGATTTTGGGAAAAATGCGACTTGCATTCACCCGGATGGGCCAGCGCAGCATCGCTTTTTTCGAGCAGATTGGTGTTGGGATTTCGTATTTTTCTTTCATCGTTCCGATATGTAAACCCCTGCTCCATATCCGCGACAACCGTGCATTGGTATAATCGGGAGCGCCCCAATTCTTTGGAGTATTTTGCCCCTATGTAATTATGATAAAAGTCCCATGTGTTGATATAGAAGCCGAAATGGAACTTAAAAAGGTTGAACCAGCTCAACGCGGCGAGCAGGCCCAAGATGAGAAGCAAGGTGTCCCTTGTTTTCTTGTCCACTTCCGGCCTGCCGGCGCGCTCGAGCGCCACTTCCCACAGGAGAATGACCGTGCCCGAAAAGGCAATCAGACATTTCAAAATGCCGACGTTCCGAAAGGTTATCAGAGACCAGATTTTTTCTATCATATTTTAATCAAATTGGCACAGTCAATCCCATGCGAGCACAAACGCAACGCAATCGGCCCCTTCCCAGCCTTTTTTTTCCCACGCCAACTTGATATTCTTGCCGCCGTAAAGCTCGATGATGTAATCATACCCACCGGCGTGCTGATAACAGAACGCCTCCAATCCTTCGGTGTTGGGGGTGTTTTCGAAGGTTACACGTAGAGATTTCGGGCCAATCTTTTCATACGTCGGGGTCGCGAAACTGAAAAATCTGCTCCTTATGTTCTGAAGCGCGAGAAAGGCCTCGAAAGCGTCATTGCTTTTGGCGATAAGCGGGTAGGTATTTTCTATCATGTTTTTCATCATTAATCGCCCAAATTGACGCACTATGTTTAGGTCGTCTTTCGCTATTTCATGCAAAACCGCCAAGGCAATCCTCTGGAAAGCGTCGAACGGATACCAACCCATGGGCAGTATCCTGCCTTTTATCATCTCCAAATCCTCTTTGGTGAGGTGTTTCTCCCATGAGATATCCTTTCTGCTGCGGACCATGCGGACATAATCCACCAGCATCGTCCCCTTCACCATTCTCTGTTCTTCTTTTTTTTCAGCCAATTTGAATTCCCTCGCTTTGTTACCCCCAAAAAACGGAAAAGGCTTTTTCAGCCTAAATAATATTATACCTTTCGGGTTGTGAATTCAACTGCAACGGCTTTTTATCTGCCTGTGGCCTCCGCCAATGTTTTTATTTCTTTGACAAGCGCAGTAAACTGTTCGGGGCGGAGGGATTGTGGGCCGTCGGAAAGGGCTTTTTCCGGCTGGTGATGCACTTCCACCAGCAACCCGTCCGCGCCGATCACCACCGCCGCTTTTGCCAGCGGGATCACCTGGTCGCGCCGCCCCGCCGCGTGACTCGGATCCACCACCACCGGCAAATGCGATAGCTGCTTGACCGCCAGCACGGCGGACAAATCGAGCGTGTTGCGGGAATGATCTGAGAAAGTGCGCACCCCGCGTTCGCACAGGATGAGATCCGGGTTGCCTTCGCTGACGATGTATTCCGCGGCCATAAGCCATTCTTCGATAGTTGCCGACATTCCGCGCTTAAGCAGGACCGGCTTCCTGATTTTTCCCGCGGCCCGTAGCAGCGAGTAATTCTGCATGTTCCGGGCGCCGATCTGGACGATATCGGCGTAATCCGCCACCATTTTCAAAATCTCATGGTCAATTGCCTCGGTGACTACGTACAACCCGAACCGGTTGCGGACTTTCGCAAGAATCTTCAGGCCCTCTTCACCCAGACCCTGAAAGCTGTACGGAGAAGTTCGCGGTTTGAACGCGCCGCCTCGGAAAATAACGGCCCCGGCTTTCTTGACCGCCTCCGCAATCCGCATACATTGCTCTTCTGTTTCCACTGCGCACGGCCCGGCCATGAGCGTCACTCCGCCGCCGCCTATCACCACATCTCCCACCCGGATCCGCGACGGTTCCGGCGTGATCTCCCGGCTGACCATCTTATATGGTTTGCTTACCGGTATCGCATCCTTGACACCGTTCATCTCCCGGAACTCGGACATGTCCACCGGCCCTTCGTTGCCCAGCACGCAAACCGCCGTCCTCTGCGCTCCGGGCATCGGGACGGCCCGAAATCCCAATTCTTCGATTTTCTTCATAACCGCCTTTATATCCTCGTCGGTTGCGCCACGCTTCATCACCACCAGCATTTAACTTCCACTCCTTTCAGCCGACTGCCGGTTCTCTTACCTTTTGTTCTCTATTCTACCTTGATAACCGGCTGCCGTAAAGGATGACATTTGATAATTATTATACTTGCGACTCCGGGCGCAGGATGATAGTATTTCATCATGCGTCCCACACAGGCATTAATCAACATCGAGGCGCTTCGGCATAATTATTCGGTTATTTCGCGCCTCGTCGGCGAAGAGATAGGGATAATTCCCGTAGTAAAAGCAGATGCTTACGGACATGGCGCCGTGAGTGTTTCCTGGGCATTGGCGGAGGCCGGGGCGCAGCTTATGGCCGTCGCCACTCTGGATGAGGCGCTCGAGCTTCTCGAGGCCGGCATTCCCACGCGATTTTTGATACTCGGTGGAATCGAAGGGGAAACCAACCTGTTGGATATCCCTCCCAATTGTGTGCCTGTGGTGTGGGATGAAGACGGGCTGAATTTCGCAAACACTATGCCGGACGACGCCGGAAGACCGGTCGAGGTGCATGTAAAAGTGGATACCGGTATGGGCCGCCTGGGGTGCATGCCGGAGGAATTGCCGCGCCTGTTTGAAATTGCCCGAGGTCTGGAAAACATAAGGATCACCGGGGTGATGAGCCATTTATCAAGCGCAGATGGGCGCCACCTTGACGATGTGGAATTCACAAAAGAACAGATAACGAGGTTCAAGGATGTATGTAAAAGAGTCGCTCCCGGGGTGTTGCGGCATTTTTCCGGCAGCGCCGCCACTATCGCTTTTCCGGAAGCATGGATAGACGCGGTAAGACCCGGGCTGATACTCTACGGCATCTGGCCCTTCCAGGACGCGTCGCCTCGCGGCGGGTTGGCGCCGGATGATTTCCAGCCGGTTATGACGCTTCGATCTACCGTGTTGGCCGTGAAAGATATTCCGAAAGATTTCCCGATTGGATATGGAAGGACATACAGGACCGACAACCCCAAAAAGATAGCTATCGTGCCGGCCGGCTACGCCGACGGAATATCCCGGAAACTCTCAAACCGCGGGCAGGTGCTTATCGGAGGAAAGCGACGCGACATTCTCGGAAGCGTCACCATGGATTATATCATGGCCGATGTTACTGACCTGCCTCTGGCTGTCCCCGGTGATGAAGTTATCATCATGGGAAGGCAGGGCGAGAACGAAATTACGGCTTGGGAAATAGCCCGGTGGGCGGAAACCATACCCTATGAAGTCACGTGCGCGATAAGCCGCCGGGTTACCCGGATTTCTTTCGATAAGCTTGGCAGAAGATAGAAAGGTTTCTCAACGGTAGGCCCGACATTATGGTTTTGCAAGATTTAAATGTCCAAGACTGGGTGCCACGGACAAACTTGTTTGTCCGTGCCGATCACCTATATTGTGCCAGCACGGACAAGCTTCGAAGACTTGCTTGTCCATGGCACCCAATATCGTATGTTATTTTTTATAAAACCATCCTTTCGGGATTGGATGTAAAACAAAGGAGTATATGAAAGACAAGCGAAACAAAGTGCGATTGACCGAATGGGCCAAGGCCGCCGGTTGAGCTGCCAAAGTGGGCCCGGGAGGCCTGCGCGAGATTATATGCGGCCTGCACCCTTCACCTGACAGCCGCGCTCTGGTGGGATTCGAGCTGGCGGACGACGCGGGCGTGTATCTGCTTGGAGATACGGCGCTCATTCAGACTATTGACATTATCACTCCGATAGTGGACGACCCGTATCTGTTCGGCAAAATCGCCGCCGCAAACGCTTTAAGCGACATTTACGCGATGGGCGGCAAGCCGATCACCGCGCTTAATTTCATTGCGTTCCCGATAGACGACCTCCCCGCGAAAGTGGCCTCGGAAATACTTCGCGGCGGTTTGAACGCATGCGAAGAAGCGGATTGTTTGCTCCTGGGCGGGCACACCATCCGGGACGAAGAAATAAAATACGGCCTCGCGGTGACAGGTATCGCCAAGCCGGAGGAAATAGTTACAAACGCCGGAGCAAAACCGGGGGATTCGCTGATATTAACAAAACCCATCGGGACGGGGATAATATCCACCGCG
>Ga0315275_10008503_pt1 | contig 9987 bp, 17 predicted proteins | sample YL17G03_0_MG_FD_205557 | JGI IMG/M metagenome (GOLD analysis project Ga0315275, IMG submission 205557) | Sediment microbial communities from Yellowstone Lake, YNP, Wyoming, USA - YL17G03_0 | ecosystem: Environmental > Aquatic > Freshwater > Lake > Sediment | place: USA: Wyoming | collected...
ACCCGCGAGAGCACGATGACGACGATGACGACGACGATGACGACAGCGGGCGTCGTAGTTCGGCGCCGCTCGACGTATGGGACGCCATCCTCAATCGAGAGCGTCTGAATCAAGGACAGATTCTCCTTTCCTATGCGGATGCTTTCCGCGAACTTGGTCTGTTCGACCCCGAAGAACAAGAACTCGGCCGAGAGGAATCTGAGCGGGGGCGGTTCGGGCGCGCATATCGGCTCGGACCTAAAAACGCTCCCACGGGTGTCCTGAAGATCACACGCGACGTCTACGACGCTTTGGCGTCCCACTCGCTCATCGGTCTGAGCCCTGCACACCTGCCGAAGACGAGGCGCGTCTGGGTGCTGGCGGAGACATTCATCGACGACTGGGCTGGGTGGTACGCGATCGAACGAGAGTACCTCTACCCGCTCAACGAGAAGGACGCGGCGTTGATCGAGGTGCTCTACCAAGTCTACGACAACGACAAGATCCGCAACCTCAAAATCCCCAAACGCCACAACCGCGCAATGCGAGACAAGTGGCGCGTCCATGCCCGAGAAATCCTCGACAGCACCGGCAGCGTCAGCCAGCTCCCACGCACCATGGAGCTGCTCGCCCAAATCGGCGAAGGCGCCCAAGAACTCGCAGCCCTCGGTGCCGACTGGTGCGACATCCACCCAAACAACATCATGCGAGATTCCGATGGCGCCCTGAAGATTTCGGATGTGGGGCTCTGCGAGTTGCGCTACGCTGTAGAGAGCGTGGTGGTCCCCGAGCTGGTCCCGAGCACCATCCACTGCCCCAAGCTCTCCGGCGGTCGGTAAGGCGGGCGTGTACCCCCCTTCGCACCCGACTTTAGACCGCCAGACGCTAGACTCCGCCCCTGTGTAAGCGACCCGTTCCCCTGCGGGTGACTGAGGGGCACTTTTCCTGAAGCGATCAGCGCCAGCCGTACGCGAGGCTCAGGTTGGGGTCCGCGCCGTTGAACCACTCGTCGGTGTACGGAAACGACTCCGCCAGGATGCGCTTGAACTCTACGCGCTCCGCTGAGTTCCGAGGCCCGTGCACCTCCGCTCGAACACAACCGACGTGGGCACGCAGGCCGCCCGGTAGAGATGCGATCCGACTCAAGATCGGAAACTCACTCCCCTCGCAGTCCATCTTCAGACAGTCGACGTACGGCCACTCTTCAAACAGCTCCGCAACATCGAAGCACGGCGTCTCACCCTGGCTCGACCAGTTCGCGGAGTGTCCGCCCGTGTTGACACCGCCAGACGTGACCGACACGACTCCCGCCCTCGCCCCAAGCGCGGCGTTCTGTAGACGCACGTTGGGGAGATCGCCGACATTGACCCGGAGCAGCGCGTAGTTCTCCGGCATCATCTCGAACGCCCACACCTCGGCGAGCGGCAACCGTGTCGCCGTCCACTTGGTGAAGGAGCCGATGTGCGCTCCGACATCGACCACACGCACGCGGTTGTTCGGCCTCCACCCCGCGATGCGGTAACAGTCGGCAGTCACGACCTCGTTCACGATGTCTCGGTCCCAGTTGCCGAGAACACCGTCACGGACCTGGAACTCGATGCCGTCCGCGCGATGCGCCTGCACCACTACTCCCGATACCCGAGCGCCCACGTCATGTGCAGCAGGCCACCCGCGACACCGCCCGCGACGGCACCAAGGATCGGACGCTTCAAGAGCGCACCAACCAACCCCGCCACCACCGAAGCGCCGGCCGCGACGAGCATGGAGGTCCGCATTGTGTCGTCTCGCCGCGCCGCACACTCCCGCGCAGCCTGCGTGTCCGAGCACATGTACTCTTGGATGGTCCCGAGCCCGAGGAGCGGCTGTGAGGCGTACCTGTGGCCGGGGAACGAGTAGTTTCCCTGGTTGCGGTCGAGCCTTGGCTGGCGAGCTACTCGGACTCTGTGCATCGGTACTCCCATCATACCCCGGTAAGGATCGCGGCCATACATCATCAGCGCGGGCTGGCCGGTTTCCCACGAGCCATGCTCGATGTAGGGGGCGATGGGCATCCCTGCGCGTTGCAGCGCCTCGTAGTTGAAGGGCGCCGTCTGCCCAGGCGGCAGCGCGAGGAAGTTGTATTGGCCAGGGACGAGCTTCACAGTGCCCCCGACTTTTTCGCGGCCTTGTACGCGAAGAAAGCGGCGAGGCCAGAGAGCGCGTACAGCATCACCAGCGGTGGGGCCACGTACTTGAGCAGATACGGCGCCGATTTCCGACCGATCGTCGCCGACATCGGCGTCAAGAGGTACGTGTCGGCCGCCGCCACGATGGCGGGGCCTTTCTGTCGCAGGTAGGCGTCAGGGTCGCTCGTGAGGCGGGCGGCAGCGTCGAGGACTTGTCCGACATTCAACGCGCCGAGACCCGTGGAACCGAGCCCGCTCAGATCGAGCACTTGATCGCCCCATCGGAGATCTTTGACGGAAAAACCTGCACCGGGGATCGACGTGCGCACGTCACGCGGATACTGCCGGAAGCGGCTCCGTGACTGGTAGCTGTAGATCTGTGGTCGGAACGACGGGTTGCTGTAGCTCATGGGGCTCCGGAGCAAGGCTAACACGTGCAAGGCGCTGCCACTAGGGAAGATCGATTCGCCGGAGCCTGCGCTCCGCGAGCGGGTTGATCGCAAGAAAGCCATGGCCGGGGATGATCGGGAACGACTCGTACGGTCCTGACGTGGTTTGGAACTCACGCACAGGGCCAGCCGCTCGCGGCATCACCCGGAGCAGCGCATCGTAGGGGACAAGGACGTGGTAGCTCATCGGTGCCTCGAAGTTCGACGACGCGAGGCGCGACGCCTGTTGGGTGTGACAGCTGTGATCTCTCCGAGCGCCCGCTGGATGATCTGAATGCGGATCGAACCATTGGTCGCACCACCGCCCGCGTTGAGCTTGACGAAATCGTCGTCGAGCCGGTTCAGATGCGCCGCGAACAGCCGCCGACTCTTCACGTTGCCGCGAGAAAAACGCAGATGCACCGCGACCTGATAGCTGTGCTCCGCCCCGAGCGGTCGAATGTCGTCCACGTACCCCGTGACGTGTCTCGGAATGCCGAGCTTCGTCGAGCCCTCGACCACCTTGAACTTCGCGCCGATCTGAAAAGGAATCATCGCATCCTCGGAAGCGGCAAAATTTGTTGCTGCGCCGTCCAGAGCGGATACGCCTGCGTGCCATCGTTCGAGAGGAACCACTTGTGCCCAGGATGCACGTACGTGTGCGGCGCCCACCAGGACGGCGACACGAGAAACACTCGATCCGCGACACGCCTCCACTCTTCGAGCGCGAGGTCAGGGCGGTCCAGATGTTCCAGCACATGCGACGCGAAGACAGCCCCGAACGACTTGTCTGCCCACTGAAGATTCCTCGCGTCGCCGTAGCTCACACGGTCCTTGCCGTGCGCCACATCCGTCGGAGCCGCGATGTCGATGTTCACGTCCCCTACGAGCTGTGGCCCGAGCAAGAGCACCCGCAAGCTCGAAGCTGGCGTCCCCGCACCGACGTTCAGAAGTGGCTTGCCCACACGGTCGCAGTAGGCTCTCGCGAGCCGCGCCATCGCATCCGGACGCGCGACGACATCCCGATGGTAGGCCCACCCGATGTAGCCGAGCGCGCCTTTGACGAGCCACTGGTTCATGTCTTCGTCTTCCCCGTCACGAGGAGAAGGGCTACGGCCAGCACAGCGAACGCGCCTCCGCCGATGGCGAGCGTCTTGATCAGTTTTTTCTTCGCCGTAGCTTTTGCGGCGGCTGTGGTCGCAGCGACTTCCGCTTGAACCTGTGCCTGCGATGCGGCGACGGCAGCTTCACGTTGGGCCTTCTCGGCGTCGATCTCTGCCTGGGTCTGCGTGGCCTTGGCGGTCGCCGCATGCGCACGACGTCGTTGCTGCGGACCGCCTGCGGCAGCGTCCACCGCCTTGCCTGGCAAGGAGATGAGCGCGCTGAACGGATCCCAACCGAGACCGTGTTGCCCGTTGTAGCTCATCGCAAGAGCACGATCCCCAGGAGCACCAGCACCCCTAGTCCAGCGGCCCCTGCGACGATGTACTTGGTCCTCGTGGCCGCCGCCGCCGTCGCTGCCGTTCCTCCCGCTCGAAGCGACTCGGCTTGGATGCGAGCGGCTTCGAGCGCGCCGCCCGTGATGGCGCGTTCTGACTCCAATATCAGCAACCTGCCTTGCGCATCCCGCTTGGCAGCTCGCTCGGCTTTCAGGTATGTCCCCGCAGCGGCCTTGGCTGTGGCCTCAGCGGTTTGGGCTCCGGCGTCGATGATCTGCGCGACGACGCCCACGCCCTCGGTCGGAAAATACAGCCGACCGTGTCGGACGAAAGCTCCGTAACGCACACAGTTCGTAAGAGGTGGCTGATGGAACGTCACAGGTCACTTTGGCAACGCCGCCGTTGCTGCTTTCTTGTTCTTCATCCTTCGAACGAGGAGCGCACCACCCAGGAGAATGACGGCCCCGCCTGCACCCCATGCCCAGTAGGGTAAACCGAGCAGTCCACTGCTCTCCTCTGCCGCAGTGGTCGCAGGTGCAACACCGGGGGAGGATGGAACAGCACTCGAACCAGAAGGGAGTGCCGACCCCGCCGGGTTGGCAGCCGCAGCAGCGGCGGCAGCAGCGGCAGCAGCCGCCGCCCTCTTCTGTGCAGCAACTCGACGAGCATGTCGTGTCTTGCCGAGTCCGCTGAGTCCGGTCGCAGAGTGGTACGTCATGTCGTCACTTCTTGAGCACGACCGCCGCGCCGATGCCGAGCACGGCGAGCGCACCGACACCGATCATCACCATCTTGACAGTGTTGCCCTGGGCCTTCGCCGCCGCTGTAGCTCCCTCGCGTGCTGCCTCGGCTTGCAGCCGAGCGACTTCGATCTGCGCCGCCGCAGCGCCCGCGCCGCCTTGGGCTTGAAGCCGGGCGATTTCCAGATTGCGCCGTGACTCGCGCTCCGCCTTCTGCGGTTGACCCGCAGCGATGAGCGCGAGTGTGCCAACGAGATTGGCCCCAGATGCGATGGCACCCCCATAGCCTGCGCTTGCGGCTGGGGCAGGTGTTCCGAGAGATGAGTACGACATGGTGTTCTTTCAGACTACTTCCGCAGCACGACGGCTGCAACGATGCCAAGCACGGCCAGCGCACCGACACCGATCATCACCATCTTGACAGTGTTGCCCTGGGCCTTCGCCGCCGCCGCTGTACCTTCCCGAGCGGCCTCGGCTTGAAGGCGAGCGATTTCGAGCTGAGCTGCCGCAGCGCCCGCGCCGCCTTGGGCTTGCAGGCGAGCGATTTCGAGTTTCCGCCGCGAGTCGCGCTCCGCCTTCTGCGGGCCACCTGCCGCAAGATTGGCAAAAGTGCCGACGAGGTTCGCACCCGACGAGATCGTGCTCGCGGTATCTGCCCCGGTCCAGCTCGAACCCGATGAAGGCTTCGCACCGCCGCCTGTGGAGGGCGGCTTGTACGGAACCGGGGCGGGTGCCCGGTAGTCTGAGTCACCGGGCATCGGGCCATGGAGTGCGGAGTAGGACATCTTGCTTCTCAGATCTTGTCGGTCGGTTTGCGACGAACGCTCAGCATGGCGTTGCGCGCCTTGGTGGCCTCGTCGATGCGGGTCTGGCCTTCAGGGCGGCGCTCCAATGGAAGACGGTCGGGATGCCATTCCATCACGATTTTTCGGTACGCTTTGCCGATCTCGTCCTCGGTCGCCTCTTGAGCAACCCCGAGCACCTCCCAAGGAGGCGCGACCGGCGGTGCTGCCCGAGGCATCGCACTCGCTGCTGCCGCGACCGCCTTCTCTTTCGCCTGCGCGGCTGCGCGCTTCGCCAGGAAGCGCACCTTCTCGACACCAGCGGCGAACATGAACTGAAAGCAGGATGTGCAGATGCAGAGGCCCTCGGCGGAGCGCATGAACTGCACCTGTGAGCCCATCACGGTGTTGTTGCAGCCGACGCACTGGAACGTCTGACTGCCGGGCAGATCTCGGACCTGCGTCGCGCGAGCAGCGAAGGCTTCCCTCGCACGATCTGCGATGTTGTCGACAGCGACCTCGACAAGGTCGTCGACCCACTCCCCGAGCCCACCTGCTTTTTTCTTACGCGCCATCCATCACCCCTTGTCACATGACTGCGAGCACGGCCCCGAGCCCCGAGAGTCTACCAGCTCCACGGGCCGAGATCCAAGCCAGAAGCCCCGCCGCCTCCGCCCGGTTGACCGCATAGGGGGCGGTAGCTGCGATCCACGCCAACCGCCGCGCCGCCTCTGCACTCGCGGGTGCCGTCGAAGCCGCCGTCGCTGCCAAGATCGCAAGAGCGTTCTCCCTCGCCGCTGCATTCGTCGAGGCCGCCGCGATCCCCGTGAGCACCTGCATCTCTTGCGGCCGAGCAATCCGTGCCCCGCCACGAGGCGTCGTCGGTGCCCTCGCAACCGCCGCCGCATTGGCCGCCGCACGCGCAGCCGCCGTCGCCGCACGAGAGGCCGCCGCCGCACGCCGGTAGAGCGTCTGGTTCGCTGCCGTGGGCGTCGCCCGATAGACTGCGAAGCGGTAAGCGGCGAAAGAGGCGGCACTCGGACGAGCCCGGTACGCCGCCTCTGCTTCGCGCAGTGCCACGGCGGGGGATCGAAGACGGGCTACAGTGCCAAGCGTGGTGGTGTGGAACGTCATGGTCGTTTTTCTTTCAGCGGGCGGGTCGGCGATACGTGACGGGCTCGCGAACGTAGTCGATGTGCTGCGTGTAGTTCATGGGCATGCCGATCTGTGCGCCAGGCCCCCACCCGTACGCCGCGTACTCCGCCCCCGGCGGCGAGAAGCGCTGCGCGAAAGGATCCATGCTCTGCACGTACGCCTGCTCGGGGACGAAGTTGGGCATTATGCCGAGAGCGCGGGTGCGGTGGTAGGTCATGGATTTCGGCCTTCGTAGGGCGCGGGAAAATCTATCACGGTTCGGTTCAGAGCGCAGCCGCGACGGCTTGCCACCGGGCAAGTTCTTCACGATTGCGTTCGGCTTCGGCGGGGGTGAGTTCTGTCGGAACGCCGTTGATCGCCCAGCCGGTGAGGCCCTTGTCGTTCATGGCGACGATCTTCCGCTGGTAGATGGCCTTGGCGTTGACGAAGGGCTTGATGAGCGACTTGTCGGCGCCGGGGAAGTCGTGGAGGAAGGCGAGAACCTTGTCGGGTTCGGAGTAGAGCCCGAGGCCGGTCCACTGCACGTGCCCCTTTTCGTCGAGGTACATGGCGCCTGCGAACTCGGCGTAGGTCGAAGCCTTGGGCTTATTCCAGGCGCGGCGCTTTGGGTCCATGGTCTGCGAGACGAAGCGGAAGCCCTTCTTCGGGGACATTTCGAGCCAGTAGCGGATCTGTGTGCGAGCGTGGAACCCGTACGGGTAGTCGGCGACGACGTAGGCTGAGTTCACGTCATGGAAGCCGTAGAGCGGCTGCACGACGCCGTTGCGGCGGAGGGAGCTGCGCTGGGTGGCCCGGAAGGCGACGTACTCGGCTTCGGCTTTCCGCGTCTGCCCCAGAAGCGCCCGACCACCCTCACGCAGCTTGGCTTCGGCCTTCGCCTCCGCTTCACCCAGATTGCGCCCGTGGGCGATGTTGCCGAGCCACTTGACCCATGCAGTAACAGACCCGAGTGTAGGCTCCGCCGTGAACACGACGTCGTGCCCGTGGATCTTTTTCGTCAGCTCTTCTCGGGGCTCGGCATCCTCGTACTCGTAGGTTTCCCCCGGCTGAAGACCGAACGCGCGTTCGATGGCCTGCGGAGAAATGCGCCGCGAGCTGCGGCGTCCGTTCTGTGCGAGCTGGCACAGCTTTCGATACACTGCCGGGCGCGCGAGCTGGATACGTTGAAGCGTCTTGGTTCCGATGCGACCGCTTCGCCAGGCTTCGGCGATCTCTGCCTCGCTCGAATGCTCGTCCACATGCAGCTCGGGCCGCACAGGGGTCCGAGTCGTGTAGCGTGTGCTGTTCGCGCGGAGCACCCCGCGAGAGGTGTAGCGCAGGTTGTGTTTGGCCTTTGCGGCGGCGACGGCTTCGGCCTTCGTGATGAGGCCGTTGAGCATGTGCCGCTCGTTCTCAGTGCGGGCGAGGCTGCGAACGACGGCGTTCGCGTCCGACATCTGCTGCCACGCCGCGTTGTAGGCGGGGCGCAGCGCGGGGTCGCGCCAGACGGGGATCGAGTAGAGCTTCAGGTAGGCGGCGGCGACCTTGCGGACGGCCTTCGTGACCTCGGGACGGGAGGTGTTATGGCGGAGGTGACGCGAAGAACGACGAACAGAAGTGCGACGGCGAGAGGTGCGGCTGGTCATGGTGCTGGGAGTCCTGATCGGGTCATCGCAGCTCGGGCGGCTTCGAGTTGGGCCGTGGCAGCGGTGAACCGATCGTTGGCTGCGTCGTAGGCGGTGGCGAGGGCAGCGTCTTGTGGGTGGTCTGTCTTGCGCAAGAGGGCGGCCATGCGGAAGCCTTTGGCGGAGGCGAACTCGCGGAGGGCTGCGGCGTACTCGGATGCGAGCGAGGTGAAGACGAGTGCGCGGTGACCGGCTGTAGCTGCCCCTGTCCCTGTCCCTCGGGTGGCGAGGTAGATGCCGCCTGCGGCGGCGACTACGAGGGCGATCATCCAGCTCATCGGGAGGCCATTGCGCTGTAGGTCGGGGACGCGGCGAACGGTCCAGGAGCCCCATGCGCCACCGCCGCCTGAGTATTTCTGACCGGGGCGGAGCCTGCGGATGGCGCGGATCTCTTGCGCAGAGAACGTCTCCTTGTTGGCGTCGATGAACTCGCTCACGTGGCAAGGTTCGAAGTCGCCGTCCAGGCTTTCGAGAATCCAGTCTGAGCGGCTCATCGGGACTGCGCCCGGTCGGCGATGTTGTCGACCGTGACCTCTACGAGTTCATCGACCCAGTCCCCGAGCCCGCCTGCTTTCTTCCGTCGCGCCATTCATCACCCCTTTTTCACATGACCGCGAGCACTGCCCCGAGCCCCGACAGTCTACCACCGTACGCAGGTCCGACGCTACGAAAGGCATCAGCGCGACGAACAACCATCTGAAGAATGGCGAGCGCAGCCGCCTCGAAAGCGGTCGAATTCGTAGCTGCAAGGAGCCAACCTACGGCCTCGTCCGACAGACCGAGCCGACGCGATAGGGTCACGCTCTGCATGTACCCCAACCGCGTGAGGTTCGGGTCGTTCGCGTAGCGTCGGTCGCCTGTGAGCATCGCCAGAAGAGCGCCCGCACGGTATATGGGGGCTTGTGTACGGTTGAGGATGACCTGCACCGCCCGTTGAGCACCCCCTCTGTCGATGCCGCTCGGGACAGGGAGCCTGCGCACGAGCGATGCGAAGCTCGGGGAGGGGGCGATAGTCGACGTGGCCGCCGAGATCATCGCGCCGAGCCCGGAGAGCCAGCTCGTCTGCGACCGTGCGGTCATCGGACGAGCGATACGAACAGGGAGTGAGCCTAGTGTGCGGTGGAAGGACATCGTGGTTCTCTCAGGGGTGGTTCAGCGAGCGAGGGGTCGGCGGCGGATGATACCAGGAATGGGTTCGCTCACGTAGTCGAGGTGGTGCGAGTAGTTCATCGGCATCCCGATCTGCGCACCCGGTCCCCATCCGTACGCGGCGTACTCCGCACCCGGAGGTGAAAAACGCATCGCGTAGGGGTCCATGCTCTGCACGTACGCCTGCTCCGGTACGAAATTGGGCATTCCGAGCGAGCGATGGTAGGTCACGTCGGGAGTCCTAGTCGGGCCATCTCGGACCGGGCGGCGTTGATGCGTGCGGTCGCGACGGCGAATCTGGCGGCTGCGGTGTCGTACGCGGCGATGGCGGCGGCGTCCTGCGGGTGGTCGGTCTTGCGGAGCAGCGCTGCGGTGTGCAGCCCCTTGGCCGAGGCGAATTCGCGGACGGCTGCGTCGTACTCCAGACCGGGATCTCCTGTGCGAGTCCCGCCGATGAGGATGGTCTTGCCCTTGCCGAAGTAGAAG
>Ga0315275_10008504_pt1 | contig 9986 bp, 4 predicted proteins | sample YL17G03_0_MG_FD_205557 | JGI IMG/M metagenome (GOLD analysis project Ga0315275, IMG submission 205557) | Sediment microbial communities from Yellowstone Lake, YNP, Wyoming, USA - YL17G03_0 | ecosystem: Environmental > Aquatic > Freshwater > Lake > Sediment | place: USA: Wyoming | collected...
TCCTCGGGAGCGTGTCGACGCGGGTGGTGCAGCACGCGAACTGTTCCGTGCTCGTCGTTCGATGACAGGGCGACGAATCGTGAAACGTGAGGCGTGAAACGTGAAATGTCGGTCAGCCGCAGAGCTGCAGCCTCGCATCTGACCGCACCTCCTTCGCCTCGTGACGAACGGCAACGTCGGATAGGCTCCTACCCCGCATTATTCATGAACGCTTCTGCTGCAATCGGCGATCTGCTGCTCTTGCAGCGTGAAGCGGCGTTCCTAACTCGTCCGAAGAAAAGAGCATATGGCGTATAGCCAGAGGACGAAGAGCCTATGGCTTATGGCACGAGATTCGGTCGTTCTAATTTCGAGCAATAGGCCATCAGCTATAAGCCATAAGCTCTTAGAGCCATTCTCTCCAGCTATAAGCCATTAGCCATACGCTCTTATCCCCAACGAGATACGCTTCACGAGGAACGCGCTTTCGGGCGCTTTCGCCACGAACCGTCATGAATCATGCGGGCTAACGGTTATTCTTGTACTAGAGGCTGAGAGAGGGGTACTATGGCCTTGAGTGTTTTAAACGCGCCACAACCCCCCTGGGAGCTGCTCAGAAAGTTTCAACGAACTTATTGATAACCTTGTATTGATAGAAGGTGTTGTGGCGACGATGCGCTCATTTTTCTCCGTCCTCGTCTTTGCGCTGCTTGTATGCACCATATTTCCGGTCGCGCAGATCAGGTGGTCTGTCGATACTGGGGCTGAACAAGCCGGCGATTTCAGTGATACCGCGGCGGCGACCGATTTTGAGGACGATTCGTCGCAAGACACGCCGGACGACTGCGTCGTTTCTCAAGTGAGTGTGTCGGATTGCAGATCAGGCCGCTCTCATGCCTCGATGAACGAGATTCCTCCATTCACCCTTTTGATCTCCCGATTGATTCATCCTCCGACCGCACGCAGTTAGCGTAGCGTCGACGGTCCGTTTCGTCTTTCATCTCGATCGAACAGCCTAATCGTGACTCCGAAGGAGGCAGCGCATGCCGGCTCGGCTTTGGAATGGCGTCGTATTGATGACCGTGATAGTGACGGGGATGAGTGGAACGCTGATGCCGTCCTTCGCTCAGGCGAAAGAAGATACGCGCACGTTCGACCTCGACCGCATCATCGACTTGGCGCTGGAACGGAACCCGATGATCGCGGGCGCCCAGAGCGTGATCCAACAGAATGAGGGCAGCCAGATCCAAGCCGGCGCCTATCCCAACCCGACGGTCGGCTACCAGACGGCGAATGGATTAATTCGGGATCCCAGCAACGGGGACAATAGGATCGAGCATAACATCACTCTGTTTCAGACGGTAGAGTACCCGGGCAAGCGGGCGGCCCGCCAGGACGCGGCAGACGCCGGTCTGGCCGGAGCGACGGTCGGCCTCGAAGAAGCCAAGCTCAATCTCATTGCGGAGGTAAAAGGGGCGTTTTACGACCTGCTGCTGGCGGGACGGACGGTTGAACTTCTTCAGCAGAACTTGGAGATTGTTCAGGAAGTGGCGCGCATCGTGAAAGCCCGCGTCCGATCCGGCGAAGGCCCGCAATTCGAAGCGGTGAAGGCGGACGTGGAGGTGCTCAAAGCCAAGCAGGAGATCACGAAAGCCAAGAATGCCGTGCGTGTGAAACAAGTGGGTTTGGACACCTTGACGGCAGGGGCCTTGGGGTCTCGATTCAACGTTCAGGGAGACTTCCGGTCACTCCCGGCTCGTCTCAGCCCTGAGCAAGTTGCGTCGAGGGACCTGTCGCAACATCCCATCCTCAAACGCCAGGGAAAACTGGTGGAGCAAGCCGAATTCACCGTCAACAAGGAGCGGCAGGCTCGTGTGCCGGATGTGACCCTGTTCGGCGGGTATGCCAGAGAGATAGGCCGCGAGGCGGTGGTGGGGGGCGTGAGTTTGCCGACGCCCATATGGTATCGGCAGCAAGGGCACATTGCGACGGCGCTCGGTACCCAACGAAAAGAAGAGGCGGAGCTGATACGAGTCAGAAACGACCTGACCCGCGCGATCAATCAACATGCGCGAGAGGCGGAGACGGCGCAAGAACAGATTCTCGTATACGAGGAAGGGCTCTTAAAGGAAGCGCAAGAGGCGCTTCGGATCGCCCAATTGAGCTTCCGACAGGGCGCCTCCAGCCTCCTGGATGTTCTCGATGCCCAACGGGTCCAACGCCAGGTTGCTGTGGATTACAATCAGGCACGATTCGAACTCTCCCTGGCGCTGACGAGACTTGAACGTGCGGTGGGTGGTCCACTCTAAATTGTGAATGGAGCAGGTGCGAGGGATGGCCGTTTCTCCTGACCGATGTACGAATCGATGCGAGCGTCCTGCGCGCCGGTTAAGCCGTCTGAGTGTGGCGTGCAGGGTCATCTTCGGCATGCTGCTGTTGGCGTCCCTCACGGGCTGTGACCGTGCGCCGGCCCCGGCGGGGGAGAACAAGGCGATACGTTCGCCGGACGGAGCACGTCTTGTTCGGCTCCCGCCGGAACAACTCACCAAGTCCGGTGTGACGGTGGAGCCGGTCGGACGAACGGCGTTCAGCACCTACCGTGACTTTCCCGGCGTCGTACGGCCGAACGAGCACGCGTCGGCGGATATTACGACCCTCGTGCGCGGGCGGGTGGCCGAGGTGTATGCCGATTTGGGACAGATGGTCGTGCCCAATCAGCTGTTGGCAGTGATCCATAGCGGTGATCTCGGACTCGCCCAGTCGGCCTATCTAAAGGCCCGCGCACGACGACACGTGGCGGAGCAGTCCTATCAGCGGGCGCAGTTTCTTTTCGCAGAGAAAGTCATCGGCCAGGCGGAGGAGCAGCGCCGCGAAGGAGAGATGATCAGTATCCGTGCCGACGCTCAGGAGGCGCGGGAAGGACTCCGGTTGTTAGGCATGGACGACAAGCAGATCAAAACCCTGGAGCGGACCCAAACGATCCGCTCGGAGATTCCCATTATGGCGCCCTTTGCCGGCCGGGTGATCGCGCGGAATCTCACCAGAGGCGAGGTGGTCGAAACCACCAAAAAACTGTTTGTGGTTTCCGATCTCTCGTCGGTCTGGGTGATGGGCAATGTAGCGGAAAAAGATATCTCGTATGTGCAGCGTGCGACAGCCGTTCAGGATCAGCAGGCCGAGGTCCATGTGGCTGCGTATCCTGACGAAGTGTTCCAGGGGATCATCTCGTATGTCGGCGACGTCCTAGACACCGCGACGCGGACCATGCAGGTGCGGGTCAGGGTATCCAATTCCGACGGCCGATTGAAACCGGAGATGTTTGCCACGGTACGCGTCGTGTCGAAGCCGGAACCCGATGTCATCACCATTCCGAAAGCCTCCGTCCTGCAGGATCATGGGGAATCGGTCGTGTTCGTCCGTTTGAACGAACAGGAGTTTGGTCGCCGAGTCGTCCACGTCGCAGGGCAAAACGACAAACAGGTGCATGTGCTGGACGGACTGACGGAAGGCGAAGAGGTCGTGGTCGCCGGCGCCTACATGCTCAAGTCTGAGCTCGCCAGGCAACAAGAAGGGGCGCATAGTGATTGAGGCCGTGGTCGGTTTTGCCCTGCGCCAGCGGATTCTGGTCGCGTTTGTTTCGTGCCTGCTCGTACTCGGAGGCCTCTATACGCTTCGGATCATGCCCATCGACGCCTTCCCCGATGTCACCAATGTGCAGGTCCAGATTCTGACCGAGGTGCCGGGCCTCTCCCCCGTCGAGGTGGAGAAGCTTATCACGTTTCCGATCGAACTCGTGCTGGCGGGGTTGCCGGGGCTTCAGGAAGTTCGCTCTCTCTCGAAGTTCGGGCTCTCACAAATCACCGTCGTCTTCCACGACGACATGGAACTCTATTTCGCGAGGCAGCTCGTGCTGGAGCGAATGATTTCCGCGAAGGACGGACTCCCAGATGGCGTGCAACCTGAGATGGCGCCGGTTTCCACCGGCCTGGGCGAGGTGTACCAGTACTACCTCGCCCGCCCCGGCGAGGATTCCGCCGATGGGGATCTCGCGCTGCGGACTGAACTGCTGACCGAAGAACGTACCCTGCAGGATTGGGTTATTCGCCCGTTGTTGAAAGGGCTGCCCGGTGTGATCGATGTCAACTCGCTGGGCGGTTATGTGAAGCAATATAACGTGATCGTCGATCCCGTCAAGCTGCGGAAGTACGATTTGACCGTTCCTCAAGTGTACGAGGCGATCGGAAGCAATAATGCAAATGCCGGAGGCGGGATTCTCGACCGTCCCACCGACCGATACATTGTCCGCGGTGTCGGGATGATCAAGACGATCGAGGACCTGCAAGACATTGTCGTCAAGGAGCAAGGTGGGACGCCGGTGTTCGTCCGGGATGTGGCCGAGGTCGCCATCGGCCATGCGGTGCGCCATGGCGCTGCCGTGCTGAACGGGGAACGTGAGGTCGTGACGGGAGTCGTCCTGATGCTGCGGGGGGCCAATGCGCTCGAGGTGGTGAAGCACGTCAAGGACCGGGTGGCGGACCTCCAGCGAGATCGCACCTTGCCGGAGGGGATCCGCATCGTGCCCTTCTACGACCGCAGCGAGTTGGTCCAAGCGGCGCTCAAGACAGTCAGCAAGTCGCTGGTGGAGGGGATCGTCTTCGTCGTGATCGTGTTGTTCCTGTTCTTAGGGAACGTGCGTAGCGCGTTAATCGTCGTGGCCACGCTGGTCGTGGCGCCTCTCGGAACGTTCATTGTCATGAACCAGGTCGGATTAACGGCCAACCTCATGTCACTGGGCGGCCTGGCGGTCGCGATCGGCATGCTGGTCGACGGCTCTGTGGTGGTGGTGGAAAACATCTACCGGCATCTGTCGGATCGCCGCCACCAGGGCCTGCCTCGACAGGCCGTCATCCTCGATTCCGCTCGGGAGGTCGGCCGGCCGGTGGTCTTCGGGATCATCATCATCGTCATCGTATTTCTCCCGTTGATTTCCTTGGAGGGGATGGAAGGAAAACTCTTTGCGCCGATGGCCTATACGATCATGATCGCGCTGCTGGTGTCGCTGGCGTTATCCCTCACGCTGTCCCCCCTCCTCTGTCTGTGGGCTCTGCGTGCCGGTGGCGAAGAGGATACGTTCCCGGTTCGATGGGCCAAGCGTTTCTACCTTCCGACGTTGGAATGGGCCTTGAATCACCCTAGATCCGTCATGCTCACTGCAACCGGACTGCTGATCGGCAGCCTGCTTCTTGTGCCGTTCCTAGGCGGAGAATTCATCCCGATTCTCGAGGAAGGCGCCCTGACACCACAAGTATTACGCCTTCCGGATATCTCGCTCAACAATTCCATCCGCGTCGAAATGGAAACCCAGAAGGCTTTGCGCGAGTTTCCGGAAGTCCTGTCGAACGTGGCCAAGATCGGACGATCGGAAATCGCTGTCGACCCGATGGAGTTGAACGAGAGCGATCAGATCGTCTCATTGAAACCGCGCGACCAGTGGACCTCGGCCCACGATAAGGAGGCGTTGGTTGAGATGATGCGTCGGCGGTTAGCGCAGATCCCAGGAATTACCGTGCTGATGAGTCAACCGATTCAAGAGCGGGTCGATGAGCTGATCTCCGGCACCAAGTCTGAGGTTGCGATCAAGCTGTTCGGTGACGATTTGGAGACATTGACGGAAGAGGCCGGAGAGATCGCCGCGATCATGGCCACCGTCGAGGGAGTCCGCGATATCAAAGTCGAGCAGCAGGCCGGGCAATCGTATCTGACCGTGGACATCGATCGCCGGAAGATTGCTCGTTTCGGCATTAACGTGTCGGACATCCAACAGGTTGTCGAAACGGCGATCGGGGGAAAATCGGCCACCCGCATATTGGAAGGCGAGCGCAGGTTTTCGGTGGCGGTCCGCTTTCCGGAGCAGACCAGAAGCAGCCCTGAAGCCATCGGGAATGTGTTGATCGAATCGCCATTAGGTTCGTTGATTCCCCTGAGCGAGCTGAGCACCATTACCGTGCGAGAGGGGCCGGCTCAAATCAGTCGGGAAGGGGGGCGCCGCCGGATCTACGTCGGACTCAACGTGGTCGGCCGCGATATTCAGAGCGTCGTGGAGGAGGGGCAGCGAAAGCTCGCGGCACAGCTGTCCCTCCCGACGGGGTACTCCATTGTATGGGGCGGTGCGTTCGAAAACATGCAGCGTGCGATGGCCAGACTGCGAATCATCGTGCCGATCACGATTGCGTTGATCTTCTTTCTCTTATTCTCTTCCTTTAACTCGCTCCGGCACGCGGGGTTGATTATCGCCAACCTGCCGTTTTCCTTACTCGGAGGAATCGTCGCCCTGTGGGCCACCGGGCAGTACCTGAGCGTCCCCGCATCGGTGGGGTTCATCGCCCTGTTCGGTGTGGCGGCGCTCAACGGTATCGTGCTCGTCTCCTACATGAACAAACTTCGCTATGAGAACCTGCCTCTGCGTGAAGCCATCGTGACAGCCTGCAACCTCCGGTTGCGCCCCGTGCTGATGACCGCGCTCGTGGCGCTGCTCGGACTTCTGCCGCTGGCCTTTGCGAGCGGGATCGGCTCAGAAGTGCAACGGCCCCTGGCGACGGTCGTGATCGGCGGACTCGTCAGTTCGACGTTCCTGACGCTTATTGTCCTGCCGGTGCTCTACCGGTGGAGCGAAGGGCGAGCCCAACGTCCGAGCCCTTCAGCGAGCGCCACAGGCGGTGCTTGATCAACGGGACGGAACGGCGCGAATAGTCCGCGTCGCGCGTATGAAACGCGACATGGAAGCGCAGGGCCGGACGGTCGCCGAAAAGTAAAGCCGATGCTTTGGCCACGGAACCGCGCGCGATGCGTCCGCACGGAGTGATGCAGTAAGACCATCTCAGAGCCGGTTTGCGCAGCTGGCCGGAGTTGCGCTGACTGGGGATTTACTCACGGTGACACGATGGAACAGAGACAACTGTCTAAGGACCGCGCCGTTCCACTGAGAATACTGCTGATCGATTTCATCGATGTTTCGTAACTACTCAGGTAGATAGACTGAAGGCTGAAGGCCTTTAGTCTTCAGCCTGCTATTGAAAGATTCATCTCTGCTTGTACCCGAGGTCGTAGAAACCGAGAAGGTTTTGAATGGATTGATTCGTGCCTTGCGAGATAATGTATAGCCTTCAGCCTGAACACCTGAGTAGCTACTTGTACACAATGAATCCCCACCTTATTTCGAGGCGTCTGCTGCTGCAGCGCACGACGGCGCTGGGGCTGCTGGCAGCGGTGGAAAGGCTCGTGCCCGCCTATGCCTTGACGAGTGCCTCCAATGCCGGTTCACAGACGCCGCTGAGCGGAGAGATCATCGATTTGACGATCAGCGAGCAGTTATTCCGTCTTGACGGCCGAACTGCGCCTGCCATCACAATCAATGGGACGATTCCGGGTCCTGTGATTCGCCTGAAAGAAGGTCAACCGGCGACGCTGCGCGTCACGAACCGCCTGGAAGACAGTACGTCGATTCACTGGCACGGATTGCTCATCCCCCCAGACATGGACGGTGTGCCCGGCGTCAGCTTTGCCGGCATCGAGCCGGGGACCACCTTTACCTACACCTACCCGGTTCGGCAAAGCGGCACGTACTGGTACCACAGCCACTCGGGCTTGCAGGAGCAATCCGGCGTCTACGGGCCGCTGATCATTGACCCCATTAAGCCGGAACCGTTTCGCTACGAGCGTGAATATGTGGTCATGCTCTCGGATTGGAGCTTCGAATCTCCCGAGGCCCTGCTCTCCAATCTCAAAAAGCAAGGGAGCTATTACAACTTCCAGAAGCGCGCGGCTGGTGAGTTCTTCACCGACGTGAAACGCATGGGCTTCTGGCCTGCGCTGCAGAACTACTTGATGTGGGATCAAATGCGGATGGACCCCACCGACTTCGCGGATGTCACCGGGTATACCTTCACCTACCTCATGAACGGTCTCTCGCCCGCCGGAAACTGGACCGGGGTGTTTCGTCCCGGAGAGCGGGTGCGCCTACGTTTCATCGACGCTGCTGCCATGACCTTCTACGACGTGCGCATTCCCGGGCTCACAATGACGGTGGTGCAGGTCGATGGGCAGAACGTCCAACCTGTCGTGGTGGATGAGTTTCGCATGGGACCGGCGGAGACCTACGATGTGATCGTCGAACCTGTCGAGGACCGCGCGTACACCATCTTCGCCGAGACCATGGATCGCAGCGGCTACGCGCGCGGCACCCTCGCGACGCGAGCAGGCATGAGTGCGGAGATCCCTGCACGTCGGCCGAGACCGCTCCGCACGATGGAAGATATGGGCATGAGCATGGAAGGCATGGACATGGGGAATATGTCTAAGACCTCCCATGACGGCGGCATGACAATGCCCGGCATGGAGCCCTCCGGCGACATCCAGAAGATGGAACCTTCTGATGATCATTCCAGCACGGAGCACCAGCAGCATGGTTCGGGAATGCCGCCTATGCCAGGCATGCCTGATATGCCGGGCATGGGTACGGTCGATCAACGCCGTTCGACGATTCCCGGCGCCGAGCCCGTCAAGCATAGCCCCGACGATCATGGTCCCGGCAATCAAACGGTGGCCGAGTATTCGCAGAACCGTATGGGGGAACCAGGGAGAGGATTGGAAGACAGCGACCGGCGAGTGCTGCTCTACACCGACTTGAAAAGTCTTGTTCCCTACCCAGACCAGCGGGAGCCGGAGCGAGAGATTGAACTCCATCTCACGGGCCAGATGACCCGGTACATGTGGTCCTTCGACGGCAAGACATACTCAGAAGCCAAAGAGCCGATTCGCTTTCGATACGGTGAGCGTCTGCGCTTGACCTTTGTGAATGACACGATGATGGAGCATCCTCTCCACCTGCACGGGATGTGGATGTACCTGGAAAATGGCGCTGGTGCCTATCTTCCGAGGAAACATACAGTCATCGTCAAGCCGGCGGAGCGTCTGTCTGTCGCCGTCACCGCGGACGCGCCGGGGCGCTGGGCGTTTCACTGCCATCTGCTCCTCCACATGGAGGCGGGGATGTTCCGGGTCGTTGAAGTGTCGGAACAATGAACGGAAGAGGCTCTCCTGCCAGATTCTTCGCAAGCCTCCTTGCAGCAGCTTTGGGCTTCCTGTTGGGTGACGGCATCGCCGTGACGGTCCTCGCTGCGCAACTTTCGATCGAGTCACCCATGACTCCAATCACGTCAACGATGACTGATACGATTCCAAACGGAAAGGCCTCAGCCGGCTCTACCGCTTCCAAGGCCTCTCTAACCAATGGTCCTTCCGCCATGCAGGAAGGCAGGCTATCTAAGTTTACCCCGCCAGGCGACTGGCCTGCTCCTGTCAACGATCAGGAGCACCGGCTATTCACTCTCGTCGACGTCCTCGAATACCGTCCGGGAACAGGTGGGAGTCAAGGGCATGACGACTACCGGTGGGACGTCGAGGGCTGGTACGGCGGGGACTACAACCGACTCTGGTTCAAAAGTGAAGGACAGAAGGACACCGCCTTCAAAGCAGACTACGACGTGGACTTTCAGCTCCTGTATGGGCGGTTCATCCAGAAGCATTACGATTTTCAGATCGGCCCACGCGTCGAGACTCAAACATTCCGCGGGCGCAACGTGACCCGTGGATTCGGCGTGATCGGGATCGAGGGACTCGTGCCGTACAACTACGAATTCGAATCGGCCCTGTTCATTGATCAGACCGGCGCGGTATCCGCGCGTCTCTCGTTGACCAAGGATATGTTGCTGACGCAACGACTGATCCTCCAGACCCGCTTCGAGACCAACGGTGCCGTACAGCGAGTCGAGAGGTTCACGACCGGCTCGGGTCTCAATAACCTGGAATTCGGGGTACGACTGCGCTATGAAATCAGGCGCGAGTTTGCACCCTACGTGGGCATCTCCTTGGATAATAGTTTTGGCGAGACGGCTACCCTCGTGCGCCAAGAGGGTGGAAACCCGAGTCAGATTCGCTTCGTCGTGGGC
>Ga0315275_10008506_pt1 | contig 9986 bp, 9 predicted proteins | sample YL17G03_0_MG_FD_205557 | JGI IMG/M metagenome (GOLD analysis project Ga0315275, IMG submission 205557) | Sediment microbial communities from Yellowstone Lake, YNP, Wyoming, USA - YL17G03_0 | ecosystem: Environmental > Aquatic > Freshwater > Lake > Sediment | place: USA: Wyoming | collected...
GGTATGGGGTGAGTGACGGGTTTCGAACCCGCGACCTCCGGATCCACAATCCGGCGCTCTAACCAACTGAGCTACACCCACCATACGGAGAAAACACAGAAACCGATCTCGATGCCAGAGAAGGAATTCTAGCAAAGGGAGAGGGAGACCCGCAACTCGCTGTCGGCCTGTTCAGCCTCGTGCATCGAAGGCCGCCTGCATTTCGGCGAGAATGGCAGCGGCGGCGGCGGCGGGATCCGAGGCATCCCTGATGGGTCGGCCGATCACCAAATAGTCTGCCCCCGCCGAAATCGCCTGGGTCGGCGTGGTCGCCCTGGCATGATCATCGACATCTTTGCCGGCGGGACGCACGCCGGGCGTGACGATCAGAAAACGCGGACCGACCTTAGGACGGAGGATCGCCGGTTCTTCGCCTGAAGCCACGACCCCGTCACAGCCCACCTCGGACGCCAACAGGGCGCGCGCGGTGACCAGGTCCTGGACACTCCGCTGAATGCCCATCTCGCGGAGATCGTGGCTATCAAAGTTGGTCAAGACCGTCACCGCCAATAGTTTCAGTGCGGACTCCCCACGGCCTTGGACGGCTGCAGCCAGCGCTTTCCGGTTCGCATGAACTGTTAAGAATTCCACGCCCATCGCCGCAACCAACGCCGTGGCTCGACGTACCGTTTCCTCGATATCAAGGAACTTGAGATCAAGGAACACCCGCTTGCCTCGCGTGAGCAGGCGTTGGACCATCTCCGGTCCGGCGGCAGTGTAGAGTTCGAGTCCGACCTTCACGAACACGATCTGATCCTGCACCCGATCGAGAAGCCGGTCGGCTTCGTCGCTTGAGGGGACGTCGAGGGCCAAGATTAAGCGGTCACGGGCAATGATAGTTGACACAGGCTTGTCCTTTGAAGAATGGCTCACCTTGACGCTTCAGTGAGCCGCGTGGTATAAATTCGCTTCTTTTCTACTAGAGGAGTCTACTATGCCGGTTGTACATAAATCGACGATTCGCCGAGCCCGCCAGTCCGTGAAGCGGCACGACCGTAACCGGGCGACGCTGGGTGCCCTCAAGAGCCTCGTAAAGAAAGTCCAAGCGGCCGTGGCTGAGAAGAAGGTTGGGGATGCGACGGTATCCCTGCGCAAGGCCACGTCGGCTCTCGGCAAGGCTGTGACAAAAGGTGTCATGAAACCGAACACGGCCTCTCGTCGGATTGCTCGCCTCACGCTCCACGTCAACTCCTTGTCCCCTTCCCGCTCGTAATCGTTCGCACGTTCGATATGGTTCTCGCCCTCACCGGTTGCGGCACCTCGGCGCCACGACTCGGTGAGGGTGGACGTGCATTGACCTGCGCACGATCACATAACCGCAGCAACAGTCCCTCAAGAATTCGCGCGGGACGTCCACCACTTCCACCCTTCAGCTTGGCATCGGCATCCAGGAGCAACCCAAGCGCCTCCTGCAAATGGGCGTCGGGAAACTGCTCGAGAAACGCTCGCACCTTGTAGGGATCCATACGCAACGTCCGAGCTGCCTCGCCCTCGCGGCCTCCCTGCCGTACGATTTCCTTAACCTTCCATAGTCTCCGATATTGCCAGGCTAATGAGCCAAGAATTCGTAGCGGATCCTCCCCCGCTTCCAGATTCCTAGCCAGGATCGCCAACACCCGCCCGCGGTTTCTCGCGCCGATCGCCAACGTCAAATCAAACACCGAGGCGCCTGGCTCTGTTCCGCGCAGCGTGGCCACGTCGCCGGCAGTGACTGCCAGCCCTGGATAGACATACGCCGCCAGCTTTTCCAATTCACGCCGGACCGAATAGAGCGAGCCGCCACAGGCCTCTTTGAGCAGCTCAATGGCTTCGTCATTAAGCTGGATCCCGACCCGTTCCACATCCTGCTTAAGCCAGGGAAGCCATTGCGCCTCTCTGAGGGGTGAACAATCGACCGTCACCGCATTCTGTGACAAGGCCTGTGTGAATTTCAGTCGCCCATCGAGTTTCGGTGCAACAAAGATTACGGTTGTGGAGTCATTCGGCGCCTTCAAATAGGGAAGGATTGCGTCGCACTCCCGTGCCGGAATTTTATCGGCCGCTTTCACCACTACCACTCGCCGAGGCGCGAACACAGCCACTTCCGAGGCACAGGTGACAATCTCTGACCCGCTCACATCGTCTCCATAGAACAGATCGCAATTGAAGTCGCTCTCGCCCTCTCCCAATAATGCGGTCTTCAGCGCACCCAAGGCCATATCGCGCAGCAAATCTTCCTCGCCGACAACCACATATAGCGGCGCGACCGTTCCTTGCGCAAGCTGCGCGGTGAGTTGGGCATGAGAGATGGCTGAGGCCATGATGGATATCCGATTTATTTTATGTTTGTGTCCACGTTGTTCGACGCTGGACGCACGATCGGCTTTGCCAGCTGCCCCGATTCCAACTGGAGCAGAAAACGGGAAGCCAAGTCCTCGGCGATGAAACGGCCGGCTTGCTCCAAGGCTCGGTTCTGGAGGACGCGGTTGAATTGCAGATCACTCGTTACGTAGAACTCTGAGGCGCCCTTCGCCGTTTGCGCCCACACGACACGTTTCGTCCTGGTCTCCTCTACTTTGACAATCACCACAACCTCCGCGCGGCTTTCGAGCGTGGTTGTCTGGGTGAAACTGAGCGTCGGAAGACTGACCGAGAGGATTTGCCCGGACAGCACAAGATCTGCCGCCTCAGTCTCCGGTACGATCTGGGCTCCACTGCCAGACGAAAATTCGTGGCGCAGATAGTTGGTGTAGCGAGCCTCCAGGTTGGGTTCAAAACTCTTATTCTCCAAGGTTCGGACTACCAACCGCAGGGGGGGTGACGTGGAAGAGGATGTCGCCGTTGCACTCCCAATTGTGGGCCCAGCGCCCTCCACACGGAATTGATAGCCGCAGCCGAACAGGAGTGCGAGAAGGGCGAGACAAGCGAGACGGGAAATATCTCCTCCCATATTTAACGATTCGCGCATATCTCGTATTTCTCGCCGGTAATTCTACACCACGAAGTTCATCAGCTTTTTTTCGACATACACAATCTTCTTCGGATCCTTGCCTTGCAGCCACTCCGCGATCTGCGCACGAGCCAGCCCTTCGACCTGCTCACGAGTGGCGTCGGCTCCGACGTCGAGTTTGGTCCTTAACTTTCCATTCACCTGGATCGGAATGGTCAACCGATCGCTCACCGTCATGGCCGGATCAAAGATCGGCCAAGCCTGCTGAGAAACGCTCGGCTGGTGACCCAGCACCTCCCACAATTCTTCCGCCAGATGGGGGGCGAAAGGTGCCAGGATGAGGACGAAAGGTTCAAGCAAGGCCTTGGAGCGCTGCTCGGCCTTCGTCATCTCATTTGTAAACACCATCATCTGAGAGATCGCGGTATTGAACCGCAACGCTTCGAGATCCTCAGTCACCTTCTTGATCGTCTGATGGAGCAACCGCTGGTGTTCGAGAGTAGGAACCGTCCCCACCACGGTACTCGAGAGCCGGCCTTCTTCATTCGCCATCAGTCTCCAGGCTCGCTCGAGAAACCGCGTGACCCCTTCCACGCCCCTCGTACTCCAAGGCTTCACAGCCTCCAACGGGCCCATGAACATTTCATAGAGCCGCACTGCATCGGCCCCGAACTGGTCCATGATTTCGTCGGGATTGACGACGTTGCCGCGTGATTTCGACATCTTCTGGTTATCTTCTCCCAGCACCATCCCCTGATGCACCAGCTTCTTGAACGGCTCCGGCGTACTGACCACCCCAATGTCGTACAGAACCTTGTGCCAAAAACGCGCATAGAGCAAATGCAGCACGGCATGCTCGCTGCCGCCTATGTAGAGATCCACCGGCATCCAATAGCGCTCCTTTGCCGGATCGACGAGCTGGCTCTGATTCTTCGGGTCAATAAATCGCAGATAATACCAACAGGAGCCGGCCCACTGAGGCATCGTGTTGGTTTCACGGCGTGCCGGCACCTCACTGATCGGATCAGTGGTCGTCAGCCAGTCGGTTAAATTCGCGAGCGGGCTTTCGCCACTCCCAGACGGTTTGAAAATATTGGTCTCCGGCAACAGCAGCGGCAGCTGCTCTTCCAGAAGCGGAAGGGCCTGGCCTTCGACCCACACGATCGGAAAGGGCTCGCCCCAATACCGCTGACGGGCAAACAGCCAGTCCCGCAACTTATAGTTCACGGCTTTGCGGCCCTTGCTGTGCGATTCCAACCAGGCCGTGATTTTCGGAATCGCGTCACCCGGTGTCAGCCCGTTAATGGTAAAACTTCCGTCTGGCGTGGTGGAATTGACGACGGTACCCTTGTCGGTCGAGACGAAAGCTTCCTGTTCAACCTGACCGCCCGCAATCACTTCTCGGATCGGCAGGGCGTAGGTCTTCGCGAAGGCCCAATCTCGCTCGTCGTGCGCGGGCACAGCCATAATGGCCCCGGCCCCATAGCCCATCAACACATAGTCGGCAATCCAAATGGGCAGCGGCTCGTTATTCACCGGATTCACCGCATAGCCGCCGGTGAAGACCCCGGTCTTTTCCTTTTCGAGTTCCTGCCGTTGGAGATCGCTTTTTCTGGCCGCCGCCTCGCGGTAGGCAGTGACCGCGGTGCGACAATCGACAGTCGTCACGACCTCCACTAACGGATGCTCCGGGGACAACACCATATAGGTCGCGCCGAACAAGGTATCCGGCCTCGTCGTAAAGATCCGAACCGTGCCAGGGCCACCGGCCAGATCAAACTCGACTTCCGCACCGATGGATCGGCCGATCCAATTCTTCTGCATCTCCAACGTACTGGCTGGCCATTCAACCAGCTTCAAATCTTCTAGGAGTCGATCGGCATAGGCCGTGATCTTCAACACCCACTGGCGCATCGGCTTGTGCACCACATCGAACCCGCCGACTTCGCTCTTTCCGTCGATAACTTCTTCATTGGCGAGCACCGTCCCCAATGCGGGACACCAGTTCACCGGCACTTCTGCCACATAGGCCAGCCCCCGCTCGAACAGTCTCAAGAAGATCCACTGCGTCCATCGATAATAATCGGGGTCGATCGTGCTGATCTCACGTTCCCAGTCGTAGGACAGACCAACCCGTTTCATCTGGCGTTTGAACGTCGCGATGTTCTGGGCTGTCGTGACGACCGGATGAATGCCGGTCTTCACCGCATACTGTTCGGCCGGGAGCCCGAATGCATCCCACCCCATCGGGTGCAGCACATTGAAACCCCGCATACGCTTGTAGCGAGATACGATATCTGTCGCGGTATAGCCTTCGAGGTGGCCGACGTGGAGGCCCGATCCCGAGGGATAGGGGAACATGTCGAGGCAGTAGAATTTCGGCTTGGTCTGGTCGTCAGCCACGCGGAAGGTCCGGTGCTCCTCCCAATAGGCCTGCCACTTTACTTCAAGGGCGTGATGATCGTAGGTCTTGCTCATAACGGACAAACCGTAGCTGTATAGAAAAAGAGGAAGGACTCTAACATAGACCTGCAGGAGCAACAAGAATCGACGCAGGGCAGGGCTCACACAACACGAGCTGGCTTCGCGAGAAAACCCGTTCGCTAATTCAAAGCAGGAAGTTGGAAAAACCCGGGCTGTCACTCCACGCCTACGAAGTCAGCTTCTAGTACAATGCGCCCAGGGTCGATGGCGGCCCTTCCACGAAGGAGCTATGGGACTCTACGCCACGCACATTTTCCCCCGCCTGATGGACTGGGCCATGAGCGGCGACGAATTCCGGCAACTCCGAAAGTTGCTGTTACGGGACGCTCGTGGTGAGGTCTTGGAAATCGGGCTTGGCACCGGACTCAACCTGCCCCACTACCCTGGAGGAGTGTCGCGTTTGCGTGCCGTAGACCCGGCGCCGCTGCTACCCGACCGAGTAAGACAACGGAGTCGAGCCGTTGCCTTTCCCATTCAGATCAAGCAGGTCAGCGCGGAAACACTCCCCTTCGACGATCGAACCTTCGACTACGTCGTCAGCACCTGGACCCTTTGTACGATTCCCGAGCCGGTGAAGGCGCTTCGGGGAATCCGTCGAGTTCTCAAGCCTAACGGGGTGTTTCTCTTTCTGGAGCATGGCCGGAGCGAGGACGCAAAGGTTGCAGCCTGGCAAGACCGCTTGAACCCGCTGCAGCGAGTGATCGGGTGTGGCTGCAACCTGAACCGGAAAATTGATCAGCTCATCTGGCAGGCAGGACTCGCGGTCACGCAACTGGATCGGTTCCAGATGCAGCGCGTCCCTCGACTGGGCGGAGAAATGTACAGAGGATCGGCGGTGCCGACTCCTTCATAATCCTTGAGCACGATGAGGCGGCAGAGGCCCGTTCATGAGGGTCGATAAATTCTCGACCGATCTAAACGATGCAGAGGGGGCCGGTGGCAGCTGAGAACTGGACTTTGCGCTGTGGACGAGATGCGCGATACCGAACTGCTGGGCAGCCGCTAGACAGCTTTCATCGTCGTCGATAAACAGAGCGCGTGTGGAATTGAAGCCGACCAATCGCTGGCAGGCCGGCCAATATGCAGGCCGCATTTTCAAGTAACCCACCTCTGAGGCCGTCACGATGCGATCCACGTGTCGGTCGAGGCCGGTCTTGGCGACCTTCACCTCCACGCCCGATTGATGCGCGTTCGTGAGAATCGTCACACGCCGCCCCAGGATCTTAAGATCGCGGAGGAACGCCTCTGTACTCGGCAAGAACCCCATCATGTGGTCCAGCTCCTTGTGCATAGCCACCACATCGATTCCCACCCGCTCAGTCCAGTAGTCTAAATCGGTCCAGGCCAGCTCCCCTTCGACCGACCGGTACATGGCCATCAATCGATCGCGCGACCCCTCACACGACAGCCCGTGCATCGAGGCATAGCGGCGCGGCAGCTCCTCTTCGAAAAAGAAGTTGTCGAAATGGCGGTCCAGCAACGTGCCATCCATGTCGAGCAGCACGTCATCAATCTCATTCCAATTCAATTGAAATGGCGTCATTCCATTGGAGTGTACCCGACGATGGTTGTGTTTGCCAAAATTCTTATGTTACGGTCGAGAGATAATTTTCTATGCCAAGCACTAAAAAACAAAAAAACATCCCATTAGAAGCAGCACCGGTAGAGGTAGTACCGGTACTTCAAGCTACGGCGGCTCACCCGCCCATTGTGGCCATTATCGGTCGCCCTAACGTCGGTAAGTCGACGCTCTTTAATCGCATGCTCGGTAAACGAACGGCCATCGTGGACGACGTCCCCGGTGTCACGCGGGATCGCAACTACGCCGACGCCACCTATCGGAATCGGCCGTACCGCCTGGTCGATACAGGAGGCCTGGACCCGACCGCCTCGGAAGGCATGTTGATCCTCATCAAGCGTCAATCTGAGCTTGCTATTGCGGAAGCGGACATTTTGATCCTCCTGATGGACGGCCGAACCGGGCTCACGACCCCGGACCAGGCAGTGGTCCGTCTCTTGCGCGGCACGACGAAGCCCTTGTTTGTCGTGATTAATAAGATCGACACGCCCAAGGTCGAACCGCTCGTGGCAGATTTCTATCAGTTAGGCACTGAGACACTCTATCCTATCTCCGCAGAGCATGGCATCGGAGTCTCCGACCTCCTGGATGCAATCTATCCACTCCTCCCGGTCCCTGACGAGAATGGTGAAAAGACAACGATGCCCCGCATTGCCGTCGTAGGACGACCGAATGTCGGCAAATCCACGCTGGTGAATGCCGTGCTCGGAGAAGACCGGGTGGTCGTCAGCGATGTGCCAGGGACCACTAGGGATTCGATCGATTCAATCGCCCTCCATCAAGGACGGAATTATCTTTTCACCGATACAGCCGGCATTCGTCGTCGAGGAAAAATCGACCGGGGAATTGAAGGATATAGCGTGGTCCGGTCACACCTGGCCATCGGCCGGTCTGACCTCGGAGTCCTGCTACTCGACGCCACGGAAGGCGTGACTGAGCAAGACACCAAAATCGCCGGCATCATCATCAAGCAAGGTCGAGCCTGCTTTCTCCTCGTCAATAAATGGGATCTCCGAGAAGGCGATAGCGAGGCCCGGCGGGAAGTCGAACAGGAACTGCATCGGCGTTTTCCCTTCCTGACATGGGCACCGGTCCTCTTCGCCTCCGCAGCTCATCCCGATTCGCTTGGCCAGCTCTTTCCGACCATCGATAGGGTGTTCGCGGCTTTTTCAAAACGAATCCCGACCGGAGCCTTGAACAAGTTCCTCCAGGAGATTCTCGCCACCCACCCCCTGCCGGTGCGGAAAGGCAAACCGACGAAAATCACCAAATCTGCCTTCATGACCCAGGTCGCGATACAACCTCCGGTCTTTGCGTTGTTTGTCGGTCACCCGGACAATATCACGCCCGCCTACCTCCGCTTTCTCGAGAACCAGCTCCGTGAGGAGTATGGATTCGAGGGAACCCCCATTCGTATGCTGGTTCGGAAGAAATAGCCGGTTCAATTTCCGCCGCCCCTCGACCCTATTTGTGCGCGACCTAGCTCTGAAGGCCATGTTGTGATCGGTATTCGCAGGATAGGCGCGCTTCCCGCACCTAACGCATCGGTGCAACTCTTGCCCAGGCGTGAGAGCTTTCCCCCGAAAGGATACGCATGCCACGACCATCTCCGCAAATCCAAGCCAATAACCCGCAGGATGATGTCTCCGGGATTGAGCCTCCCCCCACGAAACATATGCGATGCAACAACCCCTTCTCTCATCCCCCGACTCTGGCATGATTGTTTTTTTCATCATCCGCTCGCATCCTGCACATGAATGGACCAGCTCATGCACTGATAGCGTTGTTCGAAGAGTCCCATGAACTCTGGCCCCAGATGGCACCCGAATCTATGCCATTCTTCCTCACGGAGTTCTGTCGCGACGTGCTGGCACAACTTCAAGGTCGAATCGAGACGCAGGACTGGGCACAGTTCGAAATACGCCGCATCTGCCACATGGTCACACCATCCCTCTTGCTCATAGGGTTCGGTGTGCCGACTTCAGCCAACCGTGAACTCCGGATCATCCTCACCCTCAACCCCCTGCACTCCAATCTTAACGCAGCCGCGAATTCATAGCATCTCCCCCCACCAGCCGACGTACACGCTCCCGTTAGTGGCTCAATTTCGTAAGGGCATTGCCTTCCGAGTTACTGTCGTGTCGGCATTCACCTTGACTCCTCGCAGGCAGCATGTTATTCGCTCAAGCTGATGAGACATTCCGCACAGACAGAGACTCATCCCCCTGCGGTTCGCGACAACCCGCCGACCCACGGGATGCTCGATTCCTTTCTTTGCAAGCTACAGCGAAGTGTGATCGAGACCCTCTGTGCCGGGGTGGTCGTCGTCACTCTCCTCGGCCCCGTCCGCGCCGAGGAACCACCTGCGCCATCCGGAATGCCCTCGCTGCCAGCTGCTGAAACCTCTACTCCAACCCCTGCCGCCGTTGACCCAGTCACGATTGATCCCTTCATACGGTTACGGGGATCGGTGTGGCGGACCAAGGCCGGGATCGTCTTTCTGAAAACCCCGATCGGACCGCTGACCCTCAGTTCCAAAACAACGCTGAGGGATCTCAAGGCCTCGCAGGAAGTACGCTTTTGGGTGCATGGGCGCCATACCGTCGTCGAGATCCGAAACAGGGCCGACGAATCGTTGGTTCATCGCTATCTCAGCGGACCGATGACGGTCGGGGCTAATGATCCGAAGACGTTACGCTGGTGGGGACCTGACAGTGACCAGATTGTCCATGTCGGCACACAGGAATCACGCCTCACCGACTATCGAGAGGGAGAGCTGTTGACCGTCGAAGTCGATGACACGAATACCATCCTCGGAGTGCACGACCTGCAATTCGACCTGCAGGTCAGCCAAATCCCGTCGGCCGGCACCGACGTGCATCTCCTCCTCTCAGGAACCGTATCCAAGCTCAAATCCAACTTCGTCTTTGTCCGCACCCCCATCGGTCTGGTCAT